>Ga0102943_1001314_pt1 | contig 15625 bp, 13 predicted proteins | sample SalPonC_black_MG_FD_78174 | JGI IMG/M metagenome (GOLD analysis project Ga0102943, IMG submission 78174) | Salt pond soil microbial communities from South San Francisco under conditions of wetland restoration - Salt Pond MetaG... | ecosystem: Environmental > Aquatic > Marine > Intertidal zone >...
AGCCCATGCGTCCCTCCTCGTCCGCGCCCTTGTCCGGGGCGCCTCGCCGTGTCTTCGCCCCGCGACCCGGCCCGCGTCATTGACCTGACGCAAAGCCGTCGCCCGCGCGGCCCTTCAAGTCGTCGCCGTCACGAATTGTTACGCCCGAACGGCGCCGTCTTGACGTTTTTCAAAACCCGCATGAAATCACCCTCGCCGAACGCCGCATGGGGCGGCGCTCGTGAAGTGAAGGAACAGTCGCCATGGCCGAGAAGCCCAAGGGCGGCGCGAAGCCCGGCTCGACCACCAAGAAGAAGTGACGGCCCGCCGGCCGCCTCGGCCGGCCCGTCGACCCACGCCGCCCGCCGCCCTGGCCTGAGGGCGGCGCCGGGCGGGCGCCCCGCTCCCCTCGCCGGCGGCGCGCCCTCGGGCGGTCCGCGGCGCCGCCGTCCGGCCGGCGCCGCGTCTCTCCCCCCATTCACGCATAGCTGCGCACCGGCGTCCCGGCGAGCGCGGCGATGTTCAGCAGCCCCCGGGCCGTGACCGAGGGCGTCACGATATGCGCCCGGTTGCCCATCCCCATCAGGATCGGCCCGACCTCGATCGCGCCCGCCATCTGCTTGAGGATGTTGCGCATCCCCGACGCCGCGTCGGCGTTGGGCAGGATCAGCACGTTCGCCGCGCCCTCCAGCCGGCTATGCGGCATGATCCGCGCCCGGATCTCGGGGTCGAGCGCGGCGTCGGCGTGCATCTCGCCCTCGTAGACGAAGCTCCGCGGCTCGGAATCGAGGATCTCCATCGCCCGGCGCATCTTGCGCCCGGACTCGGTGTCGAGATTGCCGAACTGGCTGTGACTCAGCAGCGCCACCTTCGGCTCGAGGCCGAAGCGCCGGCAGTGCCGCGCCGCGCCGACGGCGATCTCCGCCACCTCCTCGGCCGTCGGGTCCGGATGCACGTGCGTGTCGCCGATGAAGACGGTGCCGCGCTCCGCCAGCATCAGGCTGACCGCGCCGACCGGATGCATGCCCTTCTCCGCCAGCACCTGGCGGATGTAGTTGAGGTGCCAGAGATACTGCCCGAAGCTGCCGCAGATCAGGCTGTCCGCCTCCTCGCGCCGCACCATCACCGCGCCGATGGCGGTCGAGTTGGTGCGCATGATCGCCCGCGCCAGGTCCGGCGTCACGCCGCGCCGCGCCATCAGGCCGTGATAGGTCTCCCAGTACTCGCGGTAGCGCGGATCGTCCTGCGGGTTCACCACCGCCACGTCGTCGCCCGGACGCAGCGGCAGGCCGATGCGCTCGATGTTGCGGGCGATGATCTCCGGGCGGCCGATCAGGATGGGCCGGTCCGTCGTCTCCTCCAGCAGCGCGTTGGCCGCGCGCAGCACCCGCTCGTCCTCGCCCTCGGCGAAGACGATGCGCCGGCCGGCATGGGCCGCGGCCTCGAACACCGGGCGCATCACGAAGGCCGAGCGGAACACCGAGCCCTCGAGCCGGTCGCGGTAGGCGTCGAGATCCGCGATCGGCCGCGTCGCGACGCCCGAGGCCATCGCCGCCTCGGCGACGGCGCTCGCCACCGCCGGCAGCAGCCGCCGGTCGAACGGCTTGGGGATCAGGTAGTCCGGCCCGAACACCAGCCGCTCGCCCGAATAGGCCGCCGCCGCCTCGGCGCTGCCCGACTGCATGGCGAGATCCGCGATCGCCTTGACGCAGGCCACCTTCATCGGCTCGTCGATCTCCGTCGCGCCGACGTCGAGGGCGCCGCGGAAGATGAACGGAAAGCAGAGCACGTTGTTGACCTGGTTCGGATAATCGGAACGCCCCGTCGCGACGATCGCCTCCGGGTTCCCCTCCCGCGCCGCCTCCGGCCGGATCTCGGGCTCGGGGTTGGCGAGCGCGAAGACGATGGGCTTCGACCCCATCCGCGCCACGTCCGCCGCCGTCAGCACGCCGGGCGCCGAGAGGCCGAGGAAGAGGTCCGCCCCCTCGATCACGTCGCCGACCGCGCCGCCCTCCGGTCCCGGCTGCGCGAAGCGCGCCTTCTGCGGGCTCATGTCGATCTCGCGCCCCTCGGTCACGAGGCCGTGCACGTCCAGCAGCCACACGTTCTCGCGCTTCACGCCCATCGTCACCAGCAGCTCGAGGCAGGCGATTCCCGCCGCCCCGCCGCCGGTGGAGACGACCTTCAGATCCTCGAAGCGCTTGCCCGCGACGCGGAGCGCGTTGTAGGCGGCCGCGCCCACCACGATCGCCGTGCCGTGCTGGTCGTCATGGAAGACCGGGATGTTCATCCGCTCCCGGCAGAGCCGCTCGACGATGAAGCAGTCCGGCGCCTTTATGTCCTCGAGGTTGATCGCCCCGAAGCTCGGCTCCAGCGAGGCCACGATCTCGGCCAGCTTCGCCGGATCGCGCTCGTCCACCTCGAGATCGAAGCAGTCGATGTCGGCGAACTTCTTGAAGAGCACCGCCTTGCCCTCCATCACCGGCTTGGAGGCGGCGGCCCCGATGTCGCCGAGCCCGAGCACCGCGCTGCCGTTGGTCACGACGGCGACGAGATTGCCGCGCGAGGTGTATTTCCACGTCGCCGCCGGATCGGCCTTGATCTCGAGGCACGCCTCCGCGACGCCGGGCGAGTAGGCGCGACTGAGGTCGCGCTGGTTCGCCAGCGGCTTGGTCGCCCGGATCTCCAGCTTCCCGGGCCGCGGCTCGGCATGGTAGTCCAGCGCCGCCTGGCGCGCCGCGTCGATGCGCTCGTCCATGCGCTCCTCCCTCTCCGCCGGGTTTCGCCCCGGCCTGTCGCGTTCCGCCCCTCGGCGGGGCTGCGCGCCGCTCGGGGAGCCTCCGGCCCCCGCTCGCGGCGCGCGTCGGCGCGTGCCGCGCCTCCCGCTAACCCCGCCGCCCGTCGCGGAACGGCGAGAGCACCGCGTGCAGCGTGCGGTGCGCCGGCGCCGCCAGCCCGTGCGTCGCCGAGAGCCGCGCCACGGCGCCCGACAGCCAGTCCACCTCCAGCGGCCGACCGGCCTCGAGATCGTTCGCCTGGCTCGCGCGCATGGCGTCCGGCAGGGCGCGCACGAAGTCCAGCGCCTTGGCCTCGTCGGCCTCGCTCACGTCCGCGCCCTCGGCCCGCGCCAGTCGGCCGACCTCGCCCACGCAGTCGGCCAGGAGCGCCGAAAGCTCGGGCCGCGCCCGGATCTCCGCCGCGTCGCAGCGCGCCGCCGCCGTGATCCCCGCGAAGGTCGAGAGGAACATGAACTTGAGCCAGAGCTCGCGCGTCACGTCCTCCGGCACGCCCGCGTCGACGCCCTCGACCGCCATCGCCTCGGCGATGGCCAGCGCCCGGTCGCTCCGCGCTCCGCCCCGCTCGGCGAAGCGGAAGCGCGCGAAGTCGCCGGTCTGGCGGATCACGCCGGGCTCGCGCACGAAGACCGAGATCTGGCAGAGCCCTTCCAGCACCCGGCCCGCGCCCAGCATCGCCTCCAGCCGCGCCGACGCCTCGACGCCGTTGAGGAACGGGATCACCACCGTCTCCGGCCCCATCAGGGGCGCGCAGAGCGGCGCGACCGTCTCCAGGTCCTGCGCCTTCACCGCGAACAGCACCACGTCCACCGGGCCGAGCGCCGCGGGATCGTCCGAGGCCGCCGCCGGCCTCGCGACCGTCTCGCCGTCGCCCGTCACCAGCCTGAGCCCCGTCTCGCGGATCGCCTCCAGATGCGCGCCCCGCGCAAGGCACGCCACCTCCTGCCCCGCCGCCGCCAGCCGCGCCGCCAGATATCCGTTGACCGCCCCCGTCGCCACCGTCGCGAAACGCATCCCGCTCTCCCTCATCCCGCCCGCGGCGGACCGTCCCGCCACGGCGCCAGCACCGCCGTCACCGTCTCGGAGGCCGGGACCGCGACGCCGAGCTCCGCCCCCATCCGCGCCACGGCGCCGACGAGGTGATCCAGCTCCAGCGGCTTGCCCGCCTCCAGATCCACCAGCATCGAGGGGCGGATGTTGGCCCGCGCCGGGTCCGGCGGCTCCGCGAGGCCGCGCTCCACCGTCTCCGCCATCGCGTCCGTCACCGGCGCGCCGGCCGCGCGCCCCACGGCCACCGCCTCCCGGGCCAGCCGCGCCGAGAGCGCCCGCCACTCCGGCGAGGCCTTCGCCACGTTCCCCGACAGCCGCGCCGCGACCGAGGCCGAAGCCGCGTTCCAGAGCACGAACTTCGACCAGAGCTCCGCGCGCACGTCCTCGGCGTCCGGCGCCTTCACCCCGGCGGCGCGCAGCGCCTCGCGCACGCCCGACGCGGCCCTGTCCTGCCGCCCCGCCATGTCCCCGACGGTGACGCCCTTCACCTGCACCACCTCGCCGATCACGCCCGGCCGCAGGATCTCCGCCGAGACGCGCACCACGCCGATCAGCGTCCGCTCCTCCCCGAACACGCCTGCGATCCGCTCCGGCGCGTCGACCCCGTTCTGCGTCGAAAGCGCCAGCGTCCCCGGCCCGGCCAAGGGCGCCGCCTCCGCCAGCGCGGCGTCGAGCTGATGCGCCTTCACCCCGAACACCACCAGATCCGCCGGCCCGAACGCCGCCGGATCCCGCCCGGCGTCGAGCGAGATCCGCGCCACCGACCCGCCCTCCTCGAGGCCGAGCCCCTCGCCCCGGATCGCCGCCAGATGCGCCCCCCGCGCCGTCACCGCGACGTCGTGGCCCGCGGCGGCCAGCCGGAAGGCCAGCCAGCCGCCGATCGCGCCGGCGCCGACGACGACGACCCGAAGGCTCACTCCGCCGCCTCGGCGCGCCCGCCGCCGATCAGGTCCAGGATGTCGCGCGCGGCGTCGGGGATGTTGGTCCCCGGCCCGAAGATCGCCTTCACTCCGGCGTCCTGGAGGAACCGGTAGTCCTGCTGCGGGATCACCCCGCCGCAGATCACGATCACGTCGTCGGCCCCCGCCGCCTTCAGCGCCTTGACCAGCTGCGGCGCCAGCGTGCGGTGCCCCGCGGCCTGGGAGGAGATCCCGACCACGTGCACGTCGTTGTCGACGGCGTCCTGCGCCGCCTCCTCGGGCGTCTGGAACAGGGGCCCCACGTCGACGTCGAAGCCGATGTCGGCGAAGGCGGTGGCGATCACCTTGGCGCCGCGGTCGTGCCCGTCCTGGCCCATCTTCACCACCAGCATCCGCGGGCGCCGCCCCTCGGCCTCCGCGAAGGCCTCCACGTCCTTCTGGATGCGGGCGAAGCCCTCGTCGCCCTCGTAGGCGGCGCCGTAGACGCCGCTCAGCGTGCGCACCTCGGCCCGGTGCCGTCCGAACACCGTCTCCATCGCGTCCGAGATCTCCCCCACCGTGGCGCGCGCCCGCGCCGCCTCCACCGCGGCGGCGAGCAGGTTGCCCTCGCCGCTCGAAGCGACCTTCGTCACGCCCTCCAGCGCCGCCGTGCAGGCCGCCTCGTCGCGGCTCGCCCGGATCCGCTCCAGCCGCTCGACCTGGCGGCGCCGCACGTCCTCGTTGTCGATGTCGAGCACGTCGACCGGGTCGGGCTCGGCGGGGCGGTACTTGTTGACCCCGACGATCACCTCGTCGCCCCGGTCGATCGCGGCCTGGCGCATCGCCGCCGCCTCCTCGATGCGGAGCTTCGGCATCCCCGACTCCACGGCCTTCGTCATCCCGCCGAGGCCCTCGACCTCCTGGATCAGCGCCCAGGCCTTCTCCTTCAGCTCATGCGTCAGCCGCTCGACGTAGTAGGAGCCGGCGAGCGGATCGACGACCCTGGTGATCCCCGTCTCCTCCTGCAGGATCAGCTGCGTGTTGCGCGCGATGCGCGAGGAGAACTCGGTCGGCAGCCCGATCGCCTCGTCGAAGGAGTTGGTGTGCAGGCTCTGCGTGCCGCCGAGCGCCGCCGCCAGCGCCTCGTAGGCGGTGCGCACGACGTTGTTGTAGGGGTCCTGCTCCGCCAGGCTCACGCCCGAGGTCTGGCAATGCGTGCGCAGCATCAGGCTCTGCGGCTTCGTGGCCCCGAAATCCTGCATGATCCGCGCCCAGAGCAGCCGCGCCGCCCGCAGTTTCGCGGTCTCCATGAAGAAGTTCATGCCGATCGCGAAGAAGAAGCTGAGCCGCCCCGCGAAGGCGTCGACGCCCATGCCCTTCGCCTGCGCGGCCCGGACGTATTCCATGCCGTCCGCCAGCGTGAAGGCCAGCTCCTGCACCAGCGTCGCCCCGGCCTCCTGCATGTGGTAGCCGCTGATCGAGATCGAGTTGAACCGCGGCATCTCCTCGGCGGTGTACTCGATGATGTCGGCGACGATCCGCATCGAGGGCGCCGGCGGATAGATGTAGGTGTTGCGGACCATGAACTCCTTGAGGATGTCGTTCTGGATGGTCCCGGAGAGCCGCTTCGTCTCGCAGCCCTGCTCCTGACCCGCGACGATGAAGCTCGCCAGCACGGGGATCACGGCGCCGTTCATGGTCATCGACACCGACATCTCGTTCAGCGGGATGCCGTCGAACAGGATCTTCATGTCCTCGACGCTGTCGATCGCGACGCCGGCCTTGCCGACGTCCCCGACCACCCGCGGGTGGTCGCTGTCGTAGCCCCGGTGCGTGGCGAGGTCGAAGGCCACCGAAAGCCCCTTCTGCCCGCCCGCCAGCGCCTTGCGGTAGAAGGCGTTCGACGCCTCGGCGGTCGAGAAGCCGGCATACTGCCGGATCGTCCAGGGCCGCCCGGCATACATCGTCGCCCGCGGCCCGCGGACATAGGGAAAGACGCCCGGAACCGAGCCGAGATGGTCCAGCCCCTCCAGGTCCGCCTCGGTGTAGAGCGGCTTGACGCCGATGCCCTCCACCGTCTCCCAGACCAGATCCTCCGGCGAACGGCCCTTGAGCTCCGTCTCCGCCAGCTTCGCCCAGGCCTCGAGATCCGACTTGCTCATGCCGATCCTCCTTTAAGCCGCGCCTCGGCGCGGTCCCGTGTCTCGCGCGCGTCCGCGCCATCCATGAAGCCGCGCGGATCCGCGCGCGCCCGATCCTCGTCGCCATCCGTCGCGCCGGGCTCGGGCGGCGCGAGCACCGTCAGGCCCCGGGCGCGGATCGTCGCCAGCTCCTCGGCCCAGCGGGCGGCGAGCACGGCGCGCTCCGCCGCGCTCCAGGGGTCGAACTTCGGATGCGCCCCCGGCGGAAACCGCCGCAGCACCGCCTTCAGCGTCCCGCGCGGGATCCGTCCCCCGTCCGCCCGAAGCCGGTCCAGCTCCGCCATCGCGGGCGCCGTCGGGCCCGGCTTGGTCGTCGCCCCGCCGATCCGGCGGAGCCCCGCGCCCGCCTCGCCCGCCAGCAGCCGGTGCACCCGACGCGGCGCGGCGGCGTAGAGATCGGCGCGCCAGAAGCTCGCCTCGCCGAAGCTCCCGGCCGCGTCGGAGGCGAAGTCGGCCCAGCCGCGTCCGCCCTCCAGCCAGGCGCGGCGCACCGCCGCCAGGTCCCGCCGGTCGCGCCGCCGCGGATCCCGCCGGGAGGCCGAGAAACCCCAGGTCGAGGCGACCCAGTCCGCCGGCTCGCGCAACGCCGCCGCCGCCCGCACCCGCCAGGGCGCGAACGCCTCGGCCAGCAGCGAAAGCCGCCGCGCCGCCCGCGGATAGGGCCCCTCGCCGGTCAGACAGTCGTCCATCACGCCCGGCAGCTCCTCCTCCGAGAGGATCAGTCGCGACACGCCCGCCGCCTCCTGCCGCCGCCCCCAGGTCCGAAGCGCCCGCGCCGCCGCCGCCCGCGCGCCGCGCCCGACCGGTCCGCGCGCCTCGGCCGCCAGCATCGCCACGTGCAGCGGCCGGCGCATCGCCTCGCGCCGGGCGTAGCGCACGCCCGCGGCCTCCAGCCGCGCCGCCCCGGTCGCGAGGGAGCGCTGCAGGGCGGTGGACCCGGTGCGATGGGCGCCCAGATGGATCACGACGTCCATGCCGCGCCTCCCCGCGCGCACCCTGTCGCACACCGTTGCATCCTCCGGCACAAGGCGCCAAGTCCCGACGGCCCGGAGAGGCGCCGCGCCGCGCCCCCCTCGCCAGGCCGCGCGACCGCCCCACGTCCGGCGGCGAAAGGAGCGACCATGACCTCACCCGACCGCCGCGCCCTGATCCTCGGCCTCGCCGCCGCCGCGCTCGCGCCCCGCATCGCCCCGGCGGTCGCGGCCGACGCCGATCCGCTGGACGAACATCTCTGGGAGAAGCGCCCCGTCATCGTCTTCGCCCCGTCCGAGAACGACCCGCGCTTCCGCCAGCAGATGCGCGCGCTCGAAGAACGGCGCGAGGCGCTCGAGGAACGCGACGTCGTCGTGATCACCGACACCACGCCCGGCCCCTCGCGCTTCGACACCACGCCGTTGCGCGAGAAGTTCCGCCCGCACGACTTCAACCTGCTCGTGGTCGGCAAGGACGGGGAGGTTAAGCTCCGCCGTCCCGGACCGCAGAGCGCGGACCAGATCATCCGCCTGATCGACCGTCTGCCGCTGCGAAAGCAGGAGGTCGGGCGCTGACGTCCCGGCCTCCGGCGGCCCGGCCCGCACGGGGCCGCGACGACGCGCATCCGTTCACGCCCCCGCGCCTCACTCGAACTCCATGATCACGTCGTCGACGGCGAGGCTCGCCCCCGCCTCGGCGTTGATCTTCGCCACCGTGCCGCGCCGCTCGGCGCGCAGCACGTTCTCCATCTTCATCGCCTCGACGGTGCAGAGGATCTGGCCCTCCTGCACCTCCTCGCCCTCGGCCACGGCGACCGAGACCACCAGCCCCGGCATCGGGCAGAGCAGCATGCGCGAGGTGTCGGGCGGCGCCTTCTCCGGCATCCGAGCCGCGAGCTCGGCCTGCCGCGGCGTCATCACCTGCACCCTCAGATCGGCCCCGCGCCAGCGCACCCGCGCGCCCCCGGCGCCCAGCGTCACCTTCGCCGTCAGCGCCACGCCGCCCACGGTCGCCCGCGCCAGCGTCATCCCGGGCCGCCAGTCCGTCTCCACCCGCCACGTCACCTCGTCGAGCGAGACGTCCCAGGCCCCGTCCGGCCCCTCCAGCGTCTCCACCGCGAAGCTCTCGCCGCCGAGCTTGACCACCCAATGCGGATCGACCCGGCGCGTGTGGTTGCGCATCGCGCCGGAGATCCGCGCGGCGCGCCCCTCGACGATCATGTTCATCGCCGCCGAGGCCGCCGCCAGCCGCCGCAGCCCGTCCTCGGTCACCGGCGCGCCGGCGAAGCCCTCGGGATACTCCTCCTCGATGAAGGCGGTGGAGATGTCGCCCGAGACGAACCGCGGATGCTCCATCACCGCCTGGCAGAACGGCAGGTTGTGCCCGATCCCCTCCACCTCGAAGGCGTCGAGCGCGTCGCGCATCCCCTCGATCGCCGCCTTGCGGCTCGGCGCCCAGGTGCAGAGCTTGGCGATCATCGGGTCGTAGAACATCGAGATCTCGCCGCCCTCGAAGACGCCGGTGTCGTTCCTCACCGCATGGGTCTCGGTCGCGACCTCCTCGGGCGGGCGGTAGCGCGTCAGCCGCCCGATCGAGGGCAGGAAGTCGCGGTAGGGATCCTCGGCGTAGAGCCGGCTCTCGATCGCCCAGCCGTTGAGCGCGACGTCCTCCTGGCGGAGCGCCAGCGGCTCGCCCGCCGCGACCCGGATCATCTGCTCCACCAGGTCGATCCCGGTGATCAGCTCGGTCACCGGATGCTCCACCTGAAGCCGCGTGTTCATCTCCAGGAAGTAGAAATTGCGCTCCGCGTCGACGATGAACTCCACCGTCCCGGCGCTGGTGTAGCCGACCGCCTTGGCCAGCGCGACGGACTGCTCGCCCATGGCCCTGCGCGTCGCCTCGTCGAGGAACGGCGAGGGCGCCTCCTCGATCACCTTCTGGTTGCGCCGCTGGATCGAGCATTCCCGCTCGCCCAGATAGATCACGTCGCCGTGCGAATCCCCGAGCACCTGGATCTCGATGTGGCGCGGCTGGGTGACGAACTTCTCGATGAAGATGCGGTCGTCGCCGAAGCTCGCCTTCGCCTCGTTCTTCGAGGACTGGAACCCCTCGCGCGCCTGCTGCGCGTCCCAGGCGATGCGCATGCCCTTGCCGCCGCCGCCGGCGCTGGCCTTGATCATCACCGGCCAGCCGATCTCCTCGGCGATCCGCACCGCCTCCTCGGCGTCCTCGATCAGCCCCATGTAGCCCGGCACGGTGGAGACCCCGGCCTCCGCGGCGAGCTTCTTCGAGGTGATCTTGTCGCCCATCGCCTCGATCGCGCCCTTCGGCGGGCCGATGAAGGCCACTCCGGCCGCCTCCAGCGCCTCGGCGAACTCCGCCCGCTCGCTGAGGAAGCCGTAGCCCGGATGCACCGCCTCGGCGCCGGTGTCCTTGACCGCCTTCAGGATCTTCTCGATCACGATGTAGCTCTCGGCCGCCGGCGGCGGGCCGATGTGCACGGCCTCGTCGGCCATGCGCACGTGCAGCGCGGCGGCGTCCGCGTCCGAATGCACCGCGACCGTCTCGATGCCCATGCGCCGCGCCGTCTTGATCACGCGGCAGGCGATCTCGCCCCGATTGGCGATCAGGATCTTGCCGAACATCGTCCCTCCTTCGCGCCGCCCGCAGGGCGGCCTGACGTGAAAGGACGGCCGGCGCGGGGTCCGCGCCGGCCGTCCGAAACATGACGCGAGGCGGGACCGGGGCGCGCCTCGGCGCCCCTGCCGGCCTCAGTCGTCCAGATCGATGTCCTCTTCGTCGGTGACGGCGCCGACGACGGCGCCGGTGGCCCCTCCGACGACCGCGCCCGTGCCGGCCGAGCCGCCGGCGATGGCCGAGCCCGCCGCGCCGGTCGCGGCCCCGATGGCGCCGCCGGAAAGGGCGCGCTCGCCCTGGGTCTCGCCGCAGCCGGCGAGCGCGAGCGTCGCGCCGAGGCCGAGCGTCGCCGGGATGATCGCGATGGGTCGCATGTCGGCTTCCTCTCGTCGCTGGAAGATGTCTCCCAGCAACGCGGCGACGCCCCGCCCGTTCCGCCCGTCAGTCCTCCTCGGGCAGGATCACCAGCACGCCCCAGGCGAGGCCGACCAGCCCGAAGGTCACCCCGAAGGCCCCCGCCATCATCGCCGTGATCAGCTCGCGCTGCGCCGCCTCGCGCACCAGCGTCCCGATGCCCCCGATGTCGAGCCAGAGAAAGGCGAGCAGGATCGTCCAGCCGGCCGCGACCCCGTTGGCCGAGTGCCGGATCACGAAGCGCGCCAGCCGGTTCGGATCGTAGTCCTTGCGCGCCATGCGGAACCTCGTCGATCATGCCCTCGAAACCCGGCCAGCTAGACCGCGCCGCCCGGCCGTCCAACCTCCCCGCGACGCGGCGCCGCGCAGCCGGGGCCCCTCCGCCACCGGACGCGAGCCCCTCGCGGCGTCGCCCGCACGCCGCGCCTCCGGACGCTCCCGGCATCACGCCGGCCCCCCCGCCCTGCGCAGCGCATGGCGCGTCCAGCGCCGGCGCGACGCCGGATCGGCGAGCAGCGCGGCGGCCGCCGCCTCCACCTGCCGCCGCGCTTCGGTCCCGGCGACGAGCCGCCCGCCCGCCTCCACCTCGACGCACCCCTCGGTCCCGGCGGCGACCGACACCACCGGCGCGAAGCCCCGCACCGCCCTCAGCGCCCGCCAGAGGTCCTGGCGCACCTGATGCGCCAGCGCGGCCCGGAACCGCCCCGGATCCTTGGCCGCCGGCGCCGCCCAGGCGTCCCGCGCCACGGCGATCGGCGCCGCCGCCGGCGCCCCGTCCCGCGACAGCGTCGTCGCCTCCTCGGTCTCGGCCGTCCGCCAGCCGCGCGCGCTCACGCCCGCCCCTCCGGACGGCGAGGCCGGAGGGGCGGGGCGCCAAGGTCCGACACGATGCGCACGGAGGGCCGACGCGCGGCCGACGCTCGGCGCACCGACGGCCGACCCGCGGCATACGAAAGGCCGATGGATGGCCGACGAAAGGCCGACACCGTCGGTACATATGGCCGACATCCGCCGCACGCCTGCGGCACGTCCGCGGCACGGTCGTTCCGGCACATGCCATGCGCCCTGCGCATGGCTCGCCCCGTCCCGAGACGGCCGCCGGCGCCCGTCATCCCGGCCGCCTCGCCAGCCCGTCGATCTCCACCAGCGCCCCGACCGCGAGGGCCGTCACCCCCACCGTCGTGCGCGCCGGCAGCCGGCCGGGCGCGAAGAAGTTCTCATAACACCGGTTGAAATCGGCATAATCCCGCTCGAACGCGGTGAGATAGGCGCGGCATTGGACCAGATGCACAAGATCGAGCTGCAAACCCCTGAGAACGAGGCGCAAATTCTCCATCACCCGATCCGTCTGAGCGGCGACGCCCTCGGGCGGCGGCGCGTCCGGATCGCCCGGATCCGTCGGCATCTGCCCGGTGAGGATCACCCAGCCGTCGATCTCGACGGCGTGGGAGAACGGCGCGACGGGGCGCGGAGCTCCCCGAACCATATGGAATTCCGGCGGACTCACGCCGGCGCCTCGACCTCTTCGGTCTCGAATTCGGCCGGCGAGACGATCTCGATCAGCTTCAGATCGTCGGAATGCCGCACCTCGCGATGGCGGATGCCCGGCGGCTGAAGCACGCAGCCGCCGGCCCGAAGAAGATGCTCGCCCTCGCCCTCGTATTCGAAGACCACCCAGCCCTCGAGCACGTAGACCATCTGGAACTCGAGGTCGTGCACATGCCAGGTCGCCGGGCTCTCCATGCCCGGCACCGCGCGAATGACATGCGCGCCGAACCTGCCTTGGGTCGCGCCCGCGATCCCCAGGTCGCGATACTCGAAGAACGCCCGAAGCCCCCGCCCCTCGAAGGGGCTCGCATCGGCCCGGTCGATCGTGAACGCCTGACCCTTCCACATCTTCGTCATGGCCGCATCCTCCCGTCCGCTCAGGGACTTAGAGCGGAATGTTGTCGTGCTTCTTCCACGGATTCTCGAGCTTCTTGTTCCTCAGCGCCGCGAAGGCCCGCGCCACCCTCTTCCGGGTCGACTGCGGCATGATCACCTCGTCGATGAAGCCCTTCTCGGCCGCCACGAAGGGATTCGCGAACCGATCCTCGTAGTCCCTGGTGCGCTGCGCCACCTTCTCGGGATCGCCGAGCTCGGAACGGTACAGGATCTCCACCGCCCCCTTCGCGCCCATCACCGCGACCTCGGAGGTCGGCCATGCGTAGTTCACGTCTCCCCGCAGATGCTTGGAGGCCATGACGACGTAGGCCCCGCCATAGGCCTTCCGCGTGATCACCGTCACCTTCGGCACCGTCGCCTCGCCATAGGCGAACAGCAGCTTGGCGCCGTGCTTGATGATCCCCGCGTATTCCTGCTGCGTCCCCGGCAGGAACCCCGGCACGTCCACGAAGGTCAGGATCGGGATGTTGAAGCAGTCGCAGAACCTGACGAACCGCGCGGCCTTGCGCGCCGAGTCGATGTCGAGGCAGCCGGCCAGCACCATCGGCTGATTGGCCACCACGCCGACGCTCTCGCCCTCGAGCCGGATGAAGCCGGTGATGATGTTCTTCGCGTAATCGCCTTGGATCTCGTAGAAATCGGCCTCGTCCGCGACCTTCAGGATCAGCTCCTTCATGTCGTAGGGCTTGTTCGGATTGTCCGGCACCAGCGTGTCGAGGCTGGCCTCGACGCGGCCCGGATCGTCGAAGAAGGGCCGCATCGGCGGCTTCTCGCGGTTCGACAGCGGCAGGAAGTCGATCAGCCGCCGCACCTCCACGATCGCCTCGAGATCGTTGGCGAAGGCCGCGTCGGCCACCGAGGACTTCGAGGTGTGCGTCCTCGCCCCGCCCAGCTCCTCGGCCGTCACGACCTCGTTGGTCACCGTCTTGACCACGTCGGGGCCGGTGACGAACATGTAGGAACTGTCGCGGACCATGAAGATGAAGTCCGTCATCGCCGGCGAATACACCGCGCCGCCCGCGCACGGCCCCATGATCATCGAGATCTGCGGCACCACGCCCGAGGCCATGATGTTGCGCTGGAACACCTCCGCATAGCCGGCGAGGGAGGAGACGCCCTCCTGGATGCGCGCGCCGCCCGAGTCGTTGATCCCGATCACCGGCGCGCCGTTGCGCATCGCCATGTCCATGATCTTGCAGATCTTCTCGGCATGGGTTTCGGAGAGGGAGCCGCCGAACACCGTGAAGTCCTGGCTGAAGACGTAGACCTGCCGGCCGTTGACCGTGCCCCAGCCGGTGATCACGCCGTCGCCGTAGGGCCGCTGCGCCTCCATCCCGAAATCGGTGCAGCGGTGCGCGACGAACATGTCGAACTCCTCGAAGGAGCCTTCGTCGAGCAGAAGTTCGACCCGCTCGCGCGCGGTCAGCTTGCCCTTGGCGTGCTGCGCGTCGATCCGCTTCCGGCCGCCGCCGGTGCGGGCGGTGGCGCGGCGGGCCTCGAGTTCCTCGAGAATGGGCTTCATGCGGCGTCCCTCCGTTTCGGCGGGGCAACCTAGAGGCGGCGGGCGGCGAAGGAAACGATTGATAAGCGAAGTCGCGAAGACTATGCAGCCGCGAACCCGCGAATTGCGAAGTCGCGAAGTCCCCGAACCGGGCCGGAGGCCGCCATGACCCGCGCCCGCAAGCTCTATGCCGGGGCCCGCCTGCGCGAGGTGCGCCGGCGCGAGGGCCTCACCCAGGCCGCCTTCGCCGAGGCGCTCGGCGTCTCCCTCTCCTATCTCAACCAGATGGAGAACAACCACCGCCCGGTCTCCGCGACGGTGCTGCTGGCGCTGGCGCAGCGCTTCGAGGTCGCGCTGCCCTCGCTCGCCGTGGGCGAGGCCGACCGCCTCGCCGCCGACCTCCGCGAAGCCCTCGCCGATCCCGTCTTCGACGGCGCCGGCGCGCCGGCCGCCGACGTCGATCTTCTCGCCTCCAACGCCCCGGCCCTCGCCCGGGCCTTCCTCTCGCTGCACGCCGCCTACCGCGCGCGCGGCGAACGCCTCGCCTCGCTCGACGACGCGCTGGGGCGCGAGGACGCGCTCGCCCCCCAGCCCTGGGAGGCGGTGCGGGACTTCTTCCACTACTGCGACAACTACGTCGACGCCGTCGACCGCGCGGCCGAGCGCTTCGCCGAGGACTCCGGCTTCGCCGATCCCGACCCGGCCAAGGACCGCCTCGCCGGCGCCGCCGCCTGGCTCGAGGCGCGCACCGGCGTCGCCGTGCGGCTGAAGGACATGCCGGAGCTGCGCCGCCTCGACGGCGACGTGCTTTCGCTCTCGGCCCGTGCCGCGCCCGCCACGCGCGCCTTCCAGCTCGCCCACCAGGTCGCGCTCTCCGCGCATGGCGACCTGATCGACGCCACGCTCGACCTCGCCGGCTTCGGCTCCGAGGAGGCGCGGGAGATCGCCCGCATCGGCCTCGCCAACCATTTCGCCGGCGCCGCCCTCCTGCCCTACGCCCGCTTCCAGAGCGCCGCGGAGGAGACGCGCCACGACCTCGAGACGCTGGCCGACCGCTTCGGCGCCAGCCTCGAGCAGATCGGCCACCGCCTCTCGACCCTGCAGCGCCCCGGCGCCAAGGGCGTGCCGTTCTTCTTCGTGCGCGTCGACCAGGCCGGCACCATCACCAAGCGTCACTCCGCGACACGGATGCAGTTCGCCCGCTACGGCTCTGCCTGTCCGCTCTGGAACGTC
>Ga0102943_1001315_pt1 | contig 15621 bp, 15 predicted proteins | sample SalPonC_black_MG_FD_78174 | JGI IMG/M metagenome (GOLD analysis project Ga0102943, IMG submission 78174) | Salt pond soil microbial communities from South San Francisco under conditions of wetland restoration - Salt Pond MetaG... | ecosystem: Environmental > Aquatic > Marine > Intertidal zone >...
CTGCATGGGTGACTGTGTGGGAGAGTAGAACGCTGCCAGGTTATTCTTGAAAAAGGCCCTGTTCATCTATACGATGTTCAGGGCCTTTTTTTATTCTAACACTGCAAATCACCGGCTTGACCGTGTGCATTTTTAGATGAAAATATCTGTGTATTTTTGTTCAATTGCTTGGATTTCATGATCAGTCAGCTTTTTGAATTCTTTTTCTCGCGCTCGTTTTGATAGTTTTCCACCATTCTGGGCAAGAAAACGTATAAGCAAATCAACAAGCTTGTCTGGCATATCAATATAGTTTTTGATAAATTCGTTGAGATAATCATATTTTCTCAAGTATTCAACTTCATCAGGAAGCGTTTTATCTACAGTTTCCTCAACGCATTCAAAAAAGAACTCAGCTTGTTTTGTTGCATCAAAATAACGATACAAATTTATGGTCTCGTTTAAAACCTCAACATTATTTTTTTCTGTAGGCCTCCATTTGATCAAATTAAGCCGTGGCTTTGAATAATGCTCCAATACTTTTCTATATTCTTCTATCCTTTCTAGAATAATTGCTGATACTGGAAAAATTAATCCTTTTGAAACAAAACCTTTTTCAGCCAATACATGATGAAATAAATAACGATGAATCCTGCCATTACCATCTTCAAATGGGTGAATAAAAACAAAACCAAAGGCAAGGATGGTTGCCAATAAAATGGTATCAAAATTGTCTTCACGAAGCAGGTTGTATGTTTCTATAAGGCCCGACAGTAGAATATCCAGATCCTCGGAGCGCGCAGAAATATGGTCAGGTAGAGGCATTCCTGTGCTACGGTCATGTTCCCCGACAAAACCACCTTTTCTACGCAATCCTAATTTTAGAAATCGATTATCTGGAATAACAATTTTTTGTAAATATTCCAGTTCTGAGATACTGAGTTTGCGTTGTCCTGCTTCACCTATTGCTCTTCCCCATCGTTCTATACGATTGTGTGGAGGTTTTTCCCCCTCAATAGTGTAAGATGCTTTAGAGTCTTTAAGCAACAGGAAAGCAGCTGCCCGGCTTAAAAGGTCGGGGTGAGTGCGACCGATATGTTTTGTAGATACTTCTGAAAGGTTCTTAGCAATATATTGTTCAAGTTTTTCTGTTTTTCTGATTAGAGGGCAGAAATTGCGCGTACCCGGTAAATTGTTTCGAACCCGATGACGCTTGGATGGAAATGATTTTCCTTCGTATTGTAGCTTGCTATTAACGAGAAAAACAAAATTTCCAGTCCGAGCATTTTCAATATCAAGTTGTTCTTCACGCAACCATTCCCACAAAAACCACAACCGACGGCTATAGCTTCCGGTCGGTTCCGAGCAGATAATTTCTTGAATTTCGTTAGCCTCGATCGTTTGAAACAAGGCATTGAGGATCGCCAGATCAATACCCTCATATTTAAGCGCAAATGTCAAATGTCCAAAAAGCGTACTTTCCGGTTTATGACGCGGTGTAAAAATGCGCCAGCGTCCATGGTTGTATTTTTTATGTTTCGGACCTATAGCGCAGAGATAATCAGGAACAGGTACTTTCAAATCATATGCTGAAATAAGGGTTGAATATCCAGCCAAATAGCTTTCTTCTTCCAAGGCAGGAAAGCCGCGAAAAACAGTTAAATATCCTGAATTTTGATTAAAATTTACCATTTTTATGAATTCCCATTTTATTTGTTTGATTTAAAATGGCATGAAAAACGATTATTGTCTATGAATTTTGATTAAAAAATCATATTTACATGAAAAACAATTAATCGATAACTCCAAAAACTTCAATTTCAGGACTCTTGATTTAGAAAATAACTCTTTTTTTAACGTACCGGTCACCGGCGGGCAATGAAGCGAAGCGGAATTGCCAATCCGAGTTGATGCGGCTGTTGGAAGATCATCTCTGTTTTAGCTTTTCTCCCAAACGCTTTGCCTTTGCCATTAAGGATGGTGAAATCTCTTTTGACTTCTTGGTTCCTGGTTTAGCTATTGTGCCAACTATCTTGTACCCCCCGTAGTGTAGAATCTCTCTGACCGCTCTAATGGCACCCCTGCTCTCAGGAAGAATAAAGTTAAAGGGCCAGGGTGTCGTGCATGCCGTCACAACTACGGCACGCTTTCCTTTCTGCCTGGGCTGTGGCATGCCCTTTGGGCTCTCTCCCATAAATACCGGAACATTACGGTCAAAAAGAAGTTTTAGCGGAGCGCACATGTTACCCCAGTGCGTCGGGGTCCCAATGATTAAGACATCAGCATCTTGAATTTTTTTGCCCACTATGTGCGCATCATCTTCAGGCAAAATGCATGTTTCTTTCTCTCGGCAGACCATGCAGGTTGTGCAATATTTCATATTGAGTTTACATAGATCTATCCATTCGATTTCATGCTCGACTGATAATGGTTCTGTTACATATTTAAGGAGTGAAGCGACCGTTCCACTTTTCCGGTAGCTCCCGTTGAGCACTAATGTTTTCATCTTTTAATCTTCCCTCCAACGTACCGGTCACCGGCGGCGCGCTTTTTGCCGTCCGGTGGACTGGCAGGTAAGCAATTGATATCCAGAAATTATATCAATCTTTAGATTAATGATTTTGCCAAATTCTGGCCTAATGTAAACGCTCTTTCCAATGATTCAGTATCCTCTTTAACCTTTCCCCTATCGAAAATCCTGAATATTGCTTGCTCCCCAATTACCTGATAACCGAGTGCTTCAATTGGGGCTCGCATGGCTTCAAGGGTAAACCCCATATCTTTTTTGTTTTCTTGTTCGCAAATTGCGACTAAGATTGCTTTTCGATCTTGATCGGCCAACTGACTTGACCAGGATCTAGGACGTGTATTTTGAAAATTATAAAAGCAATAGAGCCTATCAATAAACGCTTTCATCCATGAAGTGATGTTATAGTTATGAGTTGGTGAAACAAGAACAAGACCCTTCGAAGTAATGATCTGGCTGTAGATTAATGACATCCCATCAATTAAGCCGGTGCATATTTTGTCTTTTCTACACTTTTCACAACCGATGCAACCTTGAAACTGAGTATCTCTCAGTTGCACCGAACCGCATTCGATGTTTTCCTGACTCACACCTTTGAGCACTTGATTTAATAAAATATCTGAATTTCCATTTTTTCTGGGACTGCCGGCAATTCCCAAAACCTTATTCTTGGGAAGTAAGTTTTCATTGTTTTCTCTGATTATTGAACTCAGCATTTTCATGGTTTTTCCTCAACTTATGGAATTTTTATCAGACTGATGGACCGCTCATGTTTTTTGAAATGACCACCGAGTTTTTGAGATGTTACAATTTTTTATCGATCAACCATCCCTTTTTTAAAATCATAAAAAGAATGCCAGCGATCATCAAAAACATCATGAAAATCAGGTGAGATATATCAATTGCCATTGTAAACATAGGGGAAAAGACCACGTCGGGAAGGTTTTTCAAGACCCGAAAGATACCGGTAATCGCAATCATTGCCAAAAGAGCTATCCTGATATAGGCGGCCCCGGTCAGTTGAAATTGCCGGCGCATTAATCCCCAATAGACCAGGGCGGCATATACAAAAAGTCCAAATAGAACCACGGCGCCGATATAGTGAATATAATGGGTGACATAGAAATCCGCCAGCCAGCCCAATCCCGGAATATCCGCTATGTAGTAGCGTTTGAATATCGGCATCTGACCGAAACCGGTCAGCCCCATAATAAAAAGCAGCAAGAGATAAACCCGTTTGAAATACCTCAGTTCGGGAAACGTCCTGTGTGTTGCTTCAAATGTCATGATACATCTCCTCTATTGTCGATCAATTTCTTGGAGGCTGTGTAAATCCTGCTTACGGCAGCAGCAAGACCGGCCAGGGGTGCAATCAGCATAGCCTTGGCAAGGGTGTCGGCATGTGCCATCTGATCCTCGACCTGATCGAAATGGGGCTGCCCGGGTCCCTTATTGATGGCCAGATTGAGCGTTTCATAGGGAACCGGTGATACGTACAGGGTATTGGTTCCGCCGTTTTCCGTCTCGCCGTATATGTAGATGCCTTCTTCTTTTGCCAGTCGGTGGGCCTCCTTGACAATTTCGTCTCTGGGGCCGATGATCTGGACGTCCTCGGGACACGACTCGATACATGCCGGCAGCTCTCCGTCTGCAACACGATTGTAGCAACGGTCACATTTATACATCACGCCGTTTCCCGCCAGGCTTGGCAGTATGTCCAGATAGAGACCCACACCGGTTTGGCGCTGGGGAATGTCCCACGGGCAGACCACCTGGCATTTTTTCCCACCCAGGCAGATATCCGAGTGGATTACCGTGATCCCGTTTTCCAGTTTCCGGGCCGCACCCCAGGGGCAGAGATCGGCACAGGGTGGATTTTGACAGTGCATGCATCGTCTGGGAAAGCAGAGTTCGGTCTCTTCTCCGTTAATTTCAACGTTGGCCCACTGTATGGTCAGCCAGTTATAGGGTGTCAGACGGTCCCGGACTTCCCTCCCATCCTCATCCGACCAGTCAGCCACTTTGACCCGTTTGGGATACATCTTGGGAAAGGGCTTTTCTGGTTCGGGATACTTGAAATCATTGACTTCTCGGCAGGCATCCACACAAGCTTCACATCCGATGCACTTGCGGACGTCAATGAGGGTGGCCAGTTCCTGCTCGTTTTTGGATTTGGCCGATGCTGGCAGGGGAACCTGGGATACGCAAGTGGCTCCGGCTGCGGCCAGTGAGCCTTTTAAAAAGGACCTTCTCGATATGTCTTTTGTCATGAGAGTATTCCTATTCATACAAGGGGTTTATAAAAATGAGAATTACGGCAAAAATTATTTTGGAGAGCGCTTGACCGTCTGGAGACCGACAAAACGCTTAATTTTCTTTCCGTCTTTTTAAACAGCATTATGGTAACCGGTGAAATCCGGTTCATTTGGTATTGTAGTTTTTACCGTATCATAGAGAACGCCCATCATTTTTTGGGTCAGCCAGATGTTTTCTTCCGAGTAAATCGCTTCCACACCGCCTTTACCAGTGGCCGCAACAAAGGTCAGATATTCAGCCGCTGAGGATCGAACTATGGACATCTCTTTTTTTCCGGCCTTCTGGAGTCGGCTGGTTTTATCCTTTTTCATTCAACTCCTCCCCGCGTTTTGATATCTGCCCCGAGACAAACGCGTTCATTCATTAGTATATCGCCTCCCATCCCGGAACAGTCTGGGCAAATTCCTGTTGAAAGGCCGGACGTCTGAGATTATCCTTTTTGACTTTGACTGCCAGCTTTTTCCATCTGGTTTCATCATTCATCACATCAACCAGCATATGGCGAACTTTGGCCATTACCCCAGCCTTTCTCGCATATTCTTCCCGTTTTTGATTGGAACAAAGATTACCCAGGCCTGAAAGATACCACTTCAGCACTTGTTCAGGGTACCGTTTTTCAAGTTTTTTTGCGATGCGTACACCCGCCTCACTGTCCCACTTATTTTGTGGATAACGGCACTTTGACAAAAGCCTCACAACGCGGTCGTATTCTTTTCGATTTATGTGAATTTTCATCAGCTCGGTTTTTCCTGCACCTTTCATTTTTTTCAAGAGTCTGGGTTCATAAGCTTCCCACTCTTCTTTGGTACACGCAGTTTTGAATTTTTTGTATTTATCAAGGGTTAAACCGTCCGTCGTCTGATCAAACTGTAGTTGGATCCAGGTTGCCCGGTCTCCAGACTCCTGAGCCCGTCCGGCCACAAACGCCCGCAATTCATCCATTCGCCCCCTTGCCTTCTTAAGCCCTTTCCGGGCGATCTGAAGCGACGTCTTCTTTTCACCTGTTTCCCAGTAAAACTCAGCCAGGTCATGGTAATCAGCACCAACTTCCATAACCTTTAACCGAAGCTCAAGATATTTATCATGGTCTCCGATCTGCCGATAAATGTTGCGGGCATTGCTGGTTTGCCAGTCATCATGCATCGCCTCCAGGCTTTGGGCAAGATAACGCAATTCAGAATCCGAATAGCAGGCAGCATAAGCAAGTTCATCCAGCGCATCCCCGGCCCCTGAATTTCTGCTTTTAATAAACGGTAGAACAGCGTCGAGAATTTCACGTCGATAGGTTTCATCGACCTTTTTTGAAGTCAGGCGTTTTGTAATTTCATACAATAATTCCCACACCTGGTCTTCCACGCCATAAGGTCCACCGCCATAGGCGTCCAGATCCTCAAGATCCGGCAGAAGTTCAGCCCATATGGACATGATGGCTTCCCCTTCCGACTGGCGTTCTAACATTTTGGAAACAGCCGTATTTTCCTTTAAATAATCAAAGCACTGTCGTCGTATCCCAGGATCATCTTCAGCCAGATAAAGTATCAGATCTGAAAGCGCCTTGGGCGGTGCTGCTGAAATCAGTTTGGCCAGTGCAGTATCTTTTTTTGTTTTAACCTTTGCCATCTCGGCTTTACCTTTCTTCAACTTCGACACATTTTTTTACATGTACCTGAACAATGAGTTCACCTGCAGCGTCTTTAATGATTGCTAAGGTGAAAATATTAAAGTAAATTAAGTGGTTGCGATAAAACGACACTACGGTAGCTGTCATGGTGCAACGATAGGTTAAATGTAATTTTTATTGAATGGCTTCATCAAGCAAATCAGTCACACACTTATTAAGACTTTTACCTTCTGCTGCAGCCTTAACTGCAATTTCAGCGTGTAATTCGGGTGGAACTCTTAAGTTGAATTTACCAGAATATTCTCGGTGTGGATTAATACCTTCTTCATTACAAATATCGAGGAAAACCTTGAGAGAAGTTTTGCCTTCGATCTTAAGCTCTTCAATGCTTGAAGCATAAAAATCAGCTCCTCCATTAAGAGTTATAAATTCACCACGAAATTTATCAATGACAGGATCGTATTTAATGATAGCTTTGTAACCATCAATTATCATTATATTCATCATGGCTTCACCCCATTTTTTTCTAACCATTTTCGAATGCTTGTAACAGCTCCCTTGTCAGTGTCTGGTGAAGGATGAGGTCTGTGGTAAACCTGTATCTCTCCAAAAAGAATGACGCCAACTCGGGAACCTTCTCGTTCAGTTATCTTTGCACCTAAACCTAAAAAAAGTGATTCAATATCAGGCCATTTAATAGTACCGCTTACTGGTCGAGAAAATATCTGCTGCAATGTTTTTTTATGTTTACGTTTCACACTCAAATAGTACCACGTATTAGTACCAAGTCAATAGATGTTTTATAGTTTTTACATTTAACGCTTCGGTTGTGAAGCCCGAAAAGCGCCCTGACCGGGAGCACACAGCCAGACGAGCCACAACACCTTAATAGCGGGCACGTATGCTAAAATTGCGCCGCGCTTTTTGGGTCGTTACTAATCCTTCATTTGTTAGAACACCATTTCATCACGCCACCATACTGTATGTGAAGCTCCCTCCCTAAAAAGCCTCCTGCAAAGAACAGAACCGACCATATTTCCACATCGGTCATCGTGAACGGAACATCGCGTGCTTATGGACGAATATGCTGAAGGGATCGGCGCACCATCTCGGAAACAAGCGGATGGGGATCGTTCCGTGCTGTCTGGAGTACATGTTTCGCCCCGTGCCTCCTGATTTGCCCGAGACTGCGTGCCGCTTCCCAGCGATGTTGAGGACAGGCACTCGTCAACAACACCTCGCGCAACACGGCTACCGTCTCTTCAGTAGGAAATGCCTGGAATGCCCGAATACACTTCCAAAGAATGACGTCATGGTGAGCGTACGTCACCCACGCCTGTTGACACGCCTCAAATGCCTGACAGTCGCCGGAGTAATAGGTCACGAACCCAATTGCATCGATCACTTCCGAGATGACATGAGACTCAGAAGTCGTGTGGAGAACGGCAATCAATGACGGCAACACCACCGGCCCGAGTTTGACCAGCGTTCTGACCGCGAGATCACGTGGAAGCGGGTAATTCCATTTTTTGAAGAGCGTCGTCGGCAAGCTTTGGTGCCGGTTATGGCCGATTGTTCCGATACGGGCGAGTAATGCTGAAATCGCTGGCTCTCCGATCTCGACGAGTGCCTCTGACATGGCGATTCTGGCATATAAGGCTGTTTCGGCTGATAGGCCTTCACATAACGGAACAATAGCGGCATGACACACTCTGGCTCCAAGCAGGGTCGCTGCTGCTGTTCGGATTTGCGCATCGTGATGTCGTAAAAGAACCATCACATGGTCATCAGATTCGTGCGCAAATTGCTGTTCGAATCCTGATGGGATTTCGCCTCGTTGGGCTCGTGCATGGTGCTTCTGGGAATGCTGCGTGTTCATATTCGCCTGTTCTTTATACCATCTTGCCTGTACTTATTTTTTGTATAATGAATTGCCATCTGTTCTCTCAAGGAGTGTTCTAACGCTGAACATCTGCGGTTTTATCCGCAGCATGTTTCTTGTGTGTGCCGGGCACGGCACATGTTCTTAAGGGTGAGCCTATGAATTCCGTATCTGGAAGTCAAGGCAAGTCCCAAACCCAGCCAGATGGAGGCGAAGGGTATAGCGGTATGGCAACGGGGTACCGGCGACGGTGCTTCGGAAGGAAGCCGCCCTGCCGAGGCAGGGTACCGTAAAGGTACGGGGTGACGTACAGAAATCGGGTATAAGGCGTCCACACCGGGACGAGTCTGCACAACAAGACGAAGTCCTCTATCCATTATAGGGTGTGTCCGTAAACCCGGCGCTCACGTACCGAAAGACATGTGTTTACCCCGGGAGATCTCCCATGTGCCTATGGCTGAGGGCAGGGCAACCTGCTCTGACCGCATGGGAGAAGTCAGCAGAGGGCATATTAGCCGGTGGAAACGAGCCGTGAACAACACGGAGGACTCACCCCGGTGAAGGCCCGAACGGTGCCCGGACCAAATGGTCTGGGTAAATGAAAACGATTATTAGGAGCATATTACTTATGGTTATAATGCAGCCGCCGCCTGAAATAACTGTAGCGTATCTGTTTACCGAACATCTGGCAAAAGGTCCCAGGCTCATGGAGATGATCCTTGAGAGGGGAAATATGTTTAAAGCATTAGCACGGGTCCGTGGTAACAAAGGGGCGCCCGGTATCGACAAGATGACTCTTGAGCAACTGCCGGGATACCTTAAACGCCATTGGCCTGAAATCAGGGAAGACCTGTTAGACGGCAGGTACAAGCCATCCCCGGTCAGGAGGAAAGAAATTCCAAAACCGGGGGGAGGCGTAAGACTGCTTGGTATTCCCACTGTTCTGGATCGTCTGATCCAACAGGCAATAGGTCAGGTTCTGCAAGAGATATGGGACCCTTCCTTGATCAACGGTCTGGTGGAGTTTTCCACCGAGGGCACCCCCCAGGGTGGTCCACTTTCTCCGTTGCTATCCAACATCGTTCTTGATGAACTGGATAAGGAGCTGGAAAGAAGAGGGCTGCGGTTTGTCAGGTATGCCGATGACTTTGTCATATACCTTAAAAGCAAGAAAGCCGCACAGAGGGTTATGGAAAGTATTAAACGATTCATAACTGCAAAGCTAAAACTCAAGGTGAACGAGGAGAAGAGTTCCGTTGGAAATGCATGGCGGAGCAAATTTTTAGGGTTCTCCTTTTTCCAAATGGATGGTCAGCCCAAAATCCGGATTCACAAGAAAGCGATTAGCCGTTTCAAAGAAAGAGTCCGGGAGTTGACTCATCGTAGCAGCGGCAAAAGCCTGTCACAAGTAATTTACAAACTGAACTTGTACCTGAAAGGATGGTGGAACTATTACGGTCTTACTCAAGGCCGGGCTAAATTCAGATCCTTGAATGGGTGGATACTCAGACGTCTGAGATGCCTTCTCTGGACACAGTGGAAGAATCCCGGAACACGAGTCCGCAACCTGCTTAAACTCGGGATATCCCGAAGAGATGCTTTCTTATGCGGTAACGCCCGCAAGAAGATGTGGCACATGAGCAGGATAAAGTGGGTGATCATTGCTTTGCCGAATAAATATTTCCTTGATCGGGGTTTATTCCTTCCCGGGAACTGACCTGCCTGATCAGCCGAACCGCCGTGGTACGTGATCCGTATGCCCGGTGGTGTGGGAGGGCTCCTCAGTGATGGGGAGTCCTATCCCGATTTGAATTAAGTATCAAGTCCCACCGGATTGGATACTCACCGGCCCCACAGAGATGACAGCGGAGCCGCCCAAAAGCCGTCTCCAAGGGGCAGGGTCTCCGAACCATCATAAAGAATTACGCACATCTTGAGCTGTTCTCCAGCGACACTCGATAATCGTTTCAGACCCCTGAGGTCGCCAACCGTAACGGTCGCAGCAGCCTTCACCTCCACTCCAACCAGGTTTCCTGCTGCATTCTCAATGATGAAATCCACCTCGTATTGGTCGTGATCGCGGTAGTAAAGAAGCTGACATTCGTTCTCCGCCGTTGCCATGTGCTTACGCAATTCACCGTAAACAAAACCCTCCAGAACATTTCCAAAGCAATTACGATTTTTTTGTGCAAGTGTGGGCGTAACATTAGCCAGCGTAGATAATAGACCGGAATCGACAAACTGTATTTTAGGCGTTTTAACGATGCGATTCAGTCTATTTTGCGCCCAGACTTCAATGCGCCTCAGTAAATACATCTGTTCGAACACGCCTATGTAACGGGCAGCGGTCTTGTGATCCAGCCCGACTTGCCCGCCAAGCTGGGAATAGTTACACATCTGACCGGAAACTTGTGCCAGCGCCCGCAAAAATCTGGGCAGAAGATCAAGTTTTCCGACATCCGCCACATCACGCACATCACGTTGGATGATGGAGTTGATGTATTGCCTACTCCATTCCGCTCTGCGTCGGGTTGAAGAGCGGAATACAGCTTCGGGATAACCTCCCTGCAAAACAGTCTCGATCAATTCATCGCCCAGAAACGGTTGAGTCGCCGTTAAGAGATGACCGGTAAAAGCGCTGTCGACCCAATTTGCACTACTGCCGTGAATTTCGCTTTGCGACAGAGGCAGCAGAGTCAACGTTTCCATCCGCCCGGCAAGCGAGTCAGCCACCATCGGCAGAGCCATCAAATTAGCGGACCCCGTCAGAAGAAAACGGCCAGGGCGTCGGTCCTCATCGACTGTTTTTTTTATAGCGAGCAACAATTGAGGGGCGCGCTGGATTTCATCAATCACAGCACGATCGAGACTTCTGATCAAGCCCACAGGATCCTCTTTTGCCGCCAACAATGTTAGTTCATCGTCCAGAGTGAGATAGCGCATCTCGTGGGCTGCTATCTGCCGCACAAGCGTGGTTTTGCCGGCTTGGCGAGGGCCGGCTACTAAAACAACAGGTGTATCGGCCATTGCCTCGGCAATGCGTGTCTTAAGAAGGCGAGGGTAGAGAACTTGAGTATTGTCCATGTTGAAAACATACCGTGCAATCGGGAGCAAGTCAACTGAAATATGGGAATTAGATGAAGTATATTTGGGAATTAAAATCTGTGAAATTGGGAATGAGTCTATAAATATTGAGTTATTTTGATGGGTTGAATATTGCGCAAACTTAAATATCTAAGGGCCGGTGTCATGGTTAACAACTGTCTCCAGGCTACGCCAACAGGCGTGCCTCAAGGCGGCCCGTTGTCACCGCTGCTTGCTAATATTCTTCTTGATGACCTCGACAAGGAGTTGGAAAGACGTGGCCACCGTTTTGTCCGCTACGCAGATGACTTTATCATTATGGTGAAGAGTCTGAGTGCCGGAAATCGGGTGATGGCCAGTATCAAAAGATCCCTTTGTATTTAACGATTAGCACCAGCAGCACCGGTGAAACCCGGTGCTTGTTGAATCGGAAATTCTCTTAATTTACAACCTTGTTGTGCGCAAATAATTTCTTGCACAATTTGTGTTGTTGTGCAATTATATGAAAAAAACACAACAACGGGGTGTGCATATGGCGTATGTCAGAAAAAAAGGCAATCAAATTGTTATCGTTCATGGGCAAAGGAATCCAGTCACTAACTCCGTGGAACAGCAGACATTGTTCGTTTTTTATTCAAAGGCTGAAACCATGGCTGCAACCGGCAAGTCGAAACAGATGTTCAGGCAATTCCTTGAGGGAGAATTTCCAGCGATCCATTTTGATTGGAAAAAGTTGGACGCCGCTATAAAAAATAACATGGGCATTCTTCCCGATCTTTATCCATATAAGCAAACCCGGGTGGACAATGCCTTTCGAAATGCCATGGTTGCATTTACCAAAGAACTTTTGATTGCAGATCCCCAGGCGTTGATCTCATCGGCAAGGTTATTACAGGATCAGAAGAACGAGTTACTGTATCTGCGGGATCTCATCACCTGGCGGCTTAACCTTGCAGATCAAGAAGAAAACGAATGGAATCAGGATAATCCCTTTTTCTGGCGAACATTGATGCTTCGTCGTGAGATTCCTGTCGAAGGAACGGAGGCCATTGCCCGAATGTATGAAAATGGGGAATATGACAAGGTTGAGGCCCTGGCCGGACTGTTTGTCGAATGCTGGAATAACTATGCCGAGGGCCACAATTATCTGGGACTTACCGCTATGACAAAAAATGATCCGGCATCAGCTGAGATGCATTTTAAAAATGCCATGGCAGCAGGCCGGACACTTTTTCCAAAACGGATCCGGAAGCACACTTACTGGTCGGATGTGTCGACCCGGCCATACATTCGCGCAATCATCTATCTGGCGCAAACCTGCAACCGCAATAAAGAATACACCCGGGCACTTGCGCTATGCGATCAGTTGGACAAGGAGTGCGGTCAGGAAATCACTGCAATGTCGGAGCGCATTCCTGTGTATTTAAACAGCGGAGCCTGGGAAGAAGCAGAAAAAGCGGCCCGGTACGTCTGCAAGGTCTATCCGCAGGAAAATTTTACATGGGCTTTCGCGCTTTGTGAGATGAACCAGTTGCGAAAGGCATTGGTACCCTTTATTTCGGCTATTATTCGATTTCCCAGAACCGCCGGGATACTGGGTGGGATTGTGCAAACCCAAAAACCGAAATCGGCAAATGGAGTCACTGACCACAAAACAGGGGCTGAGTTGATGCGACGCCTTGAGGTTTACCTTCACAATAAAAAGCACAAAGGGAAAAAAATGTTAACGCTGCTGCTTGAAAATGTCGAGGTTAAGGGCCTGATCAAAGAAGCGGCAAACGTTCGGGAATGCCGGCGAAACGACAGGTCCGATGATAAAAAATGGTTTGACAGAATGCACGAGATGGAAAGCAGTGAATTTGCCGAAAAAACAGCGGACAGGATATGGCCGCAGGTTGAGGCGTTAAACTGATCTTTGACAGTCTAAATTAAAAAGTTTCGTTATTTCAATACGGTTGAAACCAATTGATACTTCAGTATACACAATTGAATTGATAAATAATGTATTCGTCCGGCTTAAACGAGGAAATGTCCCCGGAATTCCATTTTCGCTGGTCATTGTCATCTTTTGTTCACAGCTGTATAGGCTTGTTTGGAGTGTGTCGGAGTCTGGGGAAATGCCAAAGCCAACTTGCCCTGATCAAGCAAGGGTTTCAAAGTGTTTTTCCGCAGGGCCAAAGGCTTTCTGTTTAACAATTGTGCCAGCACCTGCTGGGTGAGATAATACTCAGAACAAAGCGTGAGAACAACTTGAATCATCTCTTTTTTATTTAAGCGTTTCTGGTTTCTGGCTTTTTCCGCTTGTTCCATAAGAGATTTTTCGATCTCATCAGAAACCAGGTTAAGGTTGTCAATCAAGGGTTTAGCCAACCCTTCCACAATGAGCCACCCTAAGTCATGCCGCTCGTTATGTCCCAAGCGAGTACCGTTATGTCCCAAGCTAATGTCACTAGGGTCATTAGGTGCTGGTGATATAATCGAACTTTGGGAAAATGCTTGTTCCGCACTGGGAAGCCTTTGTCCTGGAAGATGATACACCATCCCCCGGCCATGGCCATGGGATTCAAGAAGTTTGGCTTTCATCAGCCGTTGAAACGCCAGGGTCAGATCATGGGCATGTTCGGTTGAAATCTCGGTCATCCTTCGGTGGGAAATGGTCTGTTCCGTGGCGGCAGATGCCAGAATCAGCCGTTCAAGCTCCGGTAATCGATCGAATTGATCCCCTAAGGAACGTCTAAGCGTATCCACAATATGATCAGGAAACAGATCCAGCATCCGAAGTTCCAAAAGGGTTTGATCAAACGGCACATCTTTCTCATATAACACAGGTCTTCGCCAATGCTGACTGTCCCATCCCTGGTATATTTTAGGAATGCCGCTGCCTGCCTGCTCTCCCAGGCCAATGTATCTGAACATCTGGTGGATCAAACGGTTCCGGCAATCGCTTTCGCCGCCCTGAATCGCAATTTCTTTTGGCACCCGCATTAATCCCGGATTTCTAAAGCCGAACAGATCTGGCCGCTTAACAATCAACACAGAAGCTCTATCCGTATAGTCGGCATGGACAATGCAGTTGACCAATGCTTCGCGCAGGGCCTGATGCACCAGGGTGTTTCTCCTGTCGAAGGTCTTTTTCGAGCTTAAACGGGACCTTTAAATCTTCGGTCAGTTTTTTAATCACCTTCCGGTAAAAATCAAACAGGTTTCCTGACCAGGAACCATCCAGGGTCAGCCGGTCCAGCCAACGTGCTTCCGTTCTTGCTTCCGGCCGTTCCTGGTAATCCAGCATATAATTGGGAAAAACTTCCTGGATGGACGGCAGAACCCCAAACATTAAAAGCCCGGCCCGGGTTAAAGCCCCGGCACCGGTTTCTCGGTTAAACCGCCAGGCACCAATATTCTTTAAAAAAGGTACCGGTTCAATCTGGTTCCAGGGGTGATCAGGTTTCAGATTCATATATAACCGGCGATAGGCATTAAAACTGTCTAAATCGATATCTTCAATCCCATACCCTTTGAGCAGTTCATTGTCCCGGCTCTCCTCCACCTGTTCGGCCAGCATTCGTTTGACTGTTTCCCGGTCACAGGCGGAATCGCCGGTATTCAGTCTTTTATAAGTGCCGATTAAGGGATTGTTGTTAATAAATACCGGCTTTTGTTTTCTGCCTGCCCTGGGAATTGATATCTGAATCAGATTTTTCCCGTTGATTTTAAACGGTTTGACATCTTTTTCCTGTAGCAAATTAACACTGATTTTTCCCGGATCATTCAAGGTGGACCACAGATCATCCAGCACCTTTTGAAGATTGGCGATTCCGTTGAGCCTGAATCCTTTTTTGGTTTCGTTAAGCCCTAAAATCACCTCCCCGCCGTAGGAGTTGGCAAAGGCACTGTATGTGGGCCAAAAATCTTTTGGCAGTTCTCCCTTGCAGTCTTTTCCGGCTGCAAGCTTACACTCCACCTCGTAGTTCTCGCTTAAAGCCGAGATGTCGTCTAATGTTTTGATTTCCAGCATAAGTGCTCCGGTTGTTAGAACAAAGCTAATTCATTAAATCTTCATACACAATCCAATTCATTTCTAATGCTTTATTTCAACTTCTTCTGGAATTTGCAACCAAAGAACGAAATGAATTAAGATGTATTTGGGTTGACGCTCCATCTATCAATTTTTCGCAGACATAGTTTAAAGAATTATCATCAAGGCTTTTTAAC
>Ga0102943_1001317_pt1 | contig 15612 bp, 13 predicted proteins | sample SalPonC_black_MG_FD_78174 | JGI IMG/M metagenome (GOLD analysis project Ga0102943, IMG submission 78174) | Salt pond soil microbial communities from South San Francisco under conditions of wetland restoration - Salt Pond MetaG... | ecosystem: Environmental > Aquatic > Marine > Intertidal zone >...
ATGGAGCTGGTCCGGCACTACTTTTAGTGGTTTTGGAGGCATTACAGCAGCATTTCATGCTGGTGGCCGATATTATTTTGCAGATAATATTGGAGGCTATGCAGAACTTGGTAATAATTGGGGTTGGTTAAACGTCGGCTTGGTTTTCAAGCTTTAATGTGAGCCAAAAGAATTTATACCCTGGAACAGTTTCTGTTTCAGGGTTTTTTTATGTTTTGTAACTCATTATTCATTATTCATCCAAGTTTGACTCTTGCTTTTCATTGTGATTTCCAATATCGCACATCCAGATACTTTGGTAAAATCAAACAAAAATTGATCTGATATGAGACAAAACACCAATTTTATTCGCATATGAAATTGAACTAAAAACAAACAAAGAGAAATATGAAAACGAAAGTCATACTAATTTTAGGGATAACAACTTTAATCTTGGCGTTAATCAGTGCATGTGGTAGCAACAATTCAAACCCACTCGGAGGGTGTAATGGACTTAGTTATGCTGAAGCTTTTCAAGGAGATCAGTATCAAGATCTTCTTGACGCCACATCAACTTTTGGTGAAGAGCAAACTGCACAAAGCTGTGAAGTTTATAAAAGTGAACTTCAAGATTGGTATGGTGTTTTGCAGGGTTTAAGCTCTGACTGCATTGCAGTACCTCAAGAACAATATCAACAATCACTTGCCGAGGCACAAGAGTCGATTGATGAGATCGACTGTTCTCAGTACGAAAGTAATTAACGTACCTCTATCAATTTTTCCATAATAAGTGAAGTGATTCAAATCCCTGAAATGCTTTAAAGCGTTTCAGGGATTTTTTTTGATGCCGATTCATTGAATAGTACACAGTGCCGAATACCTCCGGTTGATGTCTCTATAGAACTCTTCTTGCTCAAACGCTCACCTCTCTGAGAATTAATATCCCAGCTATTACAACTTCTCCCCTGCCTTTTAAAAATCGAGAATAATTTTTCTCTATGTTCTCCCATTTCGTTTTTAAAAACCCATCAGTAAAATTCTGGACTGTTGATTTCTCCAGCCGATAATCATTCAGTTGTCTGTATCGCGGTACTAATCTAAGAAGCGATGAAAATGTCATAAGAATACAATGTACTACCCTTATGGAGAAAATTAGTCTGAGATCTCTAAACGAGGTTTAAATGAGCAAAAAATATTTACTGATAAAATTTATTATCTAAATACATTGACTGATTTATTCTTAATTTTATGTATGCAGTTAAATGCTAAATAACTGTCAATTTCAATCAACACTATTCTCAAACTAAATGATAAATAATATGAAAAAAATAATAAGAGGCTTTACATTTGTGTTCCTTCTGTCTTTAGGAATGAGTGCAACACTTATTGCACAGAACGAAGGAGATATCGCCATTGGTGTTCAGGGTAATTATGGGACAGATATTGAAGAATTAGGAATTGGGGCTAACGGCATCTATAGCCTGAATGAAACGATGAGAGTTGGTGCTGATTTCACCTACTGGTTAATCGGCGATGATGAATTTAGCGGTTTTGGGAATGATGTTTCCATTTCATACACTTTCCTTGAAATCAATGCTAACTTCAACTACATCTTCTACAATGAAAATCAACTAATGGCATATGGAATAGGATCACTTGGGATCCATTATGCCAAAGTTGAAGCAGAAATAGAAGGACCCGGGTTAGATGATTCTTCTGATAGTGAACTTGGACTTGGTTTAGGTGCCGGTGCTGAGTATAACCTCGGTTCTGTTGCTCTGTTTGTTGAACCTCGAATCTTCTTAAGTGGATTTGACCAATTTTCATTAACCTTTGGTGCACGAATAGGCATCTAAATTCGTCTTTGTTTCATCCATTTATAGCCTTGGATGTACTGCATCCGGGGCTTTTTTAAATTTCAGGAACTGTTACTAGTATCAAACTTTCAGCAATCGAATTATTGAATTATATGGCTTGGAGCAGGGTATCGAATATTTTTAAAATTCCAAGTAATTGACTTTTTAAATTCGGAAACGATATATGTATGATTGATGAATATCTATTTAGTCAACAAATTCAGAAGAACTCCGTGCCGAATACCTCCGGTTGATGTCACTATAGAACTCTTTTTGCTCCAATCCATCACCTCTCTGAGAATTAATATCCCAGCTAATACAACTTCTCCCCTGCCTTTTAAAAATCGAGAATATTTTTTCTCTATGTTCTCCCATTTCGTTTTTGAAAACTCATCAATGAATCGATTGACCACTGCTTTTTTAAGGTGGAAACCATTTAGTGTATCTACATCGTACTCAGTCAATTCCAATTCAATAGCTGCAATAGAAGTAATGGTCCCTGCAACTCCGATCAGGTCAAAATTTCCATCCGGAACTTGCTGCAATTTTAACAGCTGTTGAATTTCTTCTAGAGCTTTAGATATTTGTAGACTCGTCGGTGGATTATCTTTAAAAAATCGCTCCGTAAAGCGAACACTACCCATATCGATTGAAACAGCGCTCTCCAACTCATATCCCCTGCCAAAAGCAAGCTCAGAACTTCCTCCGCCAATATCTAAAATCAGGTTTGATTGATCTGAATAATCTTCCAATACTGATAAAGCCCCCATATAGGTTGTCTCTGCTTCTTCAGATCCACTTAATAGCCGGATCTTCCAACCCGTTTTTTGTTTCACAAGGTCTAAAAATTCAGATCGATTGGAAGCATCACGAACAGCACTCGTTGCTGTTACAATTGTCCTTGAAGCCACTCCGGGATAGTTTTCATCCAGGAACTCTTTGTATTCAAGCAAGTTGTCCAATACCCGTTTCATGCTGTCAGGAGATAGATTCCTCGACTTATCAACCCCCCTGCCGAGTCGGGGAATACGCTGCTTCTCTACAATAGGTTTGAGTTTACCATCTTTAAGTTCAGCCACCAATAGCAATGCTGTATTCGTTCCAATGTCAATTGAAGCAGATTTCATTCAGCCACCTTTTGTATTTCCATCAAAATCCACTCCTCCTCACGCTTAACATCTGATACTTGTACCGGCAATTCATAGAGTCGATCTCGAAATGCATCCTCATCCGTATACAGCAAACCCGACAGGCAAATCAATCCATCATTGTTTAAATGATTCACCAAATCCGGAAGGATATCGATCAAAACATTTCGATTGATATTAGCCAAAATAAGATCGAATAGTTCATGATCATCAATTGTTTCAATACCACCGAAACGTACTTCAAAATTATCATTTACCTTATTTAAAAATGAGTTCTCATGTGCATTGTCTCGACTCCAGCTATCGATATCAAACCCTATTGCTTTCCCGGCTCCTAACTTGATTGCAGCAATTGCAAGAATACCTGTCCCGGTCCCGGCATCCAGAATCACCTTGTCTTTCAAATCCATGCCCTGGATTTGCTTTAATATCAACCGGGTCGTTGTGTGGTAGCCGGTTCCGAATGACATTTTAGGATCGATCTCGAGAACGATTTCATCATCAGCCGGTCTTTCTGTTGACCATGTAGGCTTTACTAAAAATTTACCAATCCGTTGTGGCTGAATGGTTTGTTCCCACGACTGATTCCAGTTCTGTTCCGGGATATCTTCAAATTCCATAATCGAATCTCCGGAATAAGCGGCAACCAACTGTTCAAGATATTCCCGGTTTGAATCATTAAATCTCTGTTTGTCGATATAGGCAACCAACTTATCGTCAAATTGTTCAAAGCCATAGAAATCCATGTCCATCAACTCAGCAATAAATAATTCATGCAGGTCTTCAGACAGTTCAAATTCTACTCTTAAATAATTCATTGTGGAATCCTGTTGTAAATCAATTCGAGTAATACATCACCTACAGCTTGCAGCACTTCCCGATCGATAATACCCATATCATCATTTTGTGTATGCCAATATGGAGGAAATTCAAGCTCACCTGCTGGTGATATCCGGTGATGAATAATATTGATCATCGGGATACCTGTGAGTCTCTCAACAATATAATGATCATCTGATATTCTGCTACCGATTTCATCCAGGAAAAGGTCATCGTACCCGAATTCCTGGCCAATTGCCCATACTTCATTTACCAAATTTGGTGCATAATCCATTGAGTATCCCTCCTTTGGAAACTGCGCATTTTTTCCACCAACCATATCCAGTAATATTCCGAACCTTGGACTGTATCCGGGAACAGGCGGATTATTCCCCCAATGTCTTGAACCGAGAAAATAGTTTGCAAGATCGGATCGTTCACCATAGTCTTCTCCGTCAAAAAGTATAATATCTACGCCAATAGGCGGCTCATTCTCGGCAAAAACGTTCGCCAGCTCCATCAATACTCCAACGCCACTTCCACCGTCATCCGCCCCAAGAATGGGCGATTCAGGATCATTTGGATCTTCTTCAGCTCTCGGCCTGGAATCCCAGTGTGCAGCCAATATAATTCGATCTTGTTTATCCGTTCCGAACGATGCCAGAATGTTGTATAGCCGGAGAGAATCTCCATAAACTTCTGTCTGGAAGGATTGAACAAAAACAGATTGCTGGCCGGCTGTCTTCAAAAAATGATTCCTGAAATATTGCACAGCTTTACGATGGGCTTCTGAATTTGGAACTCTCGGTCCAAACTCCACCTGCTCTTCTATATATTGATAAGCCTGTTCAGACGAAAATTCAGGAACCTCTCTCCCCTGTTCCTTGAATTGCAGACCCGGATCCGATGTGCAGCTGACTACAATCAGCAAGAGTAATATTGCCGGGTATTTAAATTTCATAAAATATTCTTAAGAAGTGAAAAGGTTGAAATCTTCGGATGGTGATTGTCTTTTTCACCTGCCGAATTCGAGTTATGAGCAAAAATTCGCCAGCCGAAAAAATCAATCGGCAGGCTATGCCTCTTTCACTCCGGCCTGGCAACAATTCTTGCTGATGACTGATGAACCGGGAAAACAATGGTATCTAAAATATTGACATGCGGGGGCCTATTTGCAACGAAGTGTATAATTTCAGCAATATCTCTGCCACTTAAAGGAGTCATATCTTTATAAACTTTATTTGCCTGCTCTTTATCCCCGTGAAAACGTACTTCACTAAATTCAGTATCCACAAGCCCGGGTGAAACAGCACTTACTCGAATATTTGTACCCGTTAAGTCCATTTTGGCAGCTTGTGTAATTGCCTTTACAGCGTGTTTGGTCGCACAATAGACAGAACCCCCCGGGTAAGCTTCATATCCGGCAATGGAACCGATATTAATAATATGGCCCTCGTTTCGCTGTTTCATTTGCTCAGAAACAAATCGTGTCATCGACAACAGTCCTTTAATGTTTGTATCGATCATAGCGTCCCAATCATTGAAATCAGCTTCATCAATGGAATCTTTTCCGGAGGCAAGGCCGGCATTGTTCAATAAAATATCTATGGGCTGATCAATCGAGTCCACACAGGCCTTACACGCTTCCCGAACGCGAACATCAAAAGCAAATATCTCAACATTTACAGAGTGTTCGGTTTGAAGTTTTTCCTGAAGGGATTTTAATCGCTTTTTCCGACGGCCGGTAATAATCAGGTTTGCACCCGATTCTGCAAAGACTTCAGCCGAGGCTTTTCCAATCCCCGAGGTTGCACCTGTGATCAGAATCCATTTGTCTTTGAGGCGGTTCATGATACTTATGTTTGGAGAGACTCAAATTGTTTAGCTGCTCTTAAAATATCCACTTCATGAAATGTATTTCCCATAAACTGAACTCCATAAGGAAGTCCGTTGGAATGTGTACCTGCCGGGACACTGATACCACAAATTCCCGCAAGATTTGCTGAAATGGTATACACATCATTTAAGTACATCTGAAGCGGATCATCCTGGTTTTCACCCAGTTTGAAAGCTGTTGTAGGGGCTGTTGGCGAGACGATTACATCTACTTGTTGAAACGCATCCAGAAAATCTCGCTTGATCAAGCGTCGCACTTTCTGAGCTTTTCCATAATATGCATCATAATAGCCGGCACTGAGAACGTATGTACCTAAAATTATTCGTCGTTTAACTTCAGTTCCGAATCCCTCAGTCCTGGATTTCTTGTAGAGCCGAATTAATGGTGAATCTATATCTGCTGTTTCCAAGGCAGTGGATGTTCCAGCTGCTTTCTTTAATTCTTTTCGCTCAAGGGCAAGTTCCTCTTCAATTTTTTCAAAATCAGCACGGTGGCCATATCGAATACCATCATATCTTGCCAAATTGCTCGATGCTTCAGCCGTTGCCAAAATATAGTAAGTGGCAATACCGTACTTCATGTGTGGGAGTGTGACGGGTACCAATTCAGCACCATCATTCTCAAGCTCTTTGAGCCGATCTTCTATTCCTTGCCGTATCTCATCATCCAGACCATCGCCAAAGTATTCTTTGGGAACTCCGATTTTTAATTTACCGGATGATTCTTGAATTGCTTCAGAGTAATTCTCAACCGGTTTCGCTGAGGATGAATTATCCATAGGGTCGTCACCGGCCAGGTGTTCGAGAAGAATAGCAGCATCCGTCACATTTTTTGCGAACGGACCGATACAATCAAAAGAGGAGGCATAAGCCACCAATCCATACCTCGAAACACGGCTATATGTTGGCTTCAAACCAACCACCCCGCAGTAAGAGGCAGGCTGACGAATGGAGCCACCAGTATCGGATCCGAGAGATGTATCGCACATGTTACCTGCAACAGCAGCGGCACTTCCACCGCTTGAGCCTCCTACAACATAATCGGAGTTTGCAGGATTTTTGGATGGGCCGTAGATGGTATTCTCTGTCGAGGAACCCATCGCAAACTCATCCATATTGGTACGCCCAATAAGAATGGCATCTTCATTTTTAAGCTTTTTGATAACCGTTGCATCATATACACTTTCAAAATTGTGTAAAATATGACTTGCGCAAGTTACCTTCTTGCCTTTCTCGCAGATTACATCTTTCACCCCAATTACCATTCCGGCCAGTTTCCCGGCCTTCCCGGCATCAATTTTCTGTTGAATATTGGTAGCTTGTTTTCGAACATCTTCATCATCAACAGAAACGAAGGCATTTACCTCTGAATTCGTCTCCTTGATGGTTTGCAGATATTCCTCGCAAATATCAGTAATCTTTCGCTTGCCTGATTGTAGTTGCTCTTGAACGGAGAGCAGATTCTTCATGTAGAAATGCTATTTTTTTTCGGTTTGTTCTGTACTTTCTTTTTCTTCGTATTTGGTGGAATTAGAGACATCATCCTTACCTTTATCGATCTCTTTTTTGATATCATCGGACGCCTTTCGGAATTCGTTGATACCCTGACCGATTCCACGCGCAAGCTCTGGAATTCGTTTTGCACCAAAAAGAAGTAAGATCACAAGAACAATGATCACCATTTCAAAACCGCCTGGCATACTCATACAATAATCCTTATTTAATTGAATTGTTATTATGTGACAAGCCTTAAGATAAAAAATATTTACCAACCGTATACAGATGTATGTGAAAAAATGTTTTAACTTTCTTTGGAATTTATTTGCATTTCTTCTCCACAACTGTTTTATAGCTATTCGAAGATATTTGTAACAAAAGACTAAGACTAAAATAAATTATGATTTGGACAGTAGAATTAGCCGCAGCACTTGATGAAGCCCCCTTTCCCGCAACGAGAGAGGAATTAATTGAATGGGCAGAACGAAACGGGTTACCTAAGCAGGCTATTAATAACTTATATGAGCTAGACGAAATTGAAGAAGGCGAAGAAACCATCTACGAGGGCATTGAAGACATTTGGCCCGATTATATTCGAAAAGAAGACTTCTTTCACGGAGAAGAAGACGAAGGGTTTGACTACGATGATGTTTAATTCCTGTCAACCGGCAATCAATTTCTTGCAATTCTAAACGTTAACATTGCGATAAGACTATTTAGACTCTTTTAATCTGATTGTGTGAGAAATTACGTACCGCTCATTCTGTACCTGCCGCTGCTAATACTATTGCCGATTTCGGTAAACGGGCAGCAAAATGAGGAATCAAGCGATGAACAAGAAAATCAAGTCGTAAGAATTGTGCGGTTTACTGGAAACAACAATGTTTCTAACACTGCCTTACAAACTCTTGTTCGAACTCGAAATAACAGGGAGTTTTTGGGGATCCCCCGATTTACTCCCTGGTACTATATTCATCAGCTCTTCGGTGTAGGTGAGGAACCTGCTTTATTAGATCGCGAAGTTGTTGGTAATGATATCGACCGGATTGAGGTTTTTTACGAAAATCTCGGTTTTTTTGATGTCAGCGTGGATACAACCGTAGTTGAATACAGGGAAAATCGATATGAAGTCTCCTTTATCATCGATGAAGGTCCCGGTTCAAGCATACGAAATGTATCCTATACCGGTTTACCTGAATTTGAAAATGAAGAAACCGTTGAACAATTTTTCGAGCAGAGTACGTTTTCCGGAGATCGCTTAAATGATTCCACATTCGTATACAGGGAACCCTATCGCGCCCAGGAGCTACGGCAGGAACAGACTCGAATTATAGATTTTTTAAAAAATCACGGGTATGCTGCATCGCAGCGAGATTCAGTCCGTGCTTTAGTTCGTGAAGACGAAGAGAGTCCACAGCAGCTTGATGTACTTTTTACCATCAGGTCGGGTAACCTGTACAGGTTCGGGGATGTCCATATAAATCTCTCGGGACCCGATGAGCAGGAACAGTTTGATGATTCAACAACTGTTGCAGGGCCGCCCTATACAGACAGCGGATTTTCCATCTTTATGAGAAAACAAAATTCCGCTCAATCTGAATTCAGCGTTTTAACAGAGCAAATTCAATTCACGCCCGGAGACAGGTTCGATCAATCGGCCTACCTTCAATCTATAAATTCTTTCCAAAATCTTGGAAATATGGTCATCGACCGTTTTGGGCTGAGTGAAGAGAGCTCCCTGCCGGATTATTCGAGTCAGGAGATTCCCGTTTATTTCGATCTGCAAACTCTACCAAGGCATTCATTGAGAATGGAGTTTTTTGGAATGAGACGATACGGCTTTGGAACCGGTGTTGGCGCAAATTACAGTAATAACAACCTGTTTGGGCGATCAGAAAATTTAACAATTGGAATCAATACAAATTTTGAATTTGTACCGTCGAATACGCTGAATGAAATTGCCCCGCGCGACAGTCTTGGCAGGCGTAACACTACCGGGGCGGAGATTTTTGAAAATTATGAAATAAGAGCCGAATATTCCGTACCTCGTTTAAATTTTCCCTTCGGTTTTATGACCGATTACGATTTTATTGAGAGCGCAAGAACACGATATTCGCTCACTTACAGCCAGTCTAACCAGCTTTATTTTGATATTAATTCGGATGTTCGCTTTAACCTGAGATATGAGTTCAGGCATTCACAGCGTTTAACCAGTTTCCTCGACCTTATTGAACTGGATATTGTTGATACAACTCCATCCTCTCAGTTTCGTCAAAATTTGATAAATGAATTTGGTCAGGGCTCATTCGAACTGCTCAGAATTCAACAGGATTTTGATCCGCAGTTTTCATCTGTCATTCGGTATACACTAAGAAATCAAAATACGGACCTGATTCAACGCGATTTCGGCTACTTCAGTGAGTATTCTCTTGCGCTGGCTGGCAATATACCACACTCTATCGACCGTTTTTTAGTAACCCCGGGTACAGTTGAAGGATCACTCCCGTCGCCATTTGGAATCTCCTCGAACGCACTCTCCTACAGTCGATATATCAAACTTACTGCCGATTACAGGCGATATGTTCCGCTTGCACCCAATACTGTTTTTGCGTTTAGAGGGTTTGCCGGAATTGCACAACCATACGGTGGCAGTGAAACAATCCCCCTCAATCGTCGATTTTTTGCAGGTGGCAGCAACGACATCCGGGGTTGGAACCCATTTCGGCTCGGGCCGGGCGGAATTAGTCCCGATGAAGTGACAATTCCCGGTGGTGAGATTAAATTGGCTCTTTTTAAGGAGTTCAGGCACATTGTTCTCAGCAATGTTTTGGGGGCTGATTGGCTGGTTGCCTGGCACACTGATGCGGGTAATGTGTGGTACGGTCCGCAGAACACCTTTCGTAACGAAGAAAATGTTGAATTGCTTAACGATGGCAGATTTTTCTTAGATTCCTTTTATAAACAGATTGCTGTCGGGTCCGGTTTTGGCCTTCGTTTTGACTGGGAATATATTGTTGCTCGTTTCGATTTAACATTCAGAGTTCACGATTTGGAGGAAGGTTGGTTTGAGAACCGAACGGCGTATTTTAGTTTTGGAATCGGTCATTCATTTTAAAATTATACCTGTATGTTTAAGAAAAATAGTTTAAAGAAAATCCGGAACCAGGGAAGTATTGTTTTCAAATCTCAACTCCTTCAGGATCTCACACCATTTGAGCGGTATGAACTCCTTCAGCTTTGTCATCGACGAAAATTTAAGGAGGGTGAGTTTATCTATCATCAAAACGATCCGGGAGCGGGTATCTATTTTATTGAGGAAGGTTGGGTAAGGCTCGTCGTTTCCAAAAACCTTGAAAATGATCAAACAGAAAAGTTTACTGTTGACCTGGAAGCACCTTCTGAGATAGGAATTATGTCAATTGGTTATGAAATTCCAAGGATGGCAACCGCCCAATGCCTTAAGGATAGTATTCTGCTGGGATTTTTTAAACCAGATTTTGAAACATTGAAAAAGCGCAATCCCGAAACGGCCGTAAAATTCCTGGAGGCGGTTACAAATCAAACCATGAAACGTTTCGAACTTAGCATGAATCAGCTAAAAAAAACTACTGATCTGGAAACTGCATTTTCAATCATGTTCCGAGAATAAAACAAATCTGAATAAAGAGAATTAAAAAGCATGTCATTAAAGAAGGGCCAGGTTGTTGATCTGAAAATTGAATCAACGGCGTTTAAAGGTAAAGGAATTGCCAAACACGATGGAATTGCTGTATTTGTGCCCGGTACCGCACCCGGCGATCTTGTTGAAGCGAGAATCATCAAAAGAAAAAAGAGTTACAGGGAGGCAAAAGTCCTTGAAATTAAGGCCCCCTCTCCTATTCGGGTTGAACCGGTTTGTGGGCATGCTGATACCTGCGGGGGTTGTACATGGCAGCACATTCCCTATGAAAAGCAACTTGAGTTTAAGGAGCAGCATGTACGTGATCATATGGAACGAATTGCGGAATTGGATCCGGATATTGTAGAAACGATCATCGGATGTGATGAATATCTTTATTACCGCAATAAAATGGAGTACAGCTTTGGCACACGGCGTTGGCTCACTGACGAAGAGATCCAAGCTGACAAATATGTAGACGATTCCGGATTTGCTGCAGGTTTACACGCTCCAGGGAGATACGACAAAATTCTGAACTTAAAAGAGTGTCACCTGCAAAATCCAATCTCTTACAATCTCCTGGATTTTGTTCGGTCTTATTGCAAAGAGAACTCCATCCCCGCTTTTGATACACATGAAAAGACCGGGTTCATGCGACATCTCGTCATACGCACATCATTTCATACAGATGATACAATGGTCAACCTGGTGACGTATAAGGATGATCCAGAAATCATGAACACGATGTGTGAGGCCTTGCTAAATGAATTTCCTGAGATCACCACAATTATTAACAATGTTAACGATCAACCGAATCCAACAGCAGTTGGCCGATATGAAAAAGTACTTCACGGTCCGGGATATATTGTTGATAAAATTGGGCAACATTCATTTAAAATTGATGCCAATGCTTTCTTCCAAACCAATACACAGCAAGCAGAAAAGCTATATTCTGTAGCTAAGAAATTTGCCGATTTACAAGCTGGTACTAACCTTTTTGATCTCTACTGTGGAGTTGGAACCCTTACACTTTTCATGGCCGATTCAGTTGATACCGCTATTGGAATTGAATTGGTTGAAGTTGCAGTAGAAAATGCTAAACAAAATGCTCGGGAAAATTCGGTTGATAATGTTGACTTTGTATTGGGAGATATGAAAGATACATTCAACAAACTATTTCTTGAGAGACATGGGAAGCCGGATTGCATTATTACCGACCCTCCTCGCTCAGGAATGCATCCCGATGTAGTTCAGCAACTTTCTGATTTAGCCGTTGATACACTCGTTTACGTCAGCTGTAATCCATCCACAATGGCACGAGATCTGAAGGAGTTAAAAAATGTCTACAACATCGAACGGGTACAGCCGGTAGATATGTTTCCCCAGACGTATCACATAGAAACAGTTGCCAGGTTGACAAAGAAATAAGTCTCACTCAGTGGAGACATGATGTTTCAATTGTTCTTTACTCGTTCCAGAAGGTCCTCCTTCGGAACGTTACGCTCGGAAGCTCTGGCTTCCACTCATACTTCTACTAATCAAATTTACAATCAATCTATTACCTGAAGCAGAATCTTCTAAGGAGGTATTCCGAAATTGGAAATTCGGAATGAGTAAAACTCACGTTAACTAGACTCGCTTCTTCAAACATTTCAACTATCACTCAAATGCCCAATAAAGCTACAGTAATTGGTGCCGGAATTGGCGGATTAGCCGTTGCATCCCTCCTTGCAAAAAAGGGCTATGATGTCACCGTATTTGAAAAAAACTCCACTCCCGGTGGAAAAATGCAACAATATCGAGAGAAAGGATACCGATTTGATACAGGTCCCAGCCTGTTGACAATGCCCTTTATCCTCAATAAACTTTTTGAAACTTGCGGTGAAGATCTATACGATTACCTGTCTTTTTCCGAATTAGAACCCATTTGTCGATATTTTTATCCCGATGGTACCCTGTTTGATAACTATTCAGAACCTGAAAAAAGTGTTAATCAAATTAAATCCTTTGCACCCGGGGACGCTGACACGTATAAAAAATTTCTAAACTACTCTAAAGAATTATATCAAAAAACAGCGGATGCTTTTCTCTTTAATCCTCTTTATGATTTTAGTGACCTCAGGAATCTGAACTTCAAGGATTTTCTGGGCATTGATGCATTCAAGACCGTTTCTCAAAAAGTAGATCAGCAATTTACTTCGCCTTATCTCCGAAAGTTTTTTAAGCGCTTTACGACTTATAATGGGTCCTCCCCTTTTAAGGCTCCTGCTACACTCAATGTCATCCCACATGTAGAACTAAACCAGGGCGGATACTATGTGAATGGTGGTTTGTATCAAATTGCTGAATCGCTGCACCAACTTGGCGAGAAAATGGGAGTCAGATTCAACTTTAACACAGCGATTAGAAAAATTATAGTTGAAGATGATATTGTTACTGGTATTCAAGAAGATGGCGGATCTACCTACCCGACTGATATTCTTTTTTCAAATGCTGATGCAACCGAAACGATTTTGAACCTCTTGCCCGACCCAAGCATTTCAAAAAGACGAAAGTCTAAACAGCAAGCGATAGAACCGTCCTGCTCCGGTTTTGTACTTTTATTGGGATGCCGTAAGCAATGGAATCAGCTAAAACATCATAACATATTCTTTTCTGAGAATTATGAGAAAGAGTTTGAGGACATATTTGATAAAAAAACGATGCCTGATGACCCAACAATTTACATCGCAAATACATCATATTCTGACTCGAATCATGCCCCAAAAAATAGTTCTAACCTCTTTATTCTTGTCAATTCACCCTATGCAGACAAACAGGATTGGGAAACTATCAAAAACAAGTACAGCTCTTTTTTGATTAAGCAATTGGAGGCAAGAGGATTAGAAGGCCTGAATGAATCTGTTGAAATAAAAAAAGTGATTACCCCGAAAGATTTTTACGAAAAATACCTTTCAAATCGGGGTAGTATTTATGGGACCTCATCAAACAGTCGAATGGCTGCATTTTTACGACCCCGAAATAAGGAGAGAGCGTTCAAAAATCTATACATGGTTGGCGGTAGTACACATCCGGGGGGTGGAATCCCACTCGTTATTCAGTCTGCGTTTAACGCTATTTCACTACTCGAAAGATAAGTTAAACATACTTTTTGCGTTGGATCACTGAGATATTCAGTACACGTTTTTTCTTTGATTTGAGGCAGTACATTGGTTACTTCAATGCCATAATTTTTGATTAAATTAACTGATACTTTAGCGCGGTTTTAATGGAACTATTGTTCAATTGCTCAATGATTTTTTTACATAGACTTTTTTGGTGTTTCGGTTTAACTTTTTTTGTGATTCTAACGGGCTGTGCATCCCATGAATCGACTCCTATTCTGCAAGACATTCCGCAGGATGTTTCAGGAATTACTTTTACCAACACTATCATCACATCAGATTCATCGAATTCAGAAAATGAACCCTTTATCTATAACGGAGCCGGAGTGGCCGTTGGTGATATCGATGGGGATGGACTCGCTGATCTCTATTTTACTGGAAATATGGTTTCCAGCCGACTTTACATCAACAAGGGAAAAATGCAGTTTGATGATGTTACCGGGGAAGCCGGTGTAGCAACGGACCGATGGGCTACAGGTGCTGTAATGGTTGATATGAATGGAGATAATCACCTCGATATCTATGTTTCGGTTTCGAACTCCAAAATGGTTCCTGCTGATCAAAGGCGTAATTTGCTGTTTATTAACAATGGTGATGGTACCTTCACCGAACAGGCGGCTGAATGGGGAATTGACGACCCGGGTTTCACCACTCAATCGGCTTTTTTGGATTATGACCGGGACGGTGACCTGGACCTGTTTCTTCTCAATAACTCACCCGAAGAGTTTTCAAGAGGGGAAACCGGCGTCATGCCAATGGGTGTTCAACAGGAGGCCAACCCCTCAGGTTACGATCAATTCTATCGCAATAACGGGGATGGAACTTTTACCAATATATCTGAAGAAGCAGGGATGCTCAGAAAGCTGGGATATGGCCTCGGAGTGGCGATAGAGGATCTGAATCGCGACGGTTGGCCCGATATTTACGTATCCAATGACATCTCTCCGAACGATGTTCTTTACATCAACAACGGGGATGGCACATTTACCGACCGTGCGGCTGAATGGCTTCGGCACACCAGTTTTGCCGGTATGGGTCTTGACATTGCCGATTATACCAACAACGGCTGGCCCGACATCCTCCAGACAGACATGATGCCTGAAGATCTTCCAACCCGAAAAATTATGAGTGGGTCTAATACCTATGGAGGATTTACGGACCTTCGAAAAAGAGGTTTTTATCCCCACTATAATACAAATACCCTCCAGATGAACCAGGGGTTGAGTCCTGCCGGAGATGTTATCTTCAGCGAGGTTGCAAGAATGGCAGGCGTGGCCTATACACACTGGAGCTGGACGGCACTGTTTGTGGATATCGACAATGACGGGTTAAAAGATGCCCTCGTTACCAATGGTTATCCAAAAGCCATGAATGATTTTGATTATCTCTCAGACATGCACCTTGCCGGGCAAGCAAACAATGAGGAAGAATATGAACAAAATAGGCTTGAGATTCTTCAAAACTTGCATGGATATAAAGTACCCAACTACCTGTTTCGCAACAACGGGGATCTGACGTTTACCGATGTGAGCCGGGACTGGGGAATGCGCACAGCCGGATTCTCCTACGGGGCGGCGTACGCCGATTTGGATAAC
>Ga0102943_1001318_pt1 | contig 15612 bp, 10 predicted proteins | sample SalPonC_black_MG_FD_78174 | JGI IMG/M metagenome (GOLD analysis project Ga0102943, IMG submission 78174) | Salt pond soil microbial communities from South San Francisco under conditions of wetland restoration - Salt Pond MetaG... | ecosystem: Environmental > Aquatic > Marine > Intertidal zone >...
ACCAGGGGGAAAATGGGTACAAATCGCTGGTAATAAATGGAAAAATAATATTTGGAAAAAAACAGGAACAAACCGGCATCGGTAAAAGTCCATCCGCTGACCCTGGTTTTCAGTGGTGAATGCAAAGATCTTGAGCCGGAATACCAGGAATACCATTACAAAAATTCTCTGATCATCCAGAGAACTGCCATTCTGGTGGCCGTCTTTTTTTATGCATTCTTCGGCATCCTTGATGCCTATCTGGTTCCGGAGAACAAACAGGTTTTCTGGTTGATACGCTATGCAGTCGTTTGCCCGGCTGCGGTGGCGGTTTTCCTTTTTACCTTTTCAAAAAAATACAAACAGTTCAAAAATGCCGTTCTGTTTTTACTGTTTGTTGTTGGCGGGTTCGGGATTGATATGATGATCCTGCTGGCTGATCCCTCGGCGGCATACTCCTATTATACCGGCATCATCCTGATTCTGGTGTATCTGTTCTGTGTTGTCCGCATTGGATTCATATGGGCGTTTTCTGCTTCCTGGCTGATAATCGCATTCTATGAAATTATTGCTTTCGGGTTGATCCATACGCCTGCTGCTGTATTGGTGAACAACAATTTTTTTATCATATCCGCCAATATTATCTGCATCATGGCAGGGTATTCCATTGAACGCACAGCAAGGATCAATTTTTTCCTCAACCACACACTTGCTATTGAGAAACAGGCCGTAACCACCACAAATGCGGAGCTCAAAAAACAGATTGCACGCCAGACTGCCGCTGAAAAAGCGCTAAAGGAAAAAAATGCAGAAATTGAAAGCATTGTCAAAGACCGTACCGCAAAACTCAAAAAAAATCAGTTGTCCCATCAAAGATTCATCAACAATGCCCCGATCGGGATGTACAGTATCAATTTAAATGGTGAATTTACCTTTATCAACAAGCGCCTGGAAGAGATCACCGGGTACAGGGCGGAAGACTGGATCGGCAAATCATTTCATTTCATCGTCTACCCGGAAGATCTGCCAAAAGTGTTTACAAAATTAAAAAGCCGGCTGGAAGGGAAGGAAAAACAGGAACCCTATCAAACACGCATTGTTACAGCAAAAAATGAGGTTTTGTGGGTTGAAATCATTTCTGAATCAATTTTTGAAGAAAATCAGGGAGAAAAAACCCTGGTTGAGATACAGACATTTGTTGAAGATGTCACAAAGATAAAACGGTCTCAGGAAATCAATGCCGCATTATTTGCGATTGCAAATGCAGTAAATACCACCAAGAATTTAGATGATCTGTACAAACAGATTCATAGATTGCTGGGAAAGATTATTGACGTTACCAACTTTTTTATTGCCATTGTCAATGAAAAAGAGCGAAACATTTATTCCCCTTATCATGTTGATGCGGTTGATGATGATTTTTCCACTTTAACGGATGTTGATCCCAAAGATTCTTTAACCGGATTTGTTGTCTCAAATGGCATACCTGTGTTGTTAAAAAAGGAGAAGCTCCAGGAACTGGCGGATAAAAACAGTGTCCTGGGGACGCTGCCGCTGATCTGGATGGGGGTGCCCCTGATCGTCAGGGATGAAATTATCGGTGTGGTCGCAGTTCAAAGCTATACAGATCCGGAATTATACACGGAAAAGGACCTGGACATATTAACCTCGATTTCTGCCCAGATAGCGGTTGCCATTGACCGGAAGCGTACTGAAGATGAACTGCGCAAAAGTGAAGAAAAATTCAGGATATCCTTCAAAACCAGCCCCCATGTGGTGACAATATCAGCAATTGAGGATGGTACCTATATTGATGTCAATGATGCGTTCACAAAACAGATGGGATACGTTTATGATGAAGTGATCGGCATATCCTCAATGGAGTTCAGTATCTGGTGTAATGCAAAAGACAGGCATCACTTACTTTCAAGGCTGGCAAAAGAAGGCCTTGTGGAAAACCTGCAGGCTGATTTCAAAGCCAGGGACGGGCAGATTATGAATGGTCTGGTTTCTGCCAGTACGCTGGAGATAAACAGCAGGCAGTATTTGCTTGCTGTCATCCAGGACATGACGAAATTCAGGGCAATGGAACAAGAACGGCTCGATCTTGAAATTCGCCTCCAGCAGGCCGAAAAAATGGAAGCCATAGGGACACTGGCCGGTGGCATCGCCCATGACTTTAATAATATTCTTGCCGGAATACTGGGGTATTCAGAACTGGCCCAAAGGGATGCTGAGAATCCTGTAAAGGCAAAAGCACATCTTGTGCAAATAGAAAAAGGGTCAAAAAGAGCCGCTGAACTTGTAAAGCAGATATTGACGTTCAGCAGGAAGGATGTGTATCAGAAACATCCGCTCCAGATGGCAATGGCGGTCAAAGAAGCGCTGAAACTGCTGAGATCTTCCATACCGTCCTCCATAGAAATAAAAAAGAAAATACCTTCAACATCTTATGTTTTAGCGGATCAGATTAAAATCCATCAACTGATCATAAATCTTTGTACCAATGCCTGCCATGCCATTGGGGACAATCAGGGCAGTATATTCATTTCTCTGATTGATGCAGTCATAAAACAACCACAGAAGATAGACACGGAAATGATTCCCCCTGGCAAATATCTTGTACTGGAGATTACCGATACCGGATCCGGTATCGACAGTAGGATCATGGAAAAGGTATTCGACCCCTATTTTACAACCAAGCAGACCGGTGAGGGAACCGGTCTGGGACTGGCACTTGTCAAGGCCATTGTAAAAGAACATGACGGGTATATTGCCGTCAAAAGCCAAACCGGGAAGGGGACAAGTTTTTTTGTGTATTTCCCTGTGTTTGAAAAGGAACCTGAAAATACACATCTGCCTTCTGATAACAAAGAAAGCCTGGTAGGCTGTGAGCGCATCATGCTTGTTGATGATGAAGAAGCCATCAGAGATGTTGCCAAAGAATTTTTACATACCTGCGGCTATCAGGTATGTGTTTTTGAGAACGGACAGGAGGCTCTGGCAGAATTTGAATGCAACCCGAAAGGCTATGATCTGGTTATTACCGATATGACGATGCCCAGGATGACCGGGGATAAACTGGCCATGGCAATCATGGAAATCAATCCTGAGATGCCGGTGTTACTGTGCACCGGTTTCAGTGAAACCATGTCTGAAGAAAAAGCGGCTTCCATCGGGATTAAACAGATCCTGAACAAGCCTTTCCTGATGAACGACCTGCTGAGAACTGTCCGGGAACTATTGGTTGCCGTGCATCCTTAAGGCCATCGCGGCCTCTGCCGGGCAGAAAGGCATTTGTGACATTTGGGGTGCTGCCCAGCCGGTTCAGCAGTCAGGTAACACCAGGTTCACAAATCTCTAATTTGATATTCGGCCTGGATTCTGGTACAAAATACCAATAATCCGTTCAGGTTATAAGGAGGCCATCATCCATGAAAAGCAATACCATCATCGCTATCCTGGCTGTTGTACTGGCGGGAATGACCGTTGCCGCCGGTGCACTGCTGTTTCAGCAGAACCGGACCCAAAATGCATTGGAAGCCAGCCGGCAGACCAGTGAGAACCGGGTCCGGGAACTGCAGCAGCAACTGGCAGAGATGGAAACCCGGAACAATAAACTGACCGCACAAACAGCGGATTCAGAAAAACAAATTACAGCACTGAACGAACAGATATCCGACCTGGAATCCCGGCAGGTGGATCTAAAGCAGGCACACGCGGAGCTGAAAAAGACCCGGACAGCACTGAAGCAGGCACAAGCAGATCTTCTGGCGGCCAGTGAGACGGTCACGCAGCTCAAAGATGAACGCCATGCGGCGGTAACAGAGATTGACCGGCTGAAAAATGAAGCGGCTGAACAAGGCGCTAAACTGGCGGCGGCTGAAACCGCGCTGGCAGAAAAAACCGTTCAGATAAAAACCCTGAATAGTGCGCTGGCCAAAGCCAAAGAAAAGACCCGCCAGCTGCAAAGCATGCAGGATTCCCGTGAACAGCAGATTTCCGGGTTGAAACAAGAGAAGGCTGCCTTGGAAAAAGCAGCTGCTCTGGCACAGAACAACGCAGCAGCACAGGAAAAGGAAATCAAGGTATTGATCAACCAGATCGACGAATTGAAATCTTTGGTTGAAACCAGAGACCGTGAAATGGGTCAGATTTCCGCCAAAAGCCAGGCCATGACCGAGAAGATGCAGGAAAAAATCACCACCCTGGAATATAGAAACAATAGACGGAAGGCACAAAAAGAGAAGTTAGAAAATCAGATCACAGCACTTAACGGACAGATATCCGACCTGGAATCCCGGCAGGCGGATCTAAAGCAGGCACACGCGGAGCTGGAAAAGACCCGGACAGCACTGAAGCAGGCACAAGCGGATCTTCTGGCGGCCAGTGAGACGGTTGTGCAGCTCCGGCATGAACGCCATGCGGTGGTAACAGAGATTGATCGGCTGAAAAATGAAGCGGCTGAACAAGGCGAAAAACTGGCGGTGGCTGAAACCGCGCTGGCAAAAAAAGAGGATCAGGTGGACCGTCTGAATGCGGCGTTGGTTGATGCCAATGAAAAGATACAGATCTACCAGGATCGGCTTGAAACCATTTCCGGGACAAAATCCCGGATTGAAGAAGAGTTCCAGAGATTTAAACAAACCCATATGTCGCTTGTCACGGATCTGGAACAACAGATCACGGATAAGGAAATCACCGTGGACCGTCTGCAGGAACGGATCACCATCACCTTCATTGACCAGATTCTTTTCAGTTCCGGGCGTGCCGCGCTGAACCGCAAAGGGAAAAAAGCCCTGGACAAGGTCGGGCGCATTTTAAAAAAAGAGGCCCGGGATCGGGAAATCATGGTGGTGGGCCATACGGACAATCTGCCCATCCACAAAGACTTCCGGGATAAATATACCACCAACTGGGAGCTTTCCGCGCACCGTGCCGCTTCGGTGGTCCGCTACCTCCAGTATAAATCAGGACTTGATCCAGGCAATCTGCGTGCGGTCGGCTGCTCCTTTTACGAACCTGTGGCCGGAAACGATACCCCGGAAGGCCGTGCCCAAAACCGGCGCGTGGAAATCATCATCGCTCCAAACTATAATATGGCCGAAACCAGATAAAATGACCTGCCATGTGCGGCAAAATCGGCCATGCGCTGATCAATCAAACGGATTTTTCAACTGTATGAAGGAAATAAAAATGAGCAAAGACACTGTCAATCTCATAGACCGCCGGGTTATCGAGGCAAATGCCCTGATCCCGGTCATCCGGGCATTTGGCGAACGGATCGGCCTGGATGGGGCAAAGGCTGTGGTACAAAAGACCCATGAAAACATGAGCCGGCAGTATGGCCGGGCATGTGCCGAAGAAAAAGGCAGCAATATCCTGGCAGATCTGGCGGAAGTGATTTCCAGCTGGGCAAAAGGGGGTGCCCTGGAAATAGCAGTCATCGAACTCACCAACACCAGCTATATCTTCAACGTCACCCGGTGCCGGTATGCGGAAAAATACCGGAAAATGGGGATGGCGGAGTTCGGGCACTGCCTGTCCTGCTGCCGGGATGAACCATTTGCCAAAGGCTTCAATCCGAAGATCCGGTTTGAACGCAGCCAAACCATCATGGAAGGGGCGTCCTTCTGTGATTTCAAGTTCTTTCTTGACACCTGAACGGACAACGCACTATCACCCTGACATGGGCGGAACACAGCAGAAATTACGGATGAAGTACCGGAATTACCTATGTTCTCAAAACCTTTTTTACCGCCTGTTTCATCTGGGCCAGACGAATATCCAGATCACCTGTAAACCCCAAAGCAATCCGCAGTAGGCCTGGCGATAATCCCATTTTCTGCTGGTCTTCGATATCAATTTCGGAAGAAGTAGAGGAACCTGAACAGGAAATCAACGTATCAAAATACCCCAGGGAAACGGCGATCATGCCAAAGGATTCTTCATTCTGGAGGACATCCATGAGTTCTTCAGCCTTTTTTCGGGTTCCGCAGTCAAGGGCAAGGATCCCACCAAAACCGTACCCATCATTGCCCAATTTTCCGGCCAGTTCATGCTGAGGATGACTAGGAAGCCCGGGATAGCTCACCTTGACATTCATTTCCGTAAGCATTTTAGCCATAGCCGCCCCTCTCCGGCTGTGCTCTCTCATCCGGATGGGCAAATGGGGAACTCTCTGGGCCACATCAAAAGCCACACGGGGGTCCATGGTGGGTCCCAGCAGCATGACCCTGCCGGTGTGAAGATCCATTAAATCCAGGATAAAGGATTTGTCTCCGCACACAGCACCGGCTATCAGATCGCTGGCACCATTGATGTACTTGGTCAGGGAATAGACCACCACATCGGCTCCCAGGATCTTTGGGGTGAAAATCAGGGGTGAAAAGGTATTGTCCACCACCAGTTTGATGTCCTGTTCATGGGCAACTTCGGAAAGGGCGGGGATGTCTGCAATCCTGAGGGTGGGGTTGCCCATGGTTTCAGTGTAGATCACCTTTGTATCCGGGGTGATGGCTGCTTTGACCGCTGCAAGGTCGGTGATGTCCACAAAAGTGGTTTTAATGTGCATTTGGGGCAGAAGGGATTCCAAAAGCGCATGAGACCCACCATAGATGCATTCACTGGCCACGATATGGTCCCCGCTTTTGCACAACTGCATGATGGCGCAGGCAATGGCCGACATGCCGCTGGCCGTACAGATGCCCGCTTCGGTCCCTTCCATGGCGGCCAGATACCGGGACAATACATCCACGGTGGGATTGAAATGGCGGCTGTAAAGAAAGCACCCGCCCTGCTCCGGCCCCTTGAGTCCGCTAAAAATTTCCGGCATGGTCCCGGGATGCATGACCGTAAATGTGGCAGACCTTGAGATGGATGGGGCAACACCACCGTGTTCGCCAAATTCCCTGCGCGCCTGGAGCAGGGCATTTTCAGGATTATATGATTCCATGATAAACCTCCGTTGGTCTGGTTGGATAATGTATTATTATCAAATGTATCATATATGTCATGAAATGTCCTTGCTTTTTAGCCTGAATACAGCAAAACCACAACAGATGCACATTTTAACTTTCTGATCAGCCGGAAAAGAGATGTAAACAAACCCATACGTCGCTGGTCGCCGCTCTGGAACAACAGATCACAGCATTCGAACAATGCATATTGTGTTTTGCCGGGCAGACTGGTAGGCTCACGGGCCATGAAACAGTTTTTGGGCATATCCTCCTTCCAGATCCTGGCCATGTTCCGGCGGGGGCTGTTCTTCAGCTACCTGACCATATACCTGCGGCATTATCTCGGGCTGTCCGTCACCGCCACCACCTTGTTCACCACCCTGCCCATGATCGTCAATGTCCTGGCCCAGCGCTATGTCTGGGGAGTGCTTTCGGACCGGCTGCAGAAACGGCGGCTGCTCATTGTCTGCGGGGAGATCATGGCCGGGGCCGGGACCATCCTGCTGTTCTACGCCCATAAACTCCCGGCAGATGCCATTGCCGCGGGATGGGTGGTCATAGGGGGCCTGGCCGTGATTGAAATTTTCTGGTCCATGTCCAATATCGGATGGTCTGCCCTGATCTCCGACGTCTACCGCCAGGCAGAACGGAGCCGGATCATGGGGCGACTGGAAAGTATCGGCGGCCTGGGACGTATTGCAGGCGTGCTCTGCGGTGGACTGCTCTATGACAGGATGGGCACGGCCCTGCCCGGATGGGGCTTTTACGAGGGGAGCCTGTTCTGGATCTCCGGACTGGTCATGTTCCTTTCCGTTTTTCCCATGCTCCTGGTGCCGGAAGGCGGGGTCTCTCTTGAAGAAAAAATGGCCGCCGGGACCGATGAGGAATCAGGGTTTGTTCCGGCCGTATTTTCAACCTTCCTCCTGGCCATGGCCCTGATCCACTTCGGCCGCAACGCCGTGTCCATTATCATTCCCCAGTACCTGAGTCTGGAAACAGGGCTGGCACTGCCCGCCATCACCCTGAGCCATGTGCTCAACCTCAGGTCCGCAGGCCTGATCCTGGCAGGCCTCTTTGCCGGAAGGCTCTGCCGGAGCATAGGGGAGCGACGATCCCTTGTCTACTCTTCGGCCGGGGCGGTTCTGGCCCTTCTTATCATCGGCCTCACCGTAAACCTGGCCTGGATCTGCCTCTCTTCCTTACTCATGGGAATCTCAGAGGTCCTTATCATCGCCTCTTCCTACGGGCTGGCCGCTTCCTATATCCCGCCTGAAAAACGGGGAACCTGTTTTGCGCTGTTCAACGCCACCCTGTTTCTCTCATGGGGGGTGGGGGCCACCCTCATCTCAGGCCCGGTAACCGATGGTTTCATGGCGATTGGTGTTTCAGAACCCCAAGCCTATATGGCCTCCTTCATGGCCTGCGCCGCCGTGGCCCTGGCCGGCATCCTGGTACTCTTCCGCCTCTTTAGACTGGAAACGAATACCGGCAGCAACGAATAATGCTTTCCTAACATTTTTGCCGGAGTTCATCTGGCTTTTTTGATACAGTATTTATCTTGATTACCGGGCTGCACCGCATGGATGTATGTTATGTCATCAGATCGCACTTTTGATTTCAAAATCAGCATACGCTGCCATACCGTGTTCCCCGACATCAAGGCCGCCCATTTCTTCTTCCTCATCAACCCGGATACCCAGTGTCACTTTCAGGACATAAAAAATAGCCAACGCGGATAAAAAGCAGGGAACGGCATAGGCCAGAACTCCGACAAGCTGGATCATAAATGAGAAGTCCGGACTGAACAGACCCACAGCCAGTGTACCCCAGATGCCGCAAACCAAGTGCACGGAAAGTGCACCCACAGGATCATCTATTTTCACACGATCGATTCCCAGCACGGAAACCACAACCAAAAGGCCTGCGATAAACCCAATGACAATGGAGCTCATCACACTGACCACATCTGCTCCGGCTGTAATACCCACCAGGCCGGCCAAAGAACCATTGAGCGCCATGGTAAGATCTGGTTTTTTCTGCAGGATCCAGGAAAGAAAAATGGCGCCCATGATACCGGCGGCAGCTGCCAGGGCAGTTGTTACAAAAACGAAAGAAACCGCCGCAGGATCAGCTGACAGCACTGAACCACCGTTAAAGCCGAACCATCCCAGCCACAGCAGGAACACACCAATGGCAGCCAGCGGCATACTGTGCCCCATAATGGGTTTAATCGTGTTGCCTGCATATTTGCCCAGGCGGGGACCAAGTACCAGCACGCCTGCCAGGGCAGCCCATCCCCCCACCGAGTGAACCAGTGTCGAACCGGCAAAATCGTAAAACCCCATGGCATCCAGCCAGCCGCCACCCCACTTCCAGCTGCCGACCCAGGGATATACCAAAGCCACATATATTGCAGAAAAAATCAGAAAGCTGTGCAGCTTGATCCGTTCTGCCACAGCGCCGGAAACGATCGTTGCTGCGGTGGCGGCAAACATGGCCTGAAAAATAAAATCTGTCCAGTAGGTATAAACACCGACACCGTCATCGCCGGCAATCATCATATTTTCCGGGCTCACGCCAATACCGAACCCTGCAAACCCGAGAAACCCTGAAAGGGAAAAATCGCCGGGATACATCAGATTAAAGCCCATGACAGCATAGGTGAGCAGCCCGATGGCGATAATGGCGGTGTTTTTAAACAGAATATTGACGGTATTTTTTGCCCGGGTCAACCCTGCTTCAAGGCTTGCAAACCCAAGATGCATGATAAATACCAGAAAAGTTGCCACCAGCATCCATGTGTTGTTTGCCACATACGCTGCTGCAGCGCCTGTTACCTCTGTCACCCCGTCTTCAGCCAGTGCAGCAGCCGGAATTGTCGTCAGTATTATGGCCAAAGGAAGTATTCTTTTATGTAATTTTCGTGATTTCATAGTAACCTCTTTATTGTTTATCTGTTTATCTGTTTATCGTTTATGGTTTCTCTGTTTACTGATTATGCTAAATGGCTGTTTCCCCGGTTTCTCCGGTGCGTATACGGCAGACTTCATTCAACGGCAGGACAAATATTTTGCCATCTCCGATTTTTCCGGTTTTCACGCTCTGTATGATCGCTGCGACCACCGTATCAACCAGTTCATCTTTTACAACAATTTCAAGCTTTATCTTGGGAACAAAATCAACCTGGTATTCCGCCCCCCGGTATACCTCTTTGTGCCCTTTTTGGCGACCGAACCCCTTTACTTCGGAAATCGTCATCCCTTGTATACCAACTTTTGCCATGGCTTCTTTCAGCGCATCCAGCTTAAACGGTTTAATAATTGCTTCAATTTTTTTCATTTGGCTTCTTCCTTGTAAAGTTTTCATTATAATGTACAGTAACACCATCTGCGATTTCGGCTGCTGTACGTATTGCCTGTTGCATGTATTTCTTTGCAAAACAGATGCCATGAGAAAAATTATTTAATAACTAATTGATATTAAAAAGAATTATGATTTTATTTAAAAATTGTTACACAAATTAATTACATTATTGTTATGATATAATATTACATTATTGTAATTAAAATTTTTTTATTGTAATTTTTGAAAATATATTCGGTCTTGAAAGTCTGAGCCACAGGTATTAGTTAATGTATTTGAACCAAAAACCTTTCAACAGCCAAGCTGCAATGAAATCACATCTGGAACGTATCATAATATTTACAATGGCCGGCTATCTTCTTATACTGCTTTTGCTTTTTGTTCAGGAATGGTACATTGAAACATATCCTGCCCCCCCTAAGCCACCATTGAAGGTGGAGCGTATTCAGTTTCCGCGCCACCATAAATATGCAGTAAAGGCTTTGCAGCAGTATTCACAGCTGCCGGAGCACAAAAAAGCCGTTTTGAAAAAACTGATCGACACCTGTCTGGTTTCAGTTGGGCAATGGTGTGCGCATGTCCGGCAATCATGTTTCGAAATCGTGTGCATCGGCGAACTTCATGCGGAAGCAACCCGCCGGTTTCTTTCAACAACAATTTTCCCGCATCTTGACACCGATGCTCTCCTGCTGGAGGCAGCCCCCCTGCAGCTGCAGCAGTTGATAAGGCGTATGAAAACCGGCAGGGACTATTTTCCGTTACTGGATGCGGATATTATGTCCATACTCCGGGCTGCTGTTGACACCAACCCGGATATCAGAATATATGGTATTGAACAGACCCAGGACCAGGCAGAAGATAGTTCCGGCCATACAAACCCCAGAGATCGATCCATTGCAGATAATTTCTGGGCGGTATTCCGACCGGGATCACGTCACATCATTTTGTTCGGGGCTTTTCACTGCTCAAACGACCAGAACTGGCTTTTCCACAACCTTTTGGTACAGGCTTCCCCCGGGCTGAAATCCAACATGTTCAATGTGTGCGTGCTCGGGGAACACCAACATGGGGCCATTGAGGCGTTTTTGTACTTCATGGATGAAATCGGTCTGCAAAAAAAAGATTTTGCTGTGCTTGAAAACCGGCACCTTCCTGCACAGATTACCGAATGGTTCCCGCAGCTGCATCACCAGATTCTAAAAAAATACACCTCCCTGATTGTTTTTCGCAGCAATACAGGTGTTTAGAGAGCCGCTGTGCATACGGGTATTTTGCCTGCATCGGGGATCTGTCAGCTTCCGGCGGAATAATCCCTGCATCCGCCCGATTTCTCATGGATTTACACGTTGAAATCCACCATTCGGGATGCCACGGGATCGGAATATGTAATGCGGGTGGTGTGATTTTTTACATTTATGTTAGCGGTGGCCACATGCTGTTTGTGGGTCCACTCCATGGCCAGTTCCGTGTCTTTGGATTTGCGCAGGGCAAATTTTCCGTTAAAGGCGGGATAGGAATTGCGAAATTCCATGAGCTTGAGCAGCCGCTGAACAACCGGTTTTTGTACCGCGTCTGCAATCTCTTCCAGGGTATAGTTGTGGCGGTTTATATTGCGGCCCTGGCGGGTTTTTTCCACCAGGGCGATATCGTTTTCTCCGGCCAGCAGTCCCACATAATAGACCTGGGGGATGCCGGGGGCAAAAAACTGGATGGTTCTCGCTGCAACATAGGCATCATCATCACAGCCCAGGGCGGAATAATAGGTACAGTTGACCTGGTAGATGTCCAGGTTCTGGTATTCGGGTCCGGAATAGGTTTTTTTGACATTGGACCCTTTTTCATACAGCTTTTCCAGGGTGGCATCGATCTCCTCCTGGCTGAGCAGCTCCTCCACATCCACCACCCCGATACCGTCATGGGTATCCAGGGTGGTGATCTGTTTGCGGGGGCATTTTTTCAACCAGAATTTCAATCGCCTGGTGGTGTTCATGTAAAGACCGTGGAGCACCAGCATGGGCAGGGAAAAATCATAGCACCAATAGCCTTTTTTCGCCAGTTTCAACTGATAGGAATAATGCTCGTGCACCTCGGGCAGAATTTCTGTATCAAAGGCCGCGGCAAAATCGTTGAACCATTCCAGCAGTTCCCAGATTTTGGGCTCCAAAAAAAAGCAGTTGGTCCCCAGTTCAACCGTAGTGTAGGCAACGGCATCCAACCGGATCATTTTGGGCCGGTTTCTGGCCAGCCGGATGATAAATTTGCGCATGATCTCCCGGGTTTTGGGGGAATCATAATCCAGATCGATCTGCTCATAGTCAAAGGTACACCAGATTTTTTCCAGGGCGCCGTCCGGTCTTTCCAGGGTCTGATAGGGCTGCCGGGGTTTTCTGGTGTAGACCATGTTCAAATCTTCATCTTTGATCCATCCATTGGGGGCCAATTTGTCAAAACTCAAAAACATGTCCGCATATTCACTATCAGCCCCGTTTTCGATGTAATCCTGGAAAAAAAGGGACTGTCTGGAAATATGGTTGACCATGAAGTCAATGACCAGGTCGAAGTCTCTGCCGATTTTTTCCACATCCTCCCAGGTGCCGAATGCCGGATCCACTTCATCATAGGTTTTGGGGGCAAATCCCCTGTCAGAGGAAGAGGGATAAAACGGCAGCAGATGCACCCCTTTTACCGCCTTTACAAAATATTTGCGCAGCACATAGTGAAGCTCGGGCAGGTTGGCGCCCAGGCTGTCCGGATAGGTGATCAACTGGATTCTATTTTTTATGGTCATGGGTCTTTTTTGCTTTTTCAATGAGTTGGTAATGGCCGATACCTTCCATCATGCCTGCAGCATGGGGCTGTTTTGCAAAATAGATGTTTTTGGCAGTCTTCAGGTGGGCCAGTTCCCTGCAGAAATTGCCCACCACCAGCCCCAGGGTCTCTCCTTTGAGCATCTCTTCATCATTTCCGGAATCCCCGCATACCAGAAAATGCTTCAAAGGAATCTCCCATTTATAACTCAGGTACCGGACCGCCTTGCCCTTGGAGGCCCGGAAAGGCAGGATATCAAGGTATTTGTCCTGGGAATAGATCAAAGAATAGCGGAATCGCCTGCTGGTCAATACATGATGGATTTCTGCCAGCCTGTCTTTGCCAGGCGCCATATAATAACTGAGCTTGAACGGTCCCTGGAGTTCCGTTTCCTGGGGCGTTAGAAAATCTATTTCAGCCAGCTGCTTTTTTATGAGATCGGGTTTCCAGTCTTTGGAGATATGGGTCTGCCAGCCCTTGTCATGGGAGAAGGGTGTGCCGTAGCTGATTTCACTGCCCACACTGGAGATGACAATGTCCGGGTCGGGCACGTTATTGTCCTTGAGAATTTTCACAGCCGATGCCACCCTTCGGCCGGTGGCCACACCAAATCCCAGAACAGATCTGTACTTTTCCAGAAGAGCCGACAGTTTGGCCAGGGCATCGGCATCTCCCCCCAGAAGGGTGTCATCGATATCCGTGATGAGCATGTAGGAAAGATTTTTCAGGCGCCGGCCGATATGGGGCTGGTCCTGTTTTTCGGCGGCCTGCTTTTTTTCATGGCCTGTACACAGGGACTGTATCTCCTGAATATAGGTACCGGCATGGCTTTTCCACGTGTAGAATTTTCTGGTATTCAAAATACCGTTTCTGGAAAATTCATCCCATTTTTCCGGGCTGGAGATGATGTTCCTGACAGCCCGGGCGATCTGGGCCGCATCTGTGGGATCCACCAGGATACCGCCCTGGCAGTTGTCCATGATATCTTTGGGACCGCCGTCATTGGTGGCCGCCACCGGCAGTCCGCAGGCAAGAGATTCCAGCAGGGTCAATCCGAATGGTTCTGTCAGGGCCGGATTGACGAACACCCCGCGTTTTCTGGCGGCAATCCGGTACAGTTCAGGGACTTCATGCTCAAAATCATGCGTTTTGGGAATGGCCATTTTTCCATACAGATTATACTTGTCCATGAGCAGCAGCATCTGGGTGAGCACATCCCGTTCATTGTCAGGCATCCGGGAAATGTCCTTGCGCAGGCCGGCAAACACAGCCAGGTTGGCCATGGCCTGCAGGTCTTGGTCTTCGCCAAAGGCCTTGATCAACCCCTGGATATTTTTGCGTTTGTCAGGACGGCACAGCACCAGGATCAATGGTTTGTCAGGATGTTGGAAAAACCGGTCCAGTTCCCGGGTCAAAGATGCCCTGGTAAAAAGGGCCTGTTCTTTTTCCGGGCTGTCCCCTTCTATTTCATGGTAAAACGGATAAAACCGGTGAATACCGATACCAGGCGGGATCACCCGGTATTCAGGCAGGGCATGGTTGCGGTACTGGCCGTACTGAACCTTGATTTCCTGGCGGGTAGAGGTGACCACCAGGTCAGCTGATGCAAGGATGGCTTCTTCCATGTCAATGCGGTGATCGATTTTCAATTTCCGGTTCATCTCTTCCAAAGCCATGCCGTCATCCAGGAGTCTGGCTTTTTTGGAACGGCCCAAAGAATGGCCGGTATACACAAACGGAAGGTCAAAAAACCGGGCCAGCTCCCGGGCCACATAGCCGGCATCCGGATAATGGCCATGCACCAGGTCGGGAATGGCGTTTTCCCGGCGGATGAATTTGATGGTTTTGTCCACAAATTCATCCAGAAACGGCCAGAGCAGTTCCTTGCGCAAATATTTTTTGCCGCCGCACTGCACCCGGACAATGCGGCATTTGTCATTGACCGTTTCCAGTTCTTTGCCATAGTCATCGGAAAAGGATTTGTCCTGGATCAGGCGGGTGAACAGGTCCACTTGCCGGACATCCGGGTGTTCTGATAATTTTTTACACAATTCCACCACATACTTGATCTGGCCGCCGGTATCTGCATCATATCCCAGCTGCATATTTTCATGGCGTACCAGTCCGTGGATGCTGAACATCTGAATATACCGTCCCTCATGCGGTGCCATGGTTCATTATCCTTTGTTTGATTGGTTGGTAGACGGCATCATCTTCGGGCAATGCCCCTTCCTGTGCACAGATACGGGCGGCGAATGCAGATGCCAGGGCCATGCCGGTGTCCAGGGACAGATGCCGGTGCAGGCAGGCAGCTGACACAGCCGCATAGGCATCTCCGGCCCCCACCGTATCAATGATTTTTTCCGGCGTTTCCGCCGGGCAATGCCATGAGGTTTCCGGCGTTATCCAGGTGCTGCCCTTTGCTCCCAGGGTAAGGATTACCATCTGGATACCATGGTTTTTTATCAGGTTTCGGCCTGCTGCTTCCAATGAAAGCCTGTCC
>Ga0102943_1001319_pt1 | contig 15590 bp, 14 predicted proteins | sample SalPonC_black_MG_FD_78174 | JGI IMG/M metagenome (GOLD analysis project Ga0102943, IMG submission 78174) | Salt pond soil microbial communities from South San Francisco under conditions of wetland restoration - Salt Pond MetaG... | ecosystem: Environmental > Aquatic > Marine > Intertidal zone >...
CTATTGCATTCTCGCGGAGGAAGCGGTATAAAAGAAAAAACTGATCTGAATTCTCTAATAAAAGAGTATGTAAACCTGGCTTTTCATGGAATGCGGGCCGGAAAAGATCCCATAAATGTAGATATAAACCTGGAACTGGATGACGAGATTAAAACACTGCCACTCATTACTGAGGATTTCTCCCGGGTACTATTAAACCTTTGCAACAATGCCTTCGATGCGATGAGAGAGAAGCTGTCATCCCGACAGTTATCAGATAATACTCCTCAAAAATATGAGCCGAAATTAACCGTTCGAACTCGACACAAAGGTTCAACCATCACCATCGAGATTGAAGATAACGGACCGGGTATTCCGGTAGAGATGAAAGACAAGGTTCTTCAACCCTTTTTTACGACCAAAAAAGGTACCGAAGGAACTGGTTTGGGATTGTCGATCACCAACGATATTATCAAAGCTCACGGAGGCGCTCTTGATATTCTCACAAAAAAAGATGGGACCATCATGGCAGTTACTCTCAACAATTCATAAGATGTAAAGCGTATGGCAGGAAAGTCGGAATTATCACAAAAACTGGAACAACGCGAAGCCGAAATCGCTGTTGTAAATAGTGTTCAAAAAGGCATTCTTGCCAAAAAAGAGATGCAGGAGATCTATGATCTTCTGGGCGAAAAAGTCCGTAATCTCTTTGATGCCCAGGTTGTTGGTATTTGCACATTCGATTACGACCAAAACACAGAGCACTTTCACTATCTCTATGAGGATGACCAACTCCACGACATACCTGTACGCCCGATCGACAACCTTCGCAGGCGTTTAATTGAAACCGGGGAGTTGATCCTTATTAATGAAGATGCCGATGATGCCTGGCGGGAAATTACAGGAGAAGAACCCACTGTAGCCGAAGGCACAAAGGCCACAAAATCTGCTCTTTACGTACCCATGGCATCCGGAGAGAACGTGTTCGGGTATATCACATTACAAAATCTTGATCGCGAACATGCATTTAGTGATACAGATGTACGCCTGCTCAGTACGATGGCAAACAGTATCAGTATGGCGCTGGAAAATGCCCGCCTGTTCAACGAAACTGAACAGAGAAATGCAGAACTAGCTGTTATCAATAGTGTGCAAGAGGGCCTGGTTGCCGAGATGGATATGCAGGGAATCTATGACCTTGTCGGGGATCGATTACAAAATCTTTTTGATGCACAGGTCACAGGTATTTATACCTTTGATCTTGAATCCTCAACAGAATATTTCCAATATTTGTATGAAGATGGAGAACGTTTATATCCGGAACCGAGACCTCTGGATAAAATTAGAAAGTGGTTGATCGACAACAAAAAACTTTTACTTGTCAATGAAGATGCAGATGAAACAATCTTCAAAATTACGGGAGAGGGGAAAAACACGGTACCCGGCACACGACTTCCAAAATCATTGGTATTTGTACCATTAATCGTTGGGGACGAAATACGGGGGTGTGTCAGCCTTCAGAATTTAGATCATGAAAATGCATTTTCAGATTCCGACGTACGCCTGCTCAGCACACTTTCCAACAGTATGAGTGTAGCCCTGGAAAATGCCCGTCTGTTCAATGAAACTGAACAACGAAATGCAGAACTGGCTGTGATTAATAGCGTTCAGGAGGGATTGGTAGCCGAAATGGATCTGCAGAGTATTTACGACCTTGTTGGAGATCGAATAAGAAATTTGTTTGATGCTCAAAGTGTCACAATATGTACGTTTGATCACGAAAAATCTGAAGAGCATTTTCAATATAATTTTGAGAATGGTGAACGGTTTTATCCGGAACCAAGACCTATTGACAATTTTCGGAAGCAGCTTATCGACACAAAAGAGCTCATTATTATCAACGAAAGTTTTCCTGAAAAAGCAGAGGAAATTTTAGGGTTTAAACCAGAAGCTGTCCCGGGTACCCGATTGCCAAAATCGGCATTATTTGTTCCCTTGATCATCGGTGATTCTGTTCGCGGATATGTTAGCCTCCAAAATGTTGATATAGAATTTGCTTTTAGTGATTCGGATGTTCGCCTGCTTAGCACCCTTGCAAATAGTATGAGCGTAGCTCTTGAAAATGCACGTCTGTTCAATGAAACTGAACAACGAAATGCAGAATTAGCGGTCATCAACAGTGTTCAGCAGGGGCTGGTAGCTGAGATGGATCTACAGGGAATTTATGATCTTGTTGGAGACCGTATTAGAGATCTGTTTGATGCACAAGTTGCCATGATCTCTACGTTCGATCATGATTCCAAAAAAGAACATTTCCAATATAACTATGAAGATGGTGAACGTATCCATCCGGACCCAAGACCTCTGGATAATTTCAGAAAGAGGCTCATTGAAACAAAAAATGTGATTTTAATCAATGAAAATTTCCCAGAACGCGCTGGTGAAATACTTGGAATTAAACCCGTAGCCGTTCCCGGAACAGAGCTTCCGAAATCTGTTTTATTCGTACCCCTTGTTATTGGTGATTCAGTCCGTGGCTATGTCAGCCTTCAGAATTTAGATCATGAACAAGCTTTCCCCGAATCTGATGTGCGATTGCTCAGTACACTTGCTAACAGTATGAGTGTAGCACTCGAAAATGCACGCCTCTTTAATGAAACCGAACAAAGAAATGCCGAATTGGCTGTGATTAACAGTGTCCAGCAAGGGCTTGTAGCGGAGATGGATATGCAAGGTATCTATGATCTGGTAGGTGATCGTATTCGGGATCTGTTTGACGCACAGGTTGTTGGAATCAGTACGTTTGATAGTAAAAGAGAGATGGAGCTCTTTCAATACTCCTTTGAGGATGGAAAACGAATGTATCATGATCCCAAGCCCCTCGATAAGGTTCGAAAATTACTGATCAGTAAGAAAAAGATGCTGATTTTTAATGAAAATCTGCTTACTGATGTAGCAGCCATCCTGGAAAAAGAGCCAGAAGCATTACCCGGTACAGAGATGCCAAAATCGGCACTGTTTGTACCGATGAAAATTGGCGATAAAGTTCGGGGTTATGTAACACTGCAAAACCTGGATAAGGAGCGAGCCTTTAGTAATTCAGATATTCGCCTTCTCGGAACTCTCATCAACAGTATGAGTGTGGCGATAGAGAATGCACGCCTTTTCAACGAAACCACACGGCTCCTTGCTGAAACAGAACAGCGAAATGCTGAGTTGGCCGTAATTAACAGTGTGCAAGATGGACTCGTACGCGAAATGGATATGGGGGCTATCTACAAACTGGTGGGAGAAAAGATTTGCGACGTTCTGGATACGCAAACAATGATTATTCGGACGTTCGATCACGATACCGGTCTCGAATATTGGCAATATGCAGTAGAAAATGGAGAAGAGATTACTGTTGATCCGCAACCATTTATTTTTGCCAATAAAATTTTGATCGATAATAAAGAGCATTTACTCATCAATGAAGATTTCGCAGGTTGGGCTGCAAAACATGGTGAAGCACCGGCCACAAAAGGTCTGGCGCCAAAATCAGCACTTTTTGTTCCGATGATTGTAGGAGAAACCGTTGTGGGCTCAGTCAGCCTGCAAAATGTAGAAGAAGAACACGCCTTTACTGAAAGTGATCTCCAACTGATAACCACACTCACAAACAGTATGAGCGTAGCGATTGAAAACGCCAGGCTTTTTAATGAAACTGCACGACTGCTCGCTGAAACTGAACAGCGTGCAACGGAGCTTCAAACCGTCAATAGAATCAGTCAGGCACTGGTCTCTCAGCTTGAATTTGACGCCCTAATCAATCTCGTTGGTGAATTGATGAAAGAAACATTCAAGGCCGATATCGTGTATGTGGCCCTGCACAACCGGGAAACAGATATGATTCACTTCCCGTTTGAATATGGTGACAAATCTGAGCCACGTAAATTTGGAGATGGATTTACAGAGAAAATTATAAAATCGAATAAACCTCTTCTGATTAACAAAGATATTGAGGAGATTCAGGACCAGCTGCAGGCTAAACAGATCGGGAAAGCTACATCATCGTATCTCGGGGTCCCCATCTCAATAGGAGACAAGCCCACAGGTGTAATTAGTGTTCAAAGTACGGAGCAGGAAAACAGATTTAATGTAAACGATCAGCGGCTTCTTACAACAATTGCCGCGAACGTGGGTGTGGCCATGCAGAACGCCGAGTCGTATGAAAAACTCAGATCAGCTCTAAACGACTTGAAAGCCGCCCAGGAACAACTGGTTCAACAAGAGAAATTAGCTTCATTGGGGCAGCTTACCGCGGGCATTGCTCACGAGATCAAAAATCCATTGAACTTTGTGAATAATTTTTCGGATTTGTCTGTGGAACTATTGCAAGAAATACGTGACGAACTCGAAACCGTAAGGGCGTATCGCGATATGCCTCTTCCCGGGGACGCCATGGATTTAGCCGTGGAAATCCTTGATGATGTAGAAATGAACCTTAAAAAAATTCACGAACATGGCACCCGGGCCGACGGTATTGTAAAATCGATGTTGCAACATTCTCGTGGAGGCAGCGGCAAAGTAGAACCCACAGATATGAATGCTCTAATTAAGGAATATGTTAATCTCTCATTTCATGGAATGCGTGCAAGTAAAAATCCCATAAATGTTGATATTAACCTCAATTTAGATGAAAATGCAAAAGAAATTCCGTTAATTGCAGAAGATTTCAGCAGGGTGATTTTGAATCTTTGCAATAATGCATTTGATGCAATGCGCGAAAAGCTTCAAAATACTGATAACAGTTCTGGAAGTAGTGATTCTTATACACCAGAACTGAAGGTTAGCACTGAACATAACGACCGTTACCTGAACATTAAAATTGAAGATAACGGACCCGGCATTCCGCCTGAATTGAAAGACAAAATTTTACAACCGTTTTTTACAACAAAAAAAGGGAAAGAAGGCACCGGCTTAGGCCTCTCTATCACAAATGATATTGTGAAAGGCCATGGGGGACAAATGGACGTGGAAACCGAACCGGATTCATTCACACGCTTTTTCGTAAAAATTCCATACCAAAGTAAATAATCAAGATATATATGAAATTCTTAGTCGTTGATGATGAAAAAGATGTTGAAATGTTATTTCGGCAGAAATTTCGTAAAGAAATTCGCAAGGGGGAGATCGAACTTATTTTTGCTTTTTCAGGTGAAGAAGCTCTTTCGGTTTTGAACAGTTCAAATCCTCCGGATGTAGTTTATGTATTTTCTGATATTAACATGCCGGGAATGACTGGAATTGAACTGCTTGAAAAGATCAAATCTGAGTATCCTGAAATCAATGTGAGTATGATTTCGGCTTATGGTGACAATGAAAACTACAACAAAGCAATTGAATCTGGAGCAAAGGAATTTTTTACAAAACCTATTGATTTTGAGTCGCTGCGATCTGAAATCTATAATATGCTGAACCAAGAAACGGAGTAAAAAAATGAATAATTCTGGCCATAAAATCCTGGTAGTTGATGACGAACCGGATCTTCAGATGCTGATGATGCAAAAATTCAGGCATAAAGTTCGTTCTAAGGAATATGAGTTTTTATTTGCAGAAAACGGGCGGGATGCACTGGATAAAATCTCTGAAAACAGTACCATTTCCCTGATCTTGAGCGATATCAATATGCCGAAGATGGACGGCCTGACGCTGCTCGACGAACTTCAGGATCTCCAACGGAACGACCTGAAAGCGATTATGGTGTCGGCTTATGGCGATATGGAAAATATTCGCACGGCCATGAACCGCGGGGCATACGATTTCGTAACCAAGCCCATAGACTTTAATGACCTGGAAACTACCATCGAGAAAACACTGAAAGAGATTGCCCGTATCCAGAATACTATGGAGATGGAAGAGCAACTCAGCTCGTTAAATTACGACCTTGATATGGCCGCACGAATTCAGCAAAAGATTTTAAAACAAGATTTTCCTGTTTATGAAGAGGATGAGCGCTTCGATGTGTATGCCCACATGATTGCAGCCAAACATGTTGGTGGCGATTTTTATGACTTCTTTAAAGTGGATGACGATAAGTTTGTCTTCTTTATCGGGGATGTTTCTGGAAAGGGAATGCCCGCTGCAATCTATATGGCTGTTTGCCGAACGATGCTGAAATCAATTGGCTCGGAAGTTTTAAACCCGGCCGAGTGCATCACAAAAGTAAATAATATGCTGATTCCCGAAAGTGACATCACAACGTTTGTTACTGTATTTTACGGTATCATTGACCTTAAAAAGGGGGAGCTCAGTTACTGTAATGGCGGACATAATTTACCATATCTGCTTTCCAAAGATGGTAATGTAAAGGAATTAAGTGATGTGGGTGGATTGCTTCTCGGAAAATTTGAAGGTGCCGAGTACGATATGTCAACCGTGATGTTAGAACCCGGCGACTCCATCGTTACATTCACAGATGGTGTCACAGAAGCAGAAAACGACAGCGGCGGTTTTTTTGATGAAGAACGGGTTATTGAATACCTCGAAAAATCAGCAGACAAGAAATTAAACCCGCTTGTGAAGGGACTTTTTCTTGAAGTGATGAAATTTGCCGGCAGCGCACCTCAGTCTGATGATATAACAGTACTTACCACAAAATATGAGGGAAATTAAAGCCTGCATCTATTGGGTTAGAAAGCTTTTGTAATTTTTTATGCTAAATAGGAAACCTGTCAGATTTTTAACTTACAGTCAGTAAAAAACCCGTCAGATTTCGTTAAACCCAATTAAATTTTCAACCCTCAATCTGGTGAACTTCCTTGAGAATAGCTGCAGCGTCTTTGTCGTTCTTCTGCGCCACGCGATGCTGTAAATTCGTTATGATATCGGATTCGGCGTTTTCAAAAGCTAACTCTTTTGCCTCATCTTCTGTGCCCGTTCGGACCAGGTCGTAAATATCATCAGCCCGTACAATGCTATACAGGTCATCTTCATTAAATGCATGCGACCGAAGCTCTTCGTACTCCTGGAAAAGATCCGGGAACTGACCGCTATCATCTGCACGGTCAATAATTTCAACATCTTCGGGGCCTTCTGCACTTAAAGGAGTTTTCGTTAGGTAATAGAATTTCTGTTTGTAAATCATGGATTTATTCTCTTTTGGATTGAGTAGTTGAATATAAAAATATTTTGGGTAGAGATATACAACTAAAATTTTTGGATATGCTTCAACAGAACCGAGTCTGTCTGAACAGGGTATCATTCTGAACTTGTCTGCAGAAGCTTTAGCGCAGGCAGGCTTGATTCAGAATCTCCATTCGTTCATCGAATTTGGAGATACCGGATCGCGGTCCGGTATGACCCTACTCAGTTTATAAGCTTATTTTTACACACTGTTCAGGAAGACTCGGTTCTTACAATTACTTCAAATCCTTGGGTCCAACAACCCATTTGAGTGCATCCGGATTCGGTTCAACATTTTCCCAGGAGTCCACGGCAAATTCAAAGCAGGCGATAGTGGCGGTTTTAATTGCTTTCCTTGTCGAGTGGTTCGACAAAGTTGAAATTGCATCTTCTGTCATAGGGTTATGGCCAACTGTCATTATGATGCCAAAACTGTCGTCTGCACTCTTTATAACATCCAGGTATGATTTCACACCATTAAAATAGAGGTTTTGGTCCCACGTTATTTTGCTGGCCGGCAAATCCAATTCGCGTATAACTTCAAGGATTGTTGATTTCGTACGTTCTGCCGGTGAACTGAAAATTTGATTGGGGATTAGCTCCAGCTCTTTTAAATATTGCCCCATCCGGGGAGCATCTCGCTTACCCCGCTTATTAAGCGGACGATCAAAATCTTTCAACCCCGGATTATTCCAGGATGATTTAGCATGCCGCATCAGCAGCACTTTTTTTGATTTCACAGTCATTCCCCGACTTAGTGATAAAAGTTTCAATACGGATTTTACCATTTAATTCTATATTAGAAAAGAAATATTTCTGCAGCTTATTTTTCTAATACAGTTTTTGGGAGGTATACCCCTAATGCTACTCCTCTTGTAATCATAAAAAGTACCATCGCCAGCCAAAGTCCATGTTTTCCAAAAAGATAAGTAGCACCGTAATATGTGGGCAGAAATACAAGAAATGTAGCAACGATCATCGTATTCCGCATCGGTTTAGTTTCAGTAGCCCCGATATAAACGCCATCTAAAATGTAGCAAAAACTCGATACCAGAGGTGCTAAAATGGTCCAAAACAGAACTGATTTTGCAACGGCAATTACATCAGCCTTATCTGTAAATATGTAAAGTATCTGGTTCCCGAACAGTGCGTAGGCGAGCGAACCCATCAACCCGAGAAATAAGCCCCAACCAATATTATACCAGACGGCTTTTGTAAGTTTATTTTCCTCAAGACTACCCTTAAACCTACCTATCAAACTTTCCGCAGCGTATGCAAATCCGTCGATTCCGTATGAAACAATAAACCAGAGTTGAAGCAATATCGTGTTCGCAGCCAGTATTAAATCGCCCTGTTGGGCTGAAACGGCTGTAAAAAACGAAAAAGTAAATATGAGGCATAGGGTACGAATAAAAATATCCCGGTTCACAGAAAAGTATTTCTTGAGCTCCTCCACATTTAGCAACAACTCCTGTTTGTAGTCCGATAGATATTTCTTGTATCTCCTCAGAAAGAGAAAAATGGCGAGTAACAACGCCAGGTATGTTGAGACAAGCGTTCCCCAGGCAACACCATCAACGTGCATTCCAAGTCCATAGATGAACCAAACATTAAACGCTATGTTCAACATGTTTAGAACAATGGTAATGATCATCGGGAATTTTGCATTTTGCATGCCCAAAAACCACCCATTGATTCCATACAAAGCAAGAACTCCGGGGGCTGTTAAAATTCGAATATCATAATAGACCCGGGTATACTCGGCCACTTCCTGTGTACTGTCAATCAGCCAAAGGCTGAGCATAGCGATGGGAGACTGAAGCAGAAGAATTGCGAGGCCAATCAACAGAGCCAAAAACTGCACTCTCGCAAGAATCATCATCATTTTTATATGATCTCTCCTGCCATACTCCTGTGCGGTAAGCCCTGTGGTACCCATTCGCAGAAATCCGAATCCCCAGAATATAAAATTGAAAATAACACTTCCTACAGCCAGGGCACCGAGGTAGTACACCTCTTCCAGATGGCCTACCAAAGCGGTATCCACGGCACCTAATAGCGGCACCGAAAGGTTACTGATTATGTTCGGAATGGCGAGACGAAGGATCTTACGATTCAACCGAAAGCTTTTTACTGCTGAGTGTTTTTATGAGTTGACTATTGATGATATCCCTCAATTCTGTTTTGCACAAATCCAAGGACCAACAGTACCAGTATCACCATTGCGGTTAACAGAAACGAGAGAGTATAGAGACTAAGTGCTACCGCTATCCCGATACCGGCCACAAAAAGGATCGAAGCGGCAGTCGTCAATCCTTCAACCGTATTGATCTGGTCTTTGAATATGATTGTACCTGCACCCAGGAAGCTAATACCCGTAATAATGGCTTCCATAATACGAATCGGATCTGTTTGCAACATTTCTGGCACAGCACGCTGGGCAAACTGATGAATCATGATATCACCAAGAATCACAAACAGGGTGGATGCACCGGCTATTAACATATGAGTTCGAAACCCGGCCGGTTTCGAGGCCCATTCACGTTCTAATCCAATCAAACCGCCTAAAAAAATAGCGAAGGCAACTTTTCCCACAACTTCCCATTGTAAAGCGGATTCCATAATTCACCTTTTTTTATATTGATATATTCGACTACCCAAAGGTCGCAAAAATTGAATCAAAACTCACAACCTATGGAATTGAGTTACTGGCAAAGTAAATGGCAAAAAGGAAAGATCGGTTTTCACATGGAAGATGGGTACCCCGGCCTGGAAAAGTATTGGGATTCAATCCCACTGGGTAATAACCCTAACACATTTGTTCCGCTATGTGGAAAAAGTAAAGACCTGCTTTGGCTGGCCGAGCATTGTAAAAGAGTTGTAGGTGTAGAAATATCCGATCTCGCAGTGGAACAATTTCTTAATGAAAATTCACTGGATGCAGAAATATCAACATTTGCGGATTTCAAAATCTACCGCATCCAAAATATCGAAATCTGGAACGGCGATTTTTTTAAACTCCCCAAACACAAACTTCCTCCCCTTGATCTGGTATTTGACAGAGCTGCATTAGTTGCACTTCCCGAAAAGATGAGAACACTTTATGCTGAAAAAATTCTTGAACTTACTTCAGATAAAACTATCATACTTCAGCATATTTACCATTACCGCCAAGAGGAGATGAACGGACCCCCATTCAGCGTATCTACAGAAGAACTTAAGGAGCTTTACGGGAAAGAGTTTGAGCTGCAAATTTTAGAGAAAAAGGAACTTAATGTAGATTTCTACAAAAAATTTAAAAATAGGGGACTTCGCAGCTACTTCATTGAAATTTTATCATTACTTTTACCTATAGAGGAACAGCAGGCAAATTGATTGTAAACTTTTGCGCTCAGACGATTAGAAAGTTGCATGTCATACTGTCTGCATTTATTTTGCTTCTTCTAAATTTCATTTACGTTACAGCAAACCAACACATTTTTTCACATGGATTTAAAAACTCGAAACAACATCATAACCATTGTCTTAGCTGTTCTTATTGTAGTTCTATCATGGTTTTTATATCGATCACTTGTTGAGCCCTATCAAAGAGTTATTGAAGAAGAACAGATGGTTGAGCGGGAGCGCTATCGAATGGAGTTGGTTCGTGATGTACTTGTTCAATACGAAAGACGGCGCGGTAATTTTCCACCAACCGAAGGTGGCCTGGATAGCCTTGTGTCATTCTTGAAAACAGATTCACTGATGACCGCCCGTGGCGATTCAATGTTTACATTCATGGAACCCTCTACTTACAATCCGGATTCTATTGTTTACTCGCCACGTCCACCACATTCAAAATTTGAGTATACATTTAACGATACAATCAGGCCTACACTCTATCTCTTAGAGAATCCAAACTCTGAAGATGCTATTGGTAGCCTTGAACGTACTACGCTAAGGAACGCTCCAAATTGGAACTAATATGGAATACGGCGGTTCTTGTCTTGGCGTATGCTATTCAGATAACCACCTGTTCTATTCTGTAAATACACCCGGACAAGTCAGCCATTTGGCCCGTATTGGCAGTATTGATTTCAGCTTCGATATTGAAGAGACAATCATTACGGGCAACCCCTCCGGTTTTCCTACTCTCAAAAGTTCACTTGAAGAGTTAAAGGAAGAATTTCAATGCAAGACTGCAAAAATTCTCGCCCCGGCTCACGAAGAGTGTTGGACAGTTGTACCCCGTGCAGTTTATGAAGATGCATCCGAACGCGAAGCCCACATTAAACTTCTTATGCAGGGGACAGAACGGCAAAATATCCAGGCTATCTGGCATACACTAAGCAATCCCGATTATCGCCTTTTGCTTCTGAGAGATACTCAAATACTTCGGGGATTTAACTACCTGCTGGAGTCTTTCCGAACTGTTGATATTGTCACTGATTTTGAAATTGCTATGGACTGGCAACTTCATACAAACAGCAGTGAATCTTTCCTGATGGTCAACTGTCAAAAGAATTACATTTCCGTAACCTCCTTTATTCTTGGCAAACTTCGGGGATGTACCAATATTGAGTATGAGGAGTTTGCCGATCTGCCTTATCTTTGGAATCTTTATGAAGGGAATTTATCATGGATGAATGGCATTCATGATAGAACATATCTGTATGGATATTTCAGCAGCCAGGCAGCGGATCGGTTGCAGCCGTACTGGTATAACCACGGTGAAACTATACACATGAACACACTTCTTGAAATGGGAGTAGATGCAGATGAAAAAACATACGGTTTCAGGCTGAAAGCTGCATTTCCAGCCATATTGATGAGTTTAAACAGGGATTTGGAAAAAACCGAAGTCCATGAGAATTATCACAGGTAAACTTAAAGGCAGAACCATTCCGATTCCCAAAACGGGTTTATTGCGTCCCACCTCTGATCGTGCCAAAGAAGCCCTCTTCTCCGTAATTGATGCACGCACATACTTTGACGGAACCCGTGTTCTTGATCTTTTCGCCGGATCAGGCAGTTTAGGACTCGAAGCCATTTCGCGCGGAGCAGATTCCTGCGCATTTGTGGATGAGGAACCTGAACACATTAAGCATATCGAAAAAGTGAGCCGGCAATTCAATATTGAAGACCAGGTACGAACATATACCATGGATGTTGAGATGTTCCTGGAAACTAATCCCGGTGGGTTTGATTTCATTTTTGCTGATCCACCCTACGATTATTACGACTTCCCCGGGTTGGTAGAAACTATCCTTTCCGGCAACTGGCTAAATAGGGACGGCTTGTTTATCCTTGAACATAGTAAAGACAACGATTTTGAACCGCACGAACACTGTGTCTACTCAAAAGCGTATGGCCGAACAGTTATTGCCATGTTTAAATTAAATAGTGATTTTTGATCGTTGTTGGTTGTCGGTGGTTAATTGTATAAAAAAAACAATGGACAACCATCTACTAACAACACACTCAAGAAAATGAGCAAAGATTACTATTTTAGGTTTGTTTATCAAAAAACCTCAGCCAACTAAGTAATGAATCACACAGCTATCTATCCCGGTTCTTTCGATCCGCTTACAAACGGCCATCTCGATATCCTTCAACGTGCTGTTCAAATGTTCGAAAAAGTGATTGTAACCGTTGCGGTGAATAACAAAAAAAGGGCTGTATTCAGTGGTAAAGAACGGGTTGAACTGATTCGTGAAGCAATTAAAGACAAAGATTGGGCTGACAAAGTTGAAGTGGAACAGTTCACTGGTTTGTTGATTGATTTTGCTCGAAAGAAGAACGTAAAGATCCTTTTAAGGGGAGTCCGCCAAATCTCTGATTTTGAATATGAGTTCCGAATGGCCCTCACAAATCGGCGGCTCGCTCCGGGAATCGATACACTTTTCCTAATGCCGGATGAACAACTCACCTTTATCTCAGCGACTATTGTAAAAGAGATTGCCGCATGGAATGGTGATCTCAGCAGCTTTGTACCCGATCACGTTGCGGAGGCCTTAAAAGAAAAGTACAATCACGATTAAGTGGGGATCTTATCATTCAGGAAGTTCATCCAAAAGCCGCTTTACCTGCAAATCTCCAAAACCGTAGATAGCCTCTCTTTTACTGAACTCCCTGAAGATAATTCCAAAATCATCTGTTTTCAGTTCTTCTTTGATCTCCTTAAGGGATTGAACCGGACGATCCACTAGGCATTCACGACATACAATAAATTCACCTGAAACTCGAACCGGGAACTGCCCTCTTAAAGCATCACATTAAGTATGTGATATTGAGAAATAATGTCTGAATAATAAATTTGTAGTGAATGAATGCGTTCAAAAAATATATTGGAATTCAACTTATAAAATGCTGAATTCCGTAAATCCTTTTGGTAACTTTCAGATTGGTAACACCCGGAAAAATTTCAAAATCACTAATATGATATCAAAAAGAGCTCAAAACGTATCCCCATCACAAACCATGAAAGTCTCCGGCAGGGCAAAAGAGCTGGCCCGGCAAGGGAAATCTATTATCTCATTAAGCGCCGGTGAACCGGACTTTAAAACGCCTGCACACATCTGTAACGCCGCGATTGATGCCATTACTGAAGGCTTCCATGGTTACACGATGAACACCGGGATGCCCGAGCTGCGCGAAGCAGTCAGCGATAAACTGAAGCGCGACAACAATATTGAAATTCCTCCAAACCAGATTGTACTGTCAAATGGAGCCAAACAGTCTGTAGGATTTACATTACTCGCAACCATCGATGAGGGAGACGAAGTGATCATCCCGGCTCCCTACTGGGTATCATACCCGGAAATGGTAAAGTTGGCGGAGGGAACACCCGTCGTGGTGAATACTCTCTTTTCCAACAATTACAAATTAACACCCGGACAACTTGAAGAGGTGATCTCAGAAAAAACAAAGGCGATCATATTATGCTCTCCATCCAATCCCACCGGAGCATGTTATTCAAAGAATGAGTTGAAAGAGCTTGCTGCAGTCCTCGAAGATTATCCGGATGTGTTAATTCTTTCGGATGAAATCTATGAATATATCGTATTTGAAGGTGAGCACGTGAGCATTTTGAATGCTGCACCTCAACTAAAAGACCGAACCGTTGTGATTAATGGATTTTCAAAAGGGTTTGCAATGACCGGCTGGCGCCTTGGTTATATGGCCGGCCCCAAACCGATAACTGATGCAGTTGCTAAAATTCAGAGCCAGGAGACATCAGCTCCTTCATCCATCTCGCAAAAAGCAGGATTAGCCGCATATACCGGTACAATGAAACCGATACAGGAGATGAATAAAGCCTTCAAAAAAAGAAGGGATTACATTGTAAAAGCTTTACGTGCAATAGAAGGCGTTGAGTGTTTTACACCTTCCGGAGCGTTTTACGTATTTCCCGATGTCCACAGCTTTTTAGGCAGAAGTACTCCTGAGGGAAATAAAATTGAAAACACAACCGACCTGTCGATCTACCTGCTTGAGGAGTTTGGTGTTGCCACTGTACCCGGAGATGCTTTCGGAGAACCGGGCGGAATTCGCCTCAGCTACGCCGCATCCATGGATGACCTGGAAGAAGCGATGATTAGATTTAGTGATGGACTGTCCTCTTTGTCGTAACGTTACTATCTTTGTAAGCTTTTGAAAAATCTGCCATGATGAGCGATTCATCAATTTTGGCATATTTTATGCTTATATAGTCACATAATTTTCTAACAATATATTTGACCTATGCCAACATACGAATACAAACGAGAAGACGGTTCCACCTTTGAAATCACTCAAAGCATAAATGATGACCCGCTTGAAACTTGTCCTACAACCGGTCAACCTGTAAAAAGAATCATATCCGGAGGCGGAGGAGTTGTTTACAAAGGCACCGGCTGGTACGTTACAGACTATAAAAATGGTTCTCATAAAAATAACGGGACATCGACTCCAAAATCTGAAACTTCAGAAAAGTCCGAGTCAAAGGAATCATCAGCTAAAAAGGACACCAAAGACTCCAAGGAGTAACCGTGCAGGAGAACGATTCCCCAAAATCTGAATCTCACCAACAAGCAATTGACCAGTTTGTACTTCTGTGGGGAGAGATGGCTTCTGCGTGGGGAATTAACAAGACTATGGCACAAATTCACGCTTTGCTGTACGCAGAGAGTGAACCTCTTGATACCGATGCTATTATGCAGCAGTTGAGTATCAGCCGTGGAAATGCCAATATGAATCTTCGAAGCCTGCTGCACTGGCAACTAGTGCAAAAAGTTCATTTTAAAGGCGAGCGCCGCGACTTTTACACCGCCGAAAAGGATGTGTGGAACATTGTAGCCATACTGATTCGTGAACGGCATCAACGAGAAATTGAGCCGATTCAACAAAATCTGGCCGAAACTCTTGAGATGTTTCAGGAAGACAGCAGTGAGGAGCCTCTCGAAGCGGAATTCAAGGAAAGGCTTGAA
>Ga0102943_1001320_pt1 | contig 15588 bp, 15 predicted proteins | sample SalPonC_black_MG_FD_78174 | JGI IMG/M metagenome (GOLD analysis project Ga0102943, IMG submission 78174) | Salt pond soil microbial communities from South San Francisco under conditions of wetland restoration - Salt Pond MetaG... | ecosystem: Environmental > Aquatic > Marine > Intertidal zone >...
GTGAAGCGCGGGGTGCAGAGGCAGAGGAAGACGAGGTCCCCGGCGCCGGTGTTCTCGATGCGCTGGGCGACGCCCGCGGGGATCGTCACGGCGTCGCCCGCCTGCACGGCGAAACGGCGCCCGTCGAGCTCCATGCACCCCTCGCCTTGCGTGATCACGTAGGCTTCGTCGACGCCGAGGGCATGGCCCTCCGTGACCACGCCGGGGCGGACGCGCGCCTCCGCGAGCGAGGCGGCGGGGCTCTCGGCGCTGTTCAGAAGCTCCGTGATCACGCAGCGTTCGCGTGTCTCGAAGGGCTTCGAGGCCGCGCGGGGGAGGTGGCTTGCACGCATGGGGCTCAAGATAGGCGAGCGCGGTTCCCCGCGATAGGGGGCGGGCGAAGGGGAAATGTTCCGGAAACGTTCTCGCCGTTACGACGGGTTTGCAGCGCCGTCCGGGGCGGATAGCGTCGCGGCGGCGCAGCAAGGCGGAGGGGACGATGACCGATCTCGTGATCCGGGACGCCGTGATCGTGACGGGCGACGCGGAGGGGCGCGTCGTCGAGGGCGGCGTCGCCGTCTCGGGCGGGCGGATCGAGGCGATCGGGGAGGTGCCCGACCGGGCGCAGGAGGTGGTGGACGGGCGCGGGCTGGTGATCGCGGCGGGGCTGGTGAACGCGCACTGCCACGCCGCCGATTCGCTGTTCCGCGGGCTGGTGGAGAACCTGCCGCTCGAGCCTTGGCTGCAGACGGTCTGGAAGGCCGAGGGCGCGACGCTGAACGCCGAGACCTGCCGCCTCGGCGCCCGGCTCGGCTTCGCGGAACTGGCGCTCGGCGGCTGCACCGGCGTCGTCGACATGTTCTGGCATCCCGAGGAGACGGCGAAGGCGGCGGCGGAGATCGGGCTCCGGGTCTCCTGCGGCGGGCTGTTCTTCGACCCGCCGGGGATGGACGGCAGGACGGCGGCGGACCGGCCCGGCGACGCGGAGGCTTTCTTCGCCGCCCATCCGGCGAGCGACCGGCTGATCCCGGGCGTGTTCCCGCACGGCGCCTACACCGTGGGGCCGGAGAACCTCGCCGCCTCGCGCGAGATGGCGCGGGCGCACGGCGCGCTCTGGTCCACCCACGCCGCCGAGACGACGACGGAGCAGGCCACGGTCGAGGGGAACTACGGCCGCTCGGTGATCCGCCATCTCGACGCGCTCGGCTGCCTCGACGATCGCGCGGTGCTGGCGCATTGCGTGCATTGCGACGAGGAGGAGATCGCGATCCTCGCCGGGACCGGCGCGGTCGCGGTCCACAACCCGGCCTCCAACCTGAAGCTCGCCAGCGGGTTCGCGCGGATCCCGGAGATGCTGCGGGCGGGGGTGAAGGTGGCGCTCGGCACCGACGGCGCCATCTCGGGCAACGATCTGGACATGTTTCTGGCGCTGCGCCTCGCGGCGACGCTGCACAAGGGCGTGACCGGGGACGCGACGGCGGTGACCACGGCCGAGGCCTGGCGGATGGCGACGCTCTCGGGCGCGGAGGCGATGGGCCTCGGCGCCGTGACGGGCTCGCTCGAGGTCGGCAAGGCGGCGGATCTGGTGGCGCTGGACGCGACGCGGCCGCACGCCGTGCCGATGTTCGATCCGCTGACGCATCTGGTCTATTCGGCCTCCAAGGCGGACGTGCGGCATGTCATGGTGGGGGGCGACTGGGTGGTGCGCGACGGCGCGCTCCGCTTCGACGTCGCCGAGACCTTGGCGGGCGTGCGAGAGCTGATGCCGCGGATTCGGGAGGCGGTGGCATGAGCGGACTGGGGGAGACGCTGGACCGGGCCGTCGCCGCGATCGGCGACGGGCTGGGGCGGGAGCGGCCGGAACTGGCGGTGATCCTCGGCTCCGGCCTCGGCGGGCTGGCGGAGGCGGTGGAGGGCGCGCGGAGCGTCCCCTACGCCGAGATCCCGGGCTTTCCGGTCTCCACCGCGCCGTCGCATGCGGGGCGCTTCGTCGCGGGGCGGCTCTTCGGGCGGCCGGCCCTCCTGATGCAGGGGCGCGTGCATCTCTACGAGGGCTGGAGCGCGCGCGAGGTGGCGCTGCCGGTCTGGCTGATGCGCCGGCTCGGCGCGGAGGTGCTGGTGGCGACCAACGCCGCCGGGGCGCTGAGCCCCGCGCTCTCGCCCGGCGCGCCGATGCTGATCGAGGATCACGTCAACCTGACCGGCGCCAACCCGCTGATCGGCGCCAACGACGAGGGCGTCGGCCCGCGCTTTCCGGACATGAGCCGGGCCTACGCGCCGGATCTGCGCGCGGCGGCGAAGGCGGCGGCGGCGCGGATCGAGGAGCCGCTGGCCGAAGGCGTCTATGTCGGCATCACCGGCCCGTCGCTGGAGACCTCGGCCGAGCGGCGGTTCCTGCGCGCCTCGGGCGGCGACGCGGTGGGGATGTCGACGGTGCTGGAGGTGATCGCGGCGAACCATTCGGGAATGCGGGTGCTGGGCCTCTCGGCGATCACCAATTCGGCCACCGGCGGGCCGGAGCAGCAGCCGGACACGATCGAGGCGGTGCTGGCCAACGCCGAGATCGCGGGCGCGCGGATCGCCCGTCTGCTGGAGGCGGCTGCGCCGGCGCTGCGATGAGGGCGGTCTCGGCGCGGAAGGGGCGTGCCGCGAGCCGGGCCGGGGCGTGGCGGTTGCGGCGCGACGGCCGGGGCGGCGGCGCGGCATGACGGGGCCCTTGGGCGACGCGCTCGCCGGGCGGCGGGTGCTGGTGACGGGCGCCTCCGGGGGCATCGGCGCCGCCGTCGCGCGGGCCTGCGCCGGAGCCGGGGCGCGGGTCGTCGCGCATGGCGGCTCGGCCGCGCCGGAGGCGCTGGCCGCGGAGATCGGCGGCGAAGCGGTGCGCGCCGGCCTCGACGGCTTCGAGGCGGGCGAGGCGCTGGCGCGGGCCACGGGCGCCGACGGGCTCGTGCATTGCGCCGCGCGCCAGGACCTCGGCGCCTTCCGCGAGAGCGGACGGTTCTGGGAGGCGCTGGCGCGGGTCAATCTCGGCGCCGCGCAGGGCCTGCTGGCGGGGATGGAGGCGGGCTCGGCGGTGCTGGTCTCCTCGGTGGAGGCGACGCGGCCGGCCCCCGGACATTCGGTCTACGCCGCGACCAAGGCCGGCCTCGAGACGCTGGCGCGCGCCGCGGCGATGGAGCTCGCGCCGCTCCGGGTCAACGTGGTCTCGCCCGGCCTGACCGCCCGGCCGGGGCTGGAGGAGCAGTGGTCCGAGGGCGTCGCGCGCTGGCGCCGGGCCGCGGCGCTCGGCCGCGAGGTGACGGCCGAGGAGGTGGCGGCCGCCTGCGTGTTCCTGCTGTCTGACGCCGCGTCGGGCATCACCGGCGCGGTGCTGCCGGTCGACGCGGGCATGGGCGCCGGTCCCGGCTGGTGACGCGCGGAAGCGTGAGCGGCGCGTGCGCCGCGGAGGCGTGAGCGGCGCGCGCGCCATCGTGGCGACGGCCCGCTTGCCGTGGTAGACATGCGCGAGCGGACTAAGCGCCGGCGCGAGACCGGCGGAACGGATGGGCGCGAGCATGGCTTTGACCGGATGGGCGGGCGCGCTGGCGCTCGTGGCGGGACTGTGGAGCGGCGCGGCGGCGGCGCTGCCGGAACCGGGCGACGGCGGACGCTTCGCCGTCCTGACGGAGGCGCTGGAGGCGCGCGACTGGCAGGGGGCGGAGGCGATCGCCGCAGGCCTCGCGGAGCCGGCGGCGCGGGCGCTGGTGCGCTGGCGCCGGCTCTCGGACGGGGAGGGCCGGTTCGAGGACTACGCCCGCTTCCTCTCCGATCATCCGGATTGGCCGGGGCGCGCCGCCCTGCGCCGGCTGGCCGAGCGGCGGATGCCCGAACGGCTCTCGCCGCTCGAAGTCCTCGGCTTCTTCGAGCGGAGCGCGCCGCTGACCGGGACCGGCGCGGCGCGCCTCGCGGAGGCCTGGCGGGCCGAGGGGCGCGTCGCCGAGGCGCGGGCGACGGCGATCCGGGCCTGGGAGACTCTGTCGCTCACGCATGACGAGGAGCGGGCGCTGCTGGACGCGTGGGGCGGGGCCTTCGCGGGCGCGCACCCCGCGCGGCTGGAGATGCTGCTCTGGCGCGGCCTCGGCGGCGAGGCGGAGCGGATGCTGGGCCGGGTCGATCCCGGCCTCGCGGCGCTGGCCCGCGCGAGGATCGCGCTCCGCCGCGGCGACGCCGGCGTCAACGCGCTGATCGACCGGGTGCCCGCCGCGCTGGCCGACGACCCGGGCCTCGCCTACGAGCGGTTCCGCTGGCGCGACGCCAAGGGGCTGGACGACGGCGCGCTGGAGATGATGCGCGCCCACTCGGTCTCCGCCGCGGCGCTGGGGCGGCCCGGCGCCTGGGCGGACCGGCGCATGGCCTTCGCCCGCCGGGCGGACTGGGCGGGAGACCCGCGGCTCGCCTACGAGCTCGCGAGCCGGCACTTCACGACGCCGGAGATCGGCTACGACCACGCCGAGCTGGAGTGGTTCGCCGGCTGGATCGCGCTGCGCGAGCTGGGCGAGCCCGGCGCGGCGGCGCGGCATTTCGAGACGTTCCTCGCGGCGGTGGAGACGCCGATCAGCCTCGGGCGCGGCTGGTACTGGTTGGGCCGGGCGCGGGCGGCGGCCGGCGACGCGGCCGGCGCCGAGGCGGCGTGGCGCGAGGGCGCCCGCTGGCAGACCAGCTTCTACGGCCAGCTCGCCGCGGAGGCGGCGGGCGCGGCCCCCGATCCCGGCCTCGCGGGCTCGCCCCTGCCGACGGACTGGCGGAGGGCGGCGATCGTGGCGCGCGAGCCGGTGCGCGCCGGCGTGCTGGCGCATTGGGCGGGGGAGCGCGGGCTCTCCTGGCGTCTTCTGGTGCATGCGACCCGGCTGGCGGAGACGCCGCGGGACTTCGCGGCGCTCGGCGCGCTGGCGCTGGAGCTGGACCGGCCGGAGATCGCGGTGCGCGCCGGCAAGGCCGCGGCGCGGCTCGGCCTCGTGCTCCCGACGCCCTACTACCCCGTCACCGGCCTCGCGGCGGGCGGCGGCGCGATGCACCCCGCCCTCCTGATGGCCGTGGCGCGGCAGGAGAGCGAGCTGAACCCCGAGGCGATCAGCCACGCCGGGGCGCGCGGGCTGATGCAGGTGATGCCGGCGACGGCGGAATCGGTCTCGCGCCGGCTGGGGCTCGCCTATTCGCGCGGCGCGCTGACCGCGGACTGGCGCTACAACGCGCGACTCGGCGACGACTACCTCCGCGGGCTCTGGGAGGAGTTCGGCTCGTTGCCGCTGGTGGCGGCGGGCTACAACGCCGGGCCGCATCGCGTGCGCGGCTGGCTGGAGCGCTACGGCGACCCGCGCGGCCGCGGAATCGAGGCGATGGTGGACTGGATCGAGACGATCCCGTTCGGCGAGACGCGCAACTACGTGCAGCGCGTGCTGGAGGGCCGTCAGGTCTACGCCGCCCGCATCGCCGGGCGCGCCACGCCGCACGAGACCGGCGCGCGGCTGCGCTGAACCGCCCGCGCGGCGGCGCCCCGCCGCGCGGGCCTCACTCCAGGACGACCTCGGGCACCTCCGAGAACGCCTCCCGCAGCGCCTCCGACCAGGCCGTGGAGATCGCGGAGAAGTCCGGGTCGTCCGCCTCGATCCGCCGACGTGCGGCGAGGCGCATCTCCCCGGCCCGGATCACCGCGAGGTCCAGCGGCAGCCCCACCGAGAGGTTCGAGCGCAGCGTCGAATCCATCGAGACGAAAGCGGCCTTCAGCGCCGTCGGGATCGGCGTCGCCGGCGTGATCACGCGGTCGAGGATCGGCTTGCCGTACTTGTGCTCGCCGATCTGGAAGAAGGGCGTGTCGGCCGTCGCCTCGATGAAGTTGCCGGCCGAGTAGACCAGGAACAGCCGCGGCGCGCCCCCGGCGCGCTGGCCGCCGAGGATCAGCGTGGCGTCCGCCGCCTCCCCCTGCGCCTCGAGGCGGGAGCGGTAGCGGCGCTGCTCGCCGGCCATGGCGTCGCCGACCAGTTGGGCGGCGCGGAACATGGAGGGGCAGGTGAGGATGCTCTCCGTCTCCTCGCCCGCCGCGGCCCGCTCGCAGGCGACCGAGAGGCGGGTGACCACGCCTTGGGTGATCGAGAGGTTGCCGGCGCTCATCAGCACCAGCGCGCGCTCGCCCGGCGCCTCCCAGTGGCTCATCTTCGCGAAGCGCGAGATGTTGTCGAGCCCGGCGTTGGTGCGGGTGTCGGCCAGCATCACGAGCCCGGCGTCGAGGCGCAGGCCGACGCAATAGGTCATCGGCGGTCCCTCTCCTACTGCGCGCTTTCGGCGGCGACGCGGTCGATGTCGACCCAGGCCTCGAGGGTCTCGTCCGTGCCGCCGCCGACGCTGCCGCGCATCGGGCCCGCCGCCCGCGCGTCGAGGCCGGAGCAGAGGCGGACGTGCCGGTCGGTCGTGCAGACGCCGGAGGAGGGGTCGAAGCCGACCCAGCCGAGGCCCTCGACATGCGCCTCGGCCCAGGCGTGGGTCTCGCTCGGGTCGGCCGCCGGACCCTCGGCCGCCTCGGGATCGTCGGAGGCCAGCAGATAGCCCGCCACGTAGCGCGCCGGGGCGCCGAGGCGCCGCGCCGCCGCGAGGAAGACGTGGGTGTGGTCCTGGCAGACCCCGGCCCCGAGGGCGAGCGCGCGCGCCGCCGGGGTGTCGGCGTCGGTGAGGCCGGCGCGGTATTCGACGCGGGCGTGCACCGCCTGCATCAGCGCGTGCAGTTCCGCGAGGCGCCCGGCGCCGCCCGCGGCCTCCCGCGCCGCGCCCGCGAGGGCGTCGAGGCCGGGGTCGGGCGCCGTCAGCGCCGTGTCGCGCCGCCAGAGGCCGAGCCCGCGCTCGCGCCCGAGCCCGCGCACGAGGCCGGCGGCGTCCTCGGTCTCCACCTCGCCCTCGGCGACGATCTCGACCGCGTCGCGCGGGTCGTGGGCGTGCCAGAGGCCGAGCGACTCGCCGTGCACGTCGGTGAAGAGGATCGGCACCGCCTCGCCGTCGACGCTGACGCGCCAGTCGAGCGGGCGCTGCGCCTCGAAACGCGAGGGCCAGAGCCTGAGCCGCAGCGCGAGACGCAGCGCCGGCGGATCGTAGGCGTAGCGGGTGACGTGGCGGATCTTCAGGCGCATCGCGTGTCTCCGGCGTGCCGGATCGGTCGCAGGGGCCCGGCGCGCCGCGCGACGCCGAGGCCCCCGGCGCGCCGCAGGCCCGAGACGCGCGCCGCCGGGGCCGGGCGCCCCTCGCGGATCCGCCCCCGGCGGATCGGCGGCGGCGCGAGGGGGGTCGATCCCCCCGAGCGGCGCGGCCCCGCCGGGGCGGGGCGCGGCGACGGGGCGGGGCGCGGACGGATCATGGCGGGCGGAGCCTCCGGGGGCGGCCTCAGAAGTGGTAGGCGCGGCTGATCTCCGAGGAGAGCCGGCCGGTGACGCGGATCGCCTCGCCGATGAACTCGTGCAGACCGTCGCGAAAGAGCTCCCCCATCCCGGCGTCCTCCAGCCGCGCGATCATCACGTTGGCGGTGGTGTGGCAGTCATGCCGCTTGCCGTAGCGCCGGGCGATGCGGTCGAGGTGCACCCCCGTCTCCCTGTAGCAGTGCAGGAGCGAGCGGGGGAAGGCCCGGTTGAGGATCAGGAAGTCGGCGATCTTCCACGGCGCGTAGTCGCCCCGGTAGACGTGGTGGAAGGCGCGGGAGGCCGAGGTGGCGTAGAGCACCGAGGTCCACTGGTGATGGTCGCGCCCGCCGCCCACCACCTCGGTCTCCGGCAGCAGCACGTAGTACTTCACGTCGAGCAGCCTCAGCACCATGTCCGAGCGCTCGACGAAGCCGCCGATGCGCAGGAAGTCCCAGCCGTCGTTGCGCAGCATCCCGGCCTCGGCCGCGCCCCGGAACAGCGTCGCCCGCGCCCGCGTCCAGTCGAGGATGTCCGGCAGCTCGCGCCTCAGCGCCGCGGTGTCGCCGTCCACCGTCTCCAGCCGGCGCCAGCCGTCGTTCAGCGCCTCCCACATCTCGCGCGTCAGCGCGGTGCGCACCGCCTTGCCGTTGGCGCGGGCCTTGGAGAGGCAGCTGCGGATCGAGGAGGTGTTGGCCGGATCGAGCAGCAGCGCCCGCACCGCCGCGGGCTCGGTGATGCGGTCGTCCTTGCCGAAGAGGTCCGCCGCGCCGGCCGCCATCACCACCGAGCGCCATTCGTCGCGGGCGCCGGAGCCCGGCAGCATCGCCATGCGCTGACCCATCTCGATCAGGCGCGCGGTGCTCTCGGCCCGCTCGATGTAGCGGGCCATCCAGTAGAGGTGCTCGGCGGTGCGGCTCAGCATCGGCTCATTCCGAGAGGATCCAGGTGTCCTTGACCCCGCCCCCCTGGCTGGAATTGACCACGAGCGAGCCCTCGCGGAGCGCGACCCGCGTCAGCCCGCCCGGCACGAGGCGCATCGACCGCCCGACGAGGCAGTAGGGCCGGAAGTCCACGTGACGCGGCCCGAGATCGCCGCCCCCGAGCGTCGGGCAGGCCGAAAGCTCGAGCGTCGGCTGCGCGATGAAGGCGTCGGGCTCGGCCTCGATCCGCCTCGCGTATGCGGCGCGCTCCTCGGCCGTGGAGCGCGGGCCGATCAGCATTCCGTAGCCGCCGGAGCCGTGCACCTCCTTGACCACCAGCTCCTCCAGCCGATCCAGCACGTGGGCGCGGGCGTCGGGCTCGGCGCAGCGCCAGGTCGGCACGTTCTCGAGGATCGGCGCCTCGCCGAGGTAGAAGCGGATCATGTCCGGCACGAAGCAGTAGACGGCCTTGTCGTCCGCCACCCCCGCCCCCGGCGCCGAGCAGAGCGTGACGCCCCCCGCCCGGTAGGCGTCGAAGATCCCCGGCACGCCGAGCATCGAATCGGGCCGGAACGCCAGCGGGTCGATGAAGTCGTCGTCGATGCGCCGGTAGATCACGTCCACCCGCGTCGGCCCGCGGGTGGTGCGCATCCAGACCAGCCCCTCGTCGACGAAGAGGTCCTGCGGCTCCACCAGCTCCACCCCCATCAGGTCCGCGAGGAAGGAGTGCTCGTAATAGGCGGAGTTCAGCGAGCCCGGCGTCAGCACCACGCAGGTCGGCTCGCCCTTGCAGGCCGCCGGCGCCACCTCCTCCAGCGTGTTGCGCAGGCTGTCGGGGTAGTCGTCCACCGGCATCACCCGGCCCCCGTCGAACAGCTCGGGGAACATGCGCATCATGATCTCGCGGTTCTCCAGCATGTAGGAGACGCCGGAGGGCGTGCGGCAGTTGTCCTCGAGCACCTGGAAGTCGCCGGGCCCGGTGCGCACGATGTCGATGCCGACGATGTGGGAATACACCCGCCCCGGCGGCTCCACCCCCACCATCTCCGGCAGGAACGCGGCGTTGCGGTAGACGAGGTCCGCCGGCACCAGCCCCGCGCGCAGGATCTCGCCGCGGTGATAGACGTCGTGCAGGAAGGCGTTCAGCGCCCGCGCCCGCTGGCGGATGCCGCGGTCGAGCCGGCGCCATTCGGCCGCCGCGAACACCCGCGGCACCAGGTCGAAGGGGATCAGCCGCTCCGGATCGCCGCCCTCGCCGTAGACCGCGAAGGTGACGCCGATGCGCCGGAAGATCGCCTCGGCCTCCTCCGAGCGGCGCTGAAGCAGGTCGACGCCCGTCTCCTCCAGCCATTTCGCGACGCCGGCGTAGGGCTCGCGCAGGGTGCCGTCCCGGCCGGTCATCTCGTTGAACATGGGCCCTCCACATGCCGCCGCGGAATTGGAGACGCTATGTTGCGGCGCGTCAACCTTCCGACGGAAACCGGTGACGCGGGGATCCGCAGGCTCCAAGGTGACCGTGACGGGAAACCTCGGATGCGGGAGGCGGCCATGCGCGGCGCGGGGTCTGCGAGGAGGACTGGGGCGGCGCTCGCGCTGGCGGCGGGGCTCGCGGCGGCCGGGCCGGCTGCGGCGGCCGACATGGTGGTGCTGGAATCGGAGATCCCGGCGCTGCCCGCCGGCATGATCCTGCCCGAGGAGACGCCGGTCCAGGTCGACGCCGGCCGGCGCGCCCTGCTGATCGACGCGCTCGGGCGCACGCGGATCGTGCACGGCCCCTGCAGCGGGGCGCTCGTGGACTGCGCCCGCCGCAGCAGGGCCGAGGGCAAGGGCGACGACGCGCCGCCGGTCCGGCTCGACCCGATGCCCCGGCTCGGCGCGATCCGCGACCGCTGAGGCGGTTGACGGGGTCGCCGGGCGTCCCATGCTCGCGCGGATGGACGGTCCCGACGCCGCGACCCTGCTGCCGCCCCGCTTCCGCGACTGGTTCGCCCGTCGCGGCTGGTCGCCCCATCCGCATCAGCTCGAACTGCTGCGCCGCGCCGGGACCGGCGGCGCGGACCTCCTCGTCGCGCCCACCGGCGGCGGCAAGACCCTCGCCGGCTTCCTCCCCACCCTCGTCGCGCTGGAGAGGGACCCGCCGCCCGGCCTGCACACCCTCTACGTCTCGCCGCTGAAGGCGCTGGCGGCGGACATCCGCCGCAACCTCGCCCGCCCGATCGAGGAGATGGCGCTGCCGATCCGGGTCGAGGACCGCACCGGCGACACCCCGCAATCGGCCCGCAGGCGCCAGCGCGCCGACCCGCCGCACATCCTGCTGACCACGCCCGAAAGCCTCGCGCTGCTGCTCAGCTACGAGGACGCGCAGCGGATCTTCGCGGGCCTCCGCCGCGTGATCGTGGACGAGGCGCACGCCCTCGCCGAATCGAAGCGCGGCGATCAGCTCGCGCTCGGCCTCGCGCGGCTCGGGACGCTGGCGCCGGGGCTGGAGGCGGTCGGCCTCTCGGCCACGGTGGAGGATCCGGCGGCGCTGGCGCGCTGGCTGCGCCCCGAAGGCTGCCGCCTGCTCGAGGCCGATCCCGGCCCGCCGCCCGACATCGCGATGCTGGAGACCGACGTGCCGCCGCCCTGGGCCGGCCAGGGCGGGCGCCACGCCGCCCGCGCGGTGATGGAGGAGATCCGCAGGGCCGGCACCACCCTCGTCTTCCACAACACCCGCGCCCAGTGCGAGCTGTTCTTCCAGGCCCTCTGGGCCGAGAACGCCGAGGGCCTGCCCATCGGCATCCACCACGGCTCGCTCGACCGCGAGGCGCGGCGCCGCGTCGAGGGCGCGATGGCGGCGGGGGAGCTGCGCGCCGTGGTCTGCACCGGCTCGCTCGACCTCGGCATCGACTGGGGCGACGTCGACCTCGTGATCCAGGTCGGCGCGCCGAAGAACGTCAAGCGGCTGGTGCAGCGCATCGGCCGGGCGAACCACCGCTACGACGCCCCGTCGCGCGCGCTGATCGTGCCCGCCAACCGCTTCGAGGTGCTGGAATGCCGCGCCGCGCTCGACGCGGTGCTCGCCAAGGACCTCGACGGCCCCGGCCCCTCCGTCGCGCCCCTCGACGTGCTCTGCCAGCACATCCTCTGCATCGCCTGCGCCGGTCCGTTCCAGGCCGACAGGCTCTTCGAAGAGGTGAGACGTGCGGGGCCCTACGCCCTGCTCACGCGAGAGGAATTCGACGACTGCCTCGAATTCTGCGCCACCGGCGGCTACGCCCTCCGCGCCTACGACAAGTGGAAGCGGCTGATCGAGGAGCCGCCCGGGACCTTCCGCCTCCGCGATCCGCGGAGCGCGCGGACGATCCGCATGAACCTCGGCACCATCGTCGCGGCGGAGACCCTCGGCGTGCGCCTCGCCGGACGCCGCGGCGGCGGCCCCAAGCTCGGCGAGGTGGAGGAGGACTTCGCCGCCACCCTCGTCCCCGGCGACACCTTCCTGATCGGCGGCGAGGTGGTGAGATACGAGGGCCTCCGCGAGATGACGCTCGAGGTCTCCCGCCGCCCCGACAAGGAGCCGAAGATCGCCGTCTTCGGCGGCTGGCGCCTCGCCACCTCCACCGTCCTCTCCCGCCGGGTGCTGGAGCTGCTCGACGACCGGGCGGGATGGGGCGCGCTGCCCGGCCATGTCCGCGACTGGCTGGCGCAGCAGGACCGCCGCTCCGCCCTCCCCGGCCCCGACGGGCTGCTGGTCGAGAGCTTCCCCCGCGCCGGGCGCTGGAACCTCGCCGTCTACGGCTTCGCGGGCCGCAACGCCCATTATTCGCTCGGCCTTCTGCTGACCAAGCGGATGGAGGCGGCGGGGCTGGAGCCGATCGGCTTCGTCGGCAACGACTACGCCCTCCTGATCCAGGGCCTGCGCGAGGTCGAGGACCCGGCGCCCCTGTTCGACGTCAGGGGCCTGCGCGACGGGCTCGAGCGTTGGCTGGGCGAGAACGCCGTGATGAAGCGGACCTTCCGCGCCTCCGCCGTGATCGCCGGGCTGATCGAGCGCAACCAGCCGGGGCGGCGCAAGACCGGCCGGCAGGCGACCTTCTCCTCCGACATCCTCTACGACACGCTCCGCAAGTACGATCCGGACCACCTGATGCTGCGCATCACCCGGGCCGAGGCGATGCGCGGCCTCGTCGACTTCGACCGCATCGAGGAGATGTGCGCCCGCGCCGAGGGCCGCATCCGCCACGTCCGCGCGCGCTCCGTGACGCCCCTCGCGGCGCCCCTCCTGCTCGAGGCCGGCCGCGTCCCCATCCGCGGCGCGGGCGAGGAGCGGCTGCTGGAGGAGGAGGCCGCGAGCCTGATGGCGGAGGTCGGGCTCGGCGCCGAGGCGGGCTGAGCGTGGCGGCGCCGCCGCGCCGCGCCGCCGTCTTGCAGGCCCGCGCGGAAATCCGCGCGGGGGGCCTGTCGCGGAGCGTGGGGCGCGCCTATCTGCGCCGCCACGCCGCGCGCCGCGTCGCGCCCTGCCATCCCCCGGAGCTTCCATGAGCCCTCTCGTCGCCCTCGCCGCCGGCCTCGCGCTGCTGATCCTCGGGGGCGATCTTCTGGTGCGCGGCGCGCTCGCGCTGGCGCTCCGGCTCGGGCTGCCGGCGGCGGTGATCGGGGCGACGGTGATGGGCTTCGGCACCTCCGCGCCGGAACTCGCGGCGAGCCTCGAGGCGGCGCTGGCCGGGCTGCCGGGCATCGCGCTCGGCAACGTGGTGGGCTCGAACGTCGCCAACATCGGCCTGATCCTCGGCGTCTCGGCGCTGCTGGCGCCGGCGGTCGCGGATCGCGCGACGCTGCGGCGGGACGGCACGGCGATGCTGCTCGCCGCCCTCGCCTGCGCCGCGCTGGCGCTGGCGCCGGGCGGGATCGGCCGGCTCGCGGGGCTCGGCCTGCTGGCGGGGCTGGCGGTCTATCTCCTCGTCGCGCTGCGCGGCGGCGCGGCGGAGGCGCTGCCGGAAGGGGCCGTCGTCCCGCTCCGTCGCGGGCTCGTCTTCGCGGGCGCGGGCCTCGCCGCCGTGGTCCTCGGCGCGGGCTGGCTGGTGGACGGCGCCTCGGTCCTCGCCGCCGAGGCGGGCGTCTCGGAGGCGGTGGTCGGGCTGACGGTGGTGGCCGTCGGCACCTCGCTGCCGGAACTCGCCGCCTCGGTCGCCGCGGCGGCGCGCGGGCGGGGCGATCTCGCGCTCGGCAACGTGCTGGGGAGCAACGTGTTCAACGTGCTCGGCATCCTCGGCGTGACGGCGCTGGCGGCCCCGCTGCCGGGCGGGGTCATGACGGCGACCGATCTCGGCGTCATGGTCGGGGCGACGGTCCTGGCGCTGGCGCTCGCCGCGGCCGGCGGGCTCGGGCGGCTCGCGGGGGTCGGGCTGCTGGGGCTCTACGCGCTCTATCTCGCGACGCTCGCCTTCGGCGCGGCTTGACCGGCCGGCCGCGGCGGGGGACAACCCGCGCCATGCTCTATGTCGACGCCGACGCCTGCCCCGTGCGCGCCGAGGCCGTGCGGGTCGGCGTCCGCCACGGCGTGCGCGTGCTGATGGTCGCCAACGGCGGCATCCGCCCCTCGGAGGATCCGCGGGTCGAGGTGGTGATCGTGCCCGAGGGCGCCGACGCCGCCGACCGCTGGATCGCCGAGCGCATCGGACCGGGCGACGTCTGCGTCACCGCCGACATCCCCCTCGCCGCCCGCTGCATCGAGGCCGGGGCGCGCGCGCTGAAGCCCGACGGCGAGGCCTTCACCCCGGCCAACATCGGCTCGCGGCTGGCGATGCGCGATCTGGCGGCCGATCTCCGCGCCGCCAACCCGCTGGCCGCGGGCGGCGGCGGACGGCCCTTCGCCAAGGCCGACCGGGCGCGCTTCCTCGACGCGCTCGAGCGGGAGATGCGCGCGGCCGCGAAGGAGCGGCGCTGACGCCGCGAAAGCCGTTGCCGGGGGCGAGAACATTCCGCTAACTTCGCCGCCATGAACGCGCCCGCCTCCTCCCCCTCGCACCGCTTCGCCCTCGCCGGAGAGACCTTGGAGGCCCGGCCCACCGGCGCCCTCGTCTGGCCGGCGCGCGGCTGGCTCGTGGTCTCGGACCTGCATCTCGGCAAGTCGGAGCGGCTGGCCCGGCGCGGCGGCGCGCTGCTGCCGCCCTACGAGACGGAGGAGACGGTCGCGCGGCTCGCCGCCGAGGTGGAGGCGGTTCGGCCCGAAGCGGTGATCTGCCTCGGCGATTCCTTCGACGATCTCGAGGTCGGCGCGGCGCTGCCCGCCGCGGCCACCGAGCGGCTGTCGGCGCTCGCCGCGGGACGGCGCTGGATCTGGATCGCGGGCAACCACGATGCGGGGCCGCCGGAGCTGCCGGGCGAGCATCGGGCGGAGCTGCGGGCCGGGGCTCTGGTGTTTCGGCACGAGGCGGGGGCGCTCGAGGACGGGACGGGCGAGGTCTCGGGCCACTGGCATCCGAAGGCGCGGCTGGTCGCGCGGGGCCGGCGGGTCTCGCGCCCCTGCTTCGTGGTGAGCGGGGCGCGGGCGATCCTGCCCGCCTTCGGCGCCTATACTGGCGGGCTCGACGCCCGCGCAGCGCCCTTGGCGCGTCTGGCGCCGGAGGGGACGGCGCTCCTGACCGGGCGGCGGGTGGTGGCGGCGCCCTTGGCGGCGCTCGGCCGATGACCGTCCGCGATCCGGACTGGGAGGCGCGGGTCCGCGAGGGCTTCGCCGCGCAGGGCCTGATGCGGAGCTTCGCGGCGGAGATCGTCTCGCTGGAGCCGGGCCTCGCGGTGCTGGCGGCGCCGATCACGCCGGCGGTGAGCCAGCATCACGGCTTCGCCCATGCGGCGCTGGCCTTCGCCCTCGGCGACAACGCGGGCGGCTTCGCGGCGACGAGCCTGCTCGGCCCGGGCGAGAGCGTGGTGACGGTGGAGCAGAAGGTGAACTTCCTCGCCCCCGCGCAGGGCGAGCGGGTGGTGGCCGAGGGGCGGGTGGAGCGCGCCGGGCGGCGCCTTTCCGTCGTCAGGGCGGAGGTGTTCGCGGAGGGGCCGGAGGGGCGCGTCGCGGTGGCGCTGATGCTGGGGACGATGGCGGTGATGGCGGCGCGGTGACGCCGCCGCGTCTCAGGGCGTGAGGTCGGCGGGCGGCTCGAGGCCGTGGATGCGGCTCGCGGCGGTCAGCGTGTTGGCGAGCAGGCAGGCGATGGTCATGGGGCCGACGCCGCCGGGGACCGGGGTGATCGCCCCGGCGACGGACGCGGCGCTTTCGAAATGGACGTCGCCGA
>Ga0102943_1001321_pt1 | contig 15584 bp, 12 predicted proteins | sample SalPonC_black_MG_FD_78174 | JGI IMG/M metagenome (GOLD analysis project Ga0102943, IMG submission 78174) | Salt pond soil microbial communities from South San Francisco under conditions of wetland restoration - Salt Pond MetaG... | ecosystem: Environmental > Aquatic > Marine > Intertidal zone >...
ACACCGGGGAAAGTGAAGATCAGGAGGAGGCATTTGGATTTTTAACAACCGCACTCCTTGTTGGCTTTGCCCTGATATTCCTGGTAATGCTGGCAAAGTTTAATAGTGTTGTCTCTCCATTCATCATTATGGTTGCCGTTGGATTGAGTTTGATTGGCGTACTGCTCGGCTTAATTCTGGCTCGTACTCCCTTTGGCTTAATGACGTTTATCGGAATTATCTCACTTGCAGGGATTGTCTGCGTAAACAATATTGTACTGCTGGATTATGTGAAACAGCTCACAGAGCAGGGTTTGCAGAAAAAGAATGCCATTATCGAAGCCGGTTTGATTCGTTTCCGACCTGTAATACTAACAGCTCTGACGACAATACTCGGACTTGTACCGCTTACCTTTGGTATCAACATTGATTTTGTGAATCTATTTGTGAACTTCGATCCCAATTTTCAATTCGGATCAGAGAGCACCGGGTTTTGGGGACCAATGGGTATTGCGATCATAAGTGGGTTGACCTTTGCTACCTTTCTTACCTTGGTTGTTGTACCGGTTCTGTACTCAGCTTTTGATTCCCTTTCAAAGCGTATTTCGGCTTTAAAAGCTTAAGAAATTCAAACAGATTTCATTTTAAAACATGAGATCTGTCTGATTATTCTTATTTTTAATTGATAATTAAAAAAATAAAGCTAATCGTGATTCAAAGACCGCAAACCCTCTTTTTAGTTCTTACTGTAATTTTGAACCTGGCAGTATTTTTTACCCCGATATATAGTCATGCTGTAAATGATCCTGCTACCTGGTTCGGAATGGGTATGGCAATTTCACTCACCCTACCGATGATAATTGCTGCAATTTCTATTCTTTTTTACAAGAACAGGTCCAATCAGCTGAAATGGGTGAAAATTGCTACTTACATTCAAATCGTTGCATTGGGATTTGCTTTAGGAGTTCTCTTTTCGTTGGGTGGTTTTGGTAAATTTTTATGGAAAGAAGTTGTCAGTTCAGGCATTATTATTCTATCTCTCGCCTCACTGTGGCAAGCCGGCCGTTTAATCAAAAAAGATGAAGAGCTGGTTAAGTCGATGGATCGTATAAGGTAATTCATTTGAGTAACTCACCGCAGAACGAAGTTCCTCTAACCAAAGTAGTTACGCTGCTTGTTGTAGGGTTACTTACATTTGGTTTTGCACCTATTCTGGTAAGATTTGCCACAGATGTTGAGCCACTGGCCCTGGCTGCAATGAGAACCGGTTTTTCGGCTTTAATTCTGCTGCCGTTTTGGTTTCCGAAGCGCATGAAATTGCGGAAAATGAAGTCGGCAGGTATAAGTAACATGCTTTTGATCGCAGCAGGAGTTAGCCTGGGGCTGCACTTTACGCTTTGGATTGCTTCCCTTCACTACACATCTGTTGCTTCTGCATCTGTATTGGTAACAATCCACCCGGTTATGCTTATTGTTGCCGAAAGTTTACTGTTTAAAACAAAATTCAGGCCTATAGTTTGGATTGGTGTCAGTATAGCCTTTATTGGGTCTGTTCTTTTAGGGTTAGCAGATGAAACCCAGATGGATCAGTTTCCGGATGCAATATTTGGCAATACACTCGCTTTCTTATCTGCGGTCGTATTTGTGGCATATTTTATGTTGGGTCGAAAAATCAGACAGCAAACAGAATGGATTGATTACGTTTTTTATGTCTACACATATGCCACAATCACATGCTTGGTGCTTACTTTTTTATGGGTAGGCGGTATGCCCGTAATTACGGGAACTTCTGTTTTAGTTGGGATTGGTCTGGCGGCCGGGCCTACTGTGCTGGGTCACGGATCAATGAATTATGCCGTTAAATATATTTCGCCAACTCTTCTTTCTACCTTGGTTTTATCTGAAGCAGTTGTTGCAGCGATTGCTGCCTTTTTTATATTTGGGGAGATACCATCAGGGTTTTCTTTGGTAGCGATGCTCGTGATTGTTTTTGGAGTAACTTTAACCTGGATTAAGAGAATGAATCGTCCCAGGAAGGAAAAACGATAAAGCAATATTAATTAATAATATACACTCCGTTCCCGCCTTAGATAATCTTAACTTTAGATCGATTCTTTGTTCCTCTGAAATAAATGAAGTAATTTTCTGTTGAAAAATGATTTAGCAATAAAAAAAGCGATAATTCAAACATCGTACAATATTAGCGGTCAAGAGTTTATGAAGTATTAAACCTGCTTTTTAAAACGGATTATAATTCAATTCTGTTATATAAGCATACTTCCGTGGCAGTCTTTTTAAATAAGCAGAGATAAATTAGTTGCCACTCTTAAACAGGAACGAACCTGTAATTAATGAATATATTTTTAAATAAAACTTTTAAGAGACATCAACAGTGGTCATGCCTGATACTGATTGTGTTTTCCATAATGCTATTTTCTGCATGCAGTTCTGATAATGCCGAAGATTCAACAGAAGATTCAGTAGCAGAGCAATCACTGCCGGTATCTGTTCTTGAGCCGGTTCAAAGAGATTTGGCTGAGATCAAAAGAAGCGGCGTACTTAGAATGATCACATACTACAGTTCCAATACTTATTTTCTCAATCAGGGAATAGAAGTTGGTTTTGAGTATGAATTGGTAAAAGAGTTTGCAAGGGAAAATGATTTGGCTCTGGAGGTTGTCATAGTCGGTGCAGATGAAAACCCATTTGACCTGCTAAACAGCGGAGAAGGCGATCTGATAGCCGCTAATTACACGATCACAGAGGAACGACGGGAAATCGTTAATTTTACTCGTCCTTATAATTTAGTTGATCAATTATTGGTTTTTTCGTCACAGGCACCTGCACAGCCACAAACGTTGGAAGAACTTGCTGAAACAGATATACCTATCTCTGTAAGAAGAAACAGTTCGTATTATTCCAGGTTGCAGGATTTGATTGATAGCGGATATGATATCAATATAAATATTATGCCGGATGCCGTTGATACCGAAGCAGCACTCATGCAGGTTGCTGAAGGTGAATTGATGGCCACAGTAGCGGATGACAATATGTTTGATGCGGCCAACCGTTACATGGATGGACTTTTCCCGGGGCCAACTATTGCTGAGAAAGATACGATTGCGTGGGCGATCCGAGAAAATGCTTCAGATTTGGAATCCACAATGAATCGGTTTTTATACAAGCATTTCAGATTCACTGAAGATCGGGAACGTCCAAGAAGGTCAACATTTCTAAACGTACTGAGACAGCGCTATTTTGAGGAAAGTCGGCAAATTGCAGAGTTTTATAATCCTGAATGGCAATACCAGACGATAGGTATAATTTCTCCTTATGATGATATTGTCAAATCAGTAGCCGATTCATTAAACCTTGATTGGTTAATGCTTACCGCTATGATTGCTCAGGAGTCTAGTTTTAACCCTAACAGTAAAAGCTGGGCGGGTGCCGTCGGTTTGATGCAGGTTATTCCCCGTTTTGTAGAAACGGAATATGAACAACTCTACGATCCTGTTACAAACATTCAGGAAGGTGGCAGAATCATTAAGGAGCATCTGGCCCATTATTCTTACATGGATAGTACGAATCAGTGGCAAATGGCTTTGGCTACATATAACGTAGGTCAGGGGCACATGGCCGACGCTAGGCGACTTGTGATCGATCAGAATAAAAATCCAAATGAGTGGGAAAATGTGTCAAATGCTCTCATAATGCTGATGCAGAGGCGCTATTACCAGGATGCACGATATGGATTTGCCAGGGGTATTGAGCCGGTTCAGTACGTAAAAGAGATAATGAACCGTTACAGAACATACGAAGCTATTATTGCCTTGGCCGAAAATCAGCGTCAAGGAAGTATATCCAATGCAATGATAGGAAGAAGCCTTTCTAATTGACTTTAAATATCAATAAAGTTAGATCATCACCTAGCTTATCATTTGCAAAAGCACGTACTTCAGATAAGATTTTTTCCATCAGCTCATTTGAACTGAGGTTCTTGTTTTGAAGGATTAGCTCATATAGGCGCTCTTCACCAAACTCTTCTTGTTTTTTGTTCATGGCTTCATTGACTCCGTCTGTGTAACACACCACTAAATCGCCACTGTTTAGTACAATGTCTTCTTGTTCGTAAGGGCTGATGGTTTCCATAGCTCCTAATAGTAAACCTCCTTTTGATAATTCTTCAAGGTTTGAAGAACCATTACGAAGCAGAAGCGGTGGATTATGTCCGGCATTGACATATCGAAAAATATTTTTGTCAGGAAAATATTTACCCCAGAAAAAAGTGATGAACTTATCGATGGGTGTATTTTTGTGAATCAGATCATTAATTCGCTCAGTGGCTTCACCTAATTCTATGTCTACAGGTAACAGTACATGCAACATCGACTGAAGATTTGCCATTAGTAATGCGGCTGGGACACCTTTTCCGGTTACATCACCAATGGCAAATATCGAATTTCCGTCCGGGGTGGGGGCAATGTCAAAATAGTCTCCCCCTACCTCTCTGGACGACAGTGTACTGGCTGCCAGGTCAACTCCTTTTACTTTTGGGATTGGATCGGGTAATAAACCACGCTGAATGGATTTTGCAATCCCCAGTTCCTCTTCCATTCTTTCCTTGTCAATCCTTTCTTCCAGGAAATAGGTTTTTTGGATAGATACTACGGCAAGGTTTGAAAGAGATTTAAGAAAGTTAAAATCGGTCTCCGAATACGCCTCTTTATTAAGACGGTCGCCAACACCGATTACGGCAACTTTTTCACCCTGAATTGAAATTCCAATGATGTTGGTAATCTGATTGGTTTCTAATGTAGGCACTTTTTCGCAGCTGTGGTCATCAACGGCTCGTACCTCTGTAGGGCAAAGATTGAAAAGGGTTTCAACCTCTTTTTGACTGAATGGTTTATTCAGTCCGCTGGATGTTAAAATAGTAACCTTGTTTGGGGTTTTGTAAATCAGAAAAAAAGTTCGAATAAAGAGCTGACCAAGCAGAGCGAATTTAAAGATGTTGGAAATTTTTTCACGATCCGTTAGCAGGTTAAATTCTTTAGAGAGATCAAACAGTGTATTCAGTTCATGAATCCGCCGATCAAGCTTTCTATTGGTGTTCTTTAGCTGATCGAAGAGCAGTGAATTTGATAATGCTACAGACGAAATAATGCATAAACTTTCAGCAAACTCTAGCTCTCTGGAAGAAAATGATTTACCTGTAGCTTTCCTGCCAAGAAACAAAAATCCGATGTGTTGATTACTGGTTCGAAGAGGGAAAAAGACAGAATTTTCCATATCATCCGCCAAATTGGGCAGTTTATCCGGAAAAGAATTGTAGTCTATATGAGAGCAAGATTTTTCAGATGCGGTGAGAGTAATTTCAATTGAATCACCTTCAGCTATACTTTTTAAACCTTTTGTTTTTTCTACTCTGTAAGTTTGCTTTGCCTGATCAAAGAAAAGTATGGCGGCTTTGCCTGAAAGCAACTTACCCATTATGATGAGCAGTAAATTATTAAGCACAAAATCACTGCTGCGAGATTCGATAAGCATCCTGCTTGTCTCGAGTACGGTTTTCATCTCAAACCGATTTTGGAGCTCTTTTTCTGATACAGCCATATCTCTCTTAATTTCTATTTTTACAGAGCCGGATTTCATTTTTATCAGCCTTTGCATGGTACGAAACGCTATCCATAAGCCTGTGAATTAGATAAACCCCCATGCCTCCCCTTTTTCGCTCTTCTATTTTTTTCTGAATATCTGGCAAATTGTAATTTTTCGGACTAAAGCTGTTTCCACTATCAAAAAGGCTGATGCATAACTTGTCAGAGTCAAAAGAGAGGTTTATTTCAACGTGCTCATTTTTATTATTCTGGTATGCGTGCTTGATAATATTAGTATACGCTTCGTCTACAGCTAGCTGGAGATCCGATATTTGTTCTTCTGTAAAACCTTGACGTTTTGCATGGAGTGCAACAAATTTACGCACTTCTGCAAGGTTTTCAGTAGAAGCAGTTACTTTAATTTGGTATGTGGCCGTCTTATTCAACAGCTTCTAATTTTCTTTAGAAAATTGTTCAATGGCATCCCGTTCATCTTCGAGAATATCGTATAGTGTTGGAAAGCCAAGCAGATCGAAGACGTTATATACACGTTCATTCATATTGGTTAATTTTATATCTCCACCGGTTGAACGTACATCTTCTATATAGGCCATAAATACACCAAGGCCGGCGCTGGCTATGTAATCAAGTTCGCTACAGTTAACAATAATGCTCGACTTATTACTATCTATCAGTAGCTTTAGTGATTCTTCAAGCTGAGAAGCGGTATGCGCATCCAATTCTCCATGAAGATCCAAAACATCTAATCCCGAAGATTCCCGATGGTTAATTTTAAAATTCTTCATCACAATGGTGCTTTCATTTATTGGGTTCCTCAAAGATAGAAGTTAGAAGGGGTTGTACAAATATTGATTACGAAAAAATGATAGGCAGGTTGCAAAAAAATAAGGCATCACACGTATCCGGTGTGATGCCCTGACTATTCATCAAGAGAGACGCTACTTGAGCGCATAAGAATATTAGTAAAAATGATCGAAAAAGCACAACTATAATTGAAAAGTGCTATAAATAATCATGAAAAAGGCTTAAAAATCAATTATAACAGTTTGTTAGAGTGGGAATATGTACCTAAGTTTTAAGCAGGCTTTTCGGGAATGAAACATTTATATTCCGATTGTCTATATGATTGAGAGAATTAAAGTTATAACTGAACCAATTCAAACATTTTAAAATAAACCACTATGAAAAAGCTACTATTTGCATTACTAACTGTCGGTTTTCTGTTTACTTTCACTAGCCAGGCGAGTGCTCAATGGTCGATAGGTGCCAGCTACGAAACCCGAAATGAAGATCCGACCAACGGATTTGGAGTGCGTCTTGAAAGAAGTGTTCTATCTGCAGTACCTGTAGTTGATTTTAATATGCGGGCCCATTTCAGCTTTTTTAATGATGAGGCCCAAATCACTCCGGATGAGCAGTCGTATAGCGGCGATATTGAAGCGTATGATTACGGTTTGGCTCTGACTGCGGGTGTTGGAATAGCATTGGTGAAGCCTTATGTAGGACTGGGAATTGGTGCTGAAAATTATGATTTCCAGGGAGACCAGGGTTTTAGTTTTGACGAGAGTAATTTTTTCTGGAATGGTTTCGGAGGGTTGGAACTCACCATTCTGCCTATGGTTAAGCCATTTGTTGAGTACAGAATAAGCCAGATTTCAGGATCGGATCAGATTAATTTCGATAATGTGAGCCGGGTAGCTTTTGGAGTTTCCTTAAGATTCTGATGCCAATACTATTTACCTAAATGAAAAAGGCTCCCTTTGAAGGGAGCCTTTTCTATTCTTAGGGGAGAATCTAATTTAGGCGAGAAATCCAGGATTGAGTATCGAATTCGTTTGAAAGTTTGTCCTGTAAGTTTTCTGCCATCTCTCTGGTTTCTACACGCCCAATTCGAACACGGTACCAAACGTCACCTGTTTCTTCATTTCCGAATTTAACAACAAAAGCGTTTTCGAAGCCGCGGTTTTTCCACATATTCAATTCTTCATTGGCTTTCGCTTCAGATCTCCATGACTGGATCTGAACGGCAAAATCTCCGTCGTTGCTGTACTCAATCTGACTTCGACGTTCTGCTTCTGCAATGCTGTCTTGTCTAGCTTGGGCAATACTGTCTTGAATCATCTGTTGCATTTGTGCCTCATAGACTTGCTCTAAAGAGTCTTGTTCTGCTTGCTGCCGTTCAAGCTCTTGTTGGCGAAGCTCTTCTTCACTGGGTCCGCACCCGGCGATAAGGGTGACTGCTAAAATTGATGCTCCCAAAAAGGATAATAATGTTTTCATAATGGTTGAACTGTATTTTAAAAAGCCTTGGAGATTTATCTGTAGTACAAAGTTATCAAAAAACTTAATTCATTCGTTGATCTTAAACAACATTAAGGGGAAATTCTGACGGATAACTCTTTAAAGCTTCCGCAAAATTGCTTAATTTAAATAGACTGAATTAAAATAAGGTTGAAAATGGGCACCTGCAGTCTTTGATTAAGGTTTAAGGATGTTATTAGAAGTAGAAAATATTAAAAAGTCCTTCGAAAAAGGGAACCCTGTTGTTAACAACATCTCTTTTTCAGTTGGGGAGAATGAAATTTTTGCACTGCTTGGGCCAAGCGGGTGTGGCAAAACTACGACTTTGCGCATAATTTCCGGATTTGAAAGTTCTGATAATGGAACAGTAAAATTGGAAGATAAAGTGATCTCATCCGATAGTATTCACACTGCTCCGCAAAAAAGAGGTATTGGATTTGTTTTTCAGGACTATGCGTTGTTTCCACATATGTCTGCATTGGACAATGTGGCCTTTGGACTTACTGATCTGCCCAAGTTCAAGCGTAAAGTTTTTGCTGAAGAAGTTCTGTGCAGAACCGGAATGGGAGATTACAAGCACCGAAGTCCTGCAGAACTGTCCGGCGGCCAGCAACAGAGAGTTGCGCTGGCTCGAGCCATTGCCCCCGAGCCAAAGCTGGTTTTACTGGACGAACCATTTTCAAATCTGGATGCGATGCTTCGGGATGCAACCAGGAAGGAGGTTCGTTCCATTATTAAAAAAGCCGGGATGAGCGCTATTTTAGTTACTCACGACCAGGAAGAGGCCCTCTCTTTTGCCGATAGAATAGCAGTAATGAACGACGGTAAAATTGAGCAAATTGGCACTCCTGAAGAAGTATATTATAAGCCGAAAACAAAATTTGTGGCTCAGTTTTTAGGGCGAACAAATCTATTTGAGGGAGACGTTAACAACATAGACCGTATCGAAACCAACCTTGGTTCGCTACAGCTAAATTGTAAAGCAAAGGGAAGAGTTACCTGTTCTATACGTCCTGAACATTTGACTATTGAGCGTCCAAACGGTGAAGCAAACGGTTGTAGTCGCGGGGTGGTTATCGCTCGTGAGTTCAAAGGCCATGATATAACATACCATGTGGAGTGTGGCGGGGAGCGATATATAGTTCACACCGATAACAGAGTTTTATTTGAAACGGATGATGAAGTATTGGTGAGGCCTCTCGAGCCGGCGGTTGTTTTAACCAACCCGTAAAACTTTCTGTTTTAACTGTAGATAACATTATTACTATCTATTTAGCCGTTTTTTCTTTTCTACGTCAAATTTGTTTCAAAAAGTTGAGTCTTACTGCAACGAAGTATCTAATTTCCACGTATTGCGTTTTAAAGTCAATAAAAACGGAAGTTGATGCTATACCATTTTTTTCGATTCGCAATTCTATATTTACTGATTCCCATACAGTCATTTGCTCAGGTTGAGTTAAAGGGTGTAGTATTGGACGCCGAAACCGGAGAACCTCTTCCCGCTGCTACAATTGTTATTGAGAATTCACTTAAGGGAACCATTACCAATCCTGAAGGGCATTTTTCACTATCAGTTGCTGAACTGCCTGTTACGTTACGGATAACCTATATTGGATACGAGCGAGCTTCGATTACATTTAATGATAGTCAGACTGCCGGCATTACGGTCCGATTGAAGCCATCTGTAACAGAACTTGATGAATTAGTGGTTACTGATAGGGATCCAGGATTAACGATCATGGAGAAAGTGATTGAAAGAAAAAAGCTGTGGCGTGCAGATTTACAAACTTATCAAGCTGAAGCTTACACCCGTCAGGTTCTTCAAAACGATACGTCAATTGTGTCAATTTCCGAAAGCAGTTCTGTACTCTATTGGAATCAAAACAGGGGGCACAGGGAAATTCAGAAATCTGTACGTCAGACTTCAAACCTATCGGCTGATCAAAATTTCGCCGGTGTTCGAAATTTGCCCAATTTTTATGACGACAACATTGAGATAGCCGGTTATAACGTTGTAGGAATCACCCACCCGGATGCACTATCCTACTACCATTTTTCACTTCTTGAAATCTTGCAAATGGATGGAGTTCCGGTATATAAAATTCAAGTAAAACCGCGCCGTAAACTTCAACCTACTTTTGAAGGTGTGGCCTATGTGTTAGGAAGGGATTACGCTCTTATAGATGTAGATCTGAAGCCAAATGATGTTGTTGGTTTTCCACCTCCGGTTCAGGATTTTAACCTCTCATATAAGCAACAATTCAGTAATTATGGGGGTGATTTCTGGCTGCCTGTGGATATGAGGATTGAAGGACGGATTCGCATAGGAATGGTTGGTTTACAATTTCCATCTATTCAATTTAGTCAGGTTTCTAAAATATCGGACTATCGTGTAAACAGCTCAATACCCGACTCTATTTTTCAGGATCAGACTTTACTTGTAAAAGCTGACACTGTCTCAAGTAACGATGCTCCAACAAATGAAATTCCACTTACTGAAGAGGAAAAACTGGCTTATGAAACAATCGACAGCACGAAAACAATAGAAGATGCATTCAGGCCGGAGGGATTTCTGGCTAGAATGGTTGAGGAGAATGATGAACGTGAAGGCTCCGGGGTTTTAGCAAGATTCGGTAACTGGATACCGGAAGGAGTAGACGTTCGTGGACGTTATAACCGTGTTGAAGGAGTTAACCTTGGTTTGAACTATCGGATAAGAGCTGCGGATGCAGGTCTGAATACAAAGTTTTTCGGCGGATATAGTTTTAACACTAAGGATTGGGATTATGGAGCTGAGGTTGAAAAAAGAGTAGTTCAGTTTAAAGAGAGGGAAATATCTGCGCTGTTATCATACCAAAACAGCATGGATACACAATACAGGTCTGGAATCTATTCTACCGGGATGAACAGTGTTGTAACACTGCTTGGCGGGGATGACTATTTTAATTACTTCAGAAATGAAGCGGTGTCGACGGGTTTTAAACTGACGAATATTATTAACAGAGTAGATATTGAGGTTGCGGGAAATCACGAAGTACACCGTTCATTTAATGCAGGTAATGAAATTGGTTTTAAACTTTTTAAATGGGAGAGTAACCGAAGAGTAAATCCTGAGATTGAAGAGGGCACGAACCGTTCTCTTTCCGTGAACATTGGGTACAATGTACAGGATCGAAATTTTGGATTTGCTGGGTCAAGACAAGTTAAAATAGTTGCAGAAATGAGTCGGCCGGTGCTAGGAAGTGATTTTGATTACTCATCTATCCGGATGAGTGTAGACTGGAATTTTGAAACACTTTATAAACGTAGATTATTTGCGAATACTCTTGATGTACATCTCTCAGGTGGAATTGTAGAAAGTTCAGCTCCGGTTCAGAAATTAGGTGCTGTAGATGGATCACTATCCAGATTTACTCCATTTTCTGTTTTAAAAACAAGGTTATCTCTTCCATATGTTGGAAATAAGTATGGAGTAATTGCAGTTGAGCATAACTTCAGAACGATTCCATTTGAAATTCTTGGGTTGAACTATTTTGTGGAAAATGGCTGGGGTATTATCCTTTTTGGAGGTGCGGGTATTGCTGAGTTATACGATCAATCGTCATTATTTATGATGGACTCGGATGGAATTCATACTGAAGCCGGAATCAGCTTGAACAGCATTTTCGGAATATTGAGGCTTGATTTTGCCAAGCGCCTGGATTCACCGGGACACTTTATAGGCTTTAGCGTGCCGCGTTATTTTTAATTATTCCGGGGAATAGAGTGGCGTTGAATTTGATAGGGAAATAAAAAAAGCGGACTGAGTTACTCAGTCCGCTTTTAGTTTGTAGAAACTTATGTTTGGTTAGTTTCCTGGAGAAAATGGATATGGATTCAGAGGATGAGACTCTGCTCGTCGGTTCTTCTCACAACCGGGAGTGTTTGCATCCATTTCAGCTTCAGCACATTGAACAGGAGCTTTTCCTAATCCTCTGTACTCGATACGATCTTCAGCAATACCATTATCTGTGTAGAAATCTACAACTGAATTCGCTCTTCTCAAGCTAAGTCTTAAGTTGTATTGATCTCCACCAACATGGTCAGTGTAAGCATCAACGCGAACTCTGAATGCTTCAACATCCATCAGCATCTCAACGTTTTCGGCCAGGAGTCTGGCGTCGCCGTCACGAATGTCAGATCGGTCAAAGTTAAAGTTGATTGTATTCAGTTCGTTAATGAAAGGAGGATCGTTAGAATCGATTGGGTCGGTTCCCATTTCAATTTCTTGTCCGTCGGTAAATCCATCACCGTCTGAATCAGGTGCGAGTGGATCCGTGTCGTAAACGTTAACTTCGTCGCCATCAGATAGTCCGTCTCCGTCACTGTCCGGATCAAGCGGATCAGTTCCGTACTCGTCTACTTCGTCACCGTCAGAAAGGCCGTCGCCGTCGGTATCAGGTGCGAGTGGATCCGTTCCGTAAGCATTCACTTCATCTCCGTCAGAGAGTCCGTCGTCATCGCTATCCATATTAAGTGGATCGGTTCCGTAAGTATTAACTTCGTCGTTGTCGGTTAGTCCGTCATCGTCAGTATCTGCGTTGAGCGGATCGGTTCCGTAAACGTAAATTTCATCGTAATCAGATAGGCCGTCTCCATCACTGTCACGCTCCATAAGCTCTTCGTCAGAAAGGCTCATTAGATATTCGAGTGTTAATGGATCAGGATCCCCTTCAGGTTCTCCCGTACCGCAGGCTTGAAAAACGAGCACTGAGGCAAGTAACCCAATAATTAAGTATGTAGGTGATTTAAACATTGTTATTCTCCTGTACAGTTAGTGTGAGGTTTTAAGTTAGATATCATTTTACTTTAACAAAAAATACATAACCATCAATCGCAAACAAAAATGTTTTTTTGACAAATGATTATGAAAGGTGATATATTCTGCCTCGACGGGGCTATAGCTCAGCTGGCTAGAGCGTCGCGCTGGCAGCGCGAAGGTCCGGGGTTCGAATCCCCGTAGCTCCACATTGGTTGAAAATCAATAATGTGTAGTTGTTTGGAGTGAAAACAAACGTTCAGTTTGTTGAATTCCGGATCATTGTAGGTTTTCCCCATAAATGTTTTTTGTTTTGCATGAGTATCGATTAATAAGTAGTACATATCTTTTTCTGATTAAAAGCATACTAAATCGACTTATGTGAGGCTTTGTTATATACGTCTTTCCTCCATTCTTGTTCCTTTATGCTTACCGGTTTCTCAAAATTCAGATTTTGGTATAGAAATTCTCGGAAACAATGGATCAAAAATATTCTAATTGTTATAAGCATCTGCTCAAATGAATGATCTGATTTTGCAGCATTGCCAAATGGTCGTATAATGTAGCTAAATTATATCTGCAGACATTTAAACTTACCAATGAGCAAAACTCTTTCATCAGTTCTGACCCTTATTCTGGCTGCTCTGCTGGTGGTTTTTATTTTCCTTTTGCCTCCTATAAAAACAGCAGACCTCAATTCGAGAGACCTTCTATTCCAATTGAGAGGGCCGATAGATCTTTCTGAAAGTGATATTGTAATCGTTGAGATAAGCTCAAGAGCTGACGACGAAATTCCTTATAAATATCCCTGGCCCACTTACGTTTATGCAAATCTTATTGAGAACTTAAACCGGGCCGGTGCCAAAGTTATTGCTTTTGATATCCTTTTCGACCAACCTGATCTTTATGATCTGAATAACGATACACTTTTTGCTAACGCTGTTGAAGAAGCCGGGAATGTTATTTTTTCCGGGCGTGTAAGACAGGAACCGGAACGGCGCTTTTTAGGGGGAGTGGTTGCAGACCAGCGAACGCCTTCATTTCCAAGACAAATGTTTCTGGACGCAACCCCTTGGGGAATCGGGTTTGTAGATATGAGGCCCGATCTGGATGGTTTTATTCGAACCTATCCATTTCAGTACAACTATTTGAATGAAATTTACTATTCGTTTTCAGTTCAGATTCTTCCATTGATTTTTGGGGAAGATGTAACGCTGGAAAACAGAGAAGAAGTGTATGTAGCTGCGAATAAATCGATACCCAAAACGGAAAGAAACCGTATGCTTATTAATTATCACGGAGGGTATCGCTCGTTTGAATATGTGGGATTCGAGTCGGTTATCGATGACGCAGATTTTGAAACCAGAACCGAAAGACAGGCTTTTGATATCAACGAGTTCGATGATCCGGATTACGGTCTCTTGTATAAAGACATCTTGAAAGATAAAATTGTATTGGTTGGAACCACAATGCCTGAACTGCAAGACTTCCATTCAGTGCCTTATCCCGATCGAAGTGGTGAATATTCAATGGCGGGGGTTGAGATCCACGCACACGCACTGCAAACCATTTTGAGCGGAAACTTTCTTGAGGAAGTTGACAGGTTGAATAGCTTACTTCTTACGATGATTTTACTTGTAGTAAGCTATCTTTTAACGTCCAGATTTGTAGGATGGTCGGGTTTATTTATGGCGCTTATTATTGGCTTTGTGTGGGTAATTACTGCCGCACTGTTTTTCATATATGGAAGTCTGTTCATTCCAATTGTGCCTGTTCTGCTGGCAGTTGTAGTTGGGTATACAGGATCGGTAACACATAATGTGATTTACGAAGAGCGAGAGAAGAAAAAAATTAAGTCGATGTTCTCCTCCTATGTATCTCCTGAACTTGTGGATAAAATGATATCCGATGAAATTGAGTATACGCTGGGCGGAAGGGAAGATGAGTTGACGGTGATGTTCTCAGATATAGAAAATTTCACAACTCTTTCAGAGTCACTGGCGCCAACTCAGCTGGTATCCATGATCAATAATTATCTAAATACTTTTACGGAAGTAATTAACGAGGAAAAGGGCACGCTGGATAAATTTATCGGGGATGCTGTAATGGCTTTTTACGGAGCTCCGGTGCCTATTGAAAATCAGGCGGCGTGCGCTTGCAGAACTGTTTTGAAAGTTGAAAAGCGTTGGGAAAAAACATCGAACGGAGTAGACGGAATACAATTTAAAACAAGGTATGGGATTAACACGGGGCTCATGCTGGTGGGAAATATGGGGTCAGAAAGGCGCTTTAATTATACCGTGATGGGAGACCATGTGAATTTAGCCGCACGCTGCGAATCGGCTTGTAAGATTTTTGGGGTGTATGCAATCGTATCTGAAAGTACCAAACAGCAGGCAGAATCGACCGGCGAGTTTGTGTTCAGGCAGCTCGGAAAAGTACGTGTAAAAGGCCGCTATAAGTCAGCAGAATTATACCAGCTTGTTGGTTTTTCCACCCAACTTGACCAATCCTCATTAAGCCTGATTAAGCAATTTGAAACGGGTTTACATTTTTATTTTGATAGAAAATTTAAAGAAGCACTCGCCATCTTTGAAAAGTTAAACACTAAAGAATCTGAGAACTTTCATGTAAGTGAATATCTCAATCCTTCTCTTTTCTACGCAGAACTGTGTCGTGATTTGATAAAGAATCCCCCTGAAAACGACTGGAGCGGTATTATCGAACGATAAATTTCTTACGATTTATCGTTTATATTTAGTGTCAAAGACCTTATATTTATTGCTCGGGGCAAGTCTCATACAGCCAGCTCCCTATGAACTCCGTCAGGGTCGGAAGGCAGCAGCGGTAGTAGGTCGTAGCGGCGTGATATGAGTAGCTTGCCCTCT
>Ga0102943_1001324_pt1 | contig 15562 bp, 10 predicted proteins | sample SalPonC_black_MG_FD_78174 | JGI IMG/M metagenome (GOLD analysis project Ga0102943, IMG submission 78174) | Salt pond soil microbial communities from South San Francisco under conditions of wetland restoration - Salt Pond MetaG... | ecosystem: Environmental > Aquatic > Marine > Intertidal zone >...
GACATCTGCCCGAGAGTTTCGATGTTGTGAGTCAGCAGCAGTGTCTGTGAACCCATACGCGCGGCCGCCAGCGCCGCCTCGGTACCGGCATGGCCGCCGCCAATGACAATGACATCAAAACGCGTTGGATATTCCACTACATCACCTCGAACAAACCGGTCGGAAAACGGGGCAGCGAGTATAACGCTTCATCCGGAAAATTGCAGTCAGAATGTGCAAATTTTAACCAGAGGCTGTTGTCAGCAATTACCGAAATCCGACCATTTTCAGGGGCTTGAAGAAATCTGTTCAGATAACTTTCAAAAAGTTATCCACAGTTGCCGATAGCTTCGCAGACCTCAAATATTTGACCAGGTTATTGATTTTAATAGCTACAAACAGAAATGGCCCGGGTTTATCCTAAGGTTGTGCAGTAATTTATCCACAGGGAGCTCGGCCTCCGTTGCTAGAACCGGTCTTCATGCCGGGACTGGGGCGCAGAGGTTATGCCCCGGCTGCCGGCAGTGTCCCGGGCCTGTCTGTCCAGCTCGATCGCGACGGCATTACTGGACCTGGCAAAGCGCGCCAGCAGGTTATAGAGCACCGGAATAATAAACAGGGTCAGCGTGGTGGCAAAGATCAGGCCGCCCAGAATCACGATGCCTATGGAAGCCCGGCTTTCGGCGCCGGCCCCCGTTGCCAGCACCAGCGGCACTGCCCCGAACACGGTGGATATGGTGGTCATCAGCACTGGCCGGAACCGCAGCACGGCGCCCTCCAGAATGGCCTCTTTAACCTCGTAACCCTTGTCCCGGAGCTGATTGGCGAATTCCACAATCAGAATGCCGTTTTTCGCCATCAGCCCCAGCAGCATTATGATGCCGATCTGACTGTATATATTCAGGGTGATGCCTGAAAACAGCAGTGCGAACAGGGCTCCTGTGACTGCCAGCGGAACCGACAGCATGATGATCAGCGGGTGTATCCAGCTCTCGAACTGCGCGGCCAGCACCAGGAAAACAATGACAAAAGCCAGGGCAAAGGTCAGGTAGATAGCGTTTGAGGAATCCTGGAATTCACGACTCAGCCCTTTATAACTCATCCGGGCTTCCGGTGGCAGATTATCCAGCGCCAGTGTGCTCAGATAATCCAGCGCCGATGCCAGGTCATAACCATCAGCCAGTGACCCGCTGATCACCACCGCCGGGAGCCGGTCAATGCGTCGCAAATCAGGGTTCGCGCCCACTTCCTTTACCGATACCAGTGCTTCCAGCGGAATCAGCTGGCCGCCCTGCCTTGGCCGCAGGAATATCCGGCCCAGATCACCGGGGCTTGACCGGTCCCGCTCGGCAGCCTGCAGGATCACGTCATACTCCCGGCCCCGGTCAAGATAGGTGGTTACCTCACGGGATGCCAGCATGGTCTGCAGGGTCAGGCCTACATCCTGTACGGTAATATCAAGATCCGCGGCGCGTTCGCGGTCAATACTGACGTTCAGCTCCGGTCGGGTGAGTTCGAAATCGGTCTGCAGACTCAGGAGATTCGGATTGGCTTTCGCCCGTTCGACAATTTCCTCACTCCAGGCCTGGACCGACTGGTAATCGGGCCCGCCAATCACGAATTCGATGGGCTGGCTGAATCCGCGCTGGCCAAGCCCTGGCGGGTTTACCGCCACCGATCGGATGCCGGGCACATCTGCCAGCTTGCCCCGGATCTCACTGGTGATGGCCTGCTGCTTCACCTCGCGTTCATCCCAGGGCGCCAGCCCCATGATCATGAAGGCGTTGTCACTTTCGTTACGCCAGCCGACAATCGACAGCAGCCGCGTTGCGTCTCCACGTTCCAGATACGGAATCAGCTTTTCCTCCGTCTTGCGGACATGGTGGTCGGTGTATTCGACGGTCGACCCACGGGGTGCGCTGGTGGGCATGATGATAATACCCCGGTCTTCTGTCGGAGCCAGTTCCTGAGGCAGTTTCGGGAAAACCACTACCGCCATCAACAGCCCGACCAGACCAAGTCCCAGCAGGAGTCCCGGCTGGCGCAGGGAAAACTTCAGCAGCCGCTCATAACCGCGGGTCAGGCCATTGAGCACCCGTTCGCTGAATGCCCATAACCGGTGACCCTCCTCGGTTTGCGGGCTGCGCCGGAGCCATTTGGAGCACAACATGGGCGTCAGTGTCAGCGCTACAATACTGGAGAACACCACGGCCGCAGCCAGGGTGAAACCGAACTCGGCAAACAGTCGCCCGACGTTGCCGCCCATAAACGAAATCGGCACGAATACCGCAATCAGGGTCAGGGTGGTGGCGATGACAGCAAAGGCTACCTGCCTGGCACCACGATAGGCTGCCAATAACGGGGGCTCACCGTTATCTATCCGGCGCTGGATGTTCTCCAGCATCACGATGGCATCATCCACCACCAGCCCGATCGCCAGTATAACTGCCAGCAGGGTCAGCACATTGATCGAGAAACCCAGGGCTCCGAGGCCGATAAACGCCCCGATCACAGCCACCGGGATGGTAACCGCCGGAATCAGTGTCGCCCGCCAGGACCGCAGAAACATGAAAATCACCAGAATGACCAGAGACACCGCAATAGCCAGGGTAAAGCCGACTTCGCGGATCGACGCCCGGATAAAAATGGATTCATCATAGCTCTGGGCGATGTTCACTTCCGGTGGCAGAGTTTCGCGAATCCGGTCCAGTTCCGCGCGAACCAGGTCCGACACCGCCACGGTGTTGGATTTTGATTGCCGGATAACCCCAAGCCCCACTGCGGTCTGGCCGTTGAACCGCAGGCGGCTGACGTCGGATTCCACGCCCATTGCTACATTGGCCACCTCACCAAGGCGCAAAAGCTCGTTACCATCCCGCCGGATAACCAGCTTGCGGAATTCATCCACACCAGACATGCGGCCCTGGGCCCGGACGGTAAAATCCCGGGTTGAGGATTCCACCGAACCCGCGGGCAATTCCACATTATTGGTGCGCAGGGCCTGCTCGACTTCGGCAACGGTGATGTCCCGCGCCGCCAGGCGCTCCCGGTCCAGCCAGATACGGATTGCATAACGGCGTTCGCCGCCGATGCGCACACTGGCCACACCGTCCAGCACGGACAGCCGGTCAACCAGTACCCGTTCGGCGAAGTCACTGAGTTCGGCACTGTCCCAGACATCGCTGCGCAGCGACAGCCACATCATCGGACGGGCGTCCGAATCGGCCTTACGCACCCGGGGTGAGTCTGCTTCCTGAGGCAGGGCATTTGCTACCCGGGAGACCGCATCACGGACATCGTTGGCGGCAATATCAATATTGCGGGAGGTGTTGAATTCAATCGAGGTCCTGGATTCACCCTGTTCCGTGCTCGATTCTATGGAGCGGATGCCCTCGATACCACTGATGGCGCCTTCGATCACCTGGGTGATCTGGGTATCAACCACTTCTGCAGCTGCCCCGGTGTAATCGGTGGAAATAGACACCACTGGCGGGTCAATGTCGGGATATTCCCGCACTGGCAGACCTTGCAGGGCCGCCAGCCCGAACACCAGGATCAGCAGGCTGATGACCGTGGCAAAGACCGGCCGTTTGATGGCAATGTCGGAGAGGATCATGGGTCAGGATTTCCCGGCGTCGGCAAACCGGTTATCGGGAATGGCGGTAATATCCTCTACCACTTCGATGCGATCGCCACTGCTGAGGCGATCCTGGCCGGTGACAATGACCTGATCTTCCGGAGTCAGACCCGATGCCACCTCGACGACACCGGGCGAACGGGAGCCGAGCTCTACCGCCATACGCCTGGCGACACCGTCATTTGCCACGAACACGTAAGTTTCGTCGCCACGGATTATTACCGCCTGTTCCGGAATGATCAGTGCCTCGCGCTGGCGTAGCGTCAGGCTGGCAGCCATGAACTGGCCGGGACGGAGCTTGCCGTCGGGATTATTCACCAGCGCCCGCACCGGCAGGGTGCGGCTGAGTTCGTTGATGCGGGTGCCCAGTTCCACCAGTTCGCCGGCAAATTGTTCACCGGGGTAGGCCGGAGTATGGCCCCGAACCGCCTGACCCGGACGGATCTGGCCGAGAAACTTTTCCGGAACAGCAAAACCCAGTTCCATTCGACCGGTCGAATCCAGCGTGGCAACTTGCGAACCTGCGCTCAGATAGGCCCCCATGCTGATATCGTTCAGGCCGATAACACCGGCAAAAGGAGCCTCGATACGGTGATTATCTATCCGGGTCTGGGCGGATGCCATCCGGGCACGGGCTACGTCCGCCGCAGTCCGAAGTTCATCCACCCGCGACCGGGAAATACTGTTGTTGGATTCCAGCCTCTGTGCCCGCTCCAGCTGGCGCCGGGCGTCGGCAAGCGTTACTTCGGCGACCTGCCGGTCCGCCCGGGCCTGACGGTCATCCAGCCGCAGCAGAAGTTCGCCTTCGGCAACACGACTGCCGGCATTCAGGTTCAGCTCCACGACCCGGCCACTGACTTCGGTAGTCAGTGAAATCTGGTCCCGGGCTCTCAGGCTGCCAACGGCACTGACCGAATCGGTCACCACATCCATGGTCGGACTGATCACATTAACCTTGCTCGGCGGGCGCTGACGCTGATTTTCTGCCGCCGTTTCCAGGCTCAGCTCATTCCAGGCGAAAATGCCGCCGAACGCCAGCAACAGAAGCCCCAGAGCAATCATCCACTGTTTTGCCATTCGTCAGTTCCGCCTCAAGGTCATCGCTTTTGAATCACCAGGACAATTTCACCAACGTCAAACCCCCATTTGGTCATGGTAGTTTCGTTAATCAGAGTATCCGGAGTGACCAGGTACATCCAGTCATCCATGCTTACGTCAATGGAGTTATCACCATCGCCATAAGCCACCCGCAGCACGTAATTCATATTGATGGCGTTACCCTGCCAACGCATGGTACCCGGCTCCACTACATCACCGGCATCCGCGTGCAGGGTGCCGTCATTGTTGGGGGTCAGAGTCCAGACCCGGGTCTGGACTTCGCCATCGTCAAACCGGAAAACCTCATCCAGGGTTCCGACACCCTGACTGTTCCAGCTTGCAGAAATGTCAGCATCGAATGTTCTTATCACTTCACCCGACCTGTTTTTGACCACTCCCCGGGCAGACAGTTCACCGTCAAAAAAAGTCTGGGGGATCAGTTCAGGCTCCATGTCGCTGTAATCATCGAGCCCGGGGCCGGCGCAACCGGCAAGCACAGCGCCAGCCACCAGTGTCGCCAACACTAACCTGAGACGGGTTACCAGGCTATCAGAGAACAGGCTTCCACGGCTTGTTTGCATGATTTCAGACTCCCACACTGTATTATTGCTTAGATCCATGGGAATACGCCGGTTGTCGCTGATTCGATCAGCACATCAGGCTGTGGTCCGGCCCGGCAGAATGCCTGTCCCGGCTGCAAACTGAAGCAAACGGCAACGGCAAACCGGGCTTTAGCGACCGGCCTGATCGTCAGGCTCGGGTACGGGCATGCTGAAGTACTCACCCTGGGAAAAATCAATGCCCAACTCCCGGACCCTGGCCTGTACCGATTCATTGTGGACAAACTCGGCCACCGTCTTCATGTTCAGGCTGCGGGCAAACTGAACAATGCCGCTGGTTACCAGGAAGGCGGTATTATCAGCGTCAAGGTTACGGATCAGACTGCCATCGATCTTGATGTAGTCCACGTTGAGGCTTGACAGGTGGGCGAAATTTGAATAACCGGTACCAAAATCGTCGATGGCTACCCGACAGCCGAACGGTTTCACCTGCTCGATAAAACCATGGATATGGTCGTAACTGGAGATACTGTCAGATTCCAGAAGTTCAAAAATAACCCGTTCTCCTATACCCGAAGACTCCAGCGCCGTCAGAATCTGACCAACGGTTTCGGGCTCGGTGATATCAGCGTAGGACAGATTGATCGAAAACTCATCGTCACGGTCAATGAAACGGGCAAAGCATTTGGTGATCATCAACTCGGTAATTCGCCGGTTGAGTCGCAATTTGTTGGCGATATCGATAAACCGTCCGGCACTGATCACAGTACCGTCGGGCTCTATCATTCTTACCAGACACTCATATTTGGTGATCCGGCCGCTGTGATTGTCATGAATCGGCTGAAACCAGGGGACGAGGCGGTCATGGTCCAGCACTTCCTTCAGGCGATCAGCCCAGTAAAGATTGTTCTCGTAGTTTTCCTCAACTCCCACTGACGGATCGTACAACAGGTGGTGGCGGCCCTGTTCACGAGCCTGCAACACGGCTACTTTTGCCTGGCTGACCAACTGGTCGGCCGCGTCTTCGGGTTTGCGGCGGCTGCGCATGGCGATACCTATACTGACATCTACCGGCAGTTGCTGGTGCTGCCAGTAAACCCGTTCAACTGTAATCAGCGCCCGCAACTGCCCGGCGAGCTGGTGAACATCCTGCGGCGCCATCGCTGTTGCCAGAATGGCAAACTCATCGCCGGGAAGCCGGTACACCCGGGTGATTTCCCCGCTGGAGCCAGAGCCGAACGCGATCAACCGGTTGGAGATTTCAAGCAGAACATGGTCTCCGCACTCATTGCCAAACAGACTGTTGATCTGGTTGAAGCGATCGAGGTTGATAATCAGCAGTGAGGCGGAATTATGGCTCTCCAGATCCCGTAGCAGACGGGCCCGGTTCGGCAGGCCGGTAAGGGCGTCGGTGTAGGATGCCTGTAATTCACGGATCAGCTGGACGATCCTGTACAGCAGGTAAAAGCTCAACAGCAGCATGGCTGATACCGTACCCACCAGAATCCTGTAGTTGATACGTTCCATGGGACGAAGCACCGCATTGATTTCATCTACCGGAACACCGGCGCCGTAAATCATGCCTCCGGCGGTTGCTGCGTAATAGAGTTCTATGTTCTCGCCACCGACATTCAGACGCCGGGTTTTAAGGGTTTCAGGCTCGCCTTGCGCGGACGGTCCGGTTATATCAGTTGACAACTCCAGAGCCAGAATGGCGTCGATCAGGACCTGGTGCTTGCGGGTATCCTCGCCCTGACTGAGGCTGGAAAGATTACGGTTGTTGCGGTCATTCAGGAAGGCAAAGCTGTTTTCAGTCGCAGTGACCCCGCTGACAATATCGATAATCTGGTCGGCACCCCAGGCTGTCGTGGCTACCCCCAGCAATTCTCCCTCGCTATCAAACATCGGACTGGCCACGCTCAACACGGCTCTTTCGGTGGTCAGATCAAAATAAACCGGAGACCAGTATACTTTCCCGGCATTTTTCGCCTCGCCGGACCACTGGGGCCCGAGAGTGCGATCAAACCAGGGGGCGTTGCGATAATGGCCATAACGCTCTTCGGTATTCAGCCTGGTCAGGCGGTCATCATTTTCACCGGAAATAAAATAAGGCATGTAACTGGAATCCGGTGCTGCCAAGAAGCCGGGTTCAAACCACAAGCCGGCGCCCCCGGCCCCCTGAAAATCCCTGGTATGCGCTCTGATCGAATTTTCCAGCCGGGTTCGCAACGCTGCTTGACCAATTCCGGAAAACCCGCTTGCCAGCATTTCATGGAAGCTCTCTCCCACGTTGGCCAGAGTGATTGTATGACTTGCCAGCGCGGTTTGCCGGGCATTGATTCGCGACAGGCCCGCTCCAACCACTTCCGTGATCTGTTGGCGGCGGATATCGGAAAGGGCTTCTCTGGAATAATTCAGATTCAGGGTTGACAGCGTGAACATGCCGACGATAAACACGAGCAACAAAAACACCAGCATCCACATGACGGACTGACGCGACGACACGTTTCTCTGGTCCATTCGGTGGCTGAATGGCGTCCCCGGCATTAATGACTATCCTCAAGCATTTTAACGGTACTGATCTATAGCTGCTTGAGCGTCCTTGTTCCCCAGCTTTGCGGATTCATTGAACCAGTGTACAGCCTGATCCATGTTCTGGCCGACACCTTTACCACGAGCATACATGTAACCCAGCAGCAAAGCGGCTTCACCAGAGGCGGGCGCGGCCTTCCGGGCCCATCTTAGCGCATCGTTGTAGTCTTCCAGGACAAACGCAATCCTGGCCATATTCACCTGGGATCGCAGGTCGCCCTGATCAGCCGGTTCTCTGCAGGCTTTTCTGGCGGTGCTGTAATTCCGGATGCTGGTCAACAGGTAGCAGTCACTCAGCAGCTGATCAGCAATCTGCGGTTCGTCGACAATGGTGACTGCGGTTTCAGTCGGGGTGACGTTTTCGCCGGGCGTTGTCTGTTCCGGTGGCCGCGGCTGTGCTACCGGTTCCGGCACTGCTTTCTGTCTGGCGCGCTGCTGGTTGACCCGTTTCGCGAATTCAGCAACCTGTTCAGGACAGGAGTAGCCGTAACCAAGGTTATAGCGTTCAAGCACGGCGCGGATGGCCGGTTCCTCAGCGTATTCTTCGGCAACCGCCTGGCAGCGCAAATCCCGTTGCTGCCGGATTTCCGGCAGTATCGATGCCCGCTCCGGATCACCCTGATGCTCGATGAGGTAATTGGTTAACGGGTCGATATAAGGCTGATCAAACAGGGCCTGACGCTCCGCCTGGAGTGGATCCACGGATTTTCGGAACAGCTGTTCGCTGTCAATAATGCCACAGCCGGCAAAAAACAGCGTCATAAGACAGATTAAAGGGCGATACATCAAAACTCACCAGGAATTTTCGCGAATCGGTAGGAAGACAAGTTTACACGGAAAACGCCCGTTTCAAACTGTTTCCGTTGATAGATCATTTCCCGATACAGAAACTGCTGAATATTTTACCCAGCAGATCGTCCGGCGTCATGGCACCGGTGATCTCGCCCAGGGCATCCTGGGCAGCACGCAGATCCTCCGCCAGAAGTTCGCCCGCGCCATATCCCTGAAGCTGGCTTGCGCCCTGAAGCATGGCAGCCTTTGCCCGTTCCAGGGCATCCAGGTGCCGTCGCCGTGCCAGAAAGCCACCTTCATTGGTACTGGCAAAGCCCATGCAGGCCTTGAGATGATCCCTCAGAGTCTCCAGACCCTGGCCAGACCGCGCGGAGATCCTTACCACGGGGGCAGTGGCCGCTGTCTGCTCTATTCCTATAGCTTCACTGGTGAGGTCGACCTTGTTACGGATGACCGTTAACGGTGCATTGTCCGGGAGCCGATCGATGAAATCCGGCCAGAGCTGATGGGGCTCTATCGCCCCTGTCGACGTAGCATCAACCATCAACAGAATCCGGTCGGCCTGACCGATTTCATCCCACGCCCGGGCGATACCGATCTGCTCTACTTCGTCCGGACTGTCTCTCAGGCCGGCGGTATCAATAATATGCAATGGCATTCCGTCGATAAGGATATGTTCCCGCAATACGTCCCGGGTAGTCCCTTCTACTGCCGTTACAATGGCCGCTTCACGCCCGGCCAGTGCGTTCAGGAGGCTGGATTTGCCGGCATTGGGTCGGCCGGCAATAACCACTTTCATACCTTCCCGGAGGATCGAACCCTGCTGTGCTTCGGCCAGAATATTATCGAGATTTTCCAGCAACTGGCGCAGATCGTTTGCGACCTTGCCATCAGCGAGAAAATCAATTTCTTCCTCCGGGAAATCAATGGCGGCCTCCACATAAATACGCAGATGGGTAACAGCCTCAACCAACGCCTCGATACGGCGGGAAAAAACCCCCTGCAGGGATCGTACCGCGCACCTGGCAGCCTGCTCGGAACTGCTATCAATCAGATCCGCAATCGCCTCGGCCTGAGCAAGATCAAGCTTGTCATTGAGAAAGGCTCGCTCGGAAAACTCTCCCGGCCGGGCAAGCCGGGCTCCGAGATCACAAGCCACCCTCAGCAGGAGGTCCAGAATGACGGTGCCTCCGTGCCCCTGCAATTCCAGCACATCCTCCCCGGTAAATGAGTGAGGGCCGGGAAAGAACAGACCAATACCTTCATCAATCAACTGATTGTGCTGATCATGAAAAGGTCCGTAATGGGCATAGCGGGGTCTGGGTATGAATCCCAGCATTACCCGGGCAATGCCCCCTGCCCCGGGGCCACTGATTCTGACAATACCAACACCGGACTGGCCCGGTGCGGTGGCAATCGCAGCGATGGTTTCGGTGACGTTCGGCATCAATCTCTATTCCTGAAACAGCAGAGGCCCCTGATAAGGAGCCTCTGAAAGCAAAATCAGAACTGGCAGCTGGAATCAGCTCTTTCTGGCTGCCATCTCGCCCTCGATTTTGCGGGTAATGTACCACTGCTGGGCAATGGACAGAATGTTGTTGGTCAGCCAGTACAGAACCAGACCTGCGGGGAACCAGAGGAAGAAAATGGTAAATACAATCGGCATCAACTTCATGATTTTGGCCTGCATCGGGTCCGGTGGTGTCGGGTTCAGGCTCATCTGCAGCATCATGCTGGCACCCATCAACAGTGGCAGAATGAAGTAAGGGTCCATAACCGAAAGGTCATTGATCCACAGCATGAAAGGTGCGTGACGTAACTGCACACTTTCAAACAGGACCCAGTAAAGTGAAATGAACACCGGCATCTGTACCAGTATCGGCAGGCAGCCGCCGAGCGGGTTGATTTTTTCTTTTTTGTACAACGCCATCATTTCCTGGGACATGCGCTGACGATCATCACCGTAAAGTTCCTTCAGGCGAGTCAGTTGCGGAGCTACCGCCCGCATTCTGGCCATGGAACGGTAACTTGTGGCGGACAGTTTGAAAAATACCGCCTTGACCAGGACTGTCAGCAGGATAATGGCGACGCCCCAGTTGCCGACCAGGCCATAGAACCAGTCCAGAACAATAAACAGTGGCAGGGCGATAAAGAACAGAAAGCCGAAATCGACAGTACGATCCAGATTCGGTGCAATATTCTCCAGGCGCTCTATGATTTTTGGCCCGACATAGGCCCGGGCAGACACCTCGGCGGTTTCGCCCGGGGAAACGACGGTTGCCGGATAGACAAAGCCCATAACAAACAGATTGCCCCGGCGGGTGCTCTGAAACTGGGCGGTCTGACCCTGTTCCGGGATCCAGGCTGACAGGAAATAATGTTGTAGAAACGCGAGCCAGCCGTTGGTAACGGACTGGTTTATGGGAGTTTCCCGTAAATCATCAAAATCATATTTGTCGTAGGGGTCTTCAGCCGAGCTGATAACCATGCCCAGGAAAGCCCGGATGCCGAGACTGTTCTGTGCGGTCGGGTCCGGTGCCTGATCGCGCACGATCTTACCGGTCATATTGGCTTGCCAGGTCTGATCTGACTGGTTATCGATCAGATATCGGACGTCTATCTCATAGCTGTCGCGCGCAAAGCTATACTGTTTGGTAACCTCAACGCCGGTTTCAGTGGTCAGTTCGAGATCAACTGTCAGTGAGTCCTCACCTTCCTCAAGGACGTACTCATTGGCTGAGGTCCGGTAGACAGCCGCCTGCTCGCTGGTGCGACTGTCGACGCCGTTCTTGCCAATCAGGCCGCTTTCCATGATGTAGGTACGCTGGCGGGTGTTGGTAAGGATGCGCAGAGCTTCTTCACTGTCCAGTGAACGGTCGTACTGCAGCAGCGATGTTTCAACCAGGTTACCGCCCACCCGGTCGATGGTGAGGTGGTAAACATCAGTGCGGACCGTGATCAGCTGATTGTTGACCTGAACATCGGGATCGGCGCTGGCCTCAATGCTTCCGCCCTCTTCCGGAACGGAGAATTCCTCATCAGCAGAGGTGTTCTGGCCCGTTGAGCCCTGGACCGAAGATTCAGGCAGAGTGAGATTGTCGGCATCACCGGAACTGGTCAGGGTCTGCTGCTGCTGGGCAGTCTGTTGCTGTTGCGGCTGATTATAGTCTTCGTTCCAGGCCAGTATCATCAGATAGCTGACAATTGCGAGGCCGGCGTAAATTACAATGCGTTGAATATCCATACACTCAGCGTTTTGTCGGGTTGGTAGTTGAGTTCTGGCCAGCCGGCTTGCAGCAGGCAGTCACAGTCGGGGTAGAGCCTTTGCGGTCATCGGTACCCGGTACTGGATCATACCCGGCTTTAGCCCAGGGATGACATCGCAGGAGTCGTCTGATCGAAAGCAAAAGACCTTTCAGCCCACCATGATGAGTGATCGCTTCCACAGCGTACTGGGAACAGGTGGGATAATAGCGGCAGTGACTGGCCATCATCGGACTGATGGCATACTGGTAGAAGCGGAGAAGCAGGAGCAACAATTTGCGCATTAACCCGTTCCTCTGTTGCTTTCCGGCCGTTGCTGGTCGAATGTCGTCCTGGAGTGTTGGTATTTTCGCCTGAGTCGCGACCAGAGATCATCCAGCAACTCATTCAGCTTTGCGTTATCAATATCGGCCAGACCGCGTCTGCCAAGAACGATAATGTCCAGGGGCGGCAAATCCGGCTGAAGCCTGAAGGTTTCGCGAATTCTTCGTTTTATCCGGTTGCGCTGAACTGCAAGCTTCAGATTTTTTTTCGAGAATACCAGTCCGATCCGGGAGTGCTGCTCTGAGTTTAACGTGGCCAGAATCAGGAAATTCCGGTGTGGAACCCTGATCTGGACGTTATCAAAGACTCTGGCGTAATCCCGTGGGGTCAGCAATCGCGACGATTTAGGAAAGCTCAGAGGCTTCATCAGGTAATGGATACGTTACGCGGACAGACGGGCACGCCCTTTGGCACGACGACGTGAAATAACTTTCCGGCCATTCGGTGTTGCCATACGAGCACGGAAACCGTGAACGCGCTTACGCTTCAGTACGCTTGGTTGAAACGTTCTCTTCATGATGACGATCTCACAATACGGGTTAGAAATTTGGCGTATTGGCTGGAAAATTAACAACCAAAACAGGAGCGGCATTCTATGCAATACGGCGGTGGAATTCAATGGTTAAAACCTGATCGGAGGGCTGACTGTGGAAACGGCCAGTAACTGTAGTTTCAAGTCTTTTTAAATCTCTTTAAAGATTACTACTACTGTTATTAGCTAACGGGTTTTCTGTGGGTATCCGTTAAAAAAGACCGTCAGACAAGGTATTGCGGAGCTTCAAACTCTGTTGATAAGGCCCTCTGAGGGCTGTGGACAAGCCAGGGACGAATTGTGGGTAATTCCCGGACGTCGGAAAGACCCGGTTTATCCACCATAGTTACCGGCTTTTGCACAGTCCTCAGGCGGGGTTATGGACAGGGAACTGTGAATAACTATTTTCACCACTTTTTCTGTACACAACCTTGTAGATAAATCAGTAAATAGATGATAAATAAAATAAAAGATTTACACAGGCTGTTTATTACTTGTCTTTTGCCCTTTCACTCAAGTGGCCTGCAGGTTAGAATTCCGGGTCACGATTTTAGGCATCGGAGGCAAGACTGTCGTGCCAAACAAACTCTGGCATCAGTGTCTGGAGGTGCTCCGGGATGAGTTTCCCGCGCAGCAGTTCAACACCTGGCTCAGGCCATTACAGTCCGATCATCGGGAAGGCAAGCTGATGCTGTTTGCCCCCAACCGGTTCGTGATGGACTGGGTGAATGAAAAGTATCTGCGGCGCATCGAGGAAGTGCTCAAGGATCTGGAAGGGGGTCAGGCACCCAGAGTCGGTATGGTGGTCGGCTCTGCACCCAGCAGTGGGTCTGAACTGGTTTTACGCTCGGCGACGGCGGCGAATGGCAGGGTCGCCGAGTCTGAAACGGCCAGTGGTACTGTCACCGACGAGGAAAGAGTCGTTGCCGAAACTGCAGCAATCCCCAAAGCAGGGCCGGGGATGAACCGGGTCCGACCCTCGGTGCAGGTTGAAGGCGATATCAAACATCAGAGCTTTCTTAACGAGGGATTTACCTTCGACACCTTCGTCGAAGGTAAATCCAACCAGCTTGCGCGGGCAGCCTCCATGCAGGTAGCGGAAAATCCTGGCGGAGCCTACAACCCGCTGTTTCTCTACGGCGGGGTTGGCCTGGGTAAGACCCATCTTATGCACGCAATCGGTAATGAAATAGTCCGCCGTAACCCGCGTGCCAAAGTGGCATATTTGAGGTCCGAGCGGTTTGTGGCAGATATGGTCAAGGCTCTGCAACTGAACGCCATTAACGAGTTCAAGCGGTATTATCGTTCTGTTGATGCCTTGCTCATTGATGACATACAGTTTTTTGCCCGCAAGGAACGCTCTCAGGAGGAGTTTTTCCATACCTTCAATGCGTTGCTTGAAGGTGGACAGCAGGTGATTGTTACCTGTGACCGGTTTCCGAAGGAAATCGTGGATATGGAAGAGCGGCTGAAATCGCGTTTCGGCTGGGGGCTGACGGTGATGGTGGAACCGCCAGAGCTGGAAACCCGGGTTGCGATCCTGATGAAAAAAGCCGAACAGGTAAATATCAAACTCAGTAGCGAGGCGGCTTTTTTTATTGCCCAGAAAATCCGGTCGAATGTGCGGGAGTTGGAAGGAGCGCTGCGCCTGGTGATAGCGAATGCTCACTTCACGGGAACCGAGATTACCCCGCCGTTTATCAGGGAAAGTCTGAAAGACCTGCTGGCGCTGCATGAAAAACAGGTCAGTATCGACAACATCCAGCGCACAGTGGCGGAATACTACAAGATCAAGGTGGCAGATCTGCACTCCAAGCGGCGCACCCGAACGGTTACCCGTCCGCGGCAGCTGGCAATGTCGCTGGCCAAGGAACTGACCAACCACAGTCTGCCGGAAATTGGCGATGCGTTTGGAGGGCGAGACCACACCACGGTTCTGCATGCGTGTAAGAAAATTGTTGAACTCCAGGAAACCGACCCGGGTATCCGGGAGGATTATCAGAACTTTATGCAGTTACTGACCAGCTGATGATTTAACCTGCTACAGGTAGTAGCTGATACCCGTTCACCATCCGATAAAAGAATGTTGAGTGCCATGAAACTGACGATCAGCCGAGAATCTTTGCTTATCCCCCTGCAGTCCATAGCCGGAGTGGTGGAGCGCAAACAGACCATGCCGGTGCTGTCCAACGTGCTGCTGGTGGCCGAGGATAATACCCTGACTCTGACCGGCACCAATATGGAAGTGGAACTGGTGGGACGGGTTAGCCCGGTTCACGTGGACCAGCCAGGACGTATCACGGTTCCGGCACGAAAACTCTCCGATATTTGCCGGGCTCTGGGTGAAGAAGCATCGATTGAGCTTGCGCTTGATGGCGACCGCCTGCATCTGCGCTCCGGGGCCAGCCATTTCACGCTCTCGACCCTGCCGGCGGAGCATTTTCCCAATGTCGAGGACGAGCAGGAAAGTTTTTCTCTGGAATTGCCCCAGAAGGAACTGGGTCGCATGCTCGATGCCACGGCCTTCGCCATGGCGCAGCAAGATGTGCGTTATTATCTCAATGGTCTGTTACTGGAAGTCGACAAGGACCATGTACGAACGGTTGCCACTGACGGCCATCGGCTGGCGATGGCCCATGTCGACCTGGATACCGGCTGCACGGAAGCCCGTCAGGTTATAGTTCCGCGCAAAGGTGTTCTGGAACTGGCCCGGCTTCTGGATGATGTGGAGACTCCGGTTACCCTGATAATCGGCGACAACCACCTGCGAGCGACGGTGGGATC
>Ga0102943_1001326_pt1 | contig 15552 bp, 12 predicted proteins | sample SalPonC_black_MG_FD_78174 | JGI IMG/M metagenome (GOLD analysis project Ga0102943, IMG submission 78174) | Salt pond soil microbial communities from South San Francisco under conditions of wetland restoration - Salt Pond MetaG... | ecosystem: Environmental > Aquatic > Marine > Intertidal zone >...
CCACGGCTTTGCCACCGGTGACTTTCCGCTGACCGAGAGACTGGCCGGTGAGATCATAAGCCTGCCGATGTGCCCCGCGCAGACTCAGGCGCAGACAGAGTATGTCATCGAATGCGTGCGTCGGCTGGCCTGAGCCGCCCGAAAAGCCCGACCGCTACCGGCGCGCCGACAGAAATAAGCGCCGAAGTGCGTGCTTGATGGAGCGTCGGTAATAACCCCAGCTGTAGCGATACGATGAATACAGGTCAGCCATGAGCGGGTCGAGGGCGAGCGCCTGCTGCAAGGCAGCATGATCGCGTTTGGCAAGGCACTCCGAGAAATAGTTGCAGGCGCGGCGCTTGGCGATAGGCGGCAAGGGCCGCTCGGGAAAGAAGCGATTGCGCCAGTCTATCAACGTGTGCAACTGCCGGAGCGTGTTGCGGTGGAGGTTCTCTTCATGCTTGCGGTAGACGAAACCGGGTTCTCGCAGAAAGATGCAGCGCAAGGCGGGGTTTGAGATCAGGTGCTTCCAGAGTTTCGTTCGCAGGATCAAGTCGTCTCCTGCGATATCCTCGTCATAGCCGCCGAGGGCCTCTACGCAATCGGCCCGCAGGACAGTGCCTTGCATGAAAAAGGCCCCGGCGGTGGCAAACTCGATTTCAAGAAGGTCTTGGCAACTGGCCATCTCGTGGCCAAACACTGGATTTCGCACTTCCGGCCGCATGATATTACCGGACATGTCCATCTCGGACATGGAGGAATTCGCAACCATCACCAGAGACTGATCCTCAAGCAGCAGCGCCATCTTGGACGAGATACAGCCGGGCAACAGCAGGTCATCGAGCGATGTGGCAAGTACGAATTCTCCCGTCGCGGCAGCCAGCGCGCGGTTTATGTTCGCTGCGACGTTGCCCGTGTTTTCCTGGGTGAGGAGCGTGTATTGCACATCGCTTTCCGACAGCGCCGCTTCGATGACCGCTACATTGTCGTCAGTCGAGCCATCGTCGATGACGATAATCTCCAGCGGCCTGTAATCCTGTGCCACGATGCTTTCGATTGCGGCCCTTGCGTATTTCTCATGGTTGTAGGTGGTGCAGACGACCGAACACAGATCGGGCTGGTGTGCACGTGGGTCTGGAGTGGAAGAGGGGGTATGTGTCACGGCGAATCTATCCGAATGTCGTCGGGCCGAAGGACACAACCCGATAAGGAGCCCTTTAAGTCTGTGCCATGCGCAAAGTAAACACGGTAGTCTCGCGGGACGCCTTGAGTCCCCTCGGGGCGGCGGTCAGTCCAGCCCCATCTGGCGCATCATATCTTCGATCTTCGGCACGTCCTCGGGGTTGTTCAACTCCCAGAACTGACGGTCGCGGGCCTCCACCTCGACGCAGAGCACGGCGCGACCGTTTTCCAGAAAGCGCAACTGTTCCAGCCCTTCAAGCCCTTCGAGCGGCCCCGGCACCCAGCCGGGATAGGCGGCGAGCGCCCCGGGACGGTAGGCGTAGACGCCGACATGGTGAAAGACCGGGGTCTGCGCATCGTCGGCATAGCGCGTCGGGGTGAAAGGGATCACCTCCTTGGAGAAATAGAGCGCATGGTGGTCGCGGGTGAAAACCGCCGTCGTGCCGCCCACGCGGCCCGCTGCGCGGTCGGCGAGAAACCCGTTGAGCGCCGCACCATCGCAGCGCAGCACCGGGGTTGCCACCTCTGCCGCAGTGTCGCCGCGCAGGCCCGCGACTAGGTCTTCGACGAACCAGTGCGGGGTCAGTGGTGCATCGCCCTGCAGGTTCACCACGATGTCGAAACCGCCACCAAGAGTGGCATGCGCTTCGGCGCAACGCTCGGTGCCGTTGGCGCAGTCCTCCGAGGTCATCACCACCTCTGCGCCGAACGCCTCGGCGGCTGATTTGATCCGCTCGTCATCGGTAGCCACAACGACACGGTCAACGTCCGAAACGGCGCAGGCGGCCTCCCACGAGCGGCGGATAAGCGACCGGGCCTCTCCGCTTGCCCCGCGCAACTCTGCCAGAGGTTTGCCGGGATAGCGGGATGACGCATAGCGGGCGGGGATGGCTATGAGCACGCTCATGTCAGGCTTTCTTGAGGTCGATGCCCGGCGCATGGGCGATGAAAAACGGATTGGCAAAGCCGTCTTTGCCGTAGCGCAGCGGCGTGTGATCGTCAAAGCGCACCACATGCCCGCCGGCGCCTGACAGGACAGCATGCCCGGCGGCGGTATCCCATTCCATGGTGCGCCCGACTCGAGGATAGAGATCGGCCTCGCCGGTGGCGACAAGGCAGAACTTGAGCGAGGATCCCGCGCTTGTCATGTCCTTCACCGCGTATTGCCCGATATAGTCGTCGGTTGCCTGATCACGGTGCGATTTGCTGGCCACCACCATTAGCGCGCCATTATCCGGGTCGGTCACGCGGATGACGCGTTGCGCGCCAGGGGTGGCCTTGTCGAAGGGGCCGTCCTCTTCCACGGCAGCGCCGTCAGCGCGAGTGTAGAACATCCGGCCCTTGGCGGGGGCATAGACCACGCCGCGCGTGGGTGTGCCGTTCTCGACATAGGCGATGTTCACGGTGAAATCGCCGCGCCGGTTGATGAATTCCTTGGTGCCATCGAGGGGATCGACGATGAGAAACGTGTTCACGGATTGCGCGTGCGATACCGCCTGTTCTTCGGTGATCAGCGCCACGTCGGGAAAGGCTGCGCGCAGACCGTCGGAAATGATTGCATCGGCGGCCTCGTCGGCCTCGGTCACGGGACTTGCGTCCGACTTGACCTTAACGTCGAATTCGTCAGCCTCGTAAATCTCCATGATCCGGTCGCCGGCCTCCAGGGCTAGCCGCCGCATCTCTGTCACAAGCGTGTCGTACTTCAAATTGCCGCTCCTTTGCCGGGAAGGCGCCACTTTACGCCCTTAATGAATGGATTACTCAATGCCCCTTATGCTAGGGTCGGTGCGGGACGGCAAGAAACCCGTACAAGAAATTAAACGGCAGTCAGGCAGTTTTCCGATGTTCAAGACGGCGCGCCCGAGATCAACCCTGCATTCCGCGATCATCATCCTCGAGGTGATCTATCACGCCACCGTGCGCAGCGTGCGGCAGGCGCACGGGAATGCGGTGATCGCGCTCGTTCTGAATATCGTGACCGTGATCATCATGGTACTGGCGTTTTATCTCATGTTCACGGTTCTCGGTATTCGCGGGGCAAAGCTGCGCGGCGACTTCCTGTTGTTCATGATGTCGGGTATTTTCCTGTATCTCACGCATATCAAGGGCGTGAGTTCAGTTCTTGGGGCGGACGGACCATCCTCACCTATGATGCAACACGCCCCGATGAACACTATCGTGTCGATCAGTTCCGCCGCGCTTGGGACGCTTTACATCCAAGTGCTGTCGATGTTCGTGATCCTCTTCGTCTATCATGTGGCGATTACCCCGATCACCATCTATCAGCCGGCGGCGGCGTTCGGCATGGTGCTCCTGGCGTGGTTCACGGGGGTTTCGGTAGGCCTTGTCCTGCTGGCAATAAAGCCGTGGTTCCCAACCTTCGTCTCGATTTTTTCGACGGTCTATCAGCGAGCCAACATGATCGCGTCCGGCAAGATGTTTGTGGTCAACACACTGCCGCCCTTCATGTACAACATGTTTTCCTGGAATCCGCTGTTCCACAACATCGATCAGGCGCGCGGGTATGTGTTCATCAACTATTTCCCGCACAAGACCTCTCTGGAGTATCCGATCTATCTGGGAATCGTGCTTTTGGTGATCGGCTTGATGGGGGAATTCTACACCCGGCAATTTGCCTCCCGAAGCTGGGATGCGCGGCGTTAATCGACTACGCGGCAGGTCAGGTTGATCCGTCCGCCGCCCTGTAATAGCGATGACGTGCCGGGCCGTATGCGATCGACCCCATGATGGATCAGGCGGGCTGCGCCGCCCATCACAAGAACGTCGCCCGAATTCAGCCAGACCGATTCTGTCGGGCCGCCGCGTGCAAGATTACCGACTCGAAAGAGCGCGTCGTCGCCAAGGGACACCGACAGTACCGGCCACGAGAAATCCGCCTCGTCACGATCCTGATGCAAACCCATGCGCGCGCCTTGCGAATAGTAGTTGATCAGGCAGCAATCGGGCAGCCGCGTCTTGCTGATCAGCGTGCGCCAGATGGCCAGAACGCTCTCTGGGACAGGGGGCCAGTTCTGGCCCCCGGGGTGGGTCTGTTCGTAACGATAGCCGCGCCGGTCGGTGACCCAGCCATAGCGCCCTGCAGAGGTCATGCGCACGCTCATCGGCTTGCCACGGGGGGTCACCGGAGTGAAAAGCGGAGCCTGCGCAACCACCTGGCGCAACTCGTCCACCATTGCCGCCTGCGCGTCGGACGACAGCCATCCCTTGTGGATCGCTACGCCGCGCAGGTTCAGGTTCGGTCGGGTCATGCTGTCTCCTCATTGCGCAAGATGGGCATTTTAGACCAAATTGCACGATTCCATTTCGTGCCAATGCTTGCAGCCCCACACAGCCCTGCCTATATACGCGCAGAAACGCAGGCACTGCGCCAAGTCGCGGGTCTGCTCCTCATCGGGGGCCGGATGCCGAAACGGGTCGGGCCTTCGTCATATCGCCTAAGTAGAAGGGATCGAAAACATGGCCAAAGTGATTGGTATTGACCTCGGCACCACGAATAGCTGTATCGCGATCATGGACGGCGCTCAGGCGCGCGTGATCGAAAATTCCGAAGGTGCACGCACGACGCCCTCGATCGTGGCCTTCACCGAGGATGAGCGCCTTGTTGGTCAGCCTGCCAAGCGGCAGGCCGTCACCAACCCGGAGAACACCATTTTCGGCGTCAAGCGCCTGATCGGCCGTCGCGTCGATGATCCGGATCTCGCCAAGGATAAGAAGAACATGCCATTCACCGTCGTCGATGGTGGCAATGGCGACGCATGGGTGCAGGCGCGCGGCGAGAAATACTCGCCCAGCCAGATTTCCGCCTTCATCCTTGGCAAGATGAAAGAAACCGCCGAGAGCTATCTTGGTGAAGAAGTGACTCAGGCCGTCATCACCGTGCCCGCCTATTTCAACGACGCACAGCGTCAGGCAACCAAGGATGCCGGCAAGATCGCCGGCCTCGAAGTGCTGCGCATCATCAACGAGCCGACTGCGGCGGCGCTCGCCTATGGTCTCGAAAAGGAAGACACGCATACGATCGCCGTCTATGACCTTGGTGGCGGCACGTTCGACGTGACCATTCTCGAAATCGACGACGGCCTCTTCGAAGTCAAGGCGACCAACGGCGACACCTTCCTCGGCGGTGAAGACTTCGATATGCGCATCGTCAATTATCTCGCCGACGAGTTCAAAAAAGAGCATGGCGTCGACCTGACCAAGGACAAGATGGCGCTTCAGCGTCTCAAGGAAGCAGCTGAAAAGGCCAAGATCGAGCTTTCCTCGTCCTCGCAGACAGAGATCAACCAGCCGTTCATCTCGATGGGCTCGGACGGTCAGCCGCTGCACATGGTGGTGAAGCTGACCCGTGCCAAGCTCGAAAGCCTCGTGGGCGACCTGATCAAATCGTCGATGAAGCCCTGCGCTGCGGCCCTCAAGGACGCTGGCATGTCCGCCTCCGAGATCGACGAAGTGGTTCTGGTGGGTGGCATGACCCGCATGCCGCGCGTTGTCGAGGAAGTGACCAAGTTCTTCGGGAAAGAGCCGCACAAGGGCGTGAACCCTGACGAAGTTGTGGCCATGGGGGCCGCCATTCAGGCGGGCGTGCTTCAGGGCGACGTCAAGGACGTGGTGCTGCTCGACGTGACCCCGCTCAGCCTCGGGATCGAGACGCTTGGTGGTGTATTCACCCGCCTGATCGACCGCAACACCACGATCCCGACCAACAAGAGCCAGATCTTCTCCACCGCCGAAGACAACCAGTCGGCCGTGACGATCCGGGTCTTTCAGGGCGAGCGCGAAATGGCGTCCGACAACAAGATGCTGGGCCAGTTCAACCTCGAGAATATTCCGCCCGCCCCGCGCGGCATGCCGCAGATCGAAGTGACCTTCGACATCGACGCCAATGGCATCGTCTCCGTTTCGGCCAAGGACAAGGGCACGAACAAGGAGCAGAAGATCACCATTCAGGCGTCGGGTGGCCTCTCGGAAGAAGATATCGACAAGATGGTCAAGGAAGCCGAAGAGAACGCCGAGGCCGACAAGGCCCGCCGCGAGCTTGTCGAGTCCAAAAACCAGGCCGAGAGCCTCATCAACTCGACCGAGAAATCGCTCGAAGAGCATGGCGATAAGGTCGATCCGACCACCGTCGAGGCGATTGAACTGGCCATTGCCGCGCTCAAGGATGAGCTTGACGGTGACAATGCGGACAAGATCAAGTCCGGCATCCAGAACGTCACCGAGGCATCGATGAAGCTGGGCGAGGCGATCTACAAGGCCAGCCAAGATGAAGGCCAGGACGAGCCCGCAGGTGCCGATCAGGCACAGGGTGACGACGATGATATCCTCGACGCCGATTTCGAGGATCTCGACGACAACAAGCGCGCCTGAGGCACGTTTCGGACCAATCGGGCCGGTTCGGTGTAATGCCGGACCGGCCCCGATGCTCCGACATCAAGGAGATCCCAGATGGCCAAACGTGACTATTACGAAGTGCTCGGGCTTTCCAAGGGCGCCTCGGCGGACGAGATCAAGAAGGCCTATCGCAGCAAGGCGAAAGAGCTTCATCCCGACCGCAACTCCGACAATCCTGACGCGGAAAAGCAGTTCAAGGAAGCGGGCGAGGCCTATGACGTCCTGAAAGATCCTGAGAAAAAGGCCGCCTACGACCGGTTTGGCCATGCGGCCTTTGAGGGTGGCATGGGCGGTGGCGGGCGTCCCGGAGGCGGGTTCGGCGGCGGGGCCGGGCAGGGCGATTTCGCCTCGGCCTTCTCGGACGTGTTCGACGATCTGTTCGGCGATTTCATGGGCGGTGGACGCGGTGGCGGGCGACAGCGCGCGGCGCGCGGGGCCGACCTGCGTTATAATCTGCGCGTGACGCTTGAAGAGGCCTATGGCGGTCTGCAAAAGAGTATCAAGGTGCCCTCTGCCGTGCCCTGCGACGAATGCGACGGCTCGGGTGCAGAGGGAGGCGCGCAACCTACAACCTGTCCGACCTGCTCGGGCATGGGCAAGGTACGCGCGCAGCAGGGGTTCTTCACCGTGGAGCGCACCTGCCCTACCTGTGGCGGGCTTGGCCAGATCATCAAGAACCCGTGCAAGGTCTGCCAGGGTCAGGGCCGCGTGCAAAAGGATCGCGCGCTGAGCGTGAACATCCCCGCAGGCGTCGAGACCGGCACTCGGATTCGCCTTGCTGGTGAGGGTGAGGCCGGGATGCGCGGTGGCCCGGCGGGCGACCTCTACATCTTTATCGAGGTGGCCAAGCACGAGCTTTTCGAACGTGAGGATACCAACCTCTTTTGTCGCGTGCCTGTGTCGATGACCAAAGCGGCGCTTGGCGGCGATATAGAGGTTCCGACGATCGAAGGCGGGCGCAGTCGCGTGAAGATCCCAGCAGGTTCGCAGTCAGGCCGCCAGATGCGCCTGCGTGGCAAGGGTATGCCTGCCCTGCGCGGTGGTGCGCCCGGTGACATGTTCATTGAACTGGCGGTGGAAACTCCCGTCAATCTTACCTCGAAGCAGAAAGAGTTGCTACGTGAGTTCGATGCGCTGAGCGAGGACAATAATCCCGAAAGCAAGAGCTTCTTTTCCTCGGTCAAGACCTTCTGGGATTCGATGAAAAGCTGACCGCAGAGTCCGCGTTAACCCTTTTCTAATGCTCCACGGGCAGGCTGGGGGCATGACACATGCCCCTGCTTTTTCCGAGCGCGCCCTGCCGCTCTTTGCGCCCGAGACGGCGGTGCCCTCCAACGCGCGTCAGCCATCCTATGTCCGCGATCATCGGCAGCGATTGCGTGCGCGATTCCTCGACGGTGGCGCGCGGGCGATGCCCGATTACGAAATTCTGGAACTCGTGCTGTTTCGCGCCATCCCGCGCCGCGATGTGAAACCACTGGCGCGTGCGCTGTTGGACACGTTTGGCGATTTCGCCGGGGTGCTGTCAGCCCCGGCAGAGCGGCTCTCGGGGGTCAATGGCGTAGGTGAGGCGGTGATTTGCGAGCTGAAGGTGGTCGAGGCAGCTGCGCATCGGCTGGCACAGGCGCGGGTGATGAACCGACCGGTGATCGCGTCCTGGGATGCGCTGCTCTCCTATTGCCGGGCCAGCATGGCGCATCGCGAGACGGAACAGTTCCGAGTGTTTTATCTTGACCGCAAGAACGTGTTGATCGCCGACGAGGAACAGGCGCGCGGCACGGTGGATCACGTACCGGTCTATCCGCGTGAGGTGGTCCGCCGCGCGCTGCAACTCAATGCGAGCGCGTTGATCCTCGTGCACAATCACCCATCGGGCGATCCGACGCCCTCGGCAGCGGATATCGACATGACCGCGCAGGTTGCCCGTGCCGCCGAAGCGCTGGGCATCACGCTGCATGATCACGTCGTGATCGGGCGCGCAGGTGAGGTGAGCTTTCGCGCGGACGGCTATTTCTAGCGCAGCCAGACCTCGACCCGGCGGTTCACCTGGCGGCCCCAGGCGGTGTCGTCGCAGGCCATCGGCATCGCCTCGCCAAACGCCTCAACGGCTAGGTCGATCTGGTCGAGTCTGGCGGTTTCAGCGGCCCGAGTGACGGCGCGCCGCACCGTTTCCGCCCGCCGCAGGGCAATCTCGCGATTGGCCTCTGCGGGGCCCTCGCCGTCGGAGAATCCAACAAAGACAAGTCGGCGATTGTCATAAAGCCCAAGCTCTAGGGACCTTGCCAGTTGCTGCGCGTTGGAGCGGGATTGAGCGTCGAGCCTGACCGATCCGGTCTCGAACCGGAACGTGGTGGTCAGTCGCTTGAGCGGGGCGAGCGTGCGCACCATGCGTTGCAATTCCTCTAGGCCCAGTTCGTCTCCTGCCTGAGCAATCGCATTCGCGAACCGATCGCCTTGCGCGTTGATTTCGATCTCTTCGGGGGTCTGATCGACAAATCCCGCGCGCCGGATGACCAGTTGCGCCGACGGGTCGCGCAAATAGGCGATGAATTCGCGGCCCAGCTTGGGCAGGCGGCGCGCGGGAAGGTACAGAAAAAGCGGGGCGGTCAGCGGGTAATCCTCGGTCTTGACGGCCCGGCGCGTGGCGCGCAGTGCGAATCCGCAGGCCCCGATAATGGGGATTTCCCAAGTACCATCCATTTCGGATCGCGTCGTGAGGCCGAGCGCAAAAGGATCGTTGGTGACCGCCCTGGCGAACGCTGCGCCATTTGGATGCCGTTTGACGCGCTCCCGCAGGTGACGGCCTGCAGGGACGAGCACCTGATCGACGCTCGCTTGCCCGATCCCGGTTCTGGCGGACCACAGATGAATGTCGATCGGTGCATCCGGACCGCCCAGATCGGCCCAGTTCACGATATCACCGGCCAATGCGAGCGACAGTTGCCGCAGACTGATGCCCTGCGTGGGGTTGCTGGGTGCGACAACGGGAACAAGCGCATCCAGCGCGAGCACCCGCCCCCGCGCCGGTGCCGTGAGATTCCCGAGTCCCGCCTCGCGGGCATGCTTCAGTTCATCCTGCCGGATCTCACGCAGTGTCATGGCGATATCCGCTTCGTTGGCAAGGAGATCGGCAAAGCCCTCATCGGTATTGGTTAAACGAAAGGTGAATTGCCCGATGAGCGTGCTGTCCTGACCGGTGTGCAGATCAAAGCGCAGTTCGGTCGGCGTGTCGGTCACGCGCCGCAGATCGTAATCGCCGCGTATAGCAAAGGCCTCGAGCAGAGCAGGCATGAGGACGCGCGCGATCGTCGGCGCACCGGAAAACACGAGCCGTGCAACATAGGCCTCAAGATTGGGGCACCCGGGCCCCTCGCAGGCTACGCCGGATCCATCGACGGTCAACTCTCCATAGACGGTATCCACGCGGTAGAATTCGCCGTCAAAACCCAAGAGGTTACCGGAAATCTCGACATTTCCATCATGCGAGCGTAGCGTCACGTCCTGTGCCGCGACCGTGACCGGAATGACCAGAAGACAAAGTGCGGCGAGGATCGCCGCACGCAATGTTGTCATGTCTTGTCCCCCTGAAAATCGCGACGTTAGTTGCGCGCGATCTTCAGGTCATTGAACAGGTTTTTCAACACCAGAAACTCTCCGACGGCGTCGCAATCGGGCATCGCCAACACAATGTCCTGCACCGTGAGCCCTGCATCGCCGGTGGCGATGGTCTGCGCCTCGATGTCACGGCCGCAATTTGCATCACTCACCTCGGCCTCGACTCGCAGGGTCACGTCGCCTGCGCGCGTGGCGGTGCCGGTGGGGAATGTATAGACCTCGGCCATCAGGCCTTGATCGGTGCTGGGCGTGCCGAGACGTGTCAGAAACCCGCCTTCGCCAGCGACGCTACGTGCCTTGTCCTGTGCGGACGCGGCCCAGATATGGCCCGCGTCGCCGAAATCTGCACCATACTCGAGTGCATGCATGTGCAGGCTGTCCGCGCCACCACTCCATTGCACGACAAAGCGATCATAGAGTTTGAGCGTATCAACATTTGCCGTGGCCAGTGCGCCCTCGCCATCAGCGAAGGACACGATGAATACCGCGCTCTCGCTCAGTGCCGGCACTTCGAGCATGCTCTGGCCGGCGCTGTCGGTCACGGCGTTGAACATCATGCCGTTGTGGTGAACGGTAAAACGCTCGTTGATGCGGCAGGGGGCCGAGACGGCCAGTTCCACCATGGCACCCTTGCGAAGCGCAGCGTCCATCTCATACTCACAGGTAAAGGTCGGGGCGGCCTCTTCCTGCGGCAGCGCCTTGGGGACCACGGCTTCTTCGGCCACGGCGAGTGTAACCGGTGCCGTGGGCAAGGCCACAGGGCCCGGTATCGCCACAGGGGGGGTAGGCGCGGCAGAGGTCAGTTCGATCTGGGAAATTTCCACCGGTTTGTCGAGCACAGGAGCCAAACCCGATTGCATCGCGGTTACCGGCCGCGACGGGGCCTGCGCCTGCATGAAAAATCCGATTCCAAGCGCGCAGGCAAAGGTACCGCCTGCCATGATGTAACGTCGAGCCTTAGACATAGTGCTCTCCATACCAAAACACGATTGGTATAGAGGCTAGGCGTTAATAATGGCTTCCCAATGGCAGGGAAAGGGTCTCAATCGGGCGATTGCTCTCAGCTCAGCCGTCCGTGGCAGTGCTTGAACTTCTTGCCCGAACCGCAGGGGCAGGGCTCGTTCCGACCCGGGTTACCCCAGGTCGATGGATCGCCCTCTACAAAGCCGGGCGCGCCGTCTGTTGTCGCCTCTTTGGGCGTCTCCGGCTGTGCAGCGGCCTCCATCGCAGCGCGCTGCTCTTGCAATTCGCGCATCAGCGACTCCTGCTCTTCTTCCGACATTGGACGGATCTGTGAGAGCTTCTTGGTCACGTCCATACGCAGGCTGTCGAGCATTGTCTCAAACAGCTGGAAAGACTCGTTCTTGTATTCATTGAGCGGATCGCGCTGTGCATACCCGCGAAAGCCGACGACGCTGCGCAGGTGTTCAAGCGTCAGAAGATGCTCGCGCCATTTGCCGTCGATGGTCTGCAAGAGCACCTGTTTCTCGATCATGCGCATGCTCTCGGGGCCGAATTGCGCGGCCTTGGCGGCCATCATCTCATCCGCGGCTTTGTCAAGCCGCTCGATGATCTCCTCGTCATCCACGCCCTCCTCGGCGGCCCAGTCGATCACCGGCAGGTCCATGTTGAGATGCTCTATCACCGCGGCATGCAGACCCTCGGTATCCCATTGATCAGCATAGGTCTTGGGCGGCATGTATTGGTCGACCAGGTCGCTGATCACCTCTGCGCGCATGTCACCGACGATCTCGCTCAGATCCTTGGCCTTCATGATATCGAGGCGCTGCTTGAAGATCACCTTGCGCTGTTCGTTCATTACGTCGTCGAACTTCAGCAATTGCTTGCGGATGTCGAAATTGCGCCCTTCAACCTTGGCCTGCGCGCGTTCAAGCGATTTGTTGACCCAGGGGTGAATGATCGCCTCGCCTTCCTTCATGCCAAGCGTCGAGAGCACCTTTTCCAGCCGCTCTGAGCCGAAGATGCGCATCAGATCGTCATCGAGGCTGAGGAAGAAGGCCGACCGACCCGGATCGCCCTGACGGCCAGAGCGACCGCGCAGCTGGTTGTCGATGCGGCGACTTTCATGGCGCTCAGTGGCGAGCACGAACAGCCCGCCCGCGGCCTTGACTGCCTCTTCATCGGCGGTGTGCGCCTCTTCGATGCGGCGGCGGATTTCCTCGGGATCGCCTTCGGGATCGGCGGCGATGGCCTCCATGATCTGGAAATCGAGATTGCCGCCGAGTTTGATGTCAGTGCCGCGCCCGGCCATGTTCGTGGCGATGGTCACCGCACCCAGCTTGCCCGCATCGGCGATGATCTGCGCTTCTTTCTCGTGCTGGCGGGCGTTGAGCACGTTATGCGTGATCCCTGCCTGGGTCAGCAACGCGCTCAGCATCTCGGACTTTTCGATCGAGGTAGTGCCGACGAGAATCGGTTGCCCCTTGCCGTGCGCGTCGCGGATTTCCTCGACGATGGCGTCGTATTTTTCCTGCTGGGTGCGATAGACGGCGTCATCGTTGTCGATGCGCGCAATCGGGCGGTTGGTGGGAACCTCGACCACGCCGAGCCCGTAGATTTCGGCGAATTCCTCGGCCTCGGTGACCGCGGTGCCGGTCATGCCCGACAATTTGTCATAGAGGCGGAAATAGTTCTGGAAGGTCACGCTGGCGAGCGTTACGTTCTCGGGCTGGATCTGGCAGCCCTCCTTGGCCTCGATGGCCTGATGCAGGCCATCCGACAGACGACGCCCTGCCATCATGCGACCGGTGAATTCGTCGATCAGCACGACGTCGCCGTCGCGCACGATGTAATCCTTGTCCTTCTGGAACAGTTTATGCGCGCGCAGGCCCTGATTGACATGGTGCACGATGGTCGTGCTCTCGGGATCGTAGAGCGATTGTTCCTCGGGCAGAATCCCACGTTCCTTGAGCAGGTTTTCCAGATATTCATTGCCGTCATCGGTGAAGGTGACGTTGCGGGTCTTTTCGTCGAGCGAATAGTGGTCGTCGTTCAATTCCGGGATCAGCGCGTCAATGGTCTGGTAAAGTTCGCTCCGGTCCTGGCTGGGGCCGGAAATGATCAGGGGCGTGCGCGCCTCGTCGATCAGGATGCTGTCGACCTCGTCCACCACGGCGAAATTGTGACCGCGCTGGTTCATCTCTTCGAGTGAGGCTTTCATGTTGTCGCGCAGGTAATCGAACCCAAGTTCATTATTGGTGGCATAGGTGACATCGGCACCATAGGCCGCTTTTTTCTCGTCCTCGGGCTGCTGCGGGTACACGACGCCCGTGGTCATGCCGAGCGCGGCGAAGACCTTGCCCATCCACTCGGCATCGCGCCGGGCAAGGTAGTCGTTCACGGTGACCACATGCACGCCCTTGCCGGAAAGCGCATTGAGATAGCAGGGGAAGGTGGCGACAAGGGTCTTGCCCTCGCCGGTCTTCATCTCGGAAATGTTGCCCTGATGCAGGAAGATGCCGCCCATCAGCTGTACATCGAAAGCGCGCAAGCCAAGCGCGCGGCGGGCCGCCTCGCGGCAATTGGCAAAGGCGTCGGGCAGGAGCGCGTCAAGGCTCTCGCCGTCGGCGATACGCTTGCGGAACTCTTCCGTCTTGGCGATCAGCCCCTCGTCACTCAGGGCCTCGTATTCGGGTTCCAGTGCGTTGATCTTTTCGACCAACGGGCGCGTCGCCTTGACCTTGCGGTCGTTCGGTGTGCCGAAGATCTTTCGTGCAACCGTTCCAATACCCAACATGCTTTATCCGTTCCGGTGTTTTGACTGTCCGTGACAGGCAATCGCTTGCCCCGCTCGCCCGCGCGCCCTAAAACGGGCGCAAGTTGTCGGCTCGCGCCTTGGTTACAAGGCGATGTAAGGGGCCGCCGGAAAAGTGTCAACGTCGCGCGCCGTCACGCCCGGTGTCGCGTCACGCAATAAGGGAAGTTTCCATGTTTCGCCATTTGATGACCTCGACAGCGCTCACCGCCGGTCTGGTGCTGAGCACGCCCCTTCTGGCACAGGATGAACCCTCCGCCGAAATGATTGTCGCCACAGTGGGCGAGACCGAGATCACGCTGGGGCACATGCTGTCGCTGCGCGCGGGCCTGCCGCAGCAATACGACCAGGTCCCGCCGGAAGTGCTGTTCAAGGGCGTGCTGGATCAGCTGGTGCAGCAGACCCTTTTGATGAAGGCGCATGAGGGAGATCCCTCACTGGCCGCGCAGATGCAGCTCGACAATGAGCGTCGCGCGATCCTCGCGGCGGATGTGGCCGAAAATGTGCTCAATGACGTGCTGACCGACGCGGCACTGCAAGAGGCCTTTGAGGCACGCTATGCCGATGCTGACCCCGAAACCGAGTACAAGGCCGCGCATATCCTGGTGGAGACCGAGGCAGAGGCAAAAAAGCTGATCGAGGAGATCGAGGGCGGGGCCAATTTTGCGAGCCTTGCGCAAGAGCACTCAACCGGCCCCTCTGGTCCTTCGGGCGGCGACCTCGGCTGGTTCGGCGATGGCGTCATGGTGCCCGAGTTCTTCGACGCCGTGGCCGCCCTTGGTGAAGGCGGGGTCTCGGCCCCGGTGCAGACGCAATTCGGTTGGCATGTGATCCAACTCAAGGAGACCCGGATCAAGGAGCGCCCCGCGCTTGACGAGGTACGTGAAGAACTGGCGGGTGAGCTGCGCCAGGCGGCCTTTGATGCCTATATCGCGGAGCTCGAGGCCGAAAGCAGCGTCGCGCGTGACGCGGGTGATGCGCTTGACCCCGCACTGATCAACCAGACCGATCTTCTGGAGAACTGAGCCATGGGCGCCAAACCGCCGCTTTCCCCGCTGGCCCCGGCGGGCTTTCCCGAATTGCCCGAGATCGCCGGGGTGAACTTTGCCACCACGGCGGCGGGGGTGCGCTACAAGGACCGCACCGACGTGATGCTGGCCAGCCTTGCGCCCGGGACGGCGGTGGCGGGGGTGTTTACCCGCTCGGCCACGCGCTCGGCGGCAGTGCTGGATTGCCAGGCCAAGATCGGTGGCGCGCCGGAGGGCGGGGCTGCGATTCTCGTCAATTCCGGCAATGCCAATGCCTTTACTGGGCGGCGCGGGGCCGAATCGGTGAGCGCGGTGACAGGGGCTGTGGCCGAAACGCTCGGCCTGCCGGCGATGCGGGTCTTTTCCTCTTCGACCGGTGTGATCGGTGAGCCGCTGCCGCATGACCGTATCACCGCCTGCCTCGATGATCTGAAATCCGCACTTTCGCCGCATGCGATCGAAACTGCGGCGCATGCGATCATGACGACGGACACCTTTCCCAAGGGATCGGGAACCACGATTACCATCGATGATCAGACCGTGCATATCGCGGGCATCGCC
>Ga0102943_1001328_pt1 | contig 15550 bp, 12 predicted proteins | sample SalPonC_black_MG_FD_78174 | JGI IMG/M metagenome (GOLD analysis project Ga0102943, IMG submission 78174) | Salt pond soil microbial communities from South San Francisco under conditions of wetland restoration - Salt Pond MetaG... | ecosystem: Environmental > Aquatic > Marine > Intertidal zone >...
CTCGACCGCGCGGTGCAGCGCGCCGGCGGGCCGCGGACGGTGGTCTGGACCTGGAAGGACGTGAACGGGGCCTTCCTCGCGGCGCTCGACATGGAGCGGGCGGTGATGTTCCTGATCCTCGGCCTCGTGGTGCTGATCGCGGCGCTCAACATCATCTCGGGCCTGGTGATGCTGGTGAAGAACAAGGGGCGCGACATCGGCGTGCTGCGCACCATGGGGCTGACGCAGGGCGCGGTGATGCGGGTGTTCTTCCTCTGCGGCGCCGGGGTGGGGCTGGTCGGCACGGGCGTCGGCGTCGGTCTCGGCCTCCTCTTCGTGATCTACATCGATCCGATCTTCGATCTGGTGAACTGGGCCGTCGGCGGCGGCGTCTGGGACCCGGAGGTGCGGCTGCTGACCTCGTTCCCGGCGGAGCTGCGGCTGGCCGACGTCGCCTCGGCCGCGGGGCTCTCGCTCGGCATCAGTTTCCTGGTGACGCTGTTCCCGGCGCGCAACGCCGCCCGGCTCGATCCGGTGGAGGCGCTGCGCCATGAGTGAGGCGCCGGTGCTGGAGCTGAGCGCGGTGCGGCGGACCTATTCGCCCGGCACGCCGGCGGAGGTGCGGGTGCTGGCCGGCGCCTCGCTGGCGCTCAGGCCCGGCGCGCTCTGTGCGCTGGTCGCGCCGTCGGGGGCGGGCAAGTCGACGCTGCTGCACGTCGCGGGGCTGCTGGACCGGCCGGATCCGGGGCCCGACGGCGGCGAGGTGCGCGTGAAGGGAGAGCCGACGCGCGGCCTGTCGGACGCGCGGCGCACCGGGCTGAGGCGGGCGGAGATCGGCTTCGTCTATCAGTTCCACCATCTGCTGCAGGAGTTCAGCGCGGCCGAGAACGTCTCCCTGCCGATGCGCGCCGCCGGGGTCGCGGCGGACGAAGCGGCGGCGCGGGCGCGTGCGCTGCTCGAGACCGTGGGGTTGGGTCCGCGGGCCGAGCACCGCCCCTCGGAGCTCTCGGGCGGCGAATGCCAGCGCGTCGCGCTCTGCCGCGGGCTCGCCAACCGGCCGGCGGTGCTGCTGGCGGACGAGCCGACGGGCAACCTCGATCCGGCGACGTCGGAGCGGGTGTTCGACGTGCTGGTGGGGCTGGCGAAGGATCAGGGGCTGGCGGCGCTGGTCGCGACGCACAATCTCGCGCTGGCGGAGCGGATGGACCGCGTGCTCAGGCTCGAGGGCGGGCGGATCGTCGAGACCTGACCGGGCGGGGCGGCCGCGACGACGCCCTCCGCGGCAGGGACGGGACGGACGCCGGGGTCCCTCCGATCGGGGAAGGGCCGAGGAGGGCGGCCGGGGCGTGTCGAGAGTCCCATGATGCCGGCCGTCGGGCCGCCTGCCTTCAGCCCATGGCGGGATCGTCCCGGCCGTCTCCGGGTCTCTCCCGGGCGCGCCGCCGGAGTTCGGAGCGCCGTCGCGGGCGGCCGGCTCGCCCTGCGGCCGTCGCTTCGTCCGGTCGTCGCGCTCGGCTTGCGACAGGCCCGCCGCCGTCGGCGCCGCGCGATCGGCTCGGATCGCCGGGCGGCTTCGCCCGGGCGCGTTCAGCCGGAAGCGGCTTCGGAGGCGGTGGGCTGGGTGTCGGACCCGCCTTCGCTCTCGCCCTCGCCGCCGTCCTGACGATCGCGAGTGCGGCTGCGGCGGCGCCGGGCGCTGCGGCCGGGCTTGGCGGCGCCTTCGCCGCCGTCGCCGGCGGGCTGCTCGGCGCTTTCGCTCTCGCGGCCGGCCTCGGGCGTGGCGACCAGCGAGTCGCCGTGCTCGGCGGTGTCGATGGTCTCCAGACCGCCGCGGCCGCCGCCGGCCTCGCCGCGCGCTTCCTCCTCGCGACGCGGCCTGTCGTCTGCACCGCCCTGCTGCGCCTCCTTGCGGCCCTCCGGCGCCTGCTGCTGGGCCTGCTGCTGGGCCTGACGATCCTGGTGGGCCTGCTGCTCGGCCTGCGCGGCGCTCAGCATGCGGGCGTAGTGCTCGGCGTGCTGCAGGAAGTTCTCCGCGGTGACCCGGTCGCCCGAGGTCTGGGAATCGCGCGCCAGCTGCTCGTACTTGTCGATGATCTGCTGGGGCGTGCCCCTGACCTTGCCCTCGGGCCCGGCACTCTCGAACACGCGGTTCGTGACGTTGCCGAGGCTCTTGGGCCGGTTCTTGTTCCGGTTTCGGTTAGGCTTCTGCGAAGATCTCATGTCGTTTCTGTCCGGTTTCGAGCCCCGGCCACGCGCATCCCGCGGCTCCGGTGAGCTTGGGCGCGCCTCGCGCGGGTCGCGCCCGTATCATCGTCGAACGATGCGATTGACGGTTCCACCGATTTCGACGCTCGCGCGACTTCGCGCAGCCCCTCGCTACATCGCCGGTGGATATAAGGTGAGAGTAGTGCGCCGCCGCGTCCGACACAACCCGCTCATGCGCGGGATCGGCCTTCCACGACCCTTTCGCGGCCGTCGAGGTCCCGATGCACCGCGATCGGCGCCAATCCGGCGGCCGTGAGCAGCGCCGCCACCGGCGCGGCCTGATCCGGCCCGACCTCGAGCAGCGCGCGGCCGCCGGGCGCGAGGACGGCCCCGAGGCCGGCGGCGATGGCGCGATAGGCGGCGAGGCCGTCGCCCGCATCCCCGGCCGGGATCAGCGCCGCGACGGGCTCCCAGCCCCGCACTTCGGGCGAGAGGGCTACGTAGTCGGCCTCGGTCACGTAGGGCGGGTTGGAGACCACCAGATCGAAGCGCCCGCGCACGCCGGCGAACCAGTCGCCTTCGAGCAGCTCCGCACGGCCGGCGAGGCCGAGGCGCGCGGCGTTCTGCCGCGCCACCGCGAGGGCGGCGGGGCTGCGCTCCACCCCGAGGCCCGTCGCCTCCGGCCATTCGGCGAGCAGGGTGAGCAGGAGGCAGCCGGAGCCGAGGCCGAGATCGAGCACCCGCCGCGCCGGCGGCCCCTCGAGCGCGGCGGCGATCAGCGTCTCGGTCTCCGGTCGCGGGTCGAGCACGTCGGGCGTGACGCGGAAGGCGCGGCCCCAGAATTCGCGCAGCCCCGTGATCTGGCTGATCGGCCGGCGCGCGGCGCGGGCGGCGAGGCCGGCGGCGAAGCGCGCCGCCTCCACGTCGCCGGGCGGCTCCTCGAGGCGCGCGGAGAGCGCGGCGGCGTCCAGCCCGGCGGCCCAGCGCAAGAGGAGGCGCGCCTCGCGCGCCGGATCGGGCGTCCCGGCGGCGGTGAGCGTCGCCACGCCGTCCGCGAGCAGGCGCGCGCGGCTGCAGGCCTCTCCGCCTCCGTCGCCGGCGTTCATGCCTCGTCCATCGCGGCCAGCGCCTCGGCCTGCTCGGCCGTCGCCAGCGCGTCCACGATCTCCTGCAGGTCGCCCGCCATCACCTCGGGCAGGCGATGCATGCTGAGGCCGATGCGGTGGTCGGTGACCCGGCCCTGCGGGAAGTTGTAGGTCCGGATCCGTTCCGAGCGGTCGCCGGAGCCGACCTGGCCGCGGCGCTCGGCGGCGCGGGCGCTCTCGGCCTCGCGCCGCGCGGCGTCGAAGAGGCGGGCGCGCAGCACCTCCATGGCGCGGGCGCGGTTCTGGTGCTGGCTCTTCTCCGAGGCGACGACGACGATGCCGCTGGGGACGTGGGTGATCCTGACCGCGCTGTCGGTGGTGTTGACGTGCTGGCCCCCGGCGCCCGAGGCGCGCATCGTGTCGATGCGGATCTCGGCCGGATCGATGCGGACGTCCACGGCCTCGGCCTCCGGCAGCACGGCGACGGTCGCGGCGGAGGTGTGGATGCGGCCCTGGCTTTCGGTGGCGGGCACGCGCTGCACGCGGTGCACGCCCGATTCGCGCTTGAGGGCGCCGTAGACCCCCTCGCCCCGGATCTCGGCGATCGCCTCCTTGAGTCCGCCGGCCTCGCCCGGGCTCTCGTCCAGAACCTCGACGCGCCAGCCGCGGCGCTCGGCGTAGCGGGTGTACATGCGCATGAGGTCGGCGGCGAAGAGCGCCGCCTCGGCGCCGCCCGTCCCGGCGCGGATCTCGAGGATGGCGGGCCGCGCGTCGGCCCGGTCCTTCGGGATCAGCGCCAGGCGGAGGGCGCGCTCGACCTCGGGCAGGCGCGCCTCGAGCGCGGCGCGCTCCTCCTCGGCCAGCGCCTTGAGTTCGGGGTCGCGTCGCATCTCCTCGGCCTCGGCCAGCCCCTCGACCGTCGCGAGCCAGGCGCGCGCCGTCTCCGCCACCGGCGCGAGTTCGGCGTGGTCGCGGGCGAGGGCGACCGGATCGCCCCGGCCCTCGGCCAGCGCGGCCTCGACGTAGTCGAAGCGCTGCAGAATCCTCTCGACGGTCTCGCGGGCGATCATGGCGTCCTCATTCCGGGAGTTGACGCGAACGTCAACCCCCTCGGCGGCGGGCGAGCAGGCGCCCGCCGTCGCCGGCCGTCAGGATCAGCGCGCCGGCGCCGTCGAGGCGGTAGCCGCGGACCCGCGCGAGAAGGGCGAGGAACCGCCGCTCCCGGCGGTCCAGCGCCTCGGTGCAGGTCCTCGCGGTGACGGCGATGGCCGGACCGACGCGCAGCGCGCCGGCCGTCGCGGTCCCGTTGGCGGCGTAGCGCGTCGAATAGGCGTTGCAGCCGCCGCGCCCGGAAAGGCCGCCCGCCGCCTCGAAGGCGAGGGTGAGGCGGGAGGCGTCGATCACGCCCCCGCCGGCCACGTCCTCGACCGTCCATTCGCCCGCGAGCGCCGCCGCGCCGGGGGGCGCGGGCGCCGCCGCGATCCGCCGGCAGCCGCTGCGCGTCTCGCCGCGGAGGGAGACGAGGGCCTCGCCGCCCTTCGCCCAGAGATGCGTCTCGGGCGCGTCCGCCGCCGCCATCCGGGCGCCGGAGGCCGTGCGCTCGGGCACGGCGGCGAAGCGCGCGCCGCCGATCTCCAGCACCGCGACGCCGGCGACGCGCCCGACGCGGGCTTCGAGCCCGTCGGCGCAGCGGAAGCGCGGGGCGAAGCCGAGGGGCGGCAGGCCGCTGTCCAGGACCCGCTCGCCCGCCGCGACGGCGTCGCCGTCCGGGCGCAGGCGGACCGGGTCGGCATGGGCGACGAAGCCGCCTTCCAGCCGCAGCGCGAGCGCGTAGTCCGAGCCGAACACCAGCGCCGCGCGCGGAATCTCGAGGGCGAAGGGCGTGCGCCCGCCCTCGAGCGGGACCGCGACCGAGGCGACCACGGCGCCGGGGTCGTGCGGATCGCGCGCCCCGGCCTCGTGCAGGTCGACCCGCAGCGCCGTGCCCGGCGGCGGCGCGATCCGCTCGCGGAGGATCGCCGCGCCGGTGACCGTCACGGTCTCCGCCGGTTCGGCGCCCGCGGCGCCCGTGGCCAGCGCCGTCAGCGCCGCCAGCGCCCATCCGATCTTCCGCATGCTCGCTTCCCGTGACGTCAATATGTGCTTTGTCGCGCCATTCGCCGAGTGTAGCCTGTCGACATGAAACGCACGGCGCTCCTCGTCCTGTTCGTCTTCGCCGCCCCGGCCGCGGCGCAGAGCCCGAACTGGACGCCCCCGCCCGCCAAGGACGGCCATCAGTACCCCGACTGCTACTGCACGAACCGGGGTCTGCGCGTCGAGATGGGGCGGACCGCCTGCCTGCGCATCGGCTCCGAGGACCGGCTGGCGCGCTGCGAGATGTCGCTCAACAGCCCGATCTGGCGAACGCTGCAGGAGGGCTGTCCGCCGCCGGGGCCGTCATCGTCGCTCGAGCCGTCCCTCGACCGCCTCCAGCCAGGCTGAGACGCGCGCGGCGTTGACGCCGAAGTCGCTCTCCCCGAAGCGCGAGCGCGAATAGATCGCGAGGGTGGAGCCGTCCTCCGCCGCGAGGGCGCGCACGGTGACGTAGTCCGGCCAGCCCATGATCGCCGAGCGCGCGCGCCAGGTGGCGTGCAGATCCTCGAGCGAGCCGGCGATCAGCTCGGTCCGCGCGCGGCTCGCGGCGACCTCGGCGACGGCCTGCATAAGCCGCTCGGGCGGTGCGTCGAAGACGGGCGCGGCGCGGTCGACGCGCGAGGCCGCCCCTTCCGGCGCCACCAGCGCGGTGTTGGGCGAGGACGGCCGCTCGACCGCCATCGGGTCGACGTGCCACTCGGCGGGCGTCTCCGGCGCGATGCGCGCCCAGACGGCGAGGCCGGCCGTGCCGACCAGCGCGAGAACGACGACGCCGCCGAGTATCCAGCCGATCACGCGCATCATTCCGCGGCCGTGGCCGCGCCGGAGGCGCGTTCTTCGTCCGGCCCGCCATGAGCGCCTGTTCCGTCGGACGCGCCTGATCCGCCGGCCTCGGCCGCGGCGCGCTCTGCCTCGATCTCCTCGGCGCGCCTCTCGACCAGCTCGACGATGTGCTCGATCATGTTCGGGTTGTCGATCTTGTGGTCGGCGACGCCAGAGAGATAGACCATGCCCGAGCCCGCGCCGCCGCCGGTGAAGCCGATGTCGGTCTCGCGCGCCTCGCCCGGCCCGTTCACCACGCAGCCGATGATGCTGAGGGTCATCGGCGTCGCGACATGGGCGAGCCGTTCCTCCAGCACCGCGACGGTCTTGATGACGTCGAAGCCCTGCCGCGCGCAGGAGGGGCAGGAGATGATGGTGACCCCCTTGTGGCGCAGGTTCAGCGACTTGAGGATCTCGAAGCCGATCTTCACCTCCTCGACCGGATCGGCCGAGAGGCTGACGCGGACCGTGTCGCCGATGCCCATCCAGAGGAGATTGCCGAGGCCGATCGCGCTCTTGACCGTGCCGGAGACGAGGCCCCCGGCCTCGGTGATGCCGAGATGGATCGGCGCGTCGGTGGCGTCGGCCAGGCCCATGTAGGCCGCGCTCGCCAGGAACACGTCGGAGGCCTTGGCGCTGATCTTGTACTCGCGGAAGTCGAGATCCTCGAGGATGCCGATGTGGCGCATCCCCGATTCCACCATCGCCTCGGGGCAGGGCTCTCCGTATTTCTCCAGGAGGTCGCGCTCGAGGCTGCCGGCGTTGACGCCGATGCGGATCGAACAGCCGTGGTCCTTGGCCGCCTGCACCACCTCGCGGATGCGGTCCTTCGAGCCGATGTTGCCCGGATTGATCCGCAGGCAGGCCGCGCCCGCCTCCGCCGCCTCGATCGCGCGGCGGTAGTGGAAGTGGATGTCGGCGACGATGGGGACCGGCGAGGCGGCGCAGATCGCCTTGAGCGCGCGGGTCGACTCCTCGTCCGGGCAGGAGACGCGGACGATGTCGGCGCCGGCCTCGGCGCAGGCGCGCACCTGGGCGATGGTGGCGCGGGTGTCCGGCGTCAACGTGTTGGTCATGGTCTGCACCGAGATCGGCGCGTCGCCGCCCACCTCGACCGGGCCGACGCGGATCTTGCGGCTCGCGCGCCGGTGGATGTCGCGCCAGGGTCGCACGCTGCTCATGACCGGTCTCCTCCGTCGTGGCGCGGCCGGGCCGCCGCAGTGTCTCGTGGACCTTACACCATGTCGGAGCCGGCCGCGAAACCCGGCGCGGCCCGCTCCGTCGTCATGAAGGCGCGGCGGCGCCGGACCGCCAGAGGACGCCCCGCCGCGCTCGCGCGCGCGTGATCCGGATGTCGTCGCCGCAGGGCGGATCGGCCGAGGTCGGAGGCGTCCCGCGCGCCGGCGGCCTCCCCGTCGAGTCCGTCCGCCCCGGTTGGCTCGCGCGGGAGGCGGTGCGCGGGCCGGCACGGACAGGGTCGGGTCGCGGGCCGGCGGTTCACTCGAGTTCGAGCTTCGCCTCCGCGCGCGCCGGACGCGGGCCGCTCGGCGGGCGCGGCGCCTCGGGCCAGTCGGCGACGACGCGCTCGGCGGCGAGGGGCACGTTCTTGACGACCTCGCCGGAGCGGCCGAGCGGCCCGTGATCGCGCCCGTCGATCTCCACCACCAGACCGCCGGCGTTGCCGGCGCGGAGAACCAGCCCGGCGCCGCGGTCCGGCGCCGACCAACGGTCGCCGGCATCCATGATACGCTCGAAGATCGTCGCGCCCGAGGCGTCCTTGACCTGCACCCAGCACGGCGCCGTCGCTTCAAGCCAGACGCCGCGTGCGGCGGGCTCCGTCATCGGTTCGGCCGGCGCCGCGGCGGCGGCCGGGATCACCGACGCCGAGGTCGTCGGCGCGGGCTGCGGGCCGACCGTCTCGGGGCGAGGACCGACCGGCGCGGGCGGAGCCGCCGCGACGGCCGTCGCCGGCGTCGCGCGCTCGGCGTAGAAGCCGCTGCGGGCGGGGTCGATCGCGGCGATCGGTCCGTCGCGCAGCTGCACCACCGGCGGCTCGGCCGCCTCGCGCGGGGCGTATAGCTCGGCCAACGCCGCCTCGCGTTCCGGGCCGCTGGAGAGCCAAGGCGCCGGCGCCGCCTGAAGCGCGAGGCCGGGCAGGGCGCCGGGGCCGCCCGCGACCGTCTCCGGCGCCTCGTTGCCGGGCGCGAACTCGACGCGCTGCACCTCCTCGACCACCAGCCAGGCGCCCCAGCCGAGGCCGCCGATCAGCGCGGCCAGCACCGCGACCGAGGCGAGATCGGAGAGCGAGACGCCGAGGCCGACCCGCCGCGCGCGCCCGATCGGCGCGGCGAAATGCGAGCGCGAGAGCGCCGGGTCCCGTCCCGCCGCACCGGCGCCGCCGCCGAGCCCCGCGCCGCCCCCGAGGCGGAAGCCGCCGCGCGGGGCCGTGCCCGGCTGCGCCGCGCGCGACGTCTGGCCGACGAAGCCGCTCTCCGCGCAGAAGCGCGCGTAGACGGTCTCGGCCCCGAGGCCGAGATACCGCGCATAGGCGCGCACATAGCCCGGCACGAAGCCGCGATTGGGGATCACCGAGGCGTCGCAGTTCTCGATCGCATCGATGTAGCTGGCCTTGATGCGCAGTTCCCGCTGCACGTCCAGCAGGGACTTGCCCAAGGTGGCGCGCTGTCCGCGAAGCTCGTCGCCGAGCCGCAGCTCATAGGAGTCGAAGCCGCGTAACGCGGGCGCTCGTTCCTGATCCATAGCCTGCCCGGCCCTGCTCTCGGACGCTTTCGCGCTTCTAGTCGTCGGAGGGATCGTCCGCAACAACCCCTACCGACCGCATCGGCACGCTACACGCGAAATACCGATTCGGGCAGGGCCGGGATCGTTAGGATTGTACCGGTCCGGCGCGCCGCGGAGCTCGCGACGGCGCCCTGCCCGCGACGTTCGGCCCCGCATGTGATCGCCTTGGCGACGGCGCGCGTATCCCCGTTCATCACACGTCAAGACGGAAGCATTCGAAGCATGAGCGACATCTCCATCATCGCCTGGTCCTGGGGCGCGGCCGCGGCCGTGTTCGTCGCCGTGCTCTGGCCGCTGAGCGTGCTTCGCCGCGACGCCAGCGTCGTCGATTTCTGGTGGGGGCCGGGGGCCGCCGTCATGGTCCTGACCGCCTGGACGCTCGCCGGCGGGCCGACGGGCCTGCACGCGTTGGCGCTCGTCGCGCTGATCGGAACGTGGGGGCTGCGCCTCGGGCTCACGCTCGGCGCGCGGCGACTGCGCGAGACGGCCGAGGATCCGCGCTACGCGGAACTCCGCCGCGCCTGGGATCCCGGCTTCCGGTGGAAGAGCCTCTTCGTGGTGTTCGCGCTGCAGGCGCTGTTGCAGGGGCTGGTCGCGCTCGGTGCGCTGGCCGGCGTGCTGGCGGAGACGTCGGTCCCCACCGCCCTCGCCGGGCTGGGCGTCGCCGCCGCGGTGGGCGGGCTCGCGCTCGAGGCCGCGGCCGACCGCCAGCTCGACCGCTTCAAGACCGCCGCGCCCGCCGGCGCGCTCTGCCGGGAGGGCCTGCGCCGGCATCTGCGATTTCCGCACTACAGCGGCGAGATGCTGTTCTGGGCCGGCGTCGCGGCGGTGGCCTTCGACGCCGGCGTGATCTGGGCGCCGCTGCCGGCGTTGCTGGTGGCGCTGCTGGTCACCAAGGTCTCGGGCGCGCCGATGCTGGACGAGCATCTCGCCCGGACCCGGCCCGAGCACGCCGAGTGGAAGGCCGCGACGCCTGCCTTCGTGCCGGATCTCCGCGCGCTCGGCGCAGCGGCGCGTCGGGCGCGCGGCTGAGCCGTCCTCGCACCTCCGGCGGTCCCCACGGCGCCGGCCGAGGGCGGCCGGGCGCGACGCTCACCGGCCCGCCATCACGCAGAGCAGCTCGAACATCGCCGTCGCGCCGTTCAGTGCCGTGATCCCGCCGACGTCGAAGGGTGGAGAGACCTCCACCATGTCCGCGCCCACGATCTCGAGGCCCCGCATCCGGCGGATCATGCCCTGCAGCTCGCGCATGGTCAGCCCGCCCGCCTCGGGCGTGCCGGTGCCGGGGGCGAAGGCCGGATCGAGGCTGTCGATGTCGACCGAGACGTAGACCGGCCCGTCGCCGACCACCGCCAGCGCCTCGTCCATCACGCTCCGCCAGCCGCGCTCCTCCACCGCCTCGATCGGCATCAGGGTCATGCCCGCACGCTCGCTGAAGGCCCACATCCCGGGCTCGAACAGCGTGCCGCGGATGCCGATCTGCACGCTTCGCGCCGGGTCGATCAGGCCCTCGTCGACGGCGATCTTGAACGGCGCGCCGTGATGGAAGCGCGAGCCCAGATAGTCGTCGCCGGTGTCGGCGTGCGCGTCGATCTGGAGAAGCGCCGCGGGACGCTCGGCGCAGACCGCGCGGAGGACGGGCAGGGCGAGCGAGTGGTCCCCGCCGCAGGTCAGCGGCCGGATCCCCGCGCCGACGACGCGGCGGTAGTGGGCCTCGACGTAGCCGTGCGCCTCCTCGAGCGAGAACGGCCGCTCGATCAGCACGTCGCCGAGATCGGCGACCCGCGCCGCCTCGAACGGGCTCGCCCCCGTCGCCTGGTTGATGCGGCGGATCAGGGTGGAGGCGTCGCGCACCGCGCGCGGCCCGTGCCGGGCGCCGGGGCGGTTGGTGACGCCGCCGTCGTAGGGGACGCCGATGACTCCGATCTCCGGCGGGTCGGTCTCGAAGTCCTCCAACAGCGGCAGGCGGAAGAAGGTGGCGACGCCGGCATAGCGTGGCCGCTGCATCGGGTCAGAGAAGTCCAGCCGTTCGGCCATGGGCTCACTCCGCCGGCGTGCCCCGCGTCTCCGCCGCCTCGACCCGCCGGTCGTAGTCGGGATGCAGCGTGCCCATGAGCCGGTCCCAGAGGCTGAAGTAGTTGGCGTAGTTCCAGGTGAAGAGCTCGTGGTGCTGGTCGTGGAAGCTTGTGCAGACCATCGGGCTCGGGAATCGCGTGGTGCGGTCCGCGAAATGCTCGAAACCGGCATGGCCGAGCTGGCCGTTGACGTGGTCCCAGACGCGGTGGATCACCAGCGCCAGCGCAGGGACCGGCAGCAGCACGGCCGCGACCACCATGAAGCCTTGGATCATCGCCGTCTCGATCACGGTCTGGCTGTCCGAGGACCAGACCGTCGGCGCGACGCTCCGGTGGTGCCAGTGGTGGAAGCGGTAGAGGGCCCGCGTGTGCAGGGCCCGGTGCGCCCAGTAGAACCAGGCATCGTAGAGCACGGCGAGCAGCACCAGCCCGCCGGCGAGTCCGAGCCACCCGCCCCAGGGCTCCCACAGCGTCAGCCCGTGGATCTGCAGCGAGAGCGCCAGCGCGAGGCAGAAGGCCGTCACGGCGATTGAGCGGAGGCTCTCCAGGATCTCGGCGCGCGCGCGCTTCATGCCGTCCCGCGCCGGCTGGATGCGCCGTTCGGGATGCGCGCGGTTCACCTGCACCACGATCCAGCCGAAACCGAAATAGGCCGCGAGGTTCAGCGCATAGGCCGCCGCGAAGATCCAGGCGAGGTCGAGGACGAAGGCCAAGTGACGCGCTCCCCGCGTGCCGTGCTGCGCTGGCGAAGGGCCTAGCGCCGCGGCGTCCTGCGGTCAACGTGCAGGGCGGCCGCCGCGCCGTGCCGTCGCATGGTCGCGACGTCCCCGGCGGCCCGCGGGCCGCCTCGCCTCGGCGGCCGAGGGCCGCCATCGTCTCCGGCGGTCCGCGACCATTCCGGCGCACCACGGCGCGGCGCGCGGCTGGATCCCGTCGCAGGCCTCGGCCCGGTCGCGGCGGTCGACGCTCGATCCCGCCCCGCGCGGCGGCGCCGGCCCCAGATGCTGCGCCGCGGCGCTGCGAATCCCCTAGCGGCGCCCTCCGCCGGGACCTACGCTCCGGCCATGACCCAGCCGCGATTCCTTCATCTCCGCCTGCATTCCGCCTATTCGCTCCTCGAAGGGGCGATCCAGCCGAAGGCCCTGCCGAAGCTGGCCGAGGCGCACGCCATGCCGGCCCTCGCCGTGAGCGACACCGGCAACCTCTTCGCCGCGCTGGAGGTCTCGGAGACCCTCGCCAAGGCCGGGATCCAGCCGATCCCCGCCGCCCAGGTGTCGCTCCGCTTCGCCGAGGCGGCGCGCCCCGACCAGCGCCCGCCCGCGCCGGCGCCGGTGGTGCTGATCGCGCAGTCCGAGGCCGGCTGGCTCAACCTGATGGCCCTCGTGTCGGAGGCGTGGCTCGAGGCCGGCGGCGAGGATCCCTCCCTTTCTCCGGAAGCGCTCGAGGCGCGCTCGGAGGGTCTGATCTGCCTGACCGGGGGCGACGACGGCCCCCTCGGCCGTCTGATCCGCGACGACCGCGGCGACCGGGCCGAGGCGCTGCTCGACCGTCTCGAGACCGCCTTCCCCGGCCGCCTCTACCTCGAGATCCTGCGCCACGGCCCCTCGGACGACGACCCGCGCACGCCGGCGCAGGCCGCGACCGAGCCCGCCTTCGTGGCGATGGCGCACGCCCGCGGCCTGCCGCTCGTCGCCACCAACGACGTGATGTTCGACCGCCCCGGGATGCACGCCGCCCACGACGCCCTGCTCTGCATCGCCTCGGGCGCCTACGTCACGCAGGAGGCGCGCCGCCGCGTCACCGACCAGCATCGTTTCAAGAGCCAGGACGAGATGGCCGCCCGCTTCGCCGATCTGCCCGAGGCGCTGGCGAGCACGGTGGAGATCGCGAAGCGCTGCGCCTTCCGCCCGCGCACCCGCGCCCCGATCCTGCCCCGCTTCGCCGAGGACGAGGTGGAGGAGCTGCGCCGCCAGGCCCGCGAGGGCCTCGCCATGCGCCTCCGCCAGCTCGAGGACACCGGCGCCGGCCTCTCCGGAACGCCCGAGGCCTATGGCGAACGGCTCGACTACGAGCTTTCGGTGATCGAGGGCATGGGATTTCCCGGCTACTTCCTGATCGTCGCCGACTTCATCAAGTGGGCCAAGGCCGAGGGCATCCCCGTCGGCCCCGGCCGCGGCTCCGGCGCCGGCTCCCTCGTCGCCTGGGCGCTGACGATCACCGACCTCGATCCGCTGCGCTACGGCCTTCTCTTCGAGCGCTTCCTCAACCCCGAGCGCGTCTCGATGCCGGACTTCGACATCGACTTCTGCATGGACCGGCGCGAGGAGGTGATCGCCTACGTCCAGCGCAAATACGGCCGCGACCGCGTCGCCCAGATCATCACCTTCGGCGCGCTGCTCTCCAAGGCCGCCGTGCGCGACGTCGGGCGCGTCCTGCAGATGCCGTTCTTCCAGACCGACCGTCTCTCCAAGATGATCCCGGTCGAGGGCGTGAAGCCCGTCTCGATCCCCAAGGCGCTCCTCGACGAGCCCCGCCTCAAGGCCGAGGCCGACACCGACCCGGTCGTCGCCGAGATGCTGGACTACGCCGCCAAGCTGGAGGGGCTCTACCGCAACGCCTCCACCCACGCCGCCGGCGTCGTCATCGGCGACCGGCCCCTGCAGGAGCTGACGCCGCTCTACCAGGACCCCCGCTCGGACATGCCCGCCACCCAGTACAACATGAAATGGGTGGAGCAGGCCGGCCTCGTGAAGTTCGACTTCCTCGGGCTCAAGACCCTCACGGTGATCCAGAACGCCGTGGACCTGCTTAAGGCCCGCGGCGTCGAGATCGACGTCGCCGCCATCCCGCTCGACGACCCCGCCACCTACGCGCTCTACGCCTCGGCCGAGACGACGGCGGTGTTCCAGGTGGAATCCACCGGCATGCGCGACGCGCTCCGCCGTCTGCGCCCGACCTGCATCGAGGACATCGTGGCGCTGGTCGCGCTCTACCGCCCCGGCCCGATGGAGAACATCCCGAAATACTGCAACGTCAAGAACGGGCGGGAGACGCGCGACCACCTCCACCCCCTGGTCGATCCGATCCTCGACGAAACCCAGGGCATCATCGTCTATCAGGAACAGGTGATGGAGATCGCCCGGAAGATGGCCGGCTACACCCTCGGCGGGGCCGACATGCTGCGCCGCGCGATGGGCAAGAAGATCAAGGAGGCGATGGACGCCGAGCGCCCGAAATTCGTCGAGGGCGCCGCCGCCAACGGCGTGCCGAAGGCCAAGGCCGAGGAGGTCTTCGCCCTCCTCGAGAAGTTCGCCAACTACGGCTTCAACAAGTCCCACGCCGCCGCCTACGGCGTCGTCAGCTACCACACCGCCTGGCTCAAGGCGAACCACCCGGTCGAGTTCATGGCCGCCGTGATGAACTGCGACCTGCACCTGACCGACAAGCTCGCCCTCTACCTCGCCGAGGTGCGCCGCCTCGGCATCGAGATCGTGCCCCCCTGCGTCAACCGCGCCCACGCCCTCTTCGCGGTGGAGCCCGGCGGGGACGGCGGCCGCATCCTCTACGCCCTCGGCGCGCTCAAGAACGTCGGGCCCGAGGCGATGAAGCTGATCGAGCGCGCGCGCGACGAGGGCGGGCCCTTCAGGACCCTCTTCGACCTCGCCCGCCGGGTGGAGCTCAAGCGCATCGGCAAGCGCCCGCTGGAGATGCTGGCCCGCGCCGGCGCCTTCGACGCGCTGGAGCCGAACCGCCGCCGCGCGCTCGAGAGCCTCGACGCCCTCCTCGCCTACTCCGCCACCAGCCACGAGGAGGCCGCCTCCGCCCAGGTCTCGCTCTTCGGCGGCTCGGCCGAGCTGCCGCCGCCGCGCCTGCCCAGCCCCGAGCCCTGGCTCCCCGCCGAGCGGCTGGCCGAGGAGCACGGCGCCGTCGGCTTCTACCTCACCGGCCATCCGCTGGACGACTACCGCGGCGTCCTGCAGCGCCAGCGCATCCTGACCCACGAGGACCTCGCCGCCCGCGCCATGGCCGCCGGCGGCGCCGTCGCCCGCGTCGCCGCCGTCGTCGTGACCCGGCAGGAAAGGAAGAGCGCCCGCGGCAACCGCTTCGCCTTCGTCGGCCTCTCCGACCCGACGGCGGCCTACGAGGCGACCTGCTTCTCCGACACGCTCGACCAGAACCGCGCGCTGCTGGAGCCCGGCGCGCTGGTGGTCCTCTCGGTCGAGGCGGAGGTGGAGGAGGGGGACCTCCGCATCCGCATCCGCGGGGCGCAGAGCATTGACGGCGCGGTGGCGGGCGCCGCCGCCACGGGCCTGCGCATCTGGGTCGAGACCCCCGACGCCTTCGAGAGCCTCAAGACGAGATTGGCCTGGGCCGGGCAGGGCGGCCGCGCCAAGGGCCCGGTCGACGTGGTGCTGACCGCGCCGGACATGGACCGGGACGTGACGCTGA
>Ga0102943_1001329_pt1 | contig 15546 bp, 8 predicted proteins | sample SalPonC_black_MG_FD_78174 | JGI IMG/M metagenome (GOLD analysis project Ga0102943, IMG submission 78174) | Salt pond soil microbial communities from South San Francisco under conditions of wetland restoration - Salt Pond MetaG... | ecosystem: Environmental > Aquatic > Marine > Intertidal zone >...
AATCCTCTCGTGTTTTTTCCTCCTGCTGGCGGTAGCGGGCTCTCTGCTGTCCTCCTCGAAGCCCAGCCTGCCTAACGTGCTTTTCATATTAGTGGACGATCTGGGTGTCATGGATATCGCGATCGAGTCCGGTGAGTCGTTCTATGAGACGCCGCGCATCGATGCGCTGGCTGGAAAGGGCATGCGCTTCACCCAGGGCTACAGCACCAGTCCGGTTTGTAGCCCGGCCCGTGCCAGCCTGATGCTGGGAACCAATCCGGCCGATCACGGGATAACGGACTGGATTGGAGCAGCCATCGGCGCCAAACAAGCCAAGCGGAAGTTTGGCAAGATCGAGCCCCCTGACTACGTCCGCGCACTCCCGGCAGAGCAGACCACCATCGCTGAAGCCTTCAAGGCAGCCGGCTACGAGACCTTCTACGCCGGAAAATGGCATCTGGGGCCGGAAGGATCCTGGCCGGAGGACCATGGCTTTGATATCAACGTCGGCGGATGGGATAGTGGCAGTCCCCGTGGCGGTTTCTTCGCACCCTGGAAGAATCCGAATCTGCCCAGCGGGCCCGACGGAGAGTCCCTGAGCCTGCGCCTTGCACGTGAGACGGCGAACTACATACAGTCCGACAAGAACAAACCTTTTTTTGCGGTGCTCTCTTTTTATGCGGTCCACAGTCCACTGGAGACCAGCAAGGAACTCTGGGCGAAGTACCGCGACAAAGCAGAAGCGATCGGCTGGAAAGGCGAACGCTTTGAGATCGATCGCACGCTTCCCGTTCGCCTCGTTCGTGACCACCCTGTTTACGCCGGCATGATCGAGACCTTGGACGATGCGGTCGGGATCGCACTTGATGCCGTGGAAGCTGCCGGCATCGCCGGAAACACAATTATCTGTTTTACTTCGGACCACGGTGGTGTCGTATCGGGCGACCACTACTCGACATCGATGCTTCCCTTACGCGGCGGGAAGGGCCGTCAATGGGAAGGCGGGCTCCGGGTGCCGACCTACCTCTACGCCCCCGGAGTGACTCAGCCGGGAAGCACCACTGAGGTTCCTTTTACCGGAGCTGATTTCTTCCCCACCCTTCTCGACCTTGCCGGCCAGCCGCTTATGCCGGAACAGCACCGGGATGGCGTGAGCTTTTTGCCGGTGCTCAAAGGCAGCAGCATTGAGGACCGTGCCATCTTCTGGCACTATCCGCACTACAGCAACCAGGGAGGTGACCCCTCATCCATCATCCGTCGCGGCGACTGGAAACTCATTCACTACTGGGAAGACCATCACCGCGAACTCTATAATCTCGATCTGGATCCCGGTGAGACAACAGATCTCGCCGCAAAGGAACCGGAACTTGTCGATGCTCTGACTGCGGAACTGAACGCCCACCTGGTTGATAAAGCGGCCAACCTGCCGAAGCCCTGGTATGGCTATCGAGAAGAGATGGAGGAAATACAGCACCTGCGTGCCCTCGAGCGAAAAGCAGAACTGGAAGTCCAGCACGCTGAATTTCTTGATCCCGAATGGCAGCCGAATCCAACCTGGTGGGACAGTTCGCTGGGGCAGGATTGACTTTCGATGCAATCGGGAGAGAAAATCTTGCTCTGAGCAGATCTACGCTAGAGCAGATCCTTTCGGAGTCGCGCAAGGCGAGCCCTCACATGAGTGATAAATCCGGAAAAGAAGCCATATCATTTTGTTAATTTTTATTAACTATTTATTGCAATTCGTCCAAATTGCGCTTAACAGTCCTTGAATGATTAAAGATAACCGAGCCATATCACTTCCACTGTCTTTATGTATTCTTTTTTTATGCGGTTCCCCACTCGCGGCCGAGGATTGTCAAAGTAAAGCAAACCCGAACTCCGACCGGCTTCCCGCCTACCTGAGTACCCATACCGCGCCGGAGCAGCTTCTATTTGAAGATCCGATGACCGGCGACTGGCAGGACAACTGGTTTGTCGACGGCAAGGAGGCTTATCTGGCCAATAGTGACTACGGGCTCTACTTCGCTTCGGGGGATTACATGTATCCGGACCCCGACAACCGCACTCACGAGCAGCGGCAGAAGATGAACGCCAGTCATGCCGTCCTTTGGACCAAGCAGGAATTCGAAGGGGACATCATTATCAGCTACGAATGCACCCGGGTCGATATGAGCGGCTACGGCGTCAATATCATCTACGTCCAGGCGCAGGGGATCGGGACCGAAGAATTTCCCAAGGATATCTACGAATGGCGGGAATACCGCGAAGTCCCCACCATGGGAAAATACTACACCTATATGAATGCGCTGCACATCAGCTACAATGTCGGCGACCACGAGAGCACCTGGTACATCCGCGCACGGCGGTATCCAAAAAATGACTCCATCGGCCTCCGGTGGGGCATGACGAAGCTGAAACCTGATTACGATGACGAAGGTGCCAAGATGATGCCCGGCAAAACCTACATCATCGAGGTTGAGAAAACCGGCGAATCCCTGACTTTCCGAACTTTTGACAAGGAAAGCAAAAAACTCCTCAAAGAGGCCACTTGGGACACCACTCAGGTCCACGAATTAATGCAGCCTCGTGTCATAACAGAGGGCCGCATCGGTTTCCGGCAGATGTCGGGCAAAAAAAACATCTACTCGAATTTTAAGGTATTCCGACGATAATCCTTCACCGCTTATTTGGTGTCCGTCCCTATCCGAGCATGCCGGAATACTTGCGGGGCATGTGCCATGGATGGATCAAGTTGGTGGTGTGAAATCCGATTCCTTTTCCTCCCCCCGATAAGCAAAATCCGCCAAAATCGTACAATAAAATCCACGCCGTCTGACGGCATCCACCTAATGAAATCGATACACCCCGCACCTTACCTACGCTCCCTTAAACTGCAGAGCACATGTTTTGCCCTTATGCTGCTGGCTGCATTCACATACGTGGCCGATGCAGAGCCTGCGGATGATACCACCGTTTACTGGGCAGGCAAAGAGCGAATCCATGTTGCCGAATGTAGGCGCTACTCCAGGGAAACTCCGGAAGCCAAGGCTAATTATCAAACCATGACCTACGCCGAAGCCAAAGCGAAGGGCCTGCCGCTTTGCTCGCGTTGCCCCGGCAGTGATACCCCGGGCAAGGGCACACCGGACTCATCATCAGCTGATAGCGCTCCGGCATCGACACTATCAGCCGATAGCTCCCAATCGACAAGTGCGGAGGCGGGCGTAGCAGCCGACACGATCGTCTATTACGCGACAGGCAAAAGGCGCACCCACGTCGCCGAATGCCGGCGTTATTCGCGTCTGAGTTCGGAAGAAAAAGCAGCGATGGTAACCATGACTTACGCACAGGCTCAGGCTAGGAACCTGCCGCTCTGCTCACGCTGCCCAAGCAGTGACACGCCCGGCAAAGGCACAGCTGAAGAAGCGAGCCCATCCGACGTGGAGTCCTCCACCATCCATAACGCCAATACAAAGGTCTATCATTCTGCGGGCAAAAAGCGGGTGCACGTTGAGGGTTGCCGACGTTTAAACTCCAAAGAAGGCACGACAGTCATGACGCTGGGCGAGGCCGAGGCCAAGGGTCTGGCCCTCTGCTCACGTTGCCCCGGCAGCACCACACATGGCAAAGGCAACCCCGAAAAATCCGAAACATCTGCAGACCTTCCGGAGTCATGGGTCAACCCGGCACCGGCAGACGTAACCAAAGCAGTTTACAAACCCAGCCCACTGGAACCGCTCGCCACACTGGGGCCGGACGGCAGACTCGCCTACAGATCTTTCTCCACTAAAGGTGACCGCCTCATCGACTGGTCCAAATGCGGCTACATGATGAGCAACGAACCCCTGCCCTTTGTGCCGGTAGTCGAAACCCTCGAGCCACTGGTCGGCGAAGCCAAGAAAGACGGCAACTTGGCCTATCCGATGGGTCCGGACAGCCGTGATCGAATTCAAGCGGCTCTCGATAAAGTCGGCGCGATGCCTGCCGGATCGGATAAAATAAAAGGTGCCGTGCTACTGAAGAAAGGCACCTACTATCTCGTTGGTGGTCTGAACGTACCCTCGGGTGTCGTCCTGCGTGGAGAGGGCTCCGGCGAAGATGGCACTGTCCTCATCGCGAAAAGCCCGGAAGGCAAAGGCGATGCGATATCGATCGGCTCGGGCGAAGGCATCGATTATATCGGCGAGGATAACCCGGTCCGCATCACCGACGCTTACGTGCCCACAGCCAGCTACTCTGTGACTGTCGCGGACGCGAGCCAGTTCAAAGCGGGCGACTACGTGTGCGTTCGCAAAACGGTGAATGACAAGTGGATTGAAGTGCTTGGCGTGGGCGAGCGGCTGCGTCATATCCGCGGCGGCAAGGAAGGCGCCTTCAAGCGCCCCTGGCGCCCGGAGGCATACCAGTTCCGCCACATCCGTCAAATCTTCAAGGTGAGCGGCAACACCCTCTTCTTCGAAGTCATGCTCCCGCAGTCCTTTGATCAAGCGCATGGCGGCGGCGAAGTCTTCAAGGTGAGCGTTGCCTCGCTGGCAAGACAGTCCGGCGTCGAGTCGCTCCGCGTCGTCTCCAATTACGACGCGACCGTCCGGGGCGGGAAAGGCACCAACTACTATAACTTTAGAAACGGCATCAATGTTAGCTCGGCAATGAACAGCTGGGTGAGGGATTGCACGGTGAAGCACATCAGCTTTGCCGCAGTCAAGGTCGACAGTAATACGATGTTCATCACGGTTCGCGACTGCAACTATCTGGAACCGGTCGGCCCGAAGTCGGGCGGCAATTACTATGCCTTCTCGATCGCGGGGGGCACCGGCCACCTCTTCTACAATTGCTACGCCGAAGATGCCCGTCACTGTTTCGCCGGAGGTTCGCGCAACATGGGGCCCTACGTCTTCTACCGCTGCACCTCCCTTCGTGGCGGCCAGTCGGAACCGCACCACCGCTGGGGCACGGGATTTCTCTATGACAACGTCTCAACCGTGGACGGGAGACTGGCAGCCATCAACCGAGGCGACTCCGGTAGCGGCCACGGCTGGGCGGCATCGAATACGCTTTTCTGGAACTGCAACGCACAAAACATTGTGGTGATGGATCCGGAAACCGAGGGGGAGAACAACTTTGCCATCGGCTTCACCGGCGATCCGGAGAGCGATTACGAAACCAAGGGCCTCATGTATGCCAACACCCGGGCTGGTTACTGGGGTACGCCACAGGAAGGCAAATACTACGGTTACCCGCTGATGGGGAGCGGCCACATTGAAAGCCCGACAGCGCCGGTCGAACCGCGCAGCCTTTTCCTCCAGCAGCTCATTGAGCGCATCGGCGAAGAACAGGCCAAGGCGGTTCTGAAGTAGTCGGCATTCAAATCTCATCCGGCTTCCAAAGGGGAATGCCCTGCGTCTTCAACTGTTGCTCGTAACGCTGCGGGAAGGGCTGCTGCTCGGATGGAATTTTCGGCAAGCCTTCGTTGACCAAAAATGGCTCGGTGGAATCCCACCAATCATCGTAAGCCTGCTTCAATCCCTGCACCACTTCCGGGTACTGCTCGACCAGATTCGTCGTCTCACCCGGATCGGCCAGCATATCGGCCAGATGCATGACGGGCTCATCGTCTTCGAGTTCGAAGACCAGGCGCCAGCGGTCGGTGCGAACGGCACCACGATGATATTGGCTTTCTTCCCGGGTCGCTCTGCTCCATTTGCCATCGTCCCAACGGCCGCGGTGGAAGAAGCGAGTGCGCTCGGGCCAATCTGCCTGCGGCGCTTCAAGCAGCGGCAGAAATGACATGCCCTTCGCGGGCAAAGGACCGTCCGGGAGTTCTGCTCCGGCAAGGGCCGCAAGCGTGGGGTAAACATCATAATGATTCGTCAGCCCGTCTATATCGGCACCCGCTTTAATTTTACCGGCCCAAAACCAGAAAGACGGGACGCGCGTGCCTCCCTCGTGGTGCGATGCTTTATAGCCGCGAAGACTGGCATTGTAAGCAGGCTCCTGTTTACCTCCCTTATACTCTATCCTGCGCGATGCCGAGCCGTTATCCGTCATAAAGACGACGAGCGTATTTTCCAGCGCACCCCACTCTTCCAACTTTGCCATCAGGCGACCGAAGTTGTCGTCGATATTCTCGACCATGCCGTAGAAGCCTGCAGTCTTTTCGGAGAGACCCATCTCAAGAAAGCGTTTTTTGTAGCTCTCGGGTGCGATGTAGGGACTATGCGGCGCATTGGTTGAGATGTAGGCAAAAAAGGGCTGTTCCGTTTCGAGTTGGCCTTTGATCCATGCCAGGCCCGCATTGAAGAACAGGTCCGTGCAGAAACCTTTCGTTTTCACAACAGTGTCATTGTGCAGGAGTGTGCTGTCGAAGTAGGTGTTCACGGTATTGGCCTTGAAGTCGCCCCACCGGTATTGACCGATTCCCCCTGCCCCGTGCATGAGCACTTCGTCAAAGCCCCGGTTCTGCGGCAGGTAAGCTTCCTCATCCCCCAAGTGCCATTTGCCAAAAAGACCGGTGGCGTAACCCGCCGTTTTTAAAGTTTCCGGCAAGCTAACCACATCAAGCGCCATTCGCTCGCGCTGAAAGACGGTGTGGGTGATCCCCACCTCAAATGGATGACGTCCACTCATCAAAGCTGCGCGGGTCGGCGAACAGGTCGAACTGGCCTGATAGTTGGTGAAACGAGTGGACTGGGCATGAAAGCGGTCGAGGTGAGGTGTCTCCAGGAAAGGGTGCCCCATGCAGGAAAGGTCGCCCATTCCCTGGTCGTCGGTGATGACGAGGATGATGTTCGGGCGGCTGCCGGCAAGTGAAGCGGATTGCTCTTTTTCGTCGGCGGCAACAAAAGGGAGAATTGTCAGGAGCAGAGTGATTTGTAGGTACTTTATCATACAGGCAGAGTAGAGAATAACCATTGATGAAAGACCTGCGTAAAGAAGGTCTTTACACTAGGCCGGTGATTAATGTTTATTAATTTATGCGATTATCAACATCAAGTCGAAAGCGCTCCAGTGTGATAAGCCCCTACCTGCCCCTAACCGGTCTCCTGACTTGCCTCTTTCTATCCTCCTGCGCTTCGACGCAAACAATCGGATCGCAAAGCGCGGCAAAGGTCCACTTCCATGACGACATGACGCATAACTGGCAGGACAACTGGTTTCTCGACGGCGAACCGGCTACCGTCGAGCAGCGCGAGGGGGGCCTATACTTCTCGGGTGGCACTGTGACGAAGCAGTTCATCTACCGAAACTTCAAAGTGGAGCAGCTCTAAACTTATGAAACTTATTCTTCGCTATGCACTATTTCCGGGAGCGCTTCTTCTCCCGTTCATCGTTCAAGCCAAGCTGGAAGTATCCGACTTCTTCGGCGACCACATGGTCCTCCAGCGCGGGCAACCCCTCCCCGTTTGGGGCACGGCCACGCCCAATACCGAGGTAACCGTTACATTTCGAAACGATTCCATATCGGCCCGTGCCGACAGCGAAGGGAAGTGGCTGGCTAAGCTCCCGCCCCAGAAAACCGGCGATCCAGTCAATCTCAAAATAACATCCGACGGGGAAGTCGTTGTTTTTAATGATGTCCTGGTCGGTGAGGTCTGGATATGCTCCGGACAGTCCAACATGGAGTGGCGGGTGGACCGGTCCGCGAATCCGGAAGCGGAAATCGCCGCCGCAAACTACCCTTCGATTCGCCTTTTTGACCTGGCACGCAGCTATTCCCCCGAGCCTCTGGATTCGGTCGATGCCAGTTGGCGAATTTGCTCACCCGCGACAGTCGCTTCGTTCTCAGCCGTGGGCTACTACTTTGGACGAAAACTATGGCAGGAACTGCAAGTGCCCATCGGGCTGATCTCATCCAATTGGGGTGGCACCCCGGCCGAAGCCTGGACGCCACTCAAGACCCTTGAATCGAACCCCGACTACGCCGAAATCGTTGCGACCTACCACGATTCCAACCAGCTACTGCGCGACAATCCCGATCTCGAAGCGAAAATGCAGGCCGTTTTCGACAAATACGCCTCAAAAATCGCAGCACTGGGAAAAGCCCCGCCCCAACCGGATGCCTCTTGGTTTGACCCTGATGCCGACATGGGACCGCTCGAATCCGTACAGCCGGGAGTCGATTTTCTAGAGGACACAAACGGGCTCGTGCACGTGCGCAAGTTCTTCACCCTGACCGCAGAAGAGGCGAAGCGCAGCGGCGCGCGCATTAAGCTGGGGCAGATAGATAATTTTGATACCACCTGGATCAACGGCGTCGCCGTCGGAATGACCAACTCAGACGTTCGCGACTCGCGCGCCGTAGCTCGGGACTATGCGATTCCCGATGGCACCTTGAAAGCAGGTCAAAACGTTGCACTCATCCAAATCGTCGATATCCGGCGAATTGCCCATTTCGGAAAAAACATCGATCACCCGGAAATTGTTTGGGAAGATACCGCGGCTCTTCCGCTCCAAGACGGCTGGGAGATGCAAATCGTATCCGACCTCGGTCGCCGCCCACCGACTCTTGAACGAAAGATGCGAAACACCGGATCCTATCTCTGGAACGGGATGATCTGTCCGCTCATCCCCGCTGCCTTCCGCGGCGTAATCTGGTATCAGGGAGAGTCCAACGCATCACGCGCCGAGCAATACCAAACTCTTTTTCCCGACATGATTCAAGCCTGGCGAAACGAATGGGGCCGGGGCGACTTCCCCTTCTACTTCGTTCAGCTCGCTGGCATCACCGGACGCGTCGGCTGGCCCGAACTGCGTGAGGCCCAGCGCCGCGCACTCCGCCTTCCAAATACCGGCATGGCAGTGACTATTGACATCGGCGATCCTGACGATGTACATCCGAAGAATAAACAGGACGTCGGCCTGCGCCTCGCCCTCTGGGCCCTGGCTAAAACCTACGGCCAGAGCGAAGCTCGCAGCCCATTGGGCCAGCTGCCACTCATCGGCCAACTTTTTCAAAAGCCCATCCCCCATTCCGGACCGCTCTTCAAAAAAGCCACCATCAACGGCGGCCGAATCCGGCTCCATTTTGATCACGTTTACAACGGTCTGATAACCAGCGATGGTCAAGCCCTGAACGGCTTCGAGATCGCCGGAGCCGACGGCATCTTCAAACCGGCCGAAGCTCGCATTGATGGCGACCATGTGCTTCTTTCCCACCCTGATATTTCAACCCCGACAGCAGCCCGCTACGCCTGGCACGAGTATCCGGAAGGTGCGAATCTCAGTAATAGTGCCGGGCTGCCTGCTTCGCCTTTTCGAACCGGAATTTAAATATTATTACTAATAATTAGTTGACCCGGAATCCGAAAATCGCTTTACTTAAAATACAGTCTATTAACCGTTAACCCCAAATAATGATGCATTCCCTACCCCTACCCCTGAATAAACTGATAAGTGCAAGTCTTGCCGGCGTATTCGGCCTCGCAACCAACGCCTACTGCCAAACCACCACATTCGGTTCGAGCAATGACGGCCTCGGCGGCTTCACCCAAAGCAGTGTCGATGTCACCCAAACCGCTGTTCCGGAACCGTCCGCGTTCGCATTTCTAGCCGGCGGCTTGGCCGTCCTGACACTCCTGCGCCATCGCCGCTAGTTTTCCGCCATCATTTCCCTACAAGCCTCCGGGACCACGGAGGTTTTTTTGTTTTTGCTACGGATGAGGAACATGCATCCCAATCCGGCTTCAAACTTATACGAAAGCCTTGAAATAGACTTGCCCGAGACTAAACTATGATAAATATTAAATTGATTCCCAGGAAGCTCCGTGCAAAAAAGGCCCCGTTTGATTCCCCACCTCTTGCGCCAGCATCGACGACATACTACAGTGTAGAAAAATGTAACCTCTATGTATTCAGTGCCCCATCTACCCCATGAGCGGATTGACTATCCGGTTCCTGCGGCGAAGCAGACAAAGGGTGGCTTTGCTCTGGTTATCTCGCTGACGCTGATGGCTTTTTTGGTCGTCCTCAGCCTCACATTGGCCTCGCTGGTCTCGGTGGAAAATCAATCCATCTCGATGCAGAAAAATCGGCTGCTGGCCAAGCAGAATGCACGTGTTGGGCTGATGGCCGCAATCGGCGAGTTGCAGGCGGTCGCCGGTCCGGACCAGCGCACGATGGCCCGTGCCGAACTCATGCGCCAGCATCTCTCCGTCGATGTGGAAATTAGCGACATACCGAACAACGCAGGCGATGTACGGCTCTACTGGCTGGGCGTGTCCCACAGTGATGGAACTTCCGGCATCGCGCCAAACAACCAGCCGGTGCACTGGCTGGTCTCAGGATTGGACAAAACCGCCGATACCGTCGGCCAGTTGACGGGACCCTTGGCAGACCCCGTATTGCTGATCGATGACGGGGCCGCCGAGACGGGAAGTCTCCTAAGCGCCGGCAAAGTTCCCATCACGAAAGGCGGTAGCGAGGTCGGTGCCTACGCCTGGATCGTGGATGACGAAACCCAAAAAGCCAAGCTGGCCCCGGATAACCCCGAAGTGGATAACGAAAATCCGTCCTCTCTGCTGAGCCAGCAAAGAAGCAATCTACCCGGCTACTTCGATTTGGGCGACACCACCGGCCTAACGACCTCACTCTCGACCTTATCCCGAGCATCCACTCTCCGTGATTTGGTTATCGGCCAAAGTGCTAACGAGACGCTTTCACGACAGCGCTATTACGACTACACGCTGACCGGATACGGCATTCTGGCCGACACCCGCAACGGCGGCCTCAAGCGCGACTTGACCGCCGCCTTTGAAAATCCGGAGATTTTTGACGACCTTTTTCCCGACACTTCGGAGACGCCCTACATCGCGATGGATCCGAATAAATTCAATATTTCCACCGAATTACAGAGCAACGGTTACATCCACTTCGGGATCTTCAGAGACTTTTATAACCTGAAGGATTACATCAACAACGGCACGCTCCCTCTCAGCGTCATCTCTAAAGACTTGTTTTACAAAGGCGGCAGCCCGGCGACTCGCGACGGCATAGTCGGACCGCATGAAATCAACGAGCTGAACCATCCTTACGGCGAATTCGATGTCTGGTCCGGGACGGCACAGGGAGATTTCTCGCCATCGGAAAACTATGCCCACAATCCAATTACCCCCTCATTGGCTTTCTTTCAGCAGAATGCCTGGGCGGAACTTTTGAGTTCCACCCAAACGGATTTCACTTATGAACGAAACGCTCAGACATGGATCGGAGTATATAATCCTTACAATATAAGATTGAGTATCAGCACGCAGGGCAACGGGCTTATGCTCCACGGCTTCCCGCAGGGCTATCTTACTTTCTATGAAACCGGAACGACCAACCAACTGGGTTTTAGAAGGAACAACGGCACCGGAGAGATCGGCGAGAGTGCAAATCTTTATAACAACGAAAGATGGGTTCACGCCACGCAACCCGCACTGATTCAACCGGGAAAAACGATGATGTTTGGCTATGAAACTTCGGTCGGCGTCGGCGATTCCGATGAAGACGACAGTTCATGGTCTCAGGATATCGCTGCAGCTTCGGTAGCATCCGTTTTTCGTGAAATACCCGCTGAAAACCAAATAACCGGTGGTGTAGTTCCAAATGTGGACATGCTGGCGGAGTTTGCTTTTCTCGACCTTGGTTATCCGAATGGAGGAAGGGCATTCGGTGGCAACATGGGCTGGGGCATCCCCTACAGGCCCGGTCTGGGAGATCCGAATCGAACGGGTGGGCTGTTCGAAATCGCTCAGATCTTTTATTTTCCGTTCTCAGTAGATTTTTTGACGGACACCGGAACGCTGGAAAGCGTGCGCATGAGGAGGCGTTTTTCAGATGGGAATTACACCGGGACCCCCGGAGTTAAATTCTTGCGACAAAACCTCACCCTGGGCTCTAGCCGAATGCAACCGACCGAAGAAGTCGTCTACAATTTCAAGCTGCGCACCTCTATAGAAACCGGTGCCAATGCCATACGCCCGCTCATCGACAGCAATATCCGCGCGATCTGGAACAACCCGAAATGGGATACCGGCCTGAACCTCGACACGATCGCGACGCATACCTTTGCGGACAACGAGAGTAGCTTCGTCTCTGTGTCTCCCAGCCCCCTGGATATCGACGTTCCGGAAGCCTCGCTCTCCAACGGCAACGGCTCGGTCTTCCAAACTATCCTTTTCGATATTCCGAGAGAGCCTCTTGTCTCGCTCGGACAGCTGCAGCATGCCGCGGCCGGACGTTTCAGCTATGAGCCAAGCTACATCGTGGGCAACTCTTACGCCAACATCCGTATTCCCCTCGATGACTGGGTGAACGACACCGCCAGCGATACCTTCAGCGACAACCATGATCGTATTCTGGAAATAAGCGGCAACTTCAACCTATACGATGCTTCCTACCTGGTCAATGAGGCGCTCTTCGACAGCTACACATTCACGACCATCCCCCAGAGCAGCACGGATGCCGAATTGGCGGGGTTTCTTGATCAAGAACAACTTCTACTAAACCCACGCTACATCCCCTATGAACCAGCGGGGCTGAGTTTTGATACCGGCAATCTGCAGGCTGCCGATGCCGGCCGGACCAATGCGGGACATGTGCTCGTCGACGGCGCCTTCAACATAAACTCGACCTCGGTTGAGGCCTGGAAGGTTTTCCTCTCCGGCACCAAGGGTCTGCCCTTTTCAAAGATGGATAGTGACGGATCGATATCCGGGTTCGAGGCGGTGGATAACGTGCGTTTCCCACGCGTACAAACCGTCCTCGGCAATCCTTGGGAGGAGATTGCGGATGATGATTCCTGGTTCGGCTTCCGCAGCCTGCAGGTCGAGGAGATAGAGGAACTCGCCCAATCTATCGTTGAACTCGTGCTCGAGCGCGGGCCGTTCTACAATCTTTCCCAATTCATCAATCGCAGCCTCGAGGACGACGATACGGGCAAATCCGGTTTGTTACAGGCCGCGTTGGATAAAACTATAAACTCCTCCATCGACCCGGCTTACGAAAGCCCGGCAGCGAGCGGCACATTCAATCAAATAGCCCCCGACAGCACCCAGGGTGCCGGATTTCCCTTACAGCTATTACAAGGTGACTTACTCCAGGTGCTGGCCCCCTACATGCAGACTCGCTCGGATACGTTTAAAATTCGAAGTTATGGTGAATCAACTGATCCTTTGACAGGTCGAGTCATAAGCCGAGTCTGGTGCGAAGCCATTGTGCAACGCCTGCCGGACCCGGTGGAGGCGTCGGGCGGAGGAACGGTAAAGGAGGAATTGCAATCTCCCAGTAACAGCTTTGGGAGGAAGTTCACCATCCTCTCGTTCCGCTGGCTGGACGAAGACGAGGTCTAGGCAGTGTTTTTAATTTATCGCAAAGTTGGCAAATCATGAAATTTCACAAATTACTCTACGGTGCGTGTCTCTTATTTCTGGGTGCTTCCCTTTCAAGCGCCGAGTCAACGGGCAAGACAATTCAATTTCGGGCTTTGGCTTTGGAAAAAAATCTGAATGCGGAACTCTACTATAAAGACGGCTCGGATTATATCCTATTACCATTGTCGCACTATCGGCCATCCACCCAAAGCACGGCGGCGTGTGATGATACGGGCAAGCTGCTACTCTTTGAGAAACTCGAAACTGAAGGAGGAAAAGTCGTATTCCAGCAAAAGGTTAAGGTCGCCGTTCCCAACCTGAGCAAGCAGGTCCTGCTGCTTGCCGGAAATCACGACGACAAAACGAGAGTCATCGCCGTGGAGGACAATCTGAGCGGGGATGACAAAGACTGGCTCTTTATCAATACGACGAAGTCGCCGATGGCTTTCCAGATTGGTGACGCCAACAAACCGTTTCCGCTGCCGCCCTGGCAATCCGTCCCCAAAAGAGTCCAAGTCGACTCCGGAAAAGGTGCCGCCATCCGGGTAGCTGCTTTCCAAAAAGAAGAATGGAAACGTGTTTACTCCACTTACTGGCCCATCTACGACGGACAACGGGCACTCGTCATCTGCGTGACGAGAGGAAATAAAACCCAGGTCTTGAATTTTTTTGATGTGGCTCAACCGGGCGTCACTGCGGACCGCTAATAGCACATCCAAGAAGCAGGGCCGGTCCCGGTCGGCCGTCAATCCTTCCAGACCGCGACTCCGCCGCGGCCGATGACGCGACCGCCGAAGATAAACCGCGCATTTTTCGGCGCTGGCACCTCCAGTGCTTCATCCAGATAATTAACCGCGATGCCGAAACCGTCGCGGTACTCCATCATCAGGCCTTCCGGCAGGCGTTCCGTGCTGATACCGGCCTGATGATACACGCGGCGGAGGACGGCTTCCTCCAATTTGGCTTCGTCGGTATAGGGCCCGATGTAGGTAACGGTTCCGTTCCCTAGCTTACGATGTGTGACCGCGGCTTTCCCCTTGTAGAAACTATTTTCATAGGTCGCCCAGGTTTCAGTGCCCTCCATCGGTTCCAGAATGTCGCCCCAGATATTCCACTCATAGGATTTGTCTTCATAGCCAACCGATCCGTTTTCCGGACTGGGGATGATATCAAAGGCAAAAATTTCCGCGCCGATCAAATCGAGGATCGGCTCCGAGCGACGGGCCTCCCAAAGTTGCCCGTCGCGGTTCATCTGGCCGGTGCGGGCCCCCAGCACGAGATGCCCGCCCTGCCGCACGTACACTTCCCACTTTTCGATCAGATCGTAGTCCAATAGCTGGTAGGCGGGCGCGAGGATGACGGGGTAATCGGAAAAGTCCTTGGCCTCGTCGATGAAATCGACGGGCGCGGCGAAGGACTTGACCACCGGATAATAGTGGTCGACCACGAATTCGAAGTAGTCCCACTCATTGGAGAGCGGACGGCGCTCCTGCCGCCAGCGGTTATCGCGGTCGACGAGGATGCCGGTTTTACGACTCAGGTAGTCGGCGTTCATTTTACGCTCGGGATCGTAGTGCTCGCGCAACTCGCGGATCTCGCCCGCGAAGGTGGAAAAGTCGATCCCGCTGTAGCTGGGCGTCACTCCATCGGGATTCATGATGCCGTAGTGATACATCTCCGAGCCGTAAACCGGCTGGCGAAAGCGGTAGGTCAAGGCGAATTCGTTGCCCGCCGCATAGGCGTGCCAAAGCCACATCCGGACGATGCCGGGCTCGAGGAGTGGATTGGCCACCCGGCTCCAGTTGATCTGACCGGGCTGGAGTTCCATGATGCCGGTGACGCCGCCGATCGGGCGGTAGTAGTCGGCGGCGCGCACGATATGATGGGGCATGCCCCGACGGTAGCCCTCGTCGCCCACGCCCATATTGTAGGCGTGCGCCATGTAGGTGGTATAGGAGACAAAATCGAGTTCGTCCTTGTTCAGCCAGGGATCGGCGTCGCCGCGGTCGTTCTCGTAGTTGGTCGTGATCCACTGGTCCTCGGAGGCGTGTTTCCGGATCGTTTCCGCCTGGAGATGGAGATGGCTGGCCGTCTCGTGGGCCATGAAGCGGTCGTGGTCCAAGTGGTGGTGCGGATTGTTCATGCCGAGACTGATGCGTGGCAGCGTGATCTGCTCGAACTTGTTGTAGGTCATGCTCCAGAAGGCCGCGCCCCAGGC
>Ga0102943_1001330_pt1 | contig 15532 bp, 13 predicted proteins | sample SalPonC_black_MG_FD_78174 | JGI IMG/M metagenome (GOLD analysis project Ga0102943, IMG submission 78174) | Salt pond soil microbial communities from South San Francisco under conditions of wetland restoration - Salt Pond MetaG... | ecosystem: Environmental > Aquatic > Marine > Intertidal zone >...
ACGGCATTGCCGGCAACCAGGTGGCGTTTGATGTCCGCAGAAAAGACAGACACGCCCGCATTACCATTCTTTCTGCAGAAACCGTCCCGGAATATGATCCCTGCTCTCTGCCCTATTATCTCGGGGGTGAGTGCGGCAGAACCGATGTGTTCCGTAAAACCCCGGAAGACTACACGGCCTGCAGCATTGACCTGGTGTATGACAGCCGGGTGGTATCCATTGATCCGGAGGCAAAAGCTGTCACCACCCATGGCGGCGGGCAGATTGGTTATGACAAACTGGTGCTGGCCCATGGGGGAGATCTGTTCACCCCCCCCATCCCCGGCATTGACAACCCAGGGGTGTTCTCCTGCAAACAGCTGGCAGAAACGGAAAAGCTGGCCGCCCATCCCGGCAGCAGCGCCGTGGTCATCGGATCAGGTGCCATCGGCATTGAAGCAGCTGAAGCATTGAAACGCAAAGGATATGCTGTCCATGTAGTTGAGCTGATGGACTGGATTCTGCCCTCCTTGTTTGACCAACCCACGGCCAGACGTCTGGAAACCGCATTAAAAGGGTATGGCATCCATGTGTTCACAAAAGAAAAGGTCCTGGAAATCAAGGGCACGGGCAAGGTAACCGCTGTGGTCACGGACCGGCGCACCATTGCCTGCGACACCGTGGTGGTGGCCACCGGTGTAGTGCCGGGCACGGCCCTGGCCCGGACCGCGGGCATTGACACCGGCCGGGGCATCCAGGTGAACCGGCAGATGCAGACCAGCGTGCCTGATATCTATGCCTGCGGTGACTGTGTGGAAACCATTGATGCCTGCACCGGTGAAACCGCCATGTTCCAGCTCAAGCACAACGCCATTGAACAGGCCCAGGTGGCAGCCAGCCATATCAATGGAGAAAAAACCCGTTACCTGGGGGCCTATGCCTTTGCCAGGGCCCATTTTTTTTCCACCCATGCCGCCACCTTCGGCAAAACCCAGCGGGCCACCGACTGTATCCTGGGAGACAAACGGGTCATTGAAAGAGAAGACAAAGACAATTACCTGCGGGTGATGCTGCTGAACAACCAGATCGTGGGGGGACAGGCCATCGGCACCTTTGCCGACGGCTTAGGCTTGCTCATCGGTGCCATGTGGCGCAAAGATGACTTTATGGAAATTGCCGCCAAAGTGCGCACAACCCCCAGAAGCGGTGCAGTCCACACCTGGCCCATGCTGCGGCTGGGGCATCTGCTGGGATTTTAATATCGGATTTTTTTAACGGTTTTCTACATAGTGCAAGCCTTAACAATTTGTGCCAGGAAAAATATACTTGCGTATCATTTTTAAAATATGTATAGTTCTATTATACATTTAACCAAATGAAAAGGATGGCAGCATATGAAAGCATCCGTCGTTGATTTAAGATACAGGATGAATGATGTCCTCAAAGCGCTTGACAGAAATGAAGAAGTAACAATTCTGTATCGCGGCAAAATAAAGGGTATACTGATTCCTTCCAGAAAAAAAAATCAAATGAAAATGATCGACCACCCCTTTTTCGGCATGTCCGCCCAGGCAGACAAAAAATCTGTTCAGGAACAAATGGATGACTTGAGAAGGGCAAGATACAATGATATTTGATACAGATATTTTTATCTGGGCACAGAAGGGGAACCAAAAAGCAGCAGGGATAATGGAAAAGTCAGAGGACAGATTTCTTTCCATTATTTCCTATATGGAACTTATGCAATGTGCCGAAAACAAAAAACAGCATAAATTTGTAAAAGATTTTTTGTCTTCTTTTGGATTTAATATTTTGCCGTTAACTGAAAATATCGGGCATCGTGCCTCAATCTATGTTGAAGAATACACCTTATCCTCCGGTCTCAGATCAGCAGATGCCCTTATTGCTGCAACTGCCGTTGAAAACAATGTCATCCTTTTATCAAGCAATCGGAAGCATTTTAGAGTCATTAAAGAACTCACATTCAAATGCTTTATGCCGTGAATATCTGCAGATTTTGACATTTCGGCATAGTCTTTCATAAGTCTGGATCACCCCCCGGCCAAAAAGGTGACGATCTGGATATCATCCCCGGGCTGCACCGGTTTTTCCAGTTCCCCGGGAAACGCGCTTTCCGCATTCAGATAGATTTCGATATGGCCGTGCAGCTGGCCCTTTTTTTTGAACAGTTCCTTTTCCATGGCCGGATACTGTCGGACCAGATCCGCCAAGGCTCGGCCCACGGTATCCCCCTGGGCCGTGATGACTTTTTTGCCGTCAGTGTGCTGCCGGTGCACCAGATGAATATGTATATTTACCGTCATGGTCATTCCTTCCGCTTACAGCTTTTTTACCGTTTCTACCACTGCCCATCCTCCCGGTCAAGCGGTTCTGTCACCCCTCTCTATCTGTTCGGGAAAGGCTGCCACCGTTTCAACCATTCCGCAATGGGATTTGAATTTCAATCAACACAGGCTTTTGTAAACCAGCATGGGCTCTCAATGTTTTTTTAAGATCTGACACAGCATTATGACATCTTGCATACAGCATGTCATATGCCCGGGCAATATACTGAAACTTCGGCGGACGGGGATGGCACCCCATGGGGGCAATGTGGGCATCAGTCATTGCATCTGCAATTTCCTGAAAACCGAAGTTATTCCATATCAAAAAAATAACCGGCAGGTTTTCATCTCCGGCTGTCATCATTTCCGGCAATGTGAACTGTGCCCCGCCGTCTCCGGTAATGCAGACAACCTGACGGCCCGGTTCTGCCAGGCAGGCCCCGATGGCAGCCGGTATGGCATACCCCAGCGTGCCGAACCCCACGGAAGCGTTGAACCATCCCCTGGGATTATCATGACCATAGTACAGGTTTGCCGCATAGACAGGCTGGGTAGAATCCCCCACGATAATGGATCCGGGAAGGGTATCCCGGATGGTTTCCACCATCTCAACCATATGCGCATACCCTGGCGGCAGTTCTGCCCGTGCTGCAGCACATACCGCTTTTGCTTTGGATTCTCCCCAGGTCCCGTTGGCGGGAACCGGTGACAACCCCTTGATCAGAAACGGCAGAATATCCTGGGCCCGCCCCTGCAGACAAATATCAGCAGGATGACGCTGCAGCTGATGTGGATCGATATCCACCCGGATCAGATGGGATAAGGGCACAGGGCCTCCTGTACTGTAAATATCAAAATCCGTAGGTCCCAGCTGACTGCCGACAGCAAACACTGCATCCGCGGCTGCCAGGAGCTGCTTGACCGCCTGCAGGCTCGGACTGGCCGGCACCCGTAAAGGATGCTGGTGCATCTGACCACGGGCGTTGATGGTCTGCACCACAGGGGCCTGCAGTATTTCTGCCATAATTTCGACCTGATCCGCGGCCAGGATGCTGCCGCCGCCGGCAATGATGACCGGGCGTTCTGCCTGTGCCAGTTTTGTCCTGGCTGCTGAGAGATCCCGGTGGTCAGGCAACGGAGAAACACTGATTTGCGGTGCCGCCACCGGCAGCGCAACATCCTGTTCAAACACATCCAAAGGCACCTGGATATGCATGGGTCCGGTCCGTCCGACAGCCAGATCTTTAAATATGGCATGCAGGGCCGGTATCAGGTCCCGGGCCGTTTGGATATGTTCCGAGCGCAGGCACATTTTGCTGCAAATCCCCTGCTGATCCGGCAGTTCATGCAGATGTCCCCACCCTTTTCCAAGGGTGGGCACCGCATTGACACTGGATACCACCAGCAGGGGAACACTGTCGGCAAGGGCCTGGCCCATGGCTGTTAAAATATTTGTAACCCCTGGACCGGTGATGACAAAGGCCACGCCTGGTTTGCCCGAAGCCCGGGCATAGCCGTCAGCCATGAAGCCCGCTCCCTGTTCATGGCGCGGGGTGACATGACGGATGTTTGATTTTTCAAGCCCGCGGTACAATGCCAGGGTGTGAACACCGGGGATACCAAAAACAACGGATACGCCGCGATTTTCCAGATACTGCACCAGGGCCCTGCCCACAGAGACGCGGTTACGCCCCTGGGGAGTTTCTGCTGTTTGCATGGGCAGCGATCCTTTTGCAGCCTTTATCAAAGATATCATCGGGTTTGGTCAAAGCAATGCGGACCCAGTCGCGCAAAGATTCCCCAAAAGCGCTTCCCGGCATCACCCCCACGCCCCCGTTCAGCAGCAGATCCATGGCATAGTCCCGGCTGTTCATGCCGGTACAGGAAACATTGACCAGAGCAAACATACCGGCTTCCGGCTTCTGAACTGTCAATTGTGTCCGGGTGTGCAGGATGTTCTCCAGTCGCAGTGCCCGGTGCAAAAACCGGTCGCACATTCCCCGGGCAACCGGTGAAGGCCTGCTGACAGCGGCAATCGTTGCATCTGCAAGGAACGGCTGATTGCCGAAAAGCATGGCTTCCGACATGGGCAGCAGTCTGGAACAGAATGCAGCAGGGCCGATACACCAGCCGCTGCGAAACCCCGGAGCTGCATGGGACTTTGATATGGAGCTGACAACGATCACGCGATCTGCCAGATCCGGATGGGAAAGCGGCGTGAAAAAGGGTGCCTTGCTGAACACCATTTCATCATACACCTCATCCACCAGCAGCCAGAGATCATATTTTTTTGCCACCGCACCAATGTCTGCGATATCCTGTTCTGTCAACACCGCACCGGTGGGGTTATGGGGGGTATTCAAAAAAATCAGGGATGTACCGGCCGTAATCCTTTCTTCAATATCTGCTGCCTGCATGCGGAAGCCATTTGCCGCCTGCAGTGGGACAGGCACCATCCGAGCCCCGGTCGATGCCAGCACAGACGCATAGGTGGCATACATGGGATCTCCCAGAATCACCTCATCACCGGATGCGGCAACAGCACTGATAACTGCATAAAGTGCTGTCTGGGTGCCGGGGAAACACAACACCTGTTCCGGCAGGATCTCTCTGCCTGCCTGGCGGGTATAGCGTTCTGCCAGGGCGCTCCGCAGACGGCTTTCACCCGCACTTGCCGCATACCCTGTGCGCCCTGCGCGCAGCGCAGTCATGGCGGCTTCTATCAAGTAATCCGGGGTAGGCACATCCGGCTCACCTATGGCCATTTCAATGACGTCTCTGCCATCTGCCATCATCTGTCTGGCCATTTTATACACAGCCCACTTGTCGCCTCCCAGGGCATCCAGCCGTTCAATTGCATCTGTATATTTCATATCATTTCCATGGATTTTTTTATTATTTTAAAAATGTGGGGTTCAGCCGGTGTGACAGTGACGTAAAAACGCGGATACCTCTTCCGGTGCCGGCGGGCAGCCCGGCAGGTGGCAGACAAAATCCGCTGTGCAGTCGCCGATTCCCCACAGATCCGGGTCACCTGTACTGCCTTGATGGCCCTGACCCATGGCGATACGGTCCACTGGAATTGACGTCTTTCCACCCTTGTTCAAGTGGCTCAGGGCCGAAACCAGGCTGCTGCGGCAGGCGGAGCAGGCCTGGCATTCATGCACCAACTCTCCCGGCAACGGGTCATGGTCCGGGATATGTGCCCGGGGCAGCCGGGGACCGGTATTCAGGGAAATGACCTGGTCCATGGATTGCAGGGCCTGCCCCACACCTGCGTCCGCCGCCATACAGATATAGGGGATGTCGGCCGGGTCCAGCCCCAGGACCCGGGCTGCCCAGGTATCCATCAGAACCGGATCGCACCCGGCAGCAATGCAGTGCAGCCGGGAGGGCCGTCCCCCCTCCTCAAAAAAGGGATCCGGGCAGATGCCGTCGGCAATGATAAGATTTTGTTTCACAACGGTATTGAGCAGGGCAATGGGCCTGTGCAGCCCCAGCCGGTGAAACCTGCGTTTTTCCGCATCCGGAATGACCCCCTTGAGATTCTTGAGGGCGCAGGTGAGCCGGGTCTGGCAATGGCCTTTGATCAGGGGCACATTGATCAGATAATCAATGGTTTCCACCTGCCGGCAGACCTGGATATCCATGCCGTGGGCCTGTTTTTCCACGGCTTCATCCTGCTTCAGATCCTTCAGGGGAATGTTGTATTTTTTGGACAGAGCCGTGTAGCCGCACACCCCAAATGCCTTTGCCGTATTTTCCCCCACCCAGGCGCTCTCAATGATTTTGATCCGGTAAAACCCGCCGGCCTGAAGAAAGGCCACGACCGCTTCCACAATCTGGGGATGGGTGGTGGCACCATGCCCGGCCGGGGTGGCCGTAACCAGATTGGGCTTGATCCCGATGACTGCATGGACCGGCAGATGCCTGAACGGCTGCAGAAATTCCAGCAGACGACTGGTCATTGAAAATGGATCATTCCCATGAATCACATACAGGTGATCATGCATCTGGATTTTCCCGTTCATTTGCTTTCCTGGAGTGGTTTATCCACATGCTGTATACGGCTTTTTATGCTATACCTGTTTCAAAATTTTGACAGATGTCTTTTAAACAAGGGATTTTGTTTTTTTCCTTTGGCCAATCTCTTACCTGCTGTGGTGTAATAAATAATTCGGTGACAGGTCTTCTCCCTCAGGCCAGCAGATACCACCGAGTTCATCAACAGTGACCTGCTTGAAATATCCTGGATAACGAAGTCTCCATAAGATTTCTTTTTTGTGGATCAGTTCGTTAAGTTCAATTGTAGATCTCCTGTCTTCTTCCCAAATCAATTCAAGACTAAAACCATCCCTGGGATGAACGTGGATGACTTTCTTCCAGGGTGTTTTAATGTGAAAGTTCATTCCATTTCTCCATCAGATCATCCTGATTGAATAGTATCCTATCACGATTTAATTCAGAATTAAACGCTTAGTTATCTGTGCTTTTTTACGGAATGGTATCCATCCTTTTAAGCACCCATTCCAAAAGACGTGTGATCATTTCAAAAATGGGTGCCGGAACCGTCTTCTCAAGCTATCCGTGATATTTGGCCTTGAGGAAACCCAGGGATTCATCAATGGCGGCCATGGCCAGATCCAGGTCCGCCCGGGTGTGGCGAAAAGATATGTAGGCGTGGTGGAACGGGGTGAAAAAGAACCCTTTGCGGATGAGCTGGGTGTAAAAATCAGTGCGTTTGGCCTTGTAGGTCCCATCCGCATCCTTGTCAAAGGTGATGTAGAACATCGGGGGAATGCCGGTAAGTTTTGCCCCCACATCATGGGTATCCATGGCCTGCTGGATTTTGGCCATGAACGCCTCTCCTTTTGTCCAGATATCTTCCAGGACCTGGTCCCGCTCCAGGATCTCGATGGTTTTCAGAGCCGCCACGAATGCGTCACTGTTGGGGAAGAACGTGGAGGAGATGAACAGCTTGTGGGATGCAGCCATCATGATCTCTTTTTTGCCCGTGACCACGGAAATGGGGTACCCGTTGGCAATGGCCTTGCCCAGCACGCTGATATCCGGCGTGACCCCGTAATACTTCTGGGCACCGCCCATGGACACCCGGAACCCGGTGCGGATCTCATCATAAATCAGCACTGCACCATATTTATGGGCAATATCTTTGACCCCTTCCAGGAATCCCGGGGCAGGGGCCTGCATCTCCTGGTGATTGGGGTGGCCGAAAGGGGTCATGATAACAGCAGCGGTGTCGGATCCGTGCTCTGCCATGAGCTGTTCCAGCTGGTCCAGGCGGTTGTACTGGAACTCGAACACATCTTCAAAGAATTTGGGCGGGATGCCGCCTTTCATCTCCACGCACCAGTCATGCCAGCCGTGGTATCCGCAGCGCATCACCTTGAGTCTGCCGGTGTGGGCCCGGGCGATGCGGATACTGGCAGTGGTGGCGTCTGACCCGGTTTTCAAAAAGATGCTCATCTCTGCCGAAGGCACCAGTGCATGGATCTTCTCTGCCAGCCGGTTCTGAAATTTCTGGGTCAGGGTGAAGCAGAAGCCCTTTTTGCTGACCTGGTCATACACGGCCCTGTCCACTTCTTCTTCGCGATACCCCAGGATGATGGGGCCGTATCCGCACAGAAAATCCACAAATTCATTGCCGTCCACATCAATGAGGCGGCAGCCTTTGCCGGATTCCAGAAAAATGGGATATTCTCCGTTGATGAAATCCGTGGGCTTTCTGGCCCCCAGAACCCCCCCCGGTACCAGGGTGCAGGCCTGGTCGAACAGTTCAAGGCTTTTGCTGATATTCAGTCTGGCTGTTTCTTTCATAGCAACGCTCCTGTGATCATGTCTTTGTTGTGAAAGGTGAATATCTTACTTGTCCGGTGTAAACATGGATTCGATTTTCTCGCTCTGGTGAATCCTGGCCCCCCGGCCCAGGAAAATCTTTAAAAAGATATCCGGGTCGATACACCCTTCCGGAGCCACCACGCCCTTGACCGTGACATGGCCGTCATCCATCATCAGGGCGGCAATGGAGGCGGGCAGACCTGTGCCGGGCGCCATGCGGCCCACCATGTCCGCAGTATAGGTAACACGGTGGTCCCCCCGCCTGCCTTTGACAATCACTTTCAGGCCTGAGGACTGGGGGCCGTTGTCCCGGCCTTCAGGAATTTTCTCCCACAGCTTCAATGCCAGGTCATAGGGGGTGACCCGTACCCCGTTGAGATCCACCGGATTTGTGTTCAACAGCCCGGTGGCCTTCTGATCGGCAATGAGTTCATCCACCCACAGGGGGATGAGGGCACCTTTGATGATCACGTTTTTGACCCCCTTGATGTACCGGGGCAGGGTCAGGGGCTGGGGATGGCCCACATACCGGACATGGCAGACCCCTAACGGTTCCAGAAACTGTTCCGCTGCCACCTCTGTGCCCCCTTCCACCTGGACCAGCTGACCATCAATGTACTGGGGAATTTTACCCAGGGTCATGTGCAAAGAGTGGTCCCAGGCAGCCCCGGCCAGCTCGGCAATGCTCACCACCCAGTAAAGATAAATCTCATCCACCGCATCCAGGCGGTCGGCATACCATTTCACCAGCACATTGTTGGTGCCCGGATCCGAGCCCATGCCCGTGAGCACGGTGATACCGGCGTCTTTGGCCAAAGAATCGATCTCGGATTCAAACAGGATCTGGGTGCCTTCATAATCGTCACAGATATCGATATAATTTTTCCCTGCCGCCACTGCCGCCTTTGCCACGGGCACAGCGGTCTTGTAAAAAGGACCGGCAGTGTTGATCACCACATCGGTATTTTTGAATGCCTTGACCATGGCGTCATGGTCATTGACATCCATTTTCACCAATGTGGTTTTGTCACTTTCCCGCAGCTTTTTTGACAGCCGGTCCGGGACCGGGTACAGGTCCGCCAGTACAATCTCTTTCACCTGGTCCTGTTTCACCAGATCCCGGGCAACACCCTGCCCCATTCCGCCGACTCCGCCGATAATCAATGCACGCATGCAGTTTCCTCCTGTAAAGGGATAAGATGGGTTCATGCCGGAATTTCAGTGGAGCAGGGTCAAGCCAGGACTGCCGGATACACGTTTTTCACCCCGGCAGATCAAGGAGGGGCCTGACCCCGTCAACACATCACCCCGAATAGAACCCCATTTGTTTATATTTTGAGTACCAGGGCTGCGCCGGTATCACCTGCGGCACAGCCGGTGAACAGCAGGTATCCCCCGCCACTGGCAGCCACTTCCTCTATTCCTTCGATGATGAGGCGCCCGGCTGTGGGGGCCTGGGGATGACCGAACACCAGGGATGACCCAAAGTTGTTCATGGCGGAAAGGCTGATCCCCATCTGGTCCGCCATATAGATATCATTGGCCGCAAACGGGTTGTGGGTCTTGATCACCGCCACATCTTCAATCTTTATACCCGCCTTTTCCAGAGCCATCTGAGCTGCCGGCACCACCGCCATGGCCATGAACCCTTTTCTGGCCCGGCTGTATCCATAAGACACCACCCGGGCATCCAGGTCCGGATTATGGCTCAATCGGGCCGCCTGCGCCCTGGTGGTTACGATCAAACCGCAGCTGCCGTCGGCCGGATGGGTCTGGGACCCGAAAGTGTGGACCCCGTCCGGCAGTACCGGCCGCAATCCGGCCAGCCCTTCTGCTGTGGTGGGCATGATGCCTTCATCTGCCGCAACAGTCACTGATTTTTTTTTGGATATCTGCAACGTCACCGGAAACATGTACTGTTTCTGGAATGCCCGGTCATCTGCCAGGGCATCCTGATACTGGGCATACCGCATCCAAGCCACCTCATCACACTGTTCTCTGGTGATGCCGGCCTCTTTTGCCACATTTTCAGCGGTCTGGATCATGGCATTTTTAGCCCAGGGGTCATGATTGAACTGGTCCATGACCCAGTTTTCACTGACCACCTGCCCGCCGGGGCCGTTGGGATTGGGCCAGACCGTGTGGGGCCCGTTCGAGCACCGGTCCGTCATCAGGGCGAAAACGCAGGCATAACACCCGGTTTCGATCCCCATGGCCGCCTGAAACACGGCCGTGGTGGAGGTGGAACAGGCCTGGGACAGCCAGGCACCGGAGATGGTGTCCGCACCCAGCAATGCTGCGGCCCAGGGGCCGCCGTAAAAAATATGGGGCTGTCCCACCGTGGCCCCCAGGATCAGGTAGTCAAAATTGTCCGGGCCGATCTCCCGGGATGCCAGCCAGGCCCTGGCCGTGGCCGCCCCGAGCTCAATGGCATGCTGGTTGGCAAAACTGCCCTGCCAGCGGGCAAATGGTGAAGAATAATACCCTTTGTATGGAATGAATGCTTGGGTCAACATAATGAATTTTCCTGAAATTGTCTAAATTTAATACAAGTTGCCATCAACGGTTGTACCGGTTCAATATGGCCTCCAGCACGGCACCGCCGACCGCCCTGGCCTTTTCTGAAATGGTGTCATGAGCCGCTGCTGTCCCCCGGGGATCGATGTCCCCGATCTTGCACCCGGCAGGCACCAGGGTTTGGTTACGGATCAGGCCGCGGACCATGCCGTCAATCTTTGCAGTCACCGGCACCTGATTCACAAGCCCCATAACCTGGTCTCTGGTCACCAGATCCCCAATGGCACAGACCGCCTCGAACAGCCCGTCAGAGGGCGCCCGCAAAACCCGTTCCCCGGACACACCGCAGATGGTACCCGGAATGCCTGTATCTGCCTGGGCCGGTCCCTTTTCAATAATCCGGCCCAGGTCATGACCCCGGTTGGTTTCGATGACACGGTGCACATCTTCTCCGGCACAAAAACCCGGCCCCAGACCTATGACCAACGGCGCTTCCCCCATATCCGTGCCCAGGTTTTTTTTTGCAATAATGGCATCGATCACCACTTGGGGGGCAAGATCTGAAATCACTGCCCAGACCGGATCCACCACCACCGGGACTTCTCCGGCATCCCAGATCCGGGAAATGTCTAAAAACGCATCTGACCTGCGGGCAGTGATCCCTTCCACTGTGATGGCACCGTCATACACGGCCTCGCAGAAACTCACACACCGCCGCACCGCCATGGGCCTGTCTGTTTCCAGCATCACCAGATGCCGGAAATTGGCATTGAACAGCCGGCAGGCCAGCCCGGTAGCCATTTCCCCGCCCCCCTTGATCACAATGACCAGATCTTTGAGAGACGGTACATGGCCTCCCTCATTTACCTGTGCGGCATCGGTCATATTGTTTTCAATGGCATCCATATTATGTTCACCTCTCTCTTATCTGAAAGGCCATCTTGTCAACCTTTTCTTTAATGAATGATTGTTACCTCCGCCAAGGAGACAGCCGAGGTTTCCGACTGTTCGATCAGATTGACAGCGTCCAGTGTCGGGCGGGTCTTGTGGGTCGAATCCCATTCTGACACGGTTGTTACAGGGTGTTGGGCATGCAAAGCGTAAAGAACGGCAAACTGTTTGAGGACACACCTGCCCGCAGTTTTTGCCGTTTAGCGCAGCATGCCCTACACCCTGTCAACCGGGGAAGACGGGTGAGACACACAAGACCTGTCCGGCACGGGTCCAACACCGGGTGCTTCAACCCGCCTAAAAAAAAAACCGGCGCATCACTTTCACGCCTGCCCCTTCTCCCGGATAGCCGCCACAATCTTGTCCGGCGTCAACGGAAAACTGTCCATATACACCCCGATGGCATTGGAAACGGCCCCGGCATAAGCCTGGGCCGCAGACATGGCAATGGACATGCCCGCTTCTTTGGCACCATACGGCCCCATGGGGTTCTCGGGATATACAGATTCCACAATGATATCAGTAATCTCCGGCATGTCACAGACCAGGGGCACCTTGTACTCCAGCATGGTGGGGTTCAGGCACCGCCCCTCCCGCCAGTCATGGTATTCGGTGAGCATGCCCCCCTGCCCGCCCATGGCCACCGACCCTTCAAACTGCCCTTCCAGCACCAGGGGATTCAACGCTTTTCCCACATCCTGGCAGGCCACGGCATTGAGCACAGTCACCTGGCCGGTGTCCGGGTCCACCTTCACCTCGATGACGGTGGTGCCGAAGGAAAACGCCTCGCACATCTGGCCGTAAGGATTGGACACCCATTCCCGTTTCATGTCCACTCTGGGCCAGTATCCGCCTTCGGCATTCACCGAGGTGAAATTGAGCAAAGCCACCCGCACGGTCTTTTTGATGGAAACCGATTTTTCCGGGTCATCGGTCACATAGATCATTCGGTTTTTGGCGGTCAGTTTGTCCGAATCGGTCTTCAAAATTTTTGCTGCCACATCGAACAGTTTTTTCCGGCACCTGGCAGCCGCATTTTTCACCGCATGCCCCCCCACAAAGGTAGATACCTGGGAATAGGACCCCGGATCAGACGAGGTGGTTTCCGTGTCCGCAGACACCAGGTGGATATCTTCGGGCAGCAGCCCGAGCTCTTCGGCCGCGATCTGCACCAGCATATTTTCATTGCCCTGGCCGTTGTCCACCACCCCGGACATCACCGTGGCCTCACCATCCTCGTTGAACTTGATAAAGGACTGTGACCCGCCCCGGATCCCCATGGGAAACCCGGTCTGAACCGAGTTGGTACCGATGCCGATGCCGTGGAACGGCGGCAGTTTGCCGAATTTCTCCGACCATCCGGCTGCAGCGGAAGCCTTTTTGATGGTTTCGTCCATGGCACAGGAGCACACCCGGGATCCGGTACTGGTGAATTCCCCCGGCTGCCGGGAGTTTCTCAGGCGCATCTCCACCGGATCGATCCCTAAGTGTTCGGCGATCATGTCCAGCTGGGTGTCCAGGCCGCAGGCAAACCCCCGGCCGTGGACCCGGATCATTCCCCGGATGGGCTTGTTGGTGTAAATCCGGTACCCGTTGTACCGCACAGATCCCATGCGGTAGGCCTGTTCCATGGACAAAAACGGCACAGAGGTGGCAATGGGACCGGTGGAGGAGTAGGCCCCGCCATCCATGTAGCAGGTGGTTTCCCGGGCCAGAACCCGGCCTTCCTTATCCACCCCGGTCTTGTGGGTGGTGATCATGGCATGGCCCTGGCGGGTGGCAATGGTGTTTTCCTCTCTGGTGAACACGATCTTTACCGGACTCCCGGTCTTTTTGGCCAGCAGGGCACAGATGTAATCGGCCGGACAGATCTCGGACCGGCCGCCAAAGGCCCCGCCGATGGTTATCTTTTTCACCTTGACCTTGTGCAGCGGAATCTTGAAGGCATTGGACAACGGCTTGGATTTCATGTGGGGCCCGCCGTTGGGCATCCAGATTTCCAGGCAGTCGTCATAATCAAACCGGGCCGCCACTGCATAGGGCTCGCCGTGAAAATAGGATTCCTCAGGCGCGGTAAAGGTATCCTCCCGGATGTAGTAAGCGTTGGCAAAATTTTCTTCCACCGATCCGGTATCGATGTTCACGTGGATGTTGATATTATTGGGGAACTCCGCATGGATGGGCTCCGCATCCGTGGTCATGGCGGTCATGGGATCGAACACAGCGGGCAGCACCTCATATTCCACCTCAATGAGATCCAGGGCCGCCAGGGCGGTTTCCTCATCCACGGCAGCCACGCCAGCCACCTCATCACCGATGTACCGCACTTTTTCGGTCTGGATGAACTGCTGGTCCCGGGTATAGGCAAACACCCCCCATTTGACCCCTTCGGTGTCCGCGCCCGTGACCACGGCCTTGACCCCGGGCAGGGCCCGGGCCCTGGATGTATCGATGTTCACAATTTTTGCATGGGCATGGGGGCTGCGCAGAATTTTTCCCACCAGCATGCCCGGCAGCTTGAGATCAGCCGTGTACCGGGCCTTTCCCATGACCTTGGCCCGGGAATCCACCCGGGGCATCCGTTTTCCTATCAGGGTGTAATCAGTCATGGTCCCCTCCTGTTTCTCCGTTATGGCAGTCCGGGCACCCGGATTCGGGCCGGGCCGCATGTTCCACAGCATCCACGATCTTGGCATACCCGGTGCACCTGCAGATGTTGCCGGACAAAGACTTTCGTACCGCTTCCCGGTCCGGGGACGGGTTGTCGTTCAGCAGTGCTCTGGCTGACATGAGCATACCCGGCGTGCAGAACCCGCACTGCACCGCACCATGGTCGATAAAGGACTGCTGCAGCACCGACAGGGTGTCGCCGTCTGCCAGGCCCTCCACCGTGGTCACGTCAGATCCGTCCGCTTCCAGGGCCAGGGTCAGGCAGGCCCGCACCGGATGCCCGTCCAGCAGCACGGTGCACGATCCGCACACCCCTTCTCCGCAGCCTTCCTTTGATCCGGTCAGGTCCAGGTAATCCCGCACCACCTCCAGCAGGGTGTCATTGGGTTTCACGGCAAGGGTGTGTGTCTGTTCATTTATAGTCAGGGTGATGTCTGTTGTGTGCATAATCTGCATGGCTACCTCTCTTTCCGGATGGATACCTGTGCTGCCGCCTTTGACAGGACCCTGCCCACCATTTTTTCCACCATGGCCTGGCGGTAAGTCAGTGCAGCCCCGGCATTATGGGCCGCAAACGCGGCTGCTGCATTCATGGCATCTTTTCCAGCCTGTTCAAAGGCGGTGCTGTTGTCAAACCGTATCCCGGTCAGGGACTGGGACACTTTGGACAAAAACAGCGGCGATCTGCCCATGGCCCCCACCACGATGCGGGCCGATCCGATACACCCGGCATCATCCGGGTCCGGTACCAGGCGGACACCGGCACATACAATGGGATAATCGATGGCAGAGCGATAGGAGAGACGCGCATAAGCAGACACCGCTTCCGGCACCACAGGGACATCGATTCTGGTCAGCAGTTCATCCGGCTGCATGTCAAAGGGATGGATCCCGTCCGTAGAATAAAAGGCATCCAAAGCCACCCGGCGTTCTCCCCGGATGCTGTTAAGAACCAGGTGGGCATCCAGGGCCATCAGGGCGGTTGCTCCGTCCGACTGGCAGGTGGAATTGCACCGGTCCGCCTCATCCCTGGCATAGCAGATCTTGCCCCCGTCCTTGTGGCAGGGCTGTCTGCCTGAACGGTGAAACTGTGACTGGTTGTAGTGGATGCACCGGTTGTCCTGGAGGATGTTACCGCCGATGGTGCCCCGGTAATGCTGTATGGACACCGCACCGATACGCTCACAGGCCTCAACCAGGGCCGGGGCCTG
>Ga0102943_1001331_pt1 | contig 15525 bp, 12 predicted proteins | sample SalPonC_black_MG_FD_78174 | JGI IMG/M metagenome (GOLD analysis project Ga0102943, IMG submission 78174) | Salt pond soil microbial communities from South San Francisco under conditions of wetland restoration - Salt Pond MetaG... | ecosystem: Environmental > Aquatic > Marine > Intertidal zone >...
AGCCAGCTTTATCGCATTCACACGAATACCCGGTTCTCTGTCGAGTAGAGCATCTGAGATATGAGATGTTTTTAATTCACCAAGTCCGTCGAGGGTAAAAAGTGCATGGAGTCGTCCCACAGCCGTTCCGCTTGCTAGTAAGTCTTCGAGATATGAAACCGAAGCTGCACTTTGTTTGTCGACAATTAATCGTTGACTTGTTCGCCGCCACCAAATATTTTGATGATCGAGAAGTGAGGTTAATTCTTCGGCGGTAGCTTTATTTAGCTCTAAATTATCAAGCCATTTCATATATTCGGTATCGGCCGGAGCAATCCTGTAAATGCGCCCCCTATCAATACCTGCAAATAAATTTTCGGTTTGAATAGTTTGCTCATCCATCCACTCGGGATGCTCTACAAAACGCCGATAATAGTCCAAAATATATAAAGCTCCATCCGGACCTACATAAAAATTAACCGGTCGAAACCAACCATCTGTTGAAGCTAAAAACTCCTTATTTTCAAATAGACGTTCTGCCTTGTAAACCGGCCCGATCTCTTCGATTTTGTCAGCATGAACAATATTGTGAACTGATTCAGCAATAAAGGTAACGTTATTATACTGTTCACCGAATAAACCTCCCAAATAATAAGTCATTCCGCTTGCCGAAGTTATCACTCCAACATCTGTTAAAAGCTGATGTTCGGGATTATCAGTGATTGGATATATTTCTGCTGCATTGCCATGAGTTGGTGTATATTGAACAACCTGAGAAACAGAGTAATCCCTGTTTCGGTCCACATATTTTTTTGCAATAGCTTCATGATAATTGTGATGAGCATTGCTGAGTAGAAAGTGACTTCCCCAAGCATCGAAGTCATGCCCGAACTGAGATGAACCGGAGAGAATTTCAAGCTGTAATGAATCGGGTCGAATTCGTAGATTACGTCCATTTGCATTCTGCGGAAGAACCGGAGATCCACTCTCATTCACAAAGTGAATATTGCTTCCCTCATCACCAAAAAGGTCTGCAAACTCCTCTGTTCTGATAATACCTTTGTTTGCAAGATAGATCCAATTATCCAGACCATAGAGTGGCTTATTGTATCTATGCTGTGGATTTGTAGTTGCAAATCCTGTAATCATTGTTTTTCGAATGTTAGCCACGCCATCTCCTGTACTATCTTCCAGATAAATAAGGTCCGGGGCATCAGTTACTAATACTCCTTCCTTCCATCGCATGATTCCATTGGGAAGTATGAGGCCACTTGCAAAAATTGTAGCTGTATCAGGATATCCGTCTCCATCTGTATCGCGGAGAAGTTTAACCCGTCCGGTACCTTCTATATCATCCGGGTACCCCGGCATTTCAACTACATACATACGACCCAATTCATCAATTTCCATGGCTACAGGATCGCTGATGAGAGGCTCTGACGCAAAGAGTTCAATCTCAAGATTATCATCAGCTAATTCCATCGTTTGTAGAACATTTATTGGCTCAACGGGTGAAATTAGTCTCAACTCTTCATTTCTATTGCATCCGGTAATTAATGATAAAATTGATAGAAAAGTACTTACAACTAAGAGGAAAGAATTCGAAGTTCTTTTCATTTACATTTTAATTTGTTGAAGTGCATTTTTAGAAAACTATTATTTATGAAATTAATTTTTCACCCTATAAAACATTTAATATCAGTAAAGTCAATTGTTGTTCTTAAAAATGTAAATGAATCTTTCGTGATAGATTTAACAATTTTTGACCGGGGATTTTCTATTTGACCAATGTAGTTAAAATTTTCTTACTCGATTAGAATTTATCTTTGTTACGGGTTTATTGGAAAAAACGTATTGATTCGAAAGTAATAACAATCGGTCTTCAGTTGATGAGTTCCATTTTCTAATATGATAAAAAACCGCTTTCATCAGATAAAATTTTCGTTTATTGTTACAGTGCTGATTTAAAACAATAACAGTAAAAAATTACTGAAAACCTTACTACCATGACCAAATTTACACGCCGTCAATTTATCAAAACTTCAGGAAGTGCAATTGTGGGAGCGAGCATCGCTCCATTAGCGGGACTTAAAAATCTAACCGTTGCTCCATCAGATACCGTAAATGTGGCCCTGATTGGATGCCGATCCATGGGATTTGGTGATTTAACCAATGCTATTAATGTGGAGGGTGTAAATTGTATCGGATTGTGTGATGTAGACCAGAATGTTTTGGAAAACCGGGCCGCTGATGTTGAACAGATGACAGGATCAACACCGCAATTATACGGAGATTACCGAAAGCTGCTCGAAAACCCTGATCTGGATGCAGTTATTATCGGAACACCTGATCACTGGCACTGCTTGCAAACAGTCCATGCCCTGGAATCCGGCAAGCATGTGTATGTTGAAAAGCCATTGGCTAACAATATTGCAGAAATTAATGTGATGAAAAAAGCTGCAAATTACTATGGACACGTTGTTCAGGTGGGGCAGCAGCAAAGAAGTGGTGCACACTGGCAGCACGTGGTTGATCTTGTTCAATCCGGGCATCTTGGCAAAATTCGACAGGTAGATCTTTGGGGGAATTTTGGTTACGGAGTAGGCGCCAATCCTGTTGATGACAGTCACATTCCTGAGGGAGTTGATTATGATATGTGGTTAGGTCCCGCACCGGACCGAGCATTCAATCAAAACAGATACCATGGATCATGGAGATTTTTCTGGCATTATGGTGGTGGGGTACAGACCGATTGGGGAGTCCACCTGCTGGATATTGCACTCTGGGCGATGGAGATTGATGGAATGCCACACTCTGTCCATTCAATAGGAGGTATTTTTTCAGGAATGGACCGGGCTATAGAAATGGCTGATACGCAAACTACAACGTACGCATTCGATGATTTTAACATGGAATGGAAACATACCGGCGGACTGGAAATGGGGCCATACAACAGGCACTATGGAATAGCGTTTGTGGGAAATAAAGGCACACTTGTTGTGAACCGTGATAGCTGGGAGATTATTCCTGTTGAAGGAGAAGATGATCAGCCACTTGTTGAACGAGTTTCTGAACAGGGAGACAGCTCTTATCATGATATACATGCGAAAAATTTCATAGAAAGTATCCGTGGTAATGAAACGGAAGCGGCTCCCATTGAAGCAGGTCATTTAGCTGCGATGTACGCTCACTTGGGTAACCTCTCATACCAGACAGGTGATACGCTTAAGTTTTATAATACCGGACAGTTGGTTGATGAAAACAAATATATGGATATCATCAAACCGGATTACAGAAATCCCTGGACATTTCCCAGTGTTTAAATCTTTTTCAGTCATCGGATGAGTACATATGCATTGAAATTGCAGGCTTATTGTTTCACTCATCCGATGACTATTTTATCAACGCCAGTCAAACTTTTTAATTCAATTAGCTAATCACCTTATGAATACTATACTCAAACCCACATTTATATCTCTTGTAACCGTACTTTTTCTATTGCTGTCTGTAGCAACTTCCTGTGCTCAAGACCAACAGATGGAACCGGAAGAAACAGAATTTTATGAACCTGAAGTAGCAAAAGTTGAACCTGGTGAAGATATTTTTATCGACGCTCCTTCTGACGCAATCATTCTTTTTGATGGTTCTGATACCGATCAATGGCAATCGGTGAATGGGGGTGGCGAAGTTGAATGGGAGATAGAAGATGACGGTGCACTTACTGTTGTTCCGGGCACCGGATGGATAGAAACAAAAGAGTCATTTGGCGACGTTCAGCTCTACATTGAGTGGAGATCTCCAATGAATATGGAGCATGAAGGACAAGATCGCGGTAACAGTGGTATTTTCTTCCAAAGCCTATATGAAGTTCAAGTTTTAGATGCGTGGAACAATCCCACCTATATCAACGGTATGGCTGGTAGCGTCTACAAGCAGACCTCACCGTTAGTAAACCCCTCGAAAAGACCTGGTGAATGGGAATCTTATAATATTTCGTACAAAGCTCCTCGATTTAACGATGATGGATCGCTGGCAGAACCGGCGCGAGTGACCGTCATTTGGAATGGGGTGGTTGTACAAAACAATACGGAGATCTATGGTCCAACTGAATATATCGGATACCCGGAATACGAAGCACATGGCAAAGCCCCGATCCAGTTGCAAGATCACGATTCAAAAGTAAGCTATCGCAATATCTGGATTCGTCCACTTGATAATGAACAATTCAGCATCCAAGATCATATGGAATAAGGAATTTGGTGATGAAACAACCTTCAAGCGTACGTAGCAGTGCGGAGTTCCTTGAAGCGTTGTGAAAAGATTCCTCGATTGAATTCTTGCTATGAAATCCGCCACGCTTCAAGGAGCTGAGCACGCTTGAAGGTGGCTGCGAGATGGTGCAAAGTACTGTGTTAAGCTCAGCGTCATTTGAGCGGCCCATTGTCCAGTCATCCAGAAGGAGCGATAGTGACGGATGGATCTTGTAATTATAGGTGGTGGTTGTAATCAACGAGATTCTTCCTCGTCGGCAAAAAACGCCTCCTCGTCTGAATGACAGGTTCATTGGTTTTTACCTTGCGGCGTTTCCAGCCCAGATGTGGAATAGGGTTTTGTCTTACGCCGCTGCGTTTATGTGTTGGCCGAGACGGCGTAGTGAGAACTGTGAAATTAGCAGGGTGTGTTATACGCCGTCGATCTAACCCCACCGACCCTGTCATTCAGAGCAAACCGACTGAATAGGAGGTGCAGCGAAGAATCTTGTTGATAAAGGGAAGAGCCTGGAGACACTTAGATTTCATCTTTTAAAATTTCTACACTTATTAGAAATGTAAATTGGTTTTGTTTTTACAAATTCGAGAAGAATAAAAAATCTAAATCCTGTATCATTACGTCAAATTTGAACATTAAAACCGGTTCTGGTATGAAACATTTTTTTTCTATTACTCTCCTGCTCTCTTTTTTATTGATTCTAAGTTCTCTTGGATTTGCTCAGCAGCAGCCGGAGAATGTGGTTTTTATTCTGAGCGACGACCATCGGTATGATTATATGGGATTCCATCCCGATAGTCCCGAATTTCTTAAAACACCCGCAATGGACCGTATGGCAGCAGAAGGTGCTCATCTTGCAAATGCGTTTGTAAGTACATCCCTTTGCTCTCCAAGTCGTGCTTCAATTCTGACGGGTCAGTATCCATTTCGCCACCAGGTGGTCGATAACAGTAATGCAATGCCGGAAGGCACCCCATTGGTTTCGCAAGCACTTCAACAAGCAGGGTATCAAACCGGGTATTTTGGAAAATGGCACATTGGTAATGAGACTGCTGATCCGCAACCTGGCTTCGACAAGTGGGTCAGTTTCCGCGGACAGGGTGTCTATTATAATCCGACATTGAATATTGATGGTGAAGAAGGTGATTATGAAGGATATGTCACGGATTTGTTGACCGACTATACAATTGAGTGGCTGGATGAAATAGATCGCGATCAGCCCTTTTTTGCATACCTTTCACATAAAGCTGTTCATGCCGAATTTGAACCGGCAGAACGCCACGAGGGGATGTATGCGGATGTGGACCTGGAGTTTCCACAGTCCATGAAATATATCGAAGAAAATTACGAAGGCAAACCGGATTGGGTTAGGGAGCAGCGGTTTAGCTGGCATGGCGTGGATTATATGTACCACAATCGCGACGATCACCCTCAAAGCCTAGAAGAGATTATCACACGATACAGCGAATCCCTTTCAGCAGTTGATGAGAGTATTGCACGGGTCATCAATTATCTTGAAGAGGAGGGACTTGCCGATGAGACTCTTGTCATCTATATGGGAGACAACGGATTCATGCTTGGTGAGCATGGGTTGATTGACAAGCGGCAGGCATATGAAGAATCGATGCGTGTTCCGTTATTGGCGTGGGCTCCGGGATTTATTGAACCGGGAACGGTGATCGAGGAAAATATTATGAATATTGATATGACACCAACCTTCCTGGATATAGCCGGTGGATCGATGCCCGAGGGACATACAGTTGACGGTGAATCATTCTTACCATTCTTGGCCGGCGAGTCGATTGATGATTGGCGAACCGCATTTGTTTATCAATACTTTTGGGAAGATGCATTTCCACAAACTCCAACAACCTATGCTATTCGTGGTGATCGGTACAAATATATCTACTACCATGGTTTATGGGATAAGAATGAGTTCTATGATTTGGAAACTGACCCCAATGAAATGCATAACCTGATTAATGCTCCTGAGCACCAGGATCGTATTCGACAGATGAAAAACAGGATGTTCGATATTTTTGAAGAGAATGGGGCCACAGACGTTAAATTCAGGCGTCCGTCTCCTTTCCGGGCAGACGAGAAACTTATTCACGAAGATTAGGTTAAATACATCTACAGACTTACAGACTAATATCATCAATTGTAAAAACGTACATCGCTATGTTCAAGAAATTGAATTCAACACGTTTAAACGAAATCGTGAGCCCGGACGTAGCCATTTTGCTCTTAAGAATTGGAGCTGCATGCCTGGTTTTGACGCATGGAATTCCAAAACTCATGAGAATCCTGGATGGTAATTTTGGTTTTAGTGATCCGATAGGGTTTGGTCCCACAGTGTCTCTTTTCCTAGTAGCATTTGCTGAAGGTATTTGTGCTATTTTTGTACTTTTGGGCCTTTGGACGAGGGTAGCACTTATTCCGCTCATTATTAATTTTATTGTGGTTGTTTTTGTTGCCCATGCTAACGACCCATTTGGTGATAAAGAGTTAGGATTGTTCTTCCTTATAACATTTGTAACATTGTTTTTGACTGGAGCCGGGAAGTATTCTCTTGATGGCGGTCTCAGTAAGCGTAATAGGCGTTATTAATTTTAAATAGTTGTTAATATCAAAAGTTGTAAATATTCGGAAGACGAAGGGTATCTCCCTTTTCATCTACAATCTCTAAATCGTAACGAATGACAATTCGTGTACCTATCGGTGCATGATAATAGATATACCATGCAGCCGCTTCAGAAATGCCAATGCAACCATTAGAGTAAGCCTTGCCCAGAGTTTCGATGTTAGTAGTAGGATGGATAAGCTGCCCGTAGCGCATCCCATTAGTTTCTGTAACCAGCCATGGAATGTTGGGCAAATCTGTAACAATTCCATCATCTCGCTGGGTTACAAAATATCTGTGATTGTTGGTCGGATTAATGAAATTGGGTTCTTTACTGTGCTCAACAATATTTCCCACTCCTGTTCGAGTTCTAAGGTCTACAACTCCTTCAGCCATAGCCAGATATTTTCGTTCATTGCGACCTACTCTTACCGGAAATTCGTAGATAATGCTATCCCTCTGTAGAACCCGCAGTTTAAATTCTGGTATATTGAGATCCAGGTGGATATTCTCAAAAAGATACTCCAGGCTGTCCACTGCAGCAGAATCAGGAATGATAAGTTGATCTCCCGGTTTAAAGATCGGCAATTCTTTTGGGTTAAGGTTAATGATCCCGTGATCCTTCAAATGGTAATAATCAGAGGCAGCAAGCGAATCGATTACCCAGGGGTTATTGCGTATAATCAAATGCTCTGAAACCTGATGAGCGAGAATGGAATTGTACCTCTCAACAATACTATCAATAACTTTAAAGTAGTCTTTGATTTTTACAGTTTCTTTGAAAGTATAAACAGGTAGAAAAATATCTGTAGTTATTTCTTCACGACTGTAATCAATGGAACCGGTTAATTTTCCTTCTCTGAAGGGAAGCAATAAAAGAATAGCTGTAAACGAAAGAATCAATATGTATCGAAAGAATGACATAATTCAACTTTTCTTAACGATATCAACCTTATAAAGTATTATATCTTATTTATACAAAATTTTATGTACGATTTTTAAGTACAAATGTGTAATCAATTAGAAGAGTAGTTAATTTTCTTTGCGGTTGGCACGCAAATAAATTTTCTAAATATTTTGAAAAAATGGACGGTCAATATTAGAAAAAAAGGGTTGGTAAACAGCGTTTATCATCATATTTTTACTGATCTGAACTAAAGCCAAAATTTAGAATAAACAATAGCAGTTAGAGTACTGCTATTTTTATTTTAAAGAAGACTAAGATGAACTATGAAAAAAAATTATCTATCAAAAGAAGGATACGAAAAGTTAGATAAGGAATTAAGAGACCTGAAAACACGTGGCAGAAAAGAAATTGCTCAAGAAATTGCTGAAGCACGTGCAAAAGGTGATTTGAGCGAAAATGCTGAATACGATGCAGCAAAAGAGGCACAGGGCCACCTGGAGACAAAAATTGCAAAACTTGAGAATACGCTTGCCACATCAACTATTATCGAGAAAGATGATATCGACACGTCAAAAGCATATCTACTGTCGACTGTTACTATTCTTAACAAGAATACCGACAAAGAGATGAAATACACATTGGTTTCAAAAGATGAAGCTGATTTTAAACAAGGAAAAATTTCCGTGGACTCCCCCATAGGACAAGCTATTCTCGGAACAGAAGTTGGAGAAGAAGTTACCGTGGATGTACCGGTAGGAACTTTAGAACTTGAAATACTAAACATTGAGCGTTGATAAATGAAAATAGGTGTTATTGGTACCGGCTATGTTGGCCTTGTAACAGGAACATGTTTTGCAGATAGCGGAAATGATGTTATCTGTGTGGATATTGATGAAAAGAAAGTTGAACGAATGCAAAATGGTGAGGTTCCGATCTACGAGCCGGGTCTCAATCGCGTGTTCGACAGAGCTATTCGGGAAAAACGACTCCATTTTACTACCCGCATTGAGGAAGCATTTAAAGAGTCGGAAATTATTTTTCTTTGCTTGCCTACACCTCCCGGTGCAAACGGACAGGCCGATTTAAGTTTCGTGCTGGATGTAGCCAATGATTTGGGAGACTTATTTAATAAGTACCCCGGCTACAAAGTTATTGTTAATAAAAGCACAGTGCCTGTTGGAACTGCCGATAAGGTGAAAGAAAAGATCGCTCAAAAAACAGATACTGAGTTCGATGTTGTTTCCAATCCTGAATTTTTGCGTGAAGGTGCAGCTGTAGAAGATTTCATGAAACCCGAACGGGTTGTGGTTGGCACCAGTAGTGAAAAGGCAGCGGATTTAATGACTACCCTATATGAGCCGTTTGTTCGCAGCGGTAACCCGATCATCATAATGGATGAACGAAGCTCTGAACTGACCAAATATGCTGCTAATGCCATGTTAGCTACAAAAATTACCTTTATGAATGAGATAGCTAACGTGTGTGAAAAGGTAGGGGCCAATGTAGATAATGTTCGGCGTGGAATCGGTACCGACACACGAATTGGCAAGCGATTTCTTTTTGCAGGAATTGGTTACGGCGGGAGTTGTTTCCCGAAAGATGTCCAGGCTATTCATCACACGGCAGATGAATATGGATATGAGTTCAAGATTCTTGATTCAGTGATGAAAGTAAATGAATCTCAAAAAGTATCCATCGTAGATAAAATGAAACTATACTACAATGGAAATTTAGAGGGAAAAACAGTGGGAATTTGGGGGCTATCCTTCAAGCCCGAAACAGATGATATTCGTGAAGCTCCCTCCCTCTATATAACAGAACAATTGGCAAAAATGGGCGTTTCTATGAAAGCCTATGATCCGGAAGCGATAGAAACGTTTAAAGAAGCTTCATCAGGCCAAACACTTTCAAAGATGCAATTTGTGGAAGATCGTGACAGTGTAATTGATGGAGTGGATGCGCTGATTATCTGTACGGAATGGAACGAATTCAGGCGTCCGGATATGGATCGATTTGCCGAGGTGATGAACGAACCGGTTATTTTTGATGGCCGGAACCTTTATGATCTAGACAGAGCCAGAGATGCTGGACTTACTTATATAAGTGTGGGACGCCCAAGTGTGAACATATAGCAGGATTTTATAAACAAGTCTTGCTTCAACTCAACTATACAGATTGTGAAAAAAAGAATACTGATAACCGGTGGAGCAGGGTTTTTAGGATCTCATTTATGTGACAGATATCACAAAGATGGGTGGGATGTAATCTGCATGGATAATCTTATCACAGGTGCAGAGAGTAATATCGCTCATCTTGTCGGTAAAGAGCGGTTCACTTTTGTAAAGTATGATGTTACCAACTATCTGTATGTAGATGGCCCGGTAGACTTGATCCTACACTTTGCCTCTCCGGCATCACCTATAGATTATCTCGAGATGCCCATTCAAACTTTAAAAGTGGGTTCACTTGGTACTCACAAGGCACTCGGGCTGGCACGTGCGAAAAAAGCAAAATTTTTACTCGCATCCACCAGCGAAGTTTACGGTGATCCGCTAGAGCATCCTCAAAAAGAAACCTATTGGGGGCATGTAAATCCTACCGGCCTGCGCGGAGTTTATGATGAAGCCAAACGTTTTGCTGAGGCAATGACAATGGCCTATCATCGCTATCATGATATTGACACCCGAATTGTTCGAATTTTCAATACATATGGTTCAAGAATGCGCCTTAAAGATGGACGCGCACTACCAACTTTTTTCCGCCAGGCAATGCGAAATAAACCACTTACCGTATTTGGAGACGGAAGCCAAACACGCTCATTTACCTATGTGGATGATTTAATCGAAGGTATTATCCGCCTGGCAGAAAGCAACGAAGTGGAACCTGTGAATATTGGGAATCCCGAAGAGGTATCAATCCTTGGTTTTGCAAAAGAGATTATCGAAGTGACGGGCAGCAGTAGTGAGATTGAATACCGTGAACTCCCGGCAGATGATCCGCAGGTTCGCCAACCGGATATTTCGAAGGCAAAGCGGGTGTTGGATTGGGAGCCAAAAACCAACCGTAAAGACGGCCTGGAAAAAACAATGAAATATTTTAAAAAACAGGTTTTAAAGAATGGGTAAAAAAAAGCTCATTGATCTTTACCCATATCGACTCCTGGAAAACAAAGTGGAGTTTTTGTTGTTAAAACGCGCGAAGGGAGAAAAATATGATGGTCAGTGGCGAATGATCGGAGGAAAGGTTGAGAAAGGGGAAACTCACTGGGAAGCTGCACTTCGAGAACTCGATGAGGAAACGGGATTGTATCCGGAAACATTTTGGACGATTCCCAGCCTGAATCATTTTTACGAATGGAACACTGATAAAATTTTACTGATCCCGGCTTTCGCAGTGGAAATCAGATCTTCCGATTCAGTAACTTTGAATAAGGAACATAGCACAGCAAAATGGTTTGATATCGTTGAAGCTACTGATCTGATCATCTGGCCGGAGCAACGACGCTTATTAAAACTATTGCACAACATTGTAACCTCCAATCAAATTCTTGACGATTGGCTCGTATCACAAAACTGATTCTATCGCTGTTACTTATCCTGCCGTTCATTTTCTTAAGCAGAAATGTTGAAGCACAGAGTGCAGGGTATGAGCTACTTCCCGCACCGGATGCCTGGTATAACGACGTGGATGGAATTCGGCTAGGACTCCGCATTAAAGGACAGGTGCCCGGAACATTTAATGATGGCCCTCATCGACTGGATGCCGGAGTTTGGCTCGGAACATGGTTCCCGGACCTTCCGGTTTCCTATTACTTGTCTTTTACTGAACCGATTCCAAAATGGTCTGATTTTGGGAGTGAAGCCAGTATTCAGCTGCGAAGTTCAGTTCGAACAGGATATCATAATCATGGGGTGGCTTTTAATAAAAGATGGCAGCAAGGTTTTGATGAGCGGCGCTATCGAGAGCTGAGATTTTATCAATCCTATCAAAAAAGGTTTGATGATGAATATACTCCCTTTCCTTTTCTTTGGAGTGATGAGGATAAGTTCCTGTCAATATTAACACTTCGCCTACAGGATGATAATCCACTTGGATGGTTCCAGGTAGAAACTACAGGTAGCTTTCAATATCTGAATGATACCTATTCGGTCTTTTCGCTAACGGCTCTTCAAAATATTCCGATTAACGAAAACTGGGGATTTCGAATTCGGTCTTTTACTGGCCTTGCTTCTGATCAGGCTGATCCTGAGTATCTTTTTCCTCTAAGCAGCAAACCAGCGATAAACTGGATGGAAAATGGTATCACCCGGGCCAAGGGGACCATTCCACAGCCATGGATGGATAGCGGTTATCTGCAGGTTTCCGGCGGAGCAAATCTGAGGGGATATACAAAACGGGAAATCAGCGGATTTGCCAATCTCGAGGATGAAGATATCAATATACCGCTTGCAAAATCTATTACGGCAATCAATGCGGAATTTGATTATTGGAATCCAATTGGAATACTCTTCCAAAAAATTCCTTATGTATCAGACTTTTTGACCTTCAATTCCTACCTGTTTTTTGATGCAGGTACGGAACTTAGAACTGAATCAATGAATTCTGATAAATGGTTAGCAGACGCAGGTACCGGTTTTTCATTATCTTTAAATATACCCGATAACCTCGGAAAACCGCGTGGTTTTCTGATCCGCTTTGATATGCCGTTCTGGTTGTCTGATCCTGGTACAGAAGAGGCATTTCAATTTAGGCACCTGTTTGGCATTGGTGGGGTTATCTCACTGTAAATCTGGTTTGCTATGAAACGGTCGTTTCTTTTTTTAATCTGCTTGTTCCTTACAAGCGCCTGTTCTTCAAGCCGATGGGTGGTTACAGATCAGAATTCCATAAATACAGGAAGTGACCCTGTTATTCTGAGTGAAAAGCATATATTACTTCTCGAAAAAGAGCCTACCGTCGATGATCCTGTGATCAGTTTTGGCACTTACTCAGTCGTAGAAAAACAATACGAAGAGAGGGTATTGGTTGAGCGTACTGTTCAGAAGTACAGGCCGAAATGGCAGTTTTTGTTGTTGGGCATCTCGGGTGCCGTTTTTGCAGTTACAGCCGGTAATACCGATTTGATTCTTCCCTCAGTATCTGTTGGCCAGCAGGTAGCATTTAATATTGCTGCGGCAGTGTTAGGTGGTTTGTCTTTCACAAACATGGAGCCGGTAGGAGATCCTATATATACAGGTGAGACACGCTTACAACGCAGAAGTGGTACGGAAGTGCTTAATGATACCACCCAAACAGATTCTTTTGAAGAGGATATGAATATCAGCCTCAACATCTTATACCAAGATGAGGAGTTATTTTCAGAATCGGATATCATACTGGAGGACGGTAGTTTTGATCTCAACCTTGCATCATTTGTTCAATATATCGGCAGCGATATTGACGATGAATCTTCACTGAGTGTTGAACTTGCCTATAACGGTTTTGAGTCTTCTTACACGATTCCGGTTATGGACTTTCTGGCTCCTTTTTTAAGGGTTACCGAACCGGTAGCAGTGATCCGAAATGCTCCAACTGTAAATGAGCTGAATGTGGTCACTGAAGTTGGAAATGGAAGTTCTCTTGAACTAATTGGTGAATACTCTGATCAGTGGTATCGTGTGAGGTTTGGTGGTTCAGAAGTATTTGTGTCTAAAAATGCCGGGAAAATTCAGTGGATGTCGGAAGCTCAGTCCGGTTCACCTGATGTATTTGAATTTGCAGAGGTGCCTTTTGGTGAGATTGACGTAGAGAATTCAGTTCCGGTACTCAAACGGAATAACCAGGATGATCGTGCAGTAATCCTCACAAATGGATTTTCTGAGGAGTCTGAACCTCGTCAGTATTTAGCGCGAGATCATGACCTGTTTCAGTTCTATATGAGGTATGCCCTTCAGATGGATAATGATCAAATCACTGAGATAGAGATGGATTCAACAGGAAATTGGCGGGAGCAACTTTCTAATATAACGGCGATGGATTCCACGGGAACTCTGTTTATCTATCTATCCGGATCGGCTTTTATTGATGATTCGTACTCTCTTTATTTGAGCCGGGAACAAAAAGAGGAAGGTGAATCAGAATTGGAATCTGAAATCCTTGATACATTTGAGGAATTGGAACCGTCGTCCTTGGTGCTGTTTGCTGATCTAGAATTTATCATAAATGACTCAAATAACGGACTAAACGGTGACAAAAGTTATCAACTTGCTTTGCAGAATTTTTCAAATACTCTATTGAGAAGAATTCCGAATAGTGCTGTCGTTTTTAGTCACCGCCCGGGTCAGCAGTCCTCACTTTACATTGGTGGTGATACTGAGAATAAGCGTCATCATATCTTTCCATATTTCCTGGCCGATGCTCTGAAGAAAAGAAATATAGAACTCTCTGAAATTGTCAGACACCTCGAGAACAATGTGGATTATACCTCAAGAAGGCTACATGACCGCCCCCAGGAGATCCAGGTATTTGGCAATCTGACGATAGATGTCGCAAAATAATGGCTGGCTGGATCTATATCGTTCTTTCTACGATATCATCCGTATTGATTGCTCATTTTTTTAAAATATCGGAAAGTAGAAAGCTGAATACAATTCGTGTAATTACAGTCAACTACTTGATTGCCTTTCCATCTGCTTTTCTTCTTTATGGGAGTCAAGATCGGGCGAATGTTCTAATAAACGAGATGGTTGTTCCTGTTTTAATGGCTGTTGTGGTGGGAGTGGTATTTATTTTCAATTTCTTCATCTACAGTAAATCTGTGAACTTGAATGGGGTTGGAATCAGTATTGCAGCGATGAGAATCTCGCTGATAGTCCCCGTTATGATCTCTACCATATGGTACCTGGAGCTGTTAACGCTAAAACAGTGGTTCGGTCTGTTGCTGGTTTTTGTTGTATTGTATCTACTTCTGCCAAATAAAAAATCCCTTTTAAAAGGTTCATTGAGTGCTGGTTGGCTGTTGCCATTACTTTTTCTATGTACGGGGATTGGAGATGGTTCGCTAAAAATTTACGAGTCGGAATTCAATCAAATCCTGTCTAAAGGAGAGTTTATGGGATTGGTTTTTCTGACCGCATTTTTAGTTGGGATAGTAACAGTTATTTATAAAAGGAAATGGCAATTCAAAAAAATGGAAATTTTTATCGGAGCCTGCATCGGCATTCCAAACATGTTGTCTGCTGTTTTTGTAATCGAAGCACTGGAACGGATGAATGGTGCTGTTGTTTATAGTTTGGTAAATGTATTGTCAGTGATAGGCGGAACATTTCTTGGGGTTGTATTTTGGGGAGATCGATTTACGAAAATGCAATGGCTGGGTATTGTACTGACAATCAGTTCAATTTTATTACTCCTCTAATGTAAGATGAGTAAATAAATCAAATAAGATATTTATCAGAATCTAATAAACTCACAGTGAACCGTATAAGCATTGAACATGCCAGGGAATGAAATTAATGGCTTGTTTATGCAATATAAGAGCCCATTCAGTTAGCTTTCAGAAAAGATTCTCAATATTATTTTTTAAAAGTCGCATTGGAAAAATACATTAGACTAAAAAACATAGGATACAATCAGCAAGTATTATACGGAGAGATTTCAAGTAATCAGTTTGAGGATTCATGATTGCAAATCAACTTATTAGTTCAATTAGCTTTGGTATTTCGTCACAATTCATATCATATTAACAATCAAATGGTAATTTAGAGTC
>Ga0102943_1001332_pt1 | contig 15517 bp, 17 predicted proteins | sample SalPonC_black_MG_FD_78174 | JGI IMG/M metagenome (GOLD analysis project Ga0102943, IMG submission 78174) | Salt pond soil microbial communities from South San Francisco under conditions of wetland restoration - Salt Pond MetaG... | ecosystem: Environmental > Aquatic > Marine > Intertidal zone >...
CCGACTCCCGCATATGTTTCAACTCTGCCATCTAAAGTAATAAACCGGATGGCATGGTTCGACCCATCCGCTACGTATAAAATACCATCAAGTCCCATGTCTATTCCCATGGGCCGAGAAAAGAGTGCTTTATTCGACGGTCCATCTATAAAACCACCTCCAAAGTTTCTGCCGGCAAATGTTTCTACTGTATTATCTCTTGCGATAAATCGTATCACAAAATTGTTTGAGTCGCCAATGTATATTTCGTTTTTGCTGTTTACTGCAATTCCCCATGGATTATTGAATTGAGCTTCCTCGATAACTTCGTCTATGTATCCCCTGGAGGTTCCGGCTATGGTTTCTACCGTTCCTGCTTTCTTGTCCGGAGACCTGTTTTGCTCCCTGTCTTCTGATAGGGAGTTATCAGAACAACCGGTCAACAACATTAGTCCGCATAATATTGAGAGTTGCAGTAGACGCATAGTAAATGTTCAAAACCCGCTGTAAAACATGAAGAAATTCTCTTTTTACTTATATGAACACATAATAATCAATTTGAAAGAGACTTGATTGTTACAGTGCCTGTTGAAATAGAACATTCAGAATTCCATGATTAAAATGATGTTGAAACTACTGCTGCCTGTACTCACTAATCTCAAAAAGGTGGCCATCCGGATCATGAAAAAAGCAGCGAGTTTCTGCACCATGATCAACCGGTGCAGTAATAAATTTCACACCGCGTTCTTTTAATATTTCAAATGACTGTTTACAATCCTGAACTCGAATTGTGAAGGAGTGACTTACTTTATGCTTATTGATTGGAGGTGTAAAACTCGTTTCCGGTTTGTCTTTTGTAGGACCTCCGGGCGTTACCAGCAACAGCCAATTACCGAGGAATTCAAGTACAAGAGAGTTGCCACCATATTCTCGGTAAATTTTAGCACCAAGTTTTTTTACGTAAAATTCTTTAGCATGCGCCATATTTGATATAACAAGTATCGAAGTTAATGCTGAATGTTTGAAGGGATCCATTTATGGTTCAATTTGATTAAAGTTGCTTTCTATGAATCTTTACAATTGTAATAATAATTTCTGAAGTACTTTACGCTTTTACAATTATTTGTTAGCGGTTGCCGATTCTGTGTTAAACCCTGCAATGGCAGGCGCTTTGTGGATTAATTCGTTGTTTTTAAGAGCTAAAACTATAAAAAGTGCAAAATCGATGCGGCGGGTCAGGTTGGTTACCAAGATGTCCCCCCAAGTGTTCGCTTTAAACCGGCATCCTCTGACTTTCTCCCTCTTCGAAGTCTCTACCGGGATCAACGGGCCATTTTTTGTTACTTTCAAAGATTAAATCACAAGTCCGAACTTTACTCTGGATATCGACAAGTCGCAGTTTTTTGCAATCCATCCCAAAACATTCACAAGAAATTATATTTTTAAAGAGTATTTGTCCTAACCCTCTTTGGAGATATGCCGACCACAGGAGAAGATAAGGTGGGTATCGGACTCAGCGAAATCCAACACAGCTTTTTTAATGATAATAAGATCGGTTGTGTGGCCTGGAATAATAGTAATTTGGTCATTAAGAATATCCATTTTTGATACACTTTTCTTCCTGCAAACAACCACCACGTTATAGTTTCTGCCCGGTCAGTGCTGGATCAGATATTTTCACAACTTTCCGGAGTCGCCGATTCTGCAAACGTTTTTCATGGTCGATGCTTTATTAATTGAGGTGCTCCGTTATGAACGTTTCAGATCAGCCAATATATGAGCAGAAGTCTCATACATAAAATGCTGTTTACAGAAATGTATGCGTTAACGGGTAGTTAACCGGCTCGCTAGAATAAAACCAATTCCTGAAAGTATGGATGTAATGTCGTAAGTCAAAACTCTTGAGTCATCAATAATATTACCAACTCCATTGAGAATCAGCAAAATACCGATGACCAAGAGTGCGATTTTTAGCTTTTTACCCACTGCAAATTACCCAAAATTATTAGGAATTAGCTGATAATTGCTGCCGTATCAACCGCCTGGAAGAAGTGTGTGACCTTTCCATTTTTTAGGGTCCAGATATGAGTAGCATTCGCCCTGAAATCCTTGCCGGTTTCTTTCCAGGTGCCTTCGTAAAATCCCTGCATGATCACCTTGTCCCCACTTGCCATTAAATCGGTTATATTGATATTAAATCCGTCATAATGTTCAGGAATCATCGCAAATATATTCTGTAATATCGATTCCGGGCCAATGTAGATACCATCACCTTCAATAAATGGGAAACCATTACACTCGTGCCATTGAATTCCCTCATCAAATTTTGCCAATACCTCTTCAATATCCTGATCAGCAAATTTTTGGTATCCATCTTGTACGTTTTCCAGGTTTGTCATAACCCCTCCTTTCTATTTTGTTGGTAAACATCTGTTTAGATATATACAAAACTTTTCCCAACAGTCTAAGAAGAAAAGAAAAAGGTTTTTAAAAGTATGAAAACTCCCCGATGGTGATAGGTGCCGAAGAGTATCCACCTCTCTTTACAGGATTTCCATCCAGTCTCCGCATCATGGCGATTTGCCCAATATGGGTCAGAATATCTGAAAGAGGTCCTTGTAATAAACGATATGCGGTTGGCAGATCGAAATTTTCTTTGATGAGGATCCTGTCAAAATTTACCAATTCCTTAGAAAACCTTTCGATTTCATCTTGGTATTTCAGTTTTTCCGGTGGATTGCTATTGAAAGTGCCCTGTTCTATTAACATCCCAGAAGATCTCAATAGTTGGTACATATGGTTGATGACCTCAGACACTGTTCGTGTACCTTGTCCGGGTGAAAAATCTCCAAAGTCATCCGAAGTCTGATGCGTAGCATTTTGGAACCGGTAAGCAATAGTAGCTAACGTATGTCGAAGGAAATGGTTCTTTGGTTTACTCATGAATTTTTATGTAAAGATGTGATGATTTGTACTTACTCCATATACAATTCGGGAATTAACTTAACTGCCGATAATATTTTGACGAACAAAATGATTCTGAAACTTCCCGTTTGGATCATATTCTGCAAGTAGATTCCTGAAATCGGCTATACGATCATAAACTGACTCCAGGCGGGAGGGGCTCATCGTAAACATTTTTCCCCAATGCGGACGTACGTCGAAAGGCCGGAGTTTTTCTTCAATAACAGGTAACACCTTTTTCAGTTCATCCCAGTTTTGTTGACATGTAAAATGGAATGCCACCGAGGGTCGTCCGGATGTTGAACTCATCCACAGATCATCCTCTGCAATAGTACGTACCTCCGAAATCATAAGGAGAGGTTCAAGATCTGATTTCATGCTGCTGATTTGTTGATATGCTTCAACAGCATGATCCTGTGGTACAAAATACTCGGCCTGGAGTTCTTTCCCGCTGCTTGGGGTAAACTCCAAACGAAAATGGGGGAGACGGTTGTACCACGGACCCGGAATGCCCATCTGGCGAGTGCAATTTTCGGCTGATATTTCTATGATTGGGTGGACGTGCCTATCTGCGAGAGTGGCACCAAAAAAGTTCTGGCCTGGATTAGGGAGTGCAGCTGCGACACCCTCAATTTTTTGCTTGATCCAAACCTGGTTTACGGAATCAGATTGGTAATCGGTGAATAGACTTACACTGTACCCGGCGGACATAATCTCCTCAAAGTTTTTTTCTAATTCGGAAACGGGCAGCTGCAGGTATACAAATTGGCGCATTTGGTACGCCGGTTCTACGTCGAGCGTTAATTTTGTGACGACTCCCAGGCTGCCAAGTGCTACAACTGCACCGTTGAATTTGTCGCCATCCTCCTCCCGTGTAAGATGATGTAGTTCGCCACCTGCATCCATAAACTCGATTCCGTTTACAGCTGTGGCCAGGTTTCCATTATTCACACCGGAGCCATGAGTTGCAGTGGCACAGGCACCCACAACCGAAATATGCGGGAGTGAAGCCAGGTTGTGAAGGGCGTATCCGCGTTCATCGAGAAATGGTCCTAGTTCACCATAGGTAACACCGGCACTAATGGTTACGGTTTGAGCCTCTTCATCCAGCTCCATAAAATGATCAATCCGCTCAAGGGAGATCTGATTCTCCGTACTGTCAGCCACGGTGTTAAAGCAGTGTCGAGTACCGAGCATTCTCAGTTTATCAAGGCGTGCTACGAGTTCCTGCAATTCGTTGAGAGTCCGAGGCTGGTAATAGTTGGATGCGCTGTACTCCAGGTTACCGGCCCAGTTGGTTCGAATTTCCTGAAGGTTCCTGGGGATAACAGGCTTAAACGGTGTTAAAAAACTACCCGCCAGAAGAGCTGAGGATGTTTTGAGGAACGTTCGTTTATCCATATCAGATAGTAGAGTTTACGAGAAATGATGTAAAAGAGTGCCTCAATATGATAAATTCGGCAGGCTTCTCAAAGTTTGGCAGTGATTTCTACTCTTCTTTCAATTGATATTTTGTATAAAACAAGTTGGCTTTTACAAAGAAGTGGTTTCCCGCTTTTCTCAATATCTCTCCCAGGTTTTTAAATGGATTTTCGGTTTCATACTTTTCTGCTATTTTATCATACTGATCAGCATTAGACAGAAATAGGTGGGCCAACTGAGTACCGGTACATTCAATTGTAACCTGTTCCTGTTTGTTTATGATCTCCTTAAAACCATCCATTCCTGAAAAATTGATTGTATGATCATATTCTGTTTCAGTTTGTGGATGATCCAAATCAAGCATATTTAACTGTTCATCCAACAGAATTTCAAAATCATAAGGAATGATCAAAGCATCTGTTTTACAAACTCTGCGGATCTCAATCGAAACTAGATTTCGATCAGTATAGAAAAGTGATCCGGCAAAAGTGGCAATACCTATTGAATGATCGGGAAGCGGTATATCCTCTGCCGATCCCTGCAAATAGTTAACCCCGGGTCGTTGCACAGATCTTTCAAGCATCGATTGACTTGGATCGATCCCAGTAACGGTTTTGCAGTATTTAGCCAATGCGAGCGTGGAGTACCCGGTTCCGCAACCAACATCTAATCCTTTTGAGAAGGTTGAAGAATCTCCCAAAACACGTTCAAGGATCATGGAGTGCAGCGGTGGACGATATGCAGCATAGTGATGTGCTATCGTTTGATGATACCCATTTTTCATTAAGTCCTGATTTTTATCGATACAATAACGACCGTCAATTTAATTTTTCAATCTTTCGAATCATTAACAAAATTCCCCAGGCAATTAGAAATGAGACACTTGCAAAGGCAAGGCTAACGAGGGGCATCGGGGGTCCCCACACTAAAGATGAAAGAGCTGCGATACCGACAAAAGAAAATATCCAGGCCAGTCTAATTGGCCGAGCCGAATTTTGCCAGCGGAACAGTGTAAGGATGATAAGTAAACTCAGAATACCACTACAAAACTGCAAAACGGTTTCAATTTGTTGTCCAAGTGTTTCTGAATGATACCATTGACGAATACTGCCTTCAATTGCCCACCATGCAAATATCGTAAGAAATAAAATTACGATGCCGTAGAGAAGTAGTTTTATAACTTTGTTCTGCCCCATTCAAACAGATTAGCTTTTGTATCTGAAACTAACAAATGTAATGTCATCATTTTGTTTTGTTTCTCCTTGCCAATGCTCCCCCTGTGAGAAAAGTTTTTCAACAATTTTATCAACTGGCTCTTCTGCATTTTCCATTAAACACTTTTTTATCCTCTCTCGACCATATGTCTTTCTATCTTTATCAAAAAGTTCCTCCAACCCGTCTGTCATCAATAATACTATGTCCCCATCATCTAATTCTGTTTCTACTATTTGGTATGGGTAAGATGTTAGCGAACCCAGCGGCATTCCTTTGATGGTAATCTCTTCAATTTCGCCAGTTTTGTTTCTGAAGATTAAGAGGGGAGGTATTCCGGCAGAAGAAATCCGAAGTTGGTTTCCATTGATTTTCACAATCATCAACGCCATAAACAGATTTTTTAGATTCATCATCTTTATAATTCCGGAGCAATGATTCAGAAACTCCCGAATCTCCATGCGGTCGATATGAGAGATAAACAGGCTTTTCATAATGGAGACCATCATGCCCGCTTTCATACCGTGATTGGTGGCATCCCCGATAGCAATAGAAATTTCACCTGAATCAGAGAGACTGTAGTCGTAGTAATCACCACCAACTTCGGTTGCGGGACGCATCTCAAAGCAAAAATTATAGTTCTTCAGGCCGGTAATACAGGTTGGCAAAAGAGAGAGTTGAACATCACGGGCCTGCTGCAGCTCAAGGGCTTTTCGCTGATCTTCGGCCTCCAGAACTTTCCGTTCAACCTCCAATTTTCGAGCCTCACGCTCTTTTTGGAGAATGGTTCTGTTTGCCCTTGAAAAATCTCTCGCCAGGTAGATCGATGCACAAAGCATCAGCCCCATGAAACCAAATGGATACCCATTTACAACTCCTGCAATGGGAGAGATCAGGTTAAGGTCCATGAACACATCATAGGATGAAAAAATAAATAAGAGTATAAATCCTGTCGCTAAAATCCAGGCATCATTTTTTTGACGCTTAACGGCTGCAGTTAAAATCCGTGTACCTTCTGCAATTACAGCCAACAATGGAATCTGTACGAAAATAAAATATTGAAGTGGTTCAATTACGGCGAGAATACCGGTTACAACAAGTGCTGAAGTAAGCCCCCAAAAATATTTTGGGATGCTCAGGTCAAATGCATAATAAAGGAACAGCAATGCAAAGAGAGAATTATAGGGCATTACAAGGCGATGCAATCGTAAATAAAACAGGTGATACTCTGCTTCTGCTAATGATGACTGGTAATCAAAGAATATGTTCAGTGCGTACAGAAACAGAAATATGGATAGGAACAGGTTACTCTTGAATTTTCGGTTGTAGAGATAGAGAATGATGTGCAGGATCCCGAATGATGCCGCAAGAGTGGTAAAGAATATCTGTTGAACTAATTCCATATAATCGGTTATTCTAAACTCTTGTCAATATACACATATATAAAAATTGTATTACAAGTATCAGGTTTTTTGATAACCAGCCAGTTTTGAATCTAATTTATTTTTTCATGAATATTTAAAGACACAGTTCCCGGCCATCAGGAAAAGCAAATTTTGCAGTTATTGATCCACGTTTCGGCCGCACCCATATAGGCGATGAAGCCAGTAAACTGATTACAAAGAAGAGTATCAATTGGATGGTGTGATCTTGTTTTATACGACTTTCGATGATTTAATGATTGCTTTCAGTATTTCATGTCCTACGAAATACTCTCTTTTTGTTTTCGAGCGTAAATTATAAGCTTAGTATAGGAGTGAAGGTATTTGTAAGTTACAGTTTGAAAAGAAAGAGAGCTCAGCAGCTTTAAGAATTGTTTATGGATACTGTTTTTACTATTGGAATATTTCTGAGTTTTTTCCTTCAGTTTCTGCTACTGTCCAAACCGGATAAATCTTTATCTGATAAGATTCTTGCCGTTTGGATGTTTATCATCGGCGTGCACCTCTTTTCGTACTATATCAACCTGTTGGGGTACTGGGAGCTTTATCCCTATCTATCAGGCATTCATCACCCGTTGCCGTTATTACACGGCCCGATGTTATACCTCTATGTTCATTTTTCGATTAAACCGAACCAGGAGTTCAGATGGCAGGACTACCTTCATTTTCTGCCGGCAGTGGGATTCTATATCTATATGATTCCATTTTTCTTCTATACAGCTGAGCGACAAGCAATGGTAAATGCCGGCTTAATAGATGATTATTCGGGTTTTATTGTTTTCTCTTTGGCAGCATTTTTGATTTCCGGAATTGGATACACAATATTTTCTTATCGGCTCTTAAATCAATATCAAGAGTTGACCGATCAGAATTTTGCCTATCGTAAATCGATTGATCTAAACTGGCTGAAATATTTCATATGGGGAATTGGTATCGTTTTTATAATGGCCATATCTGTTTCCATTGCGGTTGAGTGGATTGGATTCGATTTTGGATTTAATGCTGACCTTATCTTCTACTCAATGCTTATCCTTTTCATATTTTTTCTGGGCTTTTCAGGTATCAGGCACAAAAATATTTTTTCTGTTGATGCTTCTGAGAAAAGCCGGATTGTAGAACCAAAAAACGCAGGTGAATACAAACGATCCGGGTTAAAAGAGGATGATGCATTGGAATATCACCAAAAGCTCACAGAATTGATGAAAACCCAAAAACCCTACCTCGAACCAAAACTTACGCTGGGTGAACTTGCTGATTCTCTTGACATATCTGCGAACCATCTTTCACAAATTATTAATCAATACGAAGAGAAAAATTTCTATGATTATATAAACGGCTACAGGGTGGAAGAGTTTAAGGAAAAAGCGCTCAAACCTGAAAACAGAAACTACAATATCCTTTCTATTGCCTACGATTCCGGGTTCAACTCCAAATCTTCCTTCAACCAGGTGTTCAAAAAAAGTGTCGGGAAAACTCCCTCTCAGTATTTGGCTTCTGTGAAATCTGAATCATAACTCCAAAAACTATTGAGAGCTCAAACTTCCGGGAAACTATTTAATAAGCTGCCTTTCTGACTATTTAGATCCCCATACTGGAATTCACTTTGACTGAATGATTAACCGATGTAATCGTCAGAATCTGATAGGCCTGACTGAGTACAAATATCAGATTTACGTTCAATCCTACCCGACCGGACCTGAAATTCGTTCATGCATACATGTTTGGACGATTGATAATTGCGACCTGCCCATCTTTGAGTAAATCAATCATCACAATTATGAAAAGATTCAAAAAACAGATCTGGACAATTCTTCAAAACCTCGGTTTTGGAATTTTGATCATAGTAAGTATAGCAATCATGGCACTGGTTATTTGGATCAATCTGAACAGATGGTTGAGATGATTTTTGATACTCAGAAAACTAAACCAACAGAATTATGAAAAAAGCAATATCACTTATCGTCGCAGTTTTAACTTCACTGTTATTTATGATACCTGCGGAGATTTTTTCGCAAACGATAACGCAAACTATTAAAGGAAATGTATATGATATACAGACGAAAGATCCACTTCCAGGCGCATCCATTATGGTACTTGAAACGGATCCCTTGCAGGGAGCCGTGACGAATATGGATGGGAGTTTTTCAATCAATAACATCCGTCTGGGCCGGCAGTCGATCCGGATAAGTTATATTGGTTATGAACCTGTAATTATCCCGGAAATAATGGTCACTTCAGCCAAAGAAGTTGTTCTGAATATCGGGATTGAGCCATCATCAACAGAGATGGAAGGATTTGTAGTAACTCCCAAGATTCGGAAAGACCAGCCTTTAAATTCACACGCAAGCGTGAGTGCACGTTCATTTTCGGTAGAAGAAACCCGGCGGTATGCCGGTGGATTGGATGATCCCGCAAGACTGGTTTCTGCTTTTGCAGGAGTAAGTGTGGGTAACGTACAGGACAATGCAATTATCGTTCGCGGGAATTCGCCCAAAGGTGTATCGTGGAGACTGGAGGGAGTCGAGATTCCTACACCCCATCACTTTGTTGGAGGTAATGTAACGGGCGGGGGGATTGTCACCCTGTTCAGCAGTCAGATGCTGGCCAACTCCGATTTTCATACAAGTGCTTTTCCCGCAGAGTACGGAAATGCCCTGGCAGGTGTGTTCGATATGAATCTTCGAAATGGAAATTTTGACAGGAGAGAATACACATTCCAGGCCGGAACCATGGGGCTGGATTTTGCATCGGAAGGGCCGCTGGCTTCAGGTTCAAATGCATCCTATGTATTTAATTATCGCTACTCTACACTTGGATTATTAACGGATCTTGATGCGATTCCAACGGACCAGGAGTTTAGGTACCAGGATCTCTCATATAAATTCAATGTGCCGACAAAAAAAGCAGGAACATTCTCTTTTTGGGGAATTGGCGGATTGGATCGCAGTACTGAACCATTAGAGACAGATTCAACGTCTTGGGAAACAGACTGGGACAGGGTTACTTACGACTGGAATATTGCGATGGGAGCAGCAGGAATAAGCCACAATATTACTCACGGAAAAGACTTATATATCCAAACAACTTTTGCAGTGACCGGGCTGAAAAATAGTATGGAAACAGAAAGACAGGATGATCGACTTGTGCCACGGCCGGATCTGACTGTATCTGATTATTCAGGAAAATTGAGCCTTGGTTCAAAAATCAATTATCGCTTTAGTCCAGCACATTCCAATCAAACCGGGATCACTTACAAAAAACTTCTATACAACCTGGATATCAACAGTACGATTGATAATCAACCCGAAACCTACCGGAACATTGTGGACGAACACGACGGTAGCGATGCCGTTGAACTCTATACACAGTCAAGCATCGATCTTTCTGAAGAGGTAACGCTGAATGCCGGTATTAATGCCGGGTACTTCGCCTTGAACAATGATTATTCTGTAGATCCCCGTATCGGCATGAACTGGAATTTTAAAAATAATCATACAATTAGCCTGGGATATGGCAAACACAGCCAGATGGAGGATCTCAAGATCTATTTCATCAAAACGGAAAAAGATGGACAAACTGAATACCCAAATAAGGATTTAGGATTATCTAAAGCTCATCACTTCGTACTGGCGTATGACTGGCAAATCAATGATAATCTACGATTTAAAATTGAACCCTATATTCAGTTGCTCTATGATATACCCGGTATTGCCGACAGCTCTTTCTCAATGATTAATTACAAACAGGATTGGGCTTTCGATGATGCTCTGGAAAACAACAGTATCGGCAGAAATATGGGGATCGACGTGACTGTTGAACGTTTCCTGAACAACAATTACTACTTCCTGGTTACCGGTTCTATTTTGAATTCACGATATAAAGCAGACGATGGTATCTGGAGAAATACGCGGTATAACAAGACATTTGTTGGCAATGTACTGGTTGGCAAGGAGTTCTTTTTCGGTGACAATGGACGAGTGCTCGGAATCAACGGAAGAGTTAATTTCGTGGGAGGCGAAAGGGTAAGCCCGGTACTGGATGCAGCATCGGAACGAGAGAAGAGAGTAATATTTGATGATGAACGAGCCTTCAGTGAACAGTTATCATCCACGATTTATGTAGATCTGAGTTTGACTTATCGGATCAATAAACCCGGACATTCAAGTGTATGGGCATTGCAAATTAAAAACCTTTTGGGAGAAGCGATGCCGGAGGGATATAATTACAATTACAGAACTCAAAATGTGCAGTTAGACAAAAGTGTAGTGATGGTTCCAAGCCTGAGCTATACAATTGAGTTTTAACAATCAATACTGCAAACTCTTGCGGGTAATACATCTTATTGTGAGTTCAGGATCTGATTGATAAGTCATAAAATCAATGAGAATCCTGAACTCACATTTTTCTATTAATCTATACCAACCATTGAATCCAGGTAAAAATCAGCCCGGCAGCGAAGAGAGTTCCGAAGATCTGCTTGTTATAACGTGCAAGCCAAAGCGGTAGATAGATATCAAAATTATCTTCTCGACTATCTGTATAACGAGCTGCAATATCGGTCAGGGGACATCGCCACTTGTTAAAAAGGATGATAAAGACCTCTATCAATACAATGCCGATTAATAGTACGGCAGTTGTAAATTTTTCCAGCCAAGCAAAGATTGGAATGGCAAGTATGCAACCGGCGAAAAATGCCCATGCAATCGTATGCAGAATTTTGATAAAACGAAGAGAAGAATTTGGGTGCATTATATCTCTTTATGCTATATCAATTTCAGCCCGCAATGAGTATCAGGTCAGATCCGAGTTTTAGAACCCACGGTTCGTTTCAGTTGCAATGGGTGCAATAATCATTGTGATCCATAATAATCACGCAGAAACTCATATACGGCCCGTGCTTCATCTTCTGAAACATCCCTGTAAGGCATCTCTACATTATGTTCTGCGAGCAGATCCAAACCAACCGGGTGATTTAATACGTTTTCTCCGGGATTCAGAATAAAATTCATGATAAATTCTGGGCTTCTTCGTTCTACGACATCACCAAGTGAGGGACCAACTTCATTTTCACTTAGTGAATGGCAATCCTCACATTTCATTTCGTAGATATTACGGCCTCGCATCACCATCTCTTCATCAATTTCATCATCAATCTCAATACGTTCTGTTATTGGACCAATTCCATGCTCTTGTTCAAATGGGGTCAATCGATCCTGTAATTCTTGTAGATAAGGATCCATATCTTGTTCTTGATCCGCCATCGATTCTTCTCCATTGCCGCCACACCCATGGAGTGAAAATGAAATTAAAATGATTGCTGACAGTAATAGTGCAGGTAAGAGTGCAAACTTTTTCATAATCTCCGAACTTTTATTCTTGTTCCCTATAATTGATAGTTATGAAAAATTCGTGATTTATCAAAGACACTATGCGTATTTTTAAGCTCAATGGGACTTATTTAAACAGGGATGGAATCATTTTAGGATCGGAAGGAGCTTCCAAGGCTTTAAAAAAAAGTCCCGTTCTATTTGCGCTGCTTTTGATTTAGTGGAATGTTGCTTCCGCGGTGATTATAATTTTGCAAAAACACTCTAATTCTTTTCTAATTCTCTATAGCAGTCCCCAAAAAATGTTAAGGAAGAGCGATATGCTTATAGAAAAAAATCGAGTCCAGGATCTTCCCTACGCAAGTGTGATATATTGTTATGGCAGGCCAAGATTAATGCTACAAGATGACCAACATTCAGCCGAAAGAGATTGCCTCTCCGAGGCAGAAACCGGATTTTTAGATATTGTATTCTTCTTAAAAAAATGTGATTTGCGAAAGAATATTTATCATTATAGTGTAAAATCATAATTATCTAATTCCGGGATTGAAATAATAATCTGTAACAAAAAAATAACCGAGATTTTTATGGTAAATAAGCAGAAGCTTTTGCAAGTATTTCCACATTTGAATTCTGAATTGATACTGGAAATTGAAGATAACGCATTGAAGAAAGATATACCCAAAGGCACTGAAATTTTGCGGGAGGGACAGTATGTATCGGTTGTGCCGATTGTACTGGACGGGCTTATCAAAGTATTTAAACAGTACGAGGAGAGAGACCTGCTTTTATACTATATCAAACCAAACGAGAGCTGTATTATGTCGTTTGCAGCCGGGTTGAAAAATGAGCCGAGTAATGTGTTTGCGCAAACTGAAGAAGATACGACGGCATTGTTGTTACCGGTAAAAAAAATATCTGGCTGGATAAAGCAATATCCTGAGTTGAATTCCCTGTTTTTTCAGCAATATAATCTTCGTTACAGCGAGCTTCTTGATACCATTCAACAGGTTATGTTTAATAAAATGGATAAACGGCTTTATGACTATCTGAGAGAAAAAATTGAGCTCTTGGATAGAAATCCATTAAAAATCTCACATCGACAGATTGCCAGCGATTTAGGAACGGCAAGAGAGGTTGTGAGCAGGGTTATGAAAAAGCTGGAACAAGAGGGAAAAGTGAAACAGCAAGCAAATGGCATAGAAATTTTAAAATGGTGACTACGGTCACTGAAATGAGAAATAATGTTGTTTAAGTTAACCGAAGAACAATAAAGAATTCTGAATCTGAGGTGGAACGATATCTGTTTTCAACAGATTCAGCATCGCTTAAGTATCACTATAAACCTTAAACAAACAGAGCCATGAAAAAGAATATGGGTACGGCAGACAGAATTATCAGGACCATTCTCGCTGCTTTATTTGCAATACTATACTTTACAAATGTAATAACAGGAACCGTGGGCATCGTGCTTATGGTACTTGCAGGTGTTTTTCTGCTTACCAGCTTAATCAGCTTTTGTCCGCTTTATGCACCTTTTGGTTTAAGAACCTGTGCAACGGAAACGTAAATCCTGTTTTCTATTTACTGATTTTTTGTAAATATAACAGATCGAAAATCGCTACGTCGTTAAATCGAGATTCGAATATCTAATTTTTCAATGAATCCGGTGCTTTTTTTGATTGAACGATTGTTGAGATATGCGAAGTCCGATTTGACGATTTTAGTGCAGTCCATATCCAGATCGAAAATCGTTACGTCGCTACATCGAGAATCGAATATCGTACTTTAAACGGATCAAGTTCTCATTGATGTAACGATTATTCAGATACCCGATTTAGCAAACGTGTACTAAAAACGTCTAAAATCCATACACCCACAAAACATCAAGGAACTTCGCTTCGCTAAGTGCTCTTGAAGGTTTTTTATGAGCCACCTTGAGAGTCCGCAGGTCCTTCAAGAGTGGTGGGTTGAAGGACCTGGACTAATATTATTTATTTACAGAAAAATTAAATAGATCAGGTCTGGAGTAGTGACCCACACAATCAAACATCCGTTTGGAAGCAATGATCTGTTGAAGATCAATATCAGCGTATAAAATTTCCTCGTCCGCTTCCAGGGGACCTGCCAAAATTTGTCCATTTGGAGCTATAATGCAGCTGTTTCCTGTATTGATCCACCCCCTGTCATCCGGGTAGAGATTTTTAAAATCGTAATCATCAGGAATGTCATCTATTTTAAGAGCCATACATGTACTGATGACAAAAATCCCGCCTTCTCTCGCGATGTGCTGCATGGATTGCAACCAGTTAGGGCTTTTATCCCATGTTGGAGATGCAAGTATTTGCACTCCGCTTTCATAAATGGCCGTACGGGCAAGGGGCATGTAGTTCTCCCAGCAGATTAACCCGGCCAGTTTGCCTGCTGAGGTATCGTATGATCTCAGCGTATCTCCTTTTCCCTGTGCCCAGATCAGGCGCTCGCCACCTGTGGGAATAAGTTTTCGGTGCTTACCCATAATTTCGCCTTGATCGCTAATAAATAACAGGCTGTTGAAAAGGCTTGCTCCACTTGTTTCGATGTTCCGTTCGTTCATGCCCATCACCACATTGATCCCGGCCTCCTTAGCTGCCTTGCATATCTGATCTGTTGCCAGGTCGGGTACCGAAACGGCATTTTTGACAAGTTTTACATAGAGCTCATTCAGGTCGGCTCCTTTGCTGTTGGGAATCAACCATATCCAGTCCGGGTAACCCGCTATAAACGCTTCAGGAAAGACAATTAACTTTGCACCATTTTCTCCGGCTTCCAGAATGGCCGAGCAAGCTTTCTCTACTGTTTTTTCTTTATCCAGAAACACGGGTGAAAGTTGTACTGCGGCTACTCTGATAGTTTCGGTCATTAATTTATATTTTCAGGTTTTTTATCAGTAGTGTCCGGTAAAAGATAAAAAAGAAGAGGGAGACCCTTTCGAGTTTCCCTCTTTTGGTTAAGTTGTGTTTTCCCACAAACCCAACTTACCGTTATGAACAAAAGTACACATTTCTCCGGTTATCCCATCATTAAACAACTTCTTCAATTTATCGACCGCGGATTAATTAACCGGACAGCACACGCCTGGCAAGCTGACCGGTACTACAAACGCTTTAAAACCTACGATCATCTGGTTAC
>Ga0102943_1001335_pt1 | contig 15511 bp, 15 predicted proteins | sample SalPonC_black_MG_FD_78174 | JGI IMG/M metagenome (GOLD analysis project Ga0102943, IMG submission 78174) | Salt pond soil microbial communities from South San Francisco under conditions of wetland restoration - Salt Pond MetaG... | ecosystem: Environmental > Aquatic > Marine > Intertidal zone >...
CACTGCCAAAGATATTCAGCTGGGCCTCTTGGCTGAGAATATCGAGCAGGTGGTCTGGTACCCCCCGGAGCATGTTGATACGTTTGAGATCTTCTCGTTTAACCATGAATTCTTCCTTTAGCTTATCACATAGACCAGAATGATGAAGGAGACACAGACTGCCGCCCCAATCCCTATGGGAACGGTGCCTTCCATCATGTCATTGTACAGTCGCGCTTTTTTGATGGCCAGGCGCTTTCCACGGTATCCCTGGAGCAGCCAGACATTGACAATAAAAAACAAGGCCAGATTGACCATGAGCTTTTGCATATAACCGCTCCCCCCTTTTACCAGCGTCATCAATGCGGATTCTGACACCTGATTGATGGTGTTCATACCCTTGTCCAGAACAGAGTATGCCGCCCTGGCCACCATGCGGTAGAACCAGTCCACATCCAGATTTATGGATTTGATTTCTGGCGGATAGTACCCGGAAAGAATCAGCAGGGCAAAGGCGAGGGCCCCAAACATCAGCAACTGAAGCTGGCCCACAACATGGGCACCTGTATACGGCACATAGTCCACAGCAAAAGGCAAAAGGTTGTACAGGGGTGCCGGATAGGTCCCAATAAAAATACAGGCAAACGCGGCAATCCCCATTGCCAGCATCATGTTCCAGGAAGGATCTTTAGCTCTCAGCCCGGAGTCATGGCCAAAAAAGGTGAAAAAAGGCACCTTGATCCCGGCGTGATGAAACACGCCGGCAGAGGCAAATTGAAGGACCAGATAGACCAGAATCAGTCCTTTGTCTACGGTTGCCGTCACCACCATGGATTTGGAAACAAAGCCTGAGAATAGCGGAAACGCCGATATGGAGGCTGCTCCCACGATACAGAAGAGACACGTCCAGGGCATTGTTTTATAGAGCCCCCCGATTTCTGTACACTTGATTTTTCCGGTTTCGTGGAGAACGGCTCCGGCAGCCATGAACAGCAGCCCTTTGTACAGGATGTGGCAGAACGCGTGGGCCACCGAACCGTTCAAGGCCAATTCGGTGCCGATGCCGATGCCCACAAGCATGAATCCGATCTGATTCAGGAGGCTATAGGCCAGGACTCTGCGGATATCATTTTCCAGCACAGCATAAAAAATAGGGACAAAAACCATAAAGGCACCGATCCAGATCAGCAGTTCTGTACCTGGAAATGTCCTGACCAGAAGGTATACGGCAGATTTGGTTGTAAATGCGCTTAAAAACACGGTAGAGGTTGGTGTGCCCATGGGATAAGCATCCGGCAGCCAGGCATGCAAGGGTATGGCACCGGCGTTCAGGGCAATACCGATGAAAATCAGATAGGAATCAAGACCGTTTAGCCCCACATAATCAAAAGCAAATGTCGCGTTTTCCTGATAGTAAAGCAGGATACCGGCAAGCAGAAACAAGCCCCCTATCAAATGGACCAGGATATACCGGAATCCGGCTTGCCTGGACGCTCTGGTGCGGGACGCAATGATCAGAAAGGTGGAGCTCACCGCCATGATTTCCCAGAACAGGTAAAGGGATAGAAAATCCCCGGCCAGAACCACCCCCAGGGTGGCGCCGGCGTAAATGATCCCAGCCATATGCTGGAGATCGTCTTGTACTTTCAGGGCAAACAAAATCCCCAAAAAGGCAATCAGGGTGAATATATAGCTGAACACCGTTGAGAGCTTGTCAATTCTGCCCATGATGAGTTCGTATCCCCACAGCTCATAATTCCAGACATTTCCCTGGGATGCATGGGTCAATACCCAAAAGCCGGCCACCGGTATCAGCAACATGTAAACCGACTTTGTCTTTCCTCTTAAAAAAGGAATCAGCAGCGCTCCCACGATAAATATGATTGCAGGCGGAACAAAGTTACTTGTCATAGTAATTCTCTTTTTTCATCACGATTAATCGTAAAATTTTGGCCAGGAAAATCAACAGAACACAGGAAAAGAATCCATATACCGCTGAAAAACCCTTGATGGTTTCAAAATAAAACGCTGGATGGGGATGGATAAAAAATTCAGCTAGGAGCAAAATCGCCAGCGAACAATAAAAGCAAACCAATAATCGTTTTACGTTCTTTGGATTATCGAACATACCATGATCTTTTTTCATTGGTTGAATCCTTCCAGACTATGGTTCAGGACGCCGGGCATCACCACGGGCTAATGGGCGACACTTTGGCCGAACACCCCTGAAAAAGCAATGATTAAGTAGATGACAGATACCACAATAGAAATATAAAATGCTGTTCGGTATCCAGGGACGGGATCATGCCCCAGCATTTCCCACTCTTGATTTTGATTTTTGTCTTTTGCTGTCATGGGTTCACCTTAAATATAAATTAAATGCCCAGGCCCAGGCGGATCAGATCCACAAACATGCCGGGGAAAAAAAACAAAACAATGGATACCACGGCCGTTACGGCCAGGGGCACCACACAGCAGAGGTTGGCCTCTTGTATGCCCGGCGTCTCGTCCGCTGCTGCTTCTGGTGTACCGAAAAACCCCTGGTAGACGATGGGCAGAAAATAAAAGGCGTTGAGAAAAGACGACAGCAGCAGCACCACCATGAAGATGGCGTGCCCGGACTCCAGGGTCCCTATAAGCAGATTCCACTTGGAGTAAAACCCACCCGAGGGCGGCAGGCCGATGACCCCCAAAGAACCGATGAAAAAGGCGGCAAAGGTGATGGGCATCTTTTTGCCCAGTCCCTTCATCTGGCTGATATACTTTTTTCCCGTGGCCACGAAGATGGCTCCGGCGCAGAAAAACAGGGTAATTTTGCCGAATGCGTGCATGAGGATATGAATCACCCCGCCCACAAGTCCGGTGGGCGTCAAAAGGGCCACACCAAATACGATATAGGACAGCTGGGCAATGGTGGAAAAGGCCAGCCGCCGTTTCAGCTCATCCTGGCTCAGGGCGATGAAGGACCCCACAAGTATGGTGATCGAGGCAATGGTCATGATCACCACCCCCAGGTCAAAAGAGGCCATAAGGTCCACCCCGAATATCCCTGTGATCACCCGGACAATGGAAAAGACCCCCACCTTGACAACGGCCACGGCGTGAAGCAGGGCCGATACCGGTGTCGGGGCCACCATGGCCGCGGGCAGCCAGGAGTGAAAAGGCATGATCCCGGCCTTGGCAAACCCAAAGACAAACATGAGCAGCAGCACCGTGGCACCCGGCTTGGACAGCTGGCCCGCAAAGATGCCTGCCGCGGAAAACTCAAGGGTGCCGGTGACATGGTAGCAGTAGATCATTGCCGGCAGCACCAGGCCGATGGAGGTCCCCAGAATAAACGTCAGATACCGGCGCCCGGAAATCCTGGACTTGGCATCCTCATGATGGGCCACCAGCGGGTAGGTGGCAAGGGAGAGGATTTCGTAAAACAGGTATAGGGTCAGCAGGTTGGCTGAAAACGCCGCACCAATGGTAGCGGAAATGGCCAGAGCGAAAAACGAGACAAACCGGGTCTGACCGTGCTCGTTCAGCCCCCTCATATAGCCGATGGAATAGACCGAGGTGACAATATAAAGACAAGAAGCGACCAGCGCAAACAGCATCCCAAGACCGTCCACCCGCAGGGCAATGCTGGCGCCGGGTGCAATCTGAAACAAGGTCAGCCCGATCTGCTTGCCGGACAGAACCAGGGGCAGCATGGAGACCACCAGCAGAAACTTGATGGTACCGCCGATGAAAATCCAGGACTCCCGGACATTGGGTCTTGAGGATGAGGAAACCAGGATGGGAATGACCAGCAGCGGAACCAGCACGGCCAGCAGCGGTTTAATTGAAGGTATCAGTTCCATGTATACAGCGTCCTATTCGCCTTAGGGTTAGTTCAGAATCGGGGTAATCAAGGTATCCACAATGGTGCCGGAGTAGAGCCCTGCAACAATCAGACAGACAGACACAAGCCCGAGCACCACAAGAGAGGAAACCGGTGCTTCTTCCATGACAGCGGCAGGCCCGTGGCTGTCATGCCCGTGCCCCTCTGACATGGGCTCGAAAAAACAGATCTCAAACACCTTGAAAAAGAGGATGGCGCACAGCAGACTTGAAATAATAAGGGCCGCGGCAAAGTGGTAGGCACCGGCTTCAAATGCCCCCAGGACCAGGTACCATTTGCTGAAGAACCCGCAGGTGGGGGGCACGCCCACGATGGAAAAGGCCGCCAGAACAAACCCGGCCATGGTCCAGGGCATTTTTGCAAACAGCCCCTGAAGATCGGTATAATCGACCCTGTCAAGCCGGTACACCATATTGCCCACGGCCAGAAACAGGGCAAAGGTCATGATGGCGTCGTTGATGATGTGGAGAATGGCGCCGGTCATGCCCATCTGGTTTCCCAGCCAGGCACCGCCCACCATATACCCGATTTCACAGACAATGATATAGGTGAGCATTTTTTTCAGGTTTTTCTGGTACAGGGCCATGGCGCCGCCGGCCAGAATGGCGATGGTCCCCAGCCAGACCACTGCCTGGGAAAGATTGAGGGTGTCAAATATATAGTCCAGCCCGAATACGGTAAGCATCAGGCGCACCATGACGTAAACCATCACCTTGGTCATCAGGGGGGCCACCACCCTGGCAAATCCCACCGGCGCACTGCTGTATGCGTTGGGCAGCCAGACATGAAGGGGAAACAGGGCCATCTTTATCCATATACCCAGAATGCAGAGCACAAAGGCCACCAGAATGGCAGAAGAATCTGTCATGGTCTTCATGATGGCAGCGGCATCCACCATATTCAAGGTCCCTGTTTTAATGTATATATATCCCACCCCAAGCAGGTAGAATGAGGCGCCGATAACCCCGATAAAAACATAGTTCAGGCTTGCAATGGCGCTTTTGTCCCTGTCCCCTAAAGCAATGAGGGTATAGGAACTCAGCGAGGTAATCTCGATGAGGACATACAGGTTGAAAAGGTCGCCGGTGGCGGTAACGCCCAAAAGCCCCACGACAAAAAGCAGGTACATGACATAAAAAGAAGAGGCCCTGTCCGGGGTTTCCTTTTCCACATTCCGATAGGAGGCCACCAGGTTCAGCAGGGCAATGACAGAGATCAAGAGCAGTACCATGGCATTGAGGGCATCAATACGAAGCTCGATCCCCATGGGTGGTGCCCATCCGGCCATTCGATACTGGATGGTGCCCGATGCAAGTACCTGGGTGAAAACTGATGCAGCGCAGGCCGTTGCAATCCCCATGGCAATCAGGGTGATGGCATAGGAGATCCTGGATTCGACCCAGGCGGCGATGCCGGCAAAAAATGCCCCCAGCAGGGGGGCCAGAACAATGAGTTCAGGATAGGTAGTCATAGGTTATTTTTCCGATAAGCGCATTCTGAGTTCGTCTTCTTCCAGGGTCTGGTATCGCTGGTATATTTTTACGCAAAGGGCCATGGCCACCCCAAAGGTGGCCACAGAGACAACAATGGCCGTCAGCATAAGCACATGGGGCAATGGGTTGATATAATCTGCCGCAAGGATGGCTGCGTGGGTCCCATGTCCGTGGTCCCCCTGGATAATGGGGATGGTGGCATTGTGCTTGTATCCGATGGACACGTAAAAAAGGATAATGGCGGTCTGAAAGATGCTCATGCCAACTACCTTTTTGATCAGATTGTTCTTTGCGATCATGGCATACAGGCCGATCATCATCAGTACAATGTATAGGCAATAGTTATATTTGGTCGCGATGAGCTGCAAAAGATCCATAGTTATAGTCCCTCGTCGTGTCTGCCTTCAGATACGATATTAACATAAATAATGACCATGACCGCGGTCACTGCAATGCCCACACCGATTTCCACTCCCAGCATGCCAAGGGCTCTTATGTGATGCTCTCCAAAAATCGGGGAAAGCCGGCCATAATCCAGGAAATTTCCACCCATAACCATGCACAGCACGCCGATACCAATGTATACCAGGACCCCTATTGCAGAAAAAATGGCCAGAAACTTTTCGCTGATTCGTTTGATCAGGGTCTTTAAATTGGTGGCAATACCGATCATGATCAGGCTGGCCCCGAAAATAACCCCGCCCTGGAATCCGCCACCAGGGGAAAAATCCCCGTGGGCCACCACGTAAAGGGCGTAGATCTGGATAAAGGGAATGAGAATCCGGCAAACGGTCTTGATAATGGTATCAGCCGGCACCCAGTCCTTGTCCATATCCTCGAACTCCCGTCCGACGTCAATGGGGCCGGCATCTTCTTTGACATGAAGCACCACCCCTGTAGGAACATGGCGGTAGTACTGATCCTTTTTCGGCCTGAAATCCCGAAGAAGCAGAAAGCAGGCAAGCCCGGCACAGAACACCACAGCGGTCTCGAACATGGTGTCATACCCCCTGTAATCGGCCAGAACCGCGGTCACCAGGTTGGGCACCTGGGTTTCTTCCAACGCATGTTCAATGTAGTGGTTGGACAGATGGCTGGATGCCGGAGAGGCTGGATCTCCCCACCCGGGAAGCTCTCCAGTACCGTATAGAAGCAGTCCGCCCGTAAGACAGACGATGATGAATGCCAGAACTTTCAATCTTTGGTCCTCCTGCTGGTTCGAAATACTGCTGCAACAAAAAACACCGTGCTGACCCCGGCACCAACCGCCGCTTCCGTAAAGGCCACATCCACAGCACCCATAACGGCCCAAAGCAGGCACATCATAAACGAATAGGCCCCGAAAAGGATAGCCGTTGACAAAAGGTCACGAACGCTGATGGCTGCAATGGCAATGAATATGACAAAGGTCAAGACAATCAGATCAATGGGCCAATACATTCCTACTCCCCTTTCCCGGCCTTAAGATGGTTTTTACCTGAACGGCTTTTTTGGGTCCAGGGTCTCAAGCCGGCCCGCATGCCGGCATCCACAATACTATGGGTGGCAGTTGGGCTGGACATAAATACAAAAAAGACAATGAGCAGCATCTTGATGGATACCAGGACCGCGGCCAGGCTAAGATGGTGCAGATTATAAACCACCAGTCCGATGACCATGGCCATGATGCCCAAGGTGTCTAATTTACCGGCCGGATGCAGCCTGGAATAAAAATCCGGCATCCTGATGATTCCCACGGCGCCGCCCAGAAAAAAAAGCAGCCCCATGGCCATGAAAAAGATTGATATACCGTTTAACAGTGTTGCCATTGCTTGGTTCATCCCCCTTGCTATTCAGTGAAAGATTCTTCGTAAAGGCCTTTGCGTTTATGAAAGTAACGGGATGCTGCCAAAACGGCAACAAAGTTTAAAAAGGCATAGGCCAGGGCGATATCCACGAACATGTCCACCCGCTCATACAAAAATCCGATGAGCAGCAACAGGACAACGGTTTTTGACCCAATGGCATTCACGCCGACGAGCCGGTCCAATACGGTGGGCCCGAACAGACAGCGGTACATGGACAGCAGCATGAGCAGGCAAATCCCCAAAGCAATGGCCAGAAAAAAGGTACTCATTTGTCTTCTCCGTAAATCTGTGTCATTTTTTTCAGCATCTGTCCGGGAAGGGCGTCGGCAGATGGCCTGTCAATGGCATGGACCCTGAAAACCCCGTCCCGAGCCGCCGTGACAGTGATTGTGCCCGGTGTCAAGGTAATGGAGTTGGCAAGGGTGGTAATAGAAAGATCTGCCGTGAGATCGGTTTGAAAGGTAATGATATGCGGGTCTATCAACGCCTTCATATTCGGGCTGAACACAATTTTCAACAGGTGAAAATTGGCCTTGATAATTTCAAGCACGAGCCAGGGAATATAGGCGATGAATTTAAAAAATATGCGGATATGGCCAGTGGTGAAAGAGGGAAACAGCAGGTCATGAAAGAAAAAAGCGATTAAAGCAGATGAAAACAGGCCAAGACCGATGAGCAGGCCGGAAAAATTACCAGAGAGAACAATCCAGGTCACAAACATAAACCCAAAGGTTATCAAAAACGGAATCATTGCAAACTTAGACCGTTTCTCCTGATTGGCAGGAGGGATTCGCGTTTCATGGGAAGATTCAATCACAACAGATCTCCTTTCTCACGTCTGCTAACACAAGCGTCAGTCAGAATTTATTGGTCAACGCCGTAAATGCCGCGGAACTTGTCAAAAAGTTTTGCCAGGGGGCCTTTGGGGGTAGGGTGTGACACATCTTGCGCCGGATTTTCTGCCCGCCCTTCTTGTTTGAGCCTGTGATCGTAGGCCGCTTTAATGGTCTCGACCAGGGTCTCCATATCCACTGGCTTGGACAGAAATTTAAAGGCATTGTACTTGCCGCTTTCCAGGGCTTTTTCCACACTGCCGTAGCCGGTGAGTACAATGCAGGGCAGGCTGGGCTGAAGATCCTTGAGCCGCTTCTGGACTTCAATACCGTCAATTCCGGGCATCTGAAGGTCGACCACAGCCACGTCAAAATCTTCTTTACCAGCCGCTTCAACACCCTCCTCACCGGAAAATGTTGTCTTAACGGTGAAGCCGTCCAGCACCAGCCGTTTGGCAAGGTATTTCAAAAAGGTCTGTTCGTCATCTATAAATAGGAGCTTCATAATAACCCTTTGTGTATAATAACATTTTCAACACGATTTTATCTGCCGGCTCACCGAACCAAATCAGATGTTTACGCCTTTTAATTTTTGCTAAATTTTAGTTAAATAACAGAACCCCAATGGGGCGTCAAGCCGGTTCTCCTACCTATTTATTAAAGGCCCCCGGGATTGAAAAACAAGGACAAGTCATACATAAGACCCTTATTTTAATATATAAAACTATAAAGTTTGTTTTTATTTTTTCACCGGAAACAAAAGGCAGGGATAAATGGATTTGTCTGCGATATTTCTGGAAATGGACCCCATCCACCGTTCCAAAATGGCATTGCGTTCACTGGACCCCAGAATAATCATGGAGGCCTGATACTCTCTGGCAGCCTTGAGAATTTCCTTTTCAGGATCCCCGACATAGACATGGGGCCTTGTGTCGATCCCTTGTTGCTCAAAGATATCGCAAAGGGCATCCAGACGTTTTCTTTCAAATTTCCTGACGTTCTGAACCTCGTGGGAATCCTTGCTCTTCAGGTCATTGTCATTGACCACATGCATGACATGGAGCTGTCCGATCACCCGGCCAAGCCCTTTGAGGCTATCGACCGCCGCCTGGCTGCTGGCGGACCAGGAGGTTGCAAGCAGCGGGCGGTCAAAAATCTTTTCAAGCAGCAGATTATCCTCCAGCATGTGTTTAAACACGAGAGTGGGCACTTGTATCCGCCGGGTCAGCTCTGTCAGGTCTGACCGGGAGTAGAGCTGTTCCAATGCGCCCTTATGGGACCGACCCACCACCACCAGGTCAGGATGCTCTTTTTCAACCACCTTGAGAATCTCTGGAATCAGGTTGGACACCTCAATATAGGCGCCCACTTCCATGCCCATTTCAAAGAGGCTTTCCGCCCAGTCGATGAACCGGATATTGGCGGTCTCCTTGAGCTTAACCTCTTCTTCCTTGAGATAGCCGCTGCCCCGCTTCATGGCCACCTTGTCCCGCTCAATGACATTGAGAAAAATCACATGTTCCAGATCGGCTTTTCTCAGGTCCAGCAAAGCATTCAACGCATCATAGCACAGATCCTCGAATTTGGTCACAAACAGCAGTTTCTTTATCTTCATGGTCTTCCTATCCTATTTTTGTGTCAATGGCCCGGGCCAGTTCTTCAGGTTCCACCGGTTTTTCAAGATAAATGTCCGGTTTGGGAATTTCTCCGCCGTTAAAGGCCTCCAAGGCCTTTTGGGACTTGAGAAACGACCGCATGGCAATCCCCGTGAACATGATCACCGGCAATGCCTTCAAGGCCTCATGGGTTTTCAGCTGGCGGTAAAGCCGGATACCGCTGCCCCTGGGCATGAGCACATCCAGAATAACCAGATCCGGTTTCTCCTGCTGGATCTTCTCCAGACCCTCGACCCCGTCGCAGGCCTGCAAAGGGATATACCCGTTCTCTTCCAGAACAGTGACAACAAAGGATCTGACATCAGAATCATCATCTACCACTAGCACTTTTTTATTCATCTTTCATCCTCCTTGGCCGATGTTGGCGGCAGATCCGGCGTCATTGGGAAAGGTAATGGTAAAACAGCTGCCCTTTCCCCTGCGGGTGCGGATGTCTATTGTCCCTTTGTGTTCTTCAACCAACTTTTCCGTGACCAGAAGCCCCAGACCAGTCCCTTTGCCGCCTTTGGAACTGAACATGGGATTAAACAACTGAGATTGGGTCTCTTCATCCATGCCGCATCCGTTATCTGCCACCGAAATACTGAACCTGTCCCTGTCAAGGGCATGGGTGGACATCTCAATGAAAAAATCCTTTGATGTGTCTTCATCTTCTGTGCAGGCGTCCATGGCGTTACTGACCAGATTCAGCAGGATTCTGTGAAGGGTTTGGGAATCAGCAATCCCTGTGCCAAGGTCCGGATCTGTCTTCAGGATAAGCCGAATCCCTTTGGCAGCTGCGGTATCTGACACCAGTTTTGCCACCTCTTTAACAATCTCGTTGGGCGCACAGGGGGCCAGCTCAGGTGTCCGCTCTTTGGCATAGGTTAAAAGGTCCTGGGTCAGGTCAGCAACCCGCTTAATATTTTTTTTGATGGTCTCCCACCCGGTTTTCAGCTTGTCAGTGTCATTTTTCTTCATCCCCACGTCCACCACATAGGACCCGCCCTTGAGGCCGATGAGAATATTTTTAACATAATGGGCCAGGCCGCTGACCGCCTGGCCCACGGCAGCCATTCGCTCGGACTGGACCAGTTCCTGTTCAAGGCGCTTGATCTCCGTCATGTCCTGGAAGAAATTAACAATCCCCACGAATTCATCCTTTTCATGGAGAACGGAGGTGGCATACCGCACTGGAAAGCACCGATCCGGTGCCAGACAGAGGGTCATCTCCTTCCAGGGCATCTCTTTTTTACCGGTCCCATTTTCTGCCGTGGTTTTAAAAATCCGGGCGGCATCAGCTGGATAGAGATCGTCAATGGTCATTTTATTGAGGACTGCTTTGGCTGGCACGTTAAAAATCCGGGAGGCCGCAGGATTGTAAACCACAATTACCCATTGATGATCAAAGGCCACAATGGCGTCGTTACTGGCGTGGATCAAAAGCTTCTGGAAGTTGGATTTGCGCCGGATTTCCTCTGTGGCCTCAGCCACTTTACTTTCCAGATCCCTGGTGTATCCGGCCAGCTGCTCTCTGATCCGGATCTTGTCTTTGGCCCGTTCCAGGGCGATGGCCAGGGCCTCATCCCGCACCGGCTTATTGATAAAATCACTGGCACCGTATTGAAGGGCCGTAATGGTGGAGTCAATATCCCCGTGCCCGGTGACGATGATCACCTCATTGTCGGCATCAATTTCCTTGATTTTCCTCAGCAGTTCAAGCCCGTCCATTACCGGCATCTTGATGTCGGTGATTACGATATCAGGGGATTCTGCCTTAAAGACCTCAAGGGCCTCCTGACCATTGCCAGCGGTTATGGTTTCATAGCCGTCGCTTTGAAGGGACATGGACAGCAGGCGGACAATGATCTTTTCGTCATCTACGATCAGAATTTTTTCAACACCCATAAGCCCCCTATTCAACCCCGGGAAATCTGACAATGAAAGTGGCCCCGCATCCCGGCTCACTTTCAATATCAATGGTTCCGGAGTAATCTTTGACAATGCCGAAACTGATGCTTGTACCCAGACCAGTGCCTTTGCCGGTCTCCTTGGTGGTAAAAAAGGGTTCAAAAATCTTGCTTTTCACCGCCGGTGTCATGCCCACCCCTGTATCTGACACCCGTGCTTCCACAAGGCCTTGCCCCTGTGGCCCGGTCACGGCCCTTGTGGTGATGGTCATGACCTTTTCGCAGAAGCCGCCTTGTTTTTCCTGCGCGTCCATGGCGTCAATGGCGTTGGTCACCAGGTTGATGAACACCTGCTCCAGGCGGTTGTGCTCGGCGCGAATCTGAGGCAGATTCTCAGCCAGGTCCAATTCCACCTTGACCGAATGCACTGTCAACTGATGCCCCAGCACCTTGAACACATCGTTGATGGGGTCGTTGATGTCCAGTTTTTTAAAGTCCCGCTCGGACTGGCGGGCAAAATCCCTGACATGCTTGATCACGCCTGAGGCCCTGTCAACGTTTTCGATGATATCATTGGCCATACCGATCAACTCTTCTTCGGGTATGGCAATGCCTTTTTTTATCATCTTGAGCATGAGGTCGGCACAGATCTGGATGACATTCAACGGCTGGTTGATCTCATGTGCCATGCCCGCGGCCATGGTTCCCAGTGTCGCCAGCTTGCCGGCCTGGATGAGCTGGGTCTCTTTTTCAACACTCTCGGTGATATCCGTGGCAGAGGCAATGAGCACATCCCGGTTGCTGTAAGTGGTGTTCACCACCTTGGTGTTCACGAACAAGGACTCCCCGGATTGCTTCTTATGCCGGTTTTTGCTGAACAAAATAGACTCTCCGGGGCCAAGCCCTCTCAGGGAAGGGGCCACGGTCTCGTTATTTTCGTCACAGATATCAAGAAAAGAGTGGCCCAGAAGATCGGCCTTTGAATACCCGTATTCCTGTTCCACCCGATGATTGATATCCAGAATCTCCAGGGTATGACTGTCAACAATGAAGATGGGATTGGGATTGTTGTTAAACAGGGACCGGTATTTTTCCTCGGATTTTTTATACTTCTCATGGAGCTTGGCCAGTTCCTGGTCCTGGAGGGCGATTTCCTGACGGGCCTTTTTGTCTTCGGTGACATCCTTGAGGGTTTCAATGGCCCCGATGATGGTCCCGTCCGGGGCCTTGATGGGTGCGGCGGTAAAAAAGATCCACTTGCCCTTTTCCCCGAGGTGGGGGAAGAACTCTTCTGCCTCCAGGGCCTCCCGGATGATCTTGGATCGTCTCCAGGCACTGCCGTAGTATTTTTGAACCTCATCTTCACCATCTCCCCCCACCACCACCATATCTGCAAGGGTGGGCCGTTTGGCAGACCGGAAAGGCACCCATTGACGATCCGTTCCCACAAGTTCATAGGCATTGTGACCGGTCAATTCCTCGCAGGCCCGGTTCCAATGGGTCAGGATATGTTCGTTGTTAATGATAAAGGTGGGAATCATGCTGCCCTGAATCACCTGGGTCAACTCTTTTTCCATCTCCAGCAGGCTCTGTCTTTCGGATTTGAGCAGTTCGGTCTTTTTATCGGCCAAATCAGAGACATGGGATGAAAAGGTATCAAAAAGACAGACGATGTCGTCCTTGCACAGATCCTCACTCTGGATCCTGGCCCGGACCCGGACCTTCTCAGCTTCGGTATCAAGCAGGCTGTCAAGGGAAAGATTTTTGTATGCGTCCAGATCAATCACCTGTATATGATTTTGCTCAAGGGCCGTTAGAACCGGTGTCAGGGCCTCGTCATTTTTCAACTTCAGGACCAGGTTCAGCCCCTGCAGTTCAAGAAGGTCAGCGTAGTTTGTGGAAACCGGAATCTTTTTTTCCCTGGCACAGGCAATGCCCCGGTTCCGGATCAAAGGATCGGCAACCATAACAATCTTAACCTCCAGCGCTGACAGCCCCGGGGCGGTCAGTTTGGAGACAATGTCGCAACAGGGGTCATTGCCGCCGATAATGGCGATCTGCCTCTGGAAAAGGTCAAGTTTCATAGGGCGTCCTCATACGTATTAAGTCCATTGTCAGCCGAGTATATTAAAAGAAAATCAGGGTGACAACCACAAAGACCGGTATCAAAAAGACCAGGGAGTATTTTAAAATATACCCGAAAAAACTGGGCATATCGGTCCCGGCCTCTGATGCAATGGATCTGACCATGAAGTTCGGGGCATTGCCGATATAGGAAAAGGCCCCGAAAAACACAGCTCCTGTAGACACTGCCTTTAAATAGATGGCCTTTTCCGTCATGAGCAGGGGAACAGATGTTGCCTCGGGCAATCCGGCATAAAAACTGCCTAAAGCGGTGTTAAAAAAGGTCAGGTAGGTGGGGGCGTTGTCCAGAAAAGCAGACAGTATCCCTGTGACCCAAAAGTAGTGCCAGGGCGATTTCACTGCATTGATTAAAAAGGCAAAAGCCCCGTCCGGACCTGCCTTGAGCAAAAGCAGACAGGGAATCATGGTGATAAAAATGCCGATGAACAGATAGGCCACCTCCACAATGGGGAACCAGGTAAATTCGTTCTCCTCCCGAAGCGCCCTCGGGGTGGCCCACAGGGAGGCGATGCCCATGGCAATGAGCAGGCCGTCCCTGAGCCAGTCCTGAACCGCCCGGTGAATGCCGAAAGTACTCACCTCACCCAGGTCCAGAATCCCGGACATGAGCACCGCAACCACCACCCCGGCCAGAAAGATGAAGTTATAGGTTCCTGTCAGTCTCAGCGGCGCCTTTTCCCCGTCATCCGGGGGCAGAAGCCGGCCCTCTTTTTTCAGATAATAGCTATCCAGACAAAAGTACACCGCAAGAAGAATCACAGCGGTCAACAGCATATGGGGCATGATATTAAAGGTCCAGAAAAAGGTCACCCCGTGGAGAAACCCCAGGAACAAAGGCGGATCTCCCAAAGGGGTCAGGGCCCCGCCGATATTGGCCACCAGAAAGATAAAGAACACCACCATAAAGGTCCTGTTTTTCCGGTGGGCATTGGCACGTAAAAAGGGCCTGATCAAGAGCATGGCCGCACCGGTGGTTCCCATCCACGAGGCCAGGATGGTGCCGATAAGGATGATCGTGGTGTTCACAGTGGCAGATCCCCTCAAAGATCCTTTCAGCAGAATACCCCCGGATACGGTAAAAAGCGCCCACAGCAGAATAATAAATGGCACATAGTCTGCCAGGATAATGTGTAAAATTTCATGGACCGCCTGCCCCCGGAACACCGCCACAAAGGGGATGGCCAGACAGGCCGCCCAGAAGGCTGAGATTTTACCGAAATGGTGATGCCAGAAAGTGCCGGCCACAAGGGGCAGAAGGGCAATGGACAGCAGCATACAGGCAAAAGGAATACAGGCGTACAGGGGCAGAACCTCCCCTAAGTTGACATGATTATGGCTGTTCCCATCCACGGTGTCATGGGCCATGGCAGCAGGGGCTGGCTCAGAGGCAATGGCGGCCTGACCCAACAAGATTAAAAGAAAAAAGACTGCTGCCAGCAGCAACACGCATCTTGCACATTTACCCAATTCCATAGATCCACTCCCCCCTGGCCTGCCAGGCCATGGCCACGACACACCACCCGGATTAGGTCTGTCAGAAGAGAAATCGCTGATTCAGCCGGAACCGTTTTTTTGATCAGTAAAGGCACGGCTGATACAGGCGACAACCGAACACCACAAGAAAAACACACGCATATGATGGTTTATGACTAATAAATATCCCGCCGATTGTCAACCGTGGTAATGGTCAATCAACAGGGATTTCAAGTCCCTGGCATGGACCAGGCCGTTGGGACACAGGCCCAGGATACTGGCGGCAG
>Ga0102943_1001341_pt1 | contig 15480 bp, 23 predicted proteins | sample SalPonC_black_MG_FD_78174 | JGI IMG/M metagenome (GOLD analysis project Ga0102943, IMG submission 78174) | Salt pond soil microbial communities from South San Francisco under conditions of wetland restoration - Salt Pond MetaG... | ecosystem: Environmental > Aquatic > Marine > Intertidal zone >...
CCGAACAGGCCGTGATCGTCCAGCTCGGTGCCCCCGTGGGCGACCCAGTCGTTGAACCGGGCCTGCACTTCAAGCTGCCTTTCATCCAGGAGGTCCGGCGTTTCGACAAGCGTATCATTTCCTGGGACGGCGATCCCAATCAAATCCCGACACGGGGCGAGCAGTTCATCTCGGTCGACACCACTGCCCGGTGGCGAATCGTCGAACCCCTGATTTTCACCCAACGCGTGCAAAACGAACGCGGTGCCACCATGCGACTGAACGATATCCTGGATTCGGTGGTTCGGGACAAAATCTCCGCAACGGACCTCGTCGAGATCGTCCGATCCAAAGACTGGAAGATCAGCGAAGACGATCTGGAACGCGTCCAGGTCGCGGGCGAGGAAGACGAAGAAATCCTTCTGCAGGAGGTCAAAACCGGCCGCGAAGAATTGGTTAAATCGATCTTCGAGCAGGCTGCCACCCAGATGCCGGAAATGGGCATCGAACTGATCGATATCCGCATCAAGCGCATCGATTACGTCGAAGCGGTGCAACAACGCGTCTTCGACCGGATGATCGCCGAGCGGCAACGAATCGCCGAGCAGTTCCGCTCCGAGGGCCAGGGCCGCGCCGCCGAGATCGACGGCGACACCGAGCGCTCGCTACAGGAAATCCGCTCGGAGGCGAACCGCAAGGCCGAGGTCATCCGCGGTGAGGCCGATGCCGAAGCGACACGAATTTATAGCGAGGCCTTTAATGCCGATCCCGAGTTTTATGCTTTCCTGAGAACCTTGGAGAGCTACCCAAAGACGGTAGGACCTGGTTCCACCCTGATTTTGGGAACGGATTCCGAGTATTTCCGCTACCTGCGCGACGTCAGCGTGCAGCATAGTAATGGCGAGTGATAAGAAATTCCAAGCTGACTCAGCGGAATCGACACGGCAGGCCTGCCGTTAATCCATTCTTTTGTCCAGGATCCCAGCTTCGTCTAGATGGCTTCTCGCGATGCGGCATCCCTGTTAAAGTCCGCAGGGATTATAGCCTGACGGGTAGCCGCAGCGCGAGAGCGATGCGGTTTCTCAGCAAGATCCGCACAGCTCTCACCGTCCCGCTAAAAGGTATTCCTTTGACCTAGCGTTGCCCTAGCGGCCGTTTGAAGCGCCTTGTATTCAACCACTTGACAAATACTTCATAAATTACCATTTATATACCATGGCACTTACCATTGATAAGGCAGGTCGTCTGGTAATTCCGGCGGATCTGCGGCGAATCGCTGGTCTAAAGCCGGGCACACCGCTTTCTGCCACCTATGAAGACGGGGCCATTCGAATCGAACGCGATGTGCCCGGGCCTGTGGTTACCACCCACGGCAAGCGCAGGATAGCGAGACCGAAAGGGAGCGGCGCCGAGCCGATCAACATTTCTAACCGGATTGAAGAAGAGCGTAATCGCTGGCCTATATGAAACGTCCTTTTTTCGATACCAGCATTCTTCTCGCGGGCTTGATCGACTTGGGCGATACCTCGATCGCGCCTATCCGCATACTCGATCAAATTGCCACACGGCAGATCCGCAACGCGACCACCGCCTGGCATTGCTGCCTCGAATTCTATTCGGTGGCCACACGCCTGCCGGAGGAATACCGCCTCACAACCGAAACCGCCGCTGAATTCATCCGAGAGGAAATCATCCGAAATTTGGGCATCCGTATCTTGGAATCTCTTAGTAACGAAAACCTTTTCTCCGAGGCCGCCCAACATCGCATTTCCGGTGGACGCATCTATGATTTTCACATCGGTAACACAGCAGTGAACGGCAAAGTCTCCGTGATCGTTACTGAGAATAAAAAACACTTCCTCCACTTTGAGGCCAAAGGCATTTCCGTGCTAAATGCCAACGAATACCTCAATAAGCTTGATCCCTAAAATTATCAGAGATCACCTTCCTCCCACCTTCCAACCTTCCAACCTTCCCACCTCATGTCCGCTGATTATACCGAAGACAATATCAAGTCCCTCGACTGGAAAGAGCACATCCGCCTGCGCCCGGGCATGTATATCGGGAAACTGGGCGACGGCTCCTCCCCTGACGACGGCATCTACATTCTGCTCAAGGAGGTCATCGACAACTCGATCGACGAGTTCGTCATGGGCCACGGCAAGACCATCGAGGTCAATATCGACGGCACCCACGTTTTCGTGCGCGACTTCGGCCGCGGCATCCCGCTCGGCAAGCTCAAGGACTGCGCCTCCAAGATCAATACCGGCGCGAAATACGACTCCGAGGCCTTCAAAAAGTCGGTCGGCCTGAACGGCGTCGGCATCAAGGCGGTCAACGCCCTCTCATCCGAATTCCGCATCGAGGCCTTTCGCGAAGGCAAGACCCGCGCCGTCGAATTCCAGCGCGGCGAGGTCACCAACGAGGACAAGAAGGACAAAGCCGCCAAGGAGGCCAGGTCCGGCACGGCGCTGCGCTTCGATCCGGACCCGGATATCTTCGGCAAGATCCGTTACCGGGAGGACTTCGTCGAGGACATGCTCTGGAACTATGCCTACCTCAATAGCGGCCTGACCATCCTTTATAACGGCAAGAAATTCAAATCCGAGAACGGGCTCCGAGACTTACTGGAAAACAAATTGGACGGCGATCCGCTTTACCCCATCGTCCACCTCGCCGACAAGGACATCGAAATCGCCTTCACCCACAACGAAACCTACGGCGAGGACTACTACTCCTTCGTCAACGGCCAGCACACCACCATGGGGGGCACCCACCTCAACGCCTTCCGCGAGGCCCTGGCCAAAACGATCAAGGATTTCTACAAAAAAGACTTCGACGCCGTCGACATCCGCACCTCCATCTGTGCCGCGGTCTCGGTCAAGGTCGAAGATCCCGTCTTCGAATCGCAGACCAAGACCAAGCTCGGTTCGCAGGATATGGGCCCGAAAGGTCCGACCGTGCGGAGCTTCATGAACAACTTCATCAAGCAGGCGCTGGACAACTACCTGCACCGCGAACCGGAAACTGCCAAGATCCTGCTTTCCAAAATCCAGGACTCCGAACGGAACCGCAAGGAACTGAAGGGCATTCAGAAGCTGGCCCGTGAGCGCGCCCGCAAAAACAAAGTGCACAACAAGAAGCTCCGCGACTGCCGGGTGCACCTCGACACCAAGAAAAATGGTCGCCTCGATTCCACCCTCTTCATCACCGAGGGCGATTCCGCCTCCGGTTCCATCACCAAGGCCCGCGACGTCAACTCACAGGCCGTCTTTTCGCTCAAAGGGAAGCCGCTCAACTCTTTCGGCCTGACTAAGAAGATCGTTTACGAAAACGAGGAGTTCAACCTCCTGCAGGATGCGCTCAACATCGAGGACGGGCTTGACGGCCTTCGCTACAACAACGTCGTGATCGCGACCGACGCCGACGTGGACGGCATGCATATCCGGCTCCTGCTGATTACCTTCTTTCTCCAGTTCTTTCCCGAGCTCATCAAGCAGGGCCATCTCCACATTTTACAAACGCCCCTCTTCCGCGTGCGTAATAAGAAGGAAACCCGCTACTGCTATAGCGACGAGGAGCGGGCCCGGGCGATTGATACCCTCGGGCCGAAGCCCGAGATCACCCGCTTCAAAGGCCTCGGCGAGATCTCACCCGACGAGTTCCAACACTTCATCGGCAAAAACATCCGCCTCGATCCGGTCATCATTCCAAAGGGCATGACCACCAAGGACCTCCTGACCTTCTACATGGGTAAAAACACCCCGGATCGCCAGGAGTTCATCATCGAGAATCTCCGCTTCGAACAGGACGAACCGGAGGAACTGGCAGCGGTTTAACACCTCGCGGCCATGAGCTCTCAGCAGCGCATCCAGTCTCTCAAACGCGGCATGAGCAACCGATGCCCGCGTTGCGGTGTCGGCGCGGTCATGAAAAATCTGTTCGTGCGGTATGGGAGCTGCCCCCACTGCGGCTTGGATTTCAACCGCGAGGACGGATTTTACAGCGGAGCCATGGCGATCAACTACGCTCTGGTCTGCGCTTTTTATTTGTTCCCTCTTTTCCTGATGTGGTGGTTCGGCTGGCTTTCCGGTTGGACGACGGTCATTCTTTGTTTTCTCGGGTCGGGCATCATGCCGATTCTCACTTACCGCTATTCGCAGTGTCTTTGGCTGGGCTTCTATTGCTGCGTCACCGCGGAAGATCTCTAGGCGCAGCCTCTATTCGCGTTAATTGACGTCCATTAACGGTTTACAAAAAATTCTCTAACTCGAACTTCCGATTTTAGGTTAACTAACTGATGCTGGCGGACAAAAATGTCCGCGCTCCGTTTACCCCGCATCTTGAATTGCACCCCCGGAGGAAAGCCTCTGGCGAAAAAAGCGCATCCCGTGGGATGCGCTTTTGGTAAATTTTGGATTCGAAGCGGACTAAGCGTCCTTCTTTTCCTTATCGGAATCTTCGGCAGGAGCCTCTTCTGTCGGTTCGCTGCTTTCGGTCGCCTCTTCGGCGGCTGCTTTGGCGGCCGTCTCGGACTTCGTTTCTTCTTCCTCGGCGGAATCTTCGGCCGACGCTTCTTCGGAATCGGTATCCTCCTTGGCGACCGCCTTTTTCGCCGCTTTCTTCGCCGATTTTTTCTTGGCGGATTTCTTCGCGGCTTTTTTCTTCGGACTTTCGTAGCCTTCGTCGTTGCCGTCGATTAACTCGATGAGAGCCATTTCAGCGGCATCGCCGATGCGCTGGCCGAGCTTGTAGATACGGGTGTAGCCGCCGGAGCGGTCGAGGAATTCGCTGACACGCTCGTCGAAGAGCTGAGCGACGGCCTTCTTGTCGCGCACGCGAGCGATGGCCAGGCGACGGAAGTGCAGCTTACGGGCGGCATCATTCGCCTTTTCGGCCTTCTTGGCCAGGGTGATGATTTTCTCGATGAACGGGCGCAGGGCTTTTGCTTTGGCCAGTGTCGTCTCGATGCGTCCATGAGTGATAAGTGCAACCGCGAGGTTGCCCATCATAGCCGAGCGGTGCGGGCCGGATACGCCGAGTTTATGTCTTTTTTTGCCGTGACGCATTATTTGAATATCTTTCTAGCGTATGTAATGGATTAAAGTTCGGTGCCTTTTTCGAGCAGGCGCTCGTCGATTTTCATGCCAAGCGAAAGGCCGAGTTGCTCGAGCTTGTCCTTGATTTCGTTGAGAGACTTCTTACCGAAGTTACGGTATTTCAGCATTTCCTGCTCGGACTTCATGGCGAGTTCGCCGACCGAGGTGATATTGGCGTTGTTCAAGCAGTTGGCGGCGCGGACCGACAATTCAATCTCGTTCACACTCATATTGAGCAGCTTGCGCAGGCGGTTTTGCTCTTCGCTGATTTCCTTGCTCTCGCTTTCGAACTCGATGTCGTCTTTCGAGACTTCGTCGAAGACATCAAGGTGATGCTTCAAAATGGCGGCGCTTTGCTTGAGCGCATCGTCCGGGGTGATACGACCGTCGGTCGTCACTTCGAGGATGAGCTTGTCGTAGTCCATCTCCTGGCCGACACGGGTATTCTCGACCGAGTATTTGACGAGGCGGACCGGGCTGAAGAGCGAATCGATCGCGATCACGCCGATGGCCTGATCCGTTTTTTTGTTTTCCTCACCCGCGCAATAACCGCGGCCCACACGAACTTCGAGTTCGGCAAGGAAACGCTGCTTCTTATCAAGCGTGCAAATAACCTGATCGGGGTTGATGACCTTAAAGTTGTTATCCTCCTGGATGTCCGCGGCGGTGACCACACCATCGCGATTGACATCGATAACGAGTGTCGCGGTTTCGCGCGACTCGGAAACCAGAAGCACCTTTTTAAGGTTGAGAACGATGTCGGTGACGTCTTCGACGATCCCCTCGACACTCTGGAACTCATGCTGAACCCCGTCGATCTTGATGGAGGAGATCGCAGCACCCTCGATAGAACTGAGGAGCACGCGACGGAGGGAGTTCCCGATGGTGTGACCGTAACCGGTCTCAAACGGCTCGGCTTGGAAGGTGGCAAAAGTGTCGGTAGCAGTCTCTTCGACTTTTACCAGACGATTTGGAAGTTCGAATTTTCCTAAGCGCTTGGGCATGATGGGCTGTATGTTAAATTAACTATTTTGATGGAATGGTGAAAATCGCGGGTATGTCCCCACGATTGGCCTGCAGCACTAACGGCTGTAGTATTCAACGATAAGTTGAACGTTGATGGAATCTTCAGTCTCGTCGCTGGAGGGAAGATGATTGACCGTTGCCTTCAATGCGTCGGCATTCAGGGAAAGCCATTCCGGCACGGTGCGGGCCTGGCTTTCTTCCATACAACGGGTCGCAAGCTGACGTGAGGAACTGCGCTCTCGCACTTCAATCTCGTCGCCTTCTTTCACCATAAAGCTGGGAATGTCGGTCTTTTTGCCGTTCACCATGATGTGGCCGTGCCCAACAAACTGGCGTGCGGCCGCACGTGACTTGGCGAAGCCGAGACGATAGATCAGGCTGTCCAATCGGCTTTCCAACATTTGGAGGAAAATTTCACCGGTCACACCACGGGTGTTCTTGGCTTTTTCGAAAGTGAGGCGGAACTGCTTCTCCGTCATGCCATACATGAAGCGCAGCTTCTGCTTCTCATTCAAACCGATCGCGTATTCGCTCAGTTTACGGCGGAGTCGCGGGCCGTGCTGCCCCGGAGGGTGCGGCTTGCGCTCGAAAGCTTTGGTCGGGGCAAAGATCGCCTGACTAAAGCGGCGGTTGATGCGGGTTGTCGGTCCTGTGTAACGGGCCATGGTGTGCTATTATTGTATCTGCTAACTAGGATTGGATGCGTCTGACTGGCAGAGTCAGTTTAGACGCGACGACGTTTCGGCGAACGGCAACCGTTGTGGGGGACCGGAGTCACATCCACGATTTCGGTGACGATCATACCGAGAGATTGGAGTGCACGCACGGCGGAGTCGCGGCCCATCCCCGGGCCCTTCAGCTTGACGACGACTTCTTTCATGCCGTGGGACATGGCGGTGCGACCGGCGTCCTGAGTGACCACCTGTGCGGCGTAAGCGGTGGACTTGCGTGAACCACGGAAATTGCACTTGCCGGCACTGGACCAGGAAATGACGTTTCCGCGGGCGTCCGTGAAAGTGACCTTGGTGTTGTTGAAAGTGGCGAGCACGTTGACCACGCCGGACGTGATGTTCTTGCTGCCCTTGGCGCGACGGATTTTGACACCATCGAGCTCGCTTTTGAGCAGGTCCTCGGCGGTGACTTCCTTTTTCTTTTCGGGCTCCGCTGCGGCCTCGGCCCCCTCAGTTGCGACGGCCTTCTTTTCTTCTTCTTCGGATACGTTGACTTCTTCTTCGCTCATGGGAAATAGCTGGTTGGTGCGTAATTACTTACGAACGGGCTTGACGGCACCCTTGCGGGTGCGGGCGTTGGTTTTGGTGCGTTGACCGCGGACGGGAAGGCCGCGCATATGGCGCATGCCGCGAACACTGCGGATCGCCGAGAGGCGCTTGAGGTTGGCGGTGCGCTCGCGGCGCAGGTCGCCTTCGCAGAGGAACTGCTTCTCACCGATGATCGAGGCGAGTTGATTCACCTCTTCCTCGCTGAGGTCACCGGCGCGGCGGTCAGGATCGAGGCCTGACTCGGCAACGACGGCCTTTGCGCGTGTTGGCCCGATACCATAAACATATCGAAGCGAGTATTCTAGCTTCTTGTTGGCGGGGATGTCGACTCCAAGGATACGTGGCATAATAAAAAGTGGTTTGACCCGCAGAATTACGGGAAAGCGGAGGAAAATAGCAGTTTAAGTTAGTTTGAAAAGTTAATTTTTTGGAATTGTTAAAATTTCCGGGTCCTCGTTGGTCACGAGGACGGTGTGTTCGAAATGGGCGGAGGGTTTTCCGTCGCGGGTAACGGCGGTCCAGCCGTCGTCCAGCACCGTCACCTTGCCGGTGCCGAGGTTGATCATGGGCTCGATCGCCAGCGCCATCCCGGGCTTGAGCAGCGCGCCACTGCCCCGGCGCCCGAAATTGGGGATTTGAGGCGGTTCATGCATGGTTTTCCCCACGCCGTGGCCGACAAAATCGCGAACGATACCGTAATTGTGGCGTTTAATGTAACGTTCGACCGCGTTGGAAATATCGCCGACACGGTTTCCGGCCCGCGCGAAAGTGATGGCATAATCGAGCGATTCACGGGTCGCGGCAACGAGTTTCGCGTTTTCGTCCGCAAACGGTTCCACCAGCACGGTTGTGGCATTATCGCCGATAAAGCCACGATAGTTGACGACGACATCGAGGGAGACCACATCGCCGGGTTGCACGACCCGCTTGATCGTTCCGATTCCGTGGACGATTTCCTCGTTCACCGAGATACAGGTGTGGGCAGGAAAGATGTTGGCACCCGAGCGGTAATTGTAGCAGGCGCTTTCCGCACCCAGCGATTGAATCTCTTTGCGACCGATTTGATCCAGATCGTAAGTCGTCACACCCGCACCGGTCGCGTCGACCATGGCTTTCAAGGCGGAAGCGGCAATCTGGCAGGCCTCACGAATCGATTGAATTTCTTCGTCGGAACGAATGTATTTCATCGGTCGGCGTGGCTAAGTTGAATCAAAGAACAGTTGTGTGACGAAGAAGATCCGAATGTAAGGAGCCCCCTCCGGAAAAATGGCTCGGCCGGCCGTGGCTCAGCCGAGGTTGAGGAACCATGAAATGACGCCCAGAACGAACAGGGCGACCGCGATAAAAAGCAGCGGGCGCCAAACCGTCCAAAAATCCTGCAGTCCAGCGGTATCGACGATTTGCTTGGTCCGCGCCGCCGAGCGGCCGCGCATCTTGCCCTTTTTCAGGAAGCCGTCGTAGTGGCGCTGCAGCAAATAGGTCTCGATCTGCCGCATGGTGTCGAGGAGCACACCAACGGTGATCAACATACCGGTGCCGCCGAAGAAAAGCGCGACACTGAAGGGGACGTTGTAGGCGAATAGCAGGATGTCGGGAAAGAGTGCAATCAGCGTAAGCGACATGGCGCCGAACAAGGTCAACCGCGTCATGATGTGATCGAGGAACTTGGCGGTCGGCTCGCCGGGACGGACCCCGGGGATGTAGCCGCCGTTTTTCTTCAGGTCATCGGCGATTTGGATGGGCTTGAACATCATCGAGACCCAGAAGTAACTGAAGATCAGGATGAGCAGGCCGAAAATGATGTAGTAGGCCGGACGGCCGTGGGCGATGGAATCGGCAAAATCATTGAAAAAACGCATGCCGGTCGCGGTGCCGAGGTAGCTGAGGATCTGAGCCGGAAACATCAGGATCGCGCTGGCGAAAATAACGGGCATCACCCCGGCGTAATTCACCTTCAGCGGGAGGAAGGAGCTTTGGCCGCCGTAAACCTTGCGTCCGACGACGCGCTTGGCGTATTGAACCGGAATCTTGCGCTGCGCCTGGGTGATGGCGACGAGACCGGCGGTGACGGCGAAAAGGAGCGCCAGCATGAGCACGCCTTCCGGCACGCCAAGGGAGGCCCCCTCGGCACCGACCGGTGCCACGAACATCTGGTAGGCGGCGGCTACCGCTCCCGGCAGACCCGCGATGATGCTGACCGTAATCAGCAAGGAGATCCCGTTACCAATACCCTTTTGGGTGATCTGCTCACCCAGCCATACCATGATCATGGTGCCGGCGGTGAGGAAAATCGTGCCTGTGATCAGAAATGGAACCTGACTGGCGATCACCACCTGGCCGTATTCGGCGGGGTTGAAGCCCTGCCCGATCAAACTGCCGGGATTGGTCGAAAGCGCGACCAGGAGCAAGAGCCCCTGCACCACACAGATCGCGATCGTCAGGTAGCGGGTGTATTGATTGATCTTCTGGCGGCCGACATCGCCCTCCTGCTGCAGACGCGCGATCGACGGGAAAACCGCGCCGACGAGCTGCATGATGATGGACGCGCTGATGTAGGGCATGATACCCAATGCGAAAACCGCCCCGTTGAGCAGGGCACCGCCGGTAAACATGTTGTAGAAACCGACGAGACCGCCGCCGGCACCCGACTGGCTGGCGAAGAAGTCCTGAATGGGTGCCGTATTCATGCCCGGGAGCGGAATATTCGCACCCACGCGGGCAATGAAAAGAAGCGCCAGAGTGAAGAAGATCTTCTGGCGCAGCTCAGGGATTTTCAGGGAATTGGTAAAAGCAGAAAGCATTTGTGATAGCCCTTACTGCCGGTCCGGAAAGGACCGGCTTATGCGTCTTCCTTTTCTTCGGCTTCGACAGTTTCAACAGACTCGGCGCTTTCGGTGGGCTCTGCCCCGGCGGCGGCGACCTTGCCGCCGGCAGCTTCGATCTTCGCCTTGGCGGAACCGGAGACCTTGTCGACCTCGACGGTGAAGGCCTTGGAAAGTTCGCCATCGCCAAGCAGCTTGATGCCCTGATCGTTATCGCGGACCAGACCGGCCTTGATCAAGGACTCGCGGTTGACGGCGTCGCCCTCGAGCTTTTCGAGGTCGCCGACGTTAACGAGCTGGAAAGTGGTCTTGAAGTTCTTGTTGTTGAAACCACGGCGCGGAAGCTTGCGGTAGAGCGGCATCTGACCACCCTCGAACCCGATGCGGATACCGCCACCGGAGCGCGCTTTCTGGCCCTTGTGGCCCTTGCCACTGGTCTTACCGTGTCCACTCCCCTCGCCGCGTCCGAGACGCTTGGTCGGGTGGGTGGCACCTTTGATTGTGGGAATGCTTTGTAGATTCATATGGACGGACCCTTAGGCTTCGGCGGCGGCTTTGTCGCCGAAGCGGACGTTTTGAATTTGCTCGTTCGAACGGAGCTGCTTGAGCGCGTCCATGGTGGCTTTCACCATGGCGAGGTGGTTGTTCGAGCCGAGCGACTTGGAGAGAATGTTCTTGATACCGACGGATTCAAGCACCGCACGGCAACCACCGCCGGCGATGACACCCGTGCCGTCGGATGCGGGACGGAGGAGCACTTTGCCGCCGTCGGCCTCACCCAGCACATGGTGCGGGATGGTATCGCCACGGAGCTTGATCTCGACGAGGTTCTTCTTGGCCTGCTCGGTGCCCTTGCGGATGCACTCCGGCACTTCCTTGGCCTTTCCGTAACCGACGCCGACCTGGCCCTTCTGATCGCCCACGACGACGAGCGCGGCGAAGCTGAAGCGGCGACCACCCTTCACGACTTTCGCACAGCGGTTGATGTGCACGACTTTCTCGACGAATTCGGGAGCTTCTTCGGCCTGGTCGGCCTGCGAAAATGATCTTTTTTGTTTGCTCATGTGGGTTCTTTAAAACTGGAGACCGCCTTCACGGGCGGCTTCGGCGAATGACTTGACGCAACCGTGGTAGCGGCGGCCGGCACGGTCGAAGACCACGCTTTCGATTCCGGCGGACTTGGCCTTTTCGGCGATCGCCTTGCCGAGGGCAAGGGCACCTTCGCTGTTCGCTTTAACGGCGGAGTCTTTGCCACCGACAGAGGACGCATAGGCCATGGTGTGGCCTTTCACGTCATCGATGCATTGCGCGTAGATGTGCTTGTTGGAGAAGTGCACGGCGAGACGCGGGCGTTCAGCCGTGCCCCGGACCTTCTTGCGGATGCGCCAGCGGCGCTTCTGTGCGAGAGATTGTTTCTTCTGAAGTTTCATAACTGGGTCTCAGCTAAAATTAAGCGGATTTCTTGCCTTCCTTCCGGCGGACATACTTGCCGACGATATGGACGCCCTTGCCCTTGTAAGGCTCGGCCGGGTAGAACGAGTAGATCGACGCGGTGACTTCGCCGACCATCTGCTTGTCGGCACCTTCGACCGTGATCTTGGTATTTTCCTGCACGGTCACGTTAATCCCCTCGGGGATTTCAATCGTGCAGGGGTGTGATTTGCCGAGGGCCATATCGAGGACGTTGCCCTTGAGCGCACCCCGGAAACCGACGCCTTTAAGCTCGAGCTGCTTCTTGTAGCCTTCGACCACACCGATCACCATATTATTGATGATGGACCGGACGGTGCCATAGACCGCACGTGCGTGGGGGCTGTTGTTCGCCGGAGTCACACGCACCTCGCCGTCGGCGAGCTCGATGTTGACCGCGCGGTCGAACGTCTGTTCGAGTTTGCCCTTGGGACCTTCGACACGGACGGTTTGACCGTCGATCGTGACGGTAGCCTTGTCGAGGACGGGGACGGGAAGTTTACCTATTCTGCTCATCGTAGTGCCTTTCTATTACCAGACTTTGCAGACGAGCTCACCGCCGACACCGGCTTCGCGGGCGTCGCGGGCGCGCATCACGCCTTTGGAGGTTGTGAGAATGGCCACACCGAGTCCGCCGAGAACGCGGGGGATGTCTTTGCAACCATAGTAGAGGCGGCGACCGGGCGTGCTGTGGCGCTCGATTCCGGTGATCGCCGGAGTGTCGCCGACGAACTTAAGGGAAAGGGTCAGGGTTTTGAAGCCCTTTTCGTTTTCGCCTTCGCTGACCTCGCTGATGTAACCTTCATCCTTGAGGATTGCCGCGATCGCGGAACGCATCTTGGAGCTTTGCACGGTGCAAACCTCCTTGTGGGCCGCACTGGCATTGCGGATGGTGGTGAGGAAATCGCCGATTGTATCGTGAACTGCCATAGTCTTAAAACTGCTGGGTTTTCAGAAATTGAGTGAGTCTGGTGCTTACCAGGAGGATTTGGTCACACCGGGAATCTTGCCTTGGGTGGCGAGTTCGCGGAATGTGATACGGGAAAGACCGAACTTGCGGATGAACGCGCGGGGACGACCGGTAACGGAGCAGCGGTTGCGGGCGCGGATGGGAGAGCTGTTCTTGGGCAGCTTGGACAGCTTGGCCTGAGCCTTGTAGAACTCTTCGTCGGGAGTTTTCGGATCGGCGAGGATCGCCTTCAGCTCCTTGCGCTTTGCCGCATATTTTTCGATCATGCGCACGCGCTTCAAGTTGCGTTGGATTGAGGATTTTTTAGCCATGATGGGTCCTGGGTCGTAAAGTTATGCGTTCGCCGGTTCGGTCGGCGTCTCGGCGGTTTCCTCAGCCGCCAGTTCGGCGCTGGTCTTGCGGAAGGGCATGCCGAAGAGACGGAGCAGTTCCCGGCCCTCTTCGTCGCTGCTTGCGCTGGTGGCGAAGCAGATATCCATACCGATAGTCGCCGAAGTGCCTTCGGCGCTCACTTCCGGGAAAATGGTGTGATCGGCGATACCGAGCGAATAGTTCCCCTGCCCATCAAGCTTGGTGGGCACGCCACGAAAGTCGCGGATGCATGGCAGGGCAACATTGATCAGGCGCATCATGAAGTCATACATCGCTTCGCCCCGGAGCGTGACTTTGCAGCCGATCGGCTGACCTTCGCGGAGCTTGAAGTTTGAGATGCTCAGCTTCGCCTTGGTCGTTACCGGACGCTGACCGGTGATCTTGGCGATTTCTTCCGCCACATAGGTGATGTGATTCTTATCCGCGGTCGCCGTAAAGCCGGAATTGATGACGATCTTTTTGACCCCCGGCACCTGGTGCGCGTTGGTATAGCCGAACTTCTTCTTAAGTCCGGGAACGACCGTCTCGTTGTAGAGTTTATGTAGGAGTGCTTTTGACATCGTATGATAAGCCGGATTTCTGACCCGACTAGCTAATGGTTTTCGATGATGATGGAGAAAAAGTGCGTGAAAGTGCCTGACTTATTGGAACTGGCAATGATTATTTCTTCCTGGCGTCATACTTTTCGGCCAGCATGACGTTGGAGTAATGGATGGGCGCTTCCTTCTCGACGGAGCCACCTTCAGGGTTTTCCTGAGACTTGCGCTCGTATTTCGTGACGAGGTTGACGCCCTCGACGAGGATCCGTTCCGGGGCCCGGACCTCGAGCACCTTGCCGCGCTTGCCTTTGTGCGCGCCGGTGATGACGACAACTTCCTGTTCGCGTTTGATTGCTTTTGCCATGTTAGAGAACCTCCGGTGCGAGTGAAATGATCTTCATGTATTTGGCGCGGAGCTCGCGGGCGACCGGCCCGAAGATACGGGTGCCACGCGGATTTCCGTCGGGATTGATGATAACGACCGCGTTGTTGTCGAAGCGCAGGTAGCTGCCGTCACCGCGGCGAACCGGGGCTTTGGTGCGAACGACGACGGCACGAACCACCTCGCCTTTTTTCACGGCGGCATCGGTGGCGGCTTCCTTCACGGTGCAAACAACGACGTCGCCCACATCCGCGCTGGTCTTGCTCTGGCCGAGACGACGGATCATCTCGGCCGATTTGGCGCCTGTGTTATCCGCGACGAAAACGCGGCTGTTCATCTGAATCATAGTAAATGTCTCCTTTTTGGAAAAATATTGTGTTTACTCCTCGTCGCCGAGCTTCGGGGCGACTTCGAGGACGCGGGTCACACGCCAGCGCTTGAGCTTGCTCAACGGGCGGGTTTCCATGATCTCGACCTTGTCGCCAAGACCACACTCGTTTTTTTCATCGTGTGCGTGGACCACAGTCTTGCGTCGAATCTCCTTTTTATAGAGCGGGTGTGGGACTTTGTAGGAGTAAGTGACCTTGATGGTCTTGTCGCCGGAACGGCTGGAGACAGTTCCGACGAGGGTCTTACGGGAATTACGTGTAGCGACAGCTTCCATATGAGTGTTCGGCTAAATGTTTAAGCGCTGGCGGAGGCCAACTTCTTTTCCTTGAGTATCGTCTCCAGACGCGCGATTTGACGGCGCATGTCCTGGAATTGGTGCGGGTGCTCGACCTGACCGGTTTGCTTGCGCATACGCAGATCGACTTGAGCGTCACGGGTATCGCGAAGCTGCTTTTCAATTTCAGCCTCGGACATTTCTCGAATATCTTTTGTGCTCATAGTTAAATTCTAAAAAGTTTAATTGGTTATACCTCTTCTTCGCGGGAGATGAATCGGCAATGGAAAGGAAGCTTGGTGTCGGCGAGGCGAAGGGCTTCGCGTGCGGCGGTCGCGGAACAGCCGGCAACTTCAAAAAGCATGGTGCCGGGCTTGATCACAGCGACCCACTTTTCAACGCCGCCCTTACCTTTACCCATACGGGTTTCAGCGGGCTTTTTGGTCACCGGTTTGTGCGGGAAGACGCGGATCCAGACCTTGCCCTTACGCTTGAGGCTACGTGTCATCGCAACACGAGCAGCTTCGATCTGCTGCGAGGTCATACGACCGCGGGTTAGGGACTGGATACCGAAATCACCGAAGGCCAGGGAGTTACCCTTCTGAGCGGTTCCGTAGATACGGCCTTTGTGAACCTTGCGGTATTTTGTGCGTGATGGGAGAAGTGCCATGATTCGCTAAAATTAAAAGTTGGGAGTGTTCGTTCGTAATTAGACTTCTTCTTCGTCCGGGTGACAGATCCAGCATTTCACCCCGATAATGCCATAACCGGTGGTGGCTTCAGTGAAGCCGTAGTCGATTTTGGCACGAAGGGTTTGGAGGGGCACACGGCCCTGGCGCTGTTGCTCCGTCCGGGCGATATCCGCACCACCGAGTCG
>Ga0102943_1001342_pt1 | contig 15476 bp, 16 predicted proteins | sample SalPonC_black_MG_FD_78174 | JGI IMG/M metagenome (GOLD analysis project Ga0102943, IMG submission 78174) | Salt pond soil microbial communities from South San Francisco under conditions of wetland restoration - Salt Pond MetaG... | ecosystem: Environmental > Aquatic > Marine > Intertidal zone >...
GTCTGCGGCATCGGGCCGTCCGCCGCGTTCACCACCAGGATCGCGCCGTCCATCTGCGCCGCCCCCGTGATCATGTTCTTGACGTAGTCCGCGTGGCCAGGGCAGTCGACATGCGCATAGTGCCGGTTCGGCGTCTCGTACTCGACATGCGCCGTCGAGATCGTGATCCCGCGCGCCTTCTCCTCCGGCGCCGCGTCGATCGCGTCGTACGCCTTGAAGTCGCCGAAGTACTTCGTGATCGCCGCCGTCAGCGTCGTCTTGCCGTGGTCGACGTGACCGATCGTCCCGACGTTCACATGCGGTTTCGTCCGTTCAAACTTTGCCTTTGCCATCGGCCTTCCGTCTCATTGCTAAAGGGGCCGCGCAGGGGGCCCGGTTGAATACCGCGGGCCGTCTAGCCGCCCGGTCCGGTAAAATCAAGCGTCAGTTGACGGTTGCGGGCGCGTCGGGTGGCGCGGCGCCGGCCACCGGCGTCTCGCCCGGCGTGAACGCAACCCGCTCACGCCCCGGTTTCGGCGCGAACCATGTCTCTTCGTTCTCGCGCAGGAGCTCCTCGATCTCCTGGGCGGCGCTGATCGACAGGTTGCGGAGCTGCTCCTCCTTCGACTTTACGAGTCCCGAGGGGATGAAGGGAACCCCGGTGTTGGCACCCTCGAAGGCGGTGATGCGGATCGGTTCCTCGTTGATCCGCTCTTGCGTCTGGTTGTCCCAGATGTTGAGCGCGAGCAGGAGGATCGACCGCGGCGACAGGACGATGGGGATGCCGGGCTGGGCGAGCACGTAGGCCTCGACGCGGACGCCAACGTGATAGAGACCGTCGCCGTCGTAGCGCCGCAGGCGTTCCTCGATCGCCGCCCGGAGCCCGGCCTCGAGCTCTTCCTCGGTGGCTTCGCGCGAGAGCGGGCCCATCATGGTGTCGCGGGCGACCACGATGTTGTGGCCCATCCGAAAATCTCCGATGGGATCGACGGGCTGGCTGAGATCCGGCGGGCTGGCGCAGGCCGAAAGGATCAGGACGCTGGCGGCGGCGAAGGCGCGGCGGAGGGTCAATGGCGTCTCCCTTGGTTTCGCAGAGCGATAGCGCAGGGGCCCGCGGGGGGCAACGCGTCAGTCGCGGATTGTCCGGGTGGCGCCGGCAGGCCGGCACGAGCGAACCGCCGGCTCAGTCGAACCTGTAGGTCTTCGGAAAGCCGTGCGGCGGGCGCTTGCCGACGCCGGCCCGCGCGCCCATCCACTCCGACAGGTCGGTTTCGGTCCGCGTCTTGCCGCCGCCCATCGTCCAGGAAAGCCCGCTCGCGAGATCAAAGGTGATGATGTCCGACAACCCGCCGTCGAGTTCCAGCGTGCCCTGACGGCCGCGCGCTTGTTTGTACTTCTGGATGCGGACGCCCTTGCCGCGCGTCATCTCGGGAAGCTCGGCCACGGGAAAGACGAGGAACTTGCCGTTCTGGGAGACGACCGCGACGTGATCGCCCGCGACCGGCTTGCACGCGACGGCCGTGACCCCGTCCCTGACGTTGAGCACCTGCTTGCCCGCGCGGGTCTGGGCCAGGACCTCGTCCTCGGGCACGACGAAGCCGTCTCCCGCAGACGACGCGACGAGGAGCTTGTGGCCCAGCCTGTGCGGCATGAGCGTGACGATCTCGGCCTCGTTCGGCAGGTCCACCATCAGGCGCACGGGCTCGCCCGTGCCGCGCCCGCCAGGAAGATTTGCGGCCGAAAGCGTGTAGAAGCGGCCGTTGTTGCCGAAGAGCAGGATCTTGTCCGTCGTCTCGGCGTGGAAGATGAAACGCGGGCCGTCGCCGTCCTTGAACTTGAGATCGCTGTCGAGGGCGATGTGGCCCTTCATGGCGCGGATCCAGCCCATCTGCGAGCAGACGACGGTGACGGGCTCCCGCTCGATCATGGCCTCCAAGGGCACGTCGGGCACTTCGGCCGCCTCGGCGAACTGCGTGAGGCGCCGGCCGCGCTCGTAGTCCTTGCCGAAGGTCTTTTTCGTCTCGCGGATCTGATCGGAGATCGTGGCCCACTGGAGGCCATCGTCGCCGAGCAGGTCCTCGAGCTCGGCGCGTTCCTTGAGAAGTTCGTCATATTCGCGGCGCAGCTCGATCTCTTCGAGACGGCGCAACGAGCGGAGCCGCATGTTGAGGATCGCGTCGACCTGGACCTCGGAGAGTTCCCCGTCGCCGGGTGGCGGGCTCACGTAGTCCTTCTCGGATGTCGCCCGGACGAAGGTGCGCGACCAGTCCTCGCGCATCAGCGCCGCCTTGGGGTCGTCGTCATAGCGGATGATGTCGATGACGCGATCGAGGTTGAGGAAGGCGGTGATGAAGCCTTCGAGCACCTCGAGGCGATGGTCGATCTTCGCCAGACGGTGCTGCGAGCGACGGATCAGCACCTCGCGCCGGTGATCGAGCCAGGCGCGCAGCACCTCCTTGAGCGAGCAGACCCTGGGCGTGCGCCCGTCGATCAGCACGTTCATGTTGAGCGAGAAGCGCACTTCCAGATCGGAGTTCCGGAAGAGCGTGCCCATCAGCACCTCGGGATCGACCGTGCGCGACCGGGGTTCCAGCAGGATGCGGATGTCCTCGGCGCTTTCGTCGCGGACATCCGCGAGGATCGGGACCTTCTTGATCTGGATGAGTTCGGCCAGCCGCTCGATCAGTTTCGACTTCTGCACCTGGTATGGGATCTCGGTGACGACGATCTGCCACTGGCCGCGCCCCAGATCCTCGACCTCCCATTTCGCCCGGAGGCGGAACGAGCCCCGGCCCGTCCGATAGGCCTCGGCGATGTTTCCGCGCGGCTCCACGATGACGCCGCCCGTCGGGAAGTCGGGGCCGGGGACGTAGTTCAGAAGCGTCTCGTCGCGGGCGTCGGGTGTCTTGATGAGGTGGAGGCAGGCGTCGCAGAGTTCCGCGATGTTGTGGGGCGGAATGTTCGTGGCCATGCCCACGGCGATGCCGGACGAGCCGTTGGCGAGAAGGTTCGGGAAGGACGCCGGCAGGACGACGGGTTCGCGCAGCGTGCCGTCATAGTTGTCGCGGAAATCGACCGCGTCCTCGTCGAGCCCGTCGAGGAGAGCCTCGGCGGCGACGGTCATCCGCGCCTCGGTATAGCGCGGAGCCGCCGGATTGTCACCGTCGACGTTGCCGAAGTTCCCCTGCCCGTCCACCAGCGGATAGCGGACGTTGAAGTCCTGCGCGAGGCGCGCCATCGCATCGTAGATCGCGGCGTCGCCATGGGGGTGATAGTTGCCCATGACGTCGCCCGAGATCTTCGCCGACTTCCGGAACCCGCCATTCGAGGCGAGGCGCAATTCGCGCATCGCGTAGAGGATGCGGCGATGGACCGGTTTGAGGCCGTCGCGGGCGTCCGGCAGCGCCCGGTGCATGATCGTCGACAGCGCATAGGTCAGATACCGCTCGCCGATGGCGCGGCGGAGCGGCTCGAACCCTTCGGAGGGGTCTATCTTGTCGTCGTCGGTGGCATCGGTCATGGATATTGTGTAATGGCGCCGGCGTGGCGGGTCCATACACGAAAAGGCGGGGCGCGGGCAAATGGCGGAACGGAGCGTTCTCATCACCGGGTGCTCGTCGGGCATCGGCTATGACGCGGCGAAGGGGCTGAGGTCTCGCGGCTGGCGCGTTTTCGCCTCCTGCCGGCAATCCGACGACTGCGCGCGGATGACGATGGAGGGATTCGAGAGCCCGCGGATCGATTACGAGGACGCCGACAGCATCGTGACGGGGCTTGCCACGGTGCTGGAGGCGACGGGCGGCACGCTCGACGCGGTGTTCCACAACGGCGCCTACGCGATTCCCGGCGCGGTCGAGGATCTGCCCACCGCGGCGCTGCGGCGGATCTTCGAGGCCAACCTCTTCGGCTGGCACGAACTCACCCGCCACGTGATCCCGGTGATGCGGGCGCAGGGGCACGGGCGGATCGTGATGAACTCGTCGGTTCTGGGGCTTGTGGGGCTCAAGTGGCGCGGCGCCTATGTCGCGACGAAGCACGCGCTCGAGGGGCTGACGGACGTGCTCCGGCTCGAGATGGCGGACACGCCGGTGAAGATCATCCTGATCGAGCCGGGGCCCGTCACCTCGAAGATCCGGGTGAATTCGATCCCGCATTTCGAGCGCTGGATCGACTGGGAGGCCTCGCCGCGGGCCGGGCAGTACCGGCGGATCCTCCTCAGGCGCCTCTACGAGAGCGGCGGCCCGGACCGGTTCGAGCTGCCGGCTTCCGCGGTGACCAGGAAACTCGAGCATGCGCTGGAAAGCCGGCGGCCCCGCCCGCGCTACTACGTGACCGTGCCCACGCACGCGATCGGCCTCGCGCGGCGGCTCCTGCCCACGCGGCTTCTCGACGCGATCCTGCAGAAAGCCTGACTTCACCCTTCGCTTTTCCGGGCCGTCCCGCTACATCGCCCGCGAAAGGAAACCTCGCCATGATGTCCGACCCCCTTTTCATCGTGATCGTTCTCGTCATGCTTGGCGTGGTGGGCGTTCTGGTCATGGGCATCGGCAGCTACGGCAAGGGCGGCGAGTTCAACAGGAAGCACTCGAACCGGCTCATGCGCTATCGCATCGGCGCGCAGTTCGTCGCCGTGCTTCTAATTCTTTTCTTCATTTGGCTGCGGGGCCAGGGAGGCTGACATGGTCGTTCTGAACAAGATCTACACCAAGACCGGTGACGCCGGCGAAACGGCGCTCGGCAACGGTGCGCGGGTGGCGAAGCATTCGGTCCGGGTCGTGGCCTACGGAACCGTGGACGAGACGAACGCGACGGTGGGGCTCGCGCGGCTTCACGCCGACGACGGCCTCGACGAGAAGCTCTCCCGGATCCAGAACGACCTTTTCGACCTCGGCGCGGACCTCTGCCGGCCGGGCATGGAAAAGGACGCCGAGGCGGAATACCCGCCGCTCCGCATCGTGCCGTCGCAGGTGACGCGGCTCGAGAAGGAAATCGACGCGATGAACGCCGCGCTCGAACCGCTGCGGTCGTTCATCCTTCCCGGCGGCTCTCCGCTCGCCGCGCATCTGCACGTTTGCCGGACGGTGAGCCGGCGCGCCGAGAGGCTGACCGTGGAACTCGCAACGATGGAGGAGGTCAACGAGGCGGCGGTGACATATCTGAATCGCCTCTCCGACTGGTTCTTCGTGGCGGCACGCATCGCGAACGACGACGGCAAGGCGGACGTTCTCTGGGTTCCGGGCGCGAACCGCTGAGCGGCGCGACGCGACGCGGCGATCGTCGGGAGCGGCACCCGACCTTCAGCGTCCCAGTACTGAAAACGTTGCGTTCCCGGACGCTGCCGCGTCGTTTTTGCGCTGTCACCGTGGCTCAGGGACCGCTAAGTAATCGCCGGAACCGATGAGGGAGATCCGCTTATGAAGGTGCTGGTGCCTGTGAAGCGCGTGATCGACTACAACGTGAAGGTCCGCGTGAAGGCGGACGGCTCGGGTGTCGATCTGGCGAACGTGAAGATGTCGATGAACCCGTTCGACGAGATCGCCGTCGAGGAGGCGATCCGGCTGAAGGAGGCGGGCAAGGCCGAGGAGGTCGTGGCGGTCTCGATCGGCGTGAAGCAGGCTCAGGAGACGCTGCGCACGGCGCTCGCCATGGGGGCCGACCGCGCGATCCTGATCGTGGCCACCGAGGACGTGCACCAGGACATCGAGCCGCTGGCGGTGGCGAAGATCCTCAAGGCTGTCATCGACGCGGAGGCTCCCGGCCTCGTGCTGTGCGGCAAGCAGGCGATCGACAACGACATGAACGCGACGGGGCAGATGCTTGCCGCCCTTCTCGGCTGGTCCCAGGCGACCTTCGCGTCGAAGGTCGAGATCGCCGAGGACGCGGCCCTCGTCACCCGCGAGGTCGATGGCGGGCTCCAGACCGTGAAGGTGAAGATGCCGGCCATCGTCACGGTCGACCTGCGGCTGAACGAGCCGCGCTATGCCTCGCTGCCGAACATCATGAAGGCAAAGAAGAAGCCGCTCGACGAGAAGACGCCCGCCGACTACGGCGTCGACGTCGCGCCGCGGCTCACGGTCGTGAAGACCGAGGAGCCGGCGGCGCGCAAGGCCGGCGTGATGGTGGGATCGGTGGACGAGCTGATCTCGAAACTCAAAGACGACGCGGGAGTGCTCTGATGGCGGTTCTTCTTCTGGCCGAGGTGACCGACGGTCAGCTCAACATGGACGCCACCTCGAAGGCCGTGACGGCTGCGACGCAACTGGGCGAGGTGACCGTCCTCTGCGCCGGCGCGTCTGCGGCCGAGGCGGGATCGCAAGCGGCGACGATCGACGGCGTGGCGAAGGTGCTGGTCGCCGAGGACCCCTCGCTCGGGCATCGGCTGGCCGAGCCCACGGCGGCGCTGATCGTCTCGCTTGCCGGCGACTACGGCCATATCGCTGCCCCGGCGACGACCGACGCGAAAAACATCCTGCCCCGCGTCGCGGCGCTGCTCGACGTGATGGTGATCCCGGATGTCTCCGGCATCGTCGACGCAGACACCTTCGAACGGCCGATCTACGCCGGCAACGCGATCCAGACGGTCAAGTCGTCGGACGCGGTGAAGGTGCTGTCGGTGCGGACCTCGACATTCGACGCGGCCGGCACGGGCAACTCCGCCCTGGTTGAAACCATCGGCGCGGCCGAGAACCCGGACCTGTCGGAATGGGTCGAGGACAAGGTCGCGGCCACCGATCGTCCCGAACTCACCTCGGCGGGCATCGTCGTCTCGGGCGGCCGGGGCGTCGGGTCGGAGGAAGACTTCAGGATCATCGAGGGCCTGGCCGACAAGCTCGGCGCGGCGGTGGGCGCGTCGCGCGCGGCGGTCGACTCGGGCTACGCCCCGAACGACTGGCAGGTGGGACAGACCGGCAAGGTCGTGGCGCCGGACCTCTACATCGCGGTCGGCATCTCGGGCGCGATCCAGCACCTCGCCGGGATGAAGGATTCTAAGGTCATCGTCGCGATCAACAAGGACGAGGAGGCGCCGATCTTCCAGGTGGCCGACTACGGCCTCGTGGGCGACCTGTTCCAGCTCGTTCCGGAACTGACCGAAAAGCTCTGAACCGGCCAGACCGGAGGGAGAAAGGCCCGCCTGTCACGGCGGGCCTTCGTCATCCTACACCAGCCCGGCGAGGCCGAGAACAAGCGCGCGAGCTGCCTCCTCATGCACCGCCGCGTTGGGGACTTCCGCCGCTGCCGGAGCTTCGAGGCCCGAGAAGACCATGCCGAACCGGCCCGCCTCCCGCGCCGAGGCGCTGGGGGTCGCCTCGACGATCGCCTCGACCTGCATGCGCAACTCTTCAAGCATCGCGTCCGTCACGAAGAGCGGATCGCTTGACCGGTGCAGGTCCGAGGGCTCCGAAGGATGGCGGTCGGCGAGCCATAGCAGGACCACTGGTGCGGCGATGCCCCGGAGCATCGACGTCATCCGGGCGAGCCACGCGGCCTGGAGTTCGGACCGCACGGCTCCGAAACGCTCCGCGTCGACGTCGTGGAGCGTCTGGATGAGGTGCCGCGTGAAGTGGAAGTCGGTGAAATCGACCTCCGGATAGAGCATCCGAAGGAGCCGTGACGCCCGCAGAAACCGGTCGTTGCGCCGCTGGTGCACCGAGTAGTAGCGGTTCCGCAGATTATGCGCCCCCATGATCTGGACGATCGCGACCTCGGCGCGCGAGCAGGCCGACAGCACGGTCTCGTCCGTCGAGAAGATGTCGACCCCCGCGTTGACCGCGCCGAAGTTCACCACCGGCATCCCGACAGACGTTTCCACCAGCGCTGCGAAAGGTTTCTCCACGAATTTTCCGTATGTCTCCGTCCCGCCGATCACCGCCACGAATGGAGGATCGAGCCGACGTTGCGGCCCGCGGAACAGGAGCTTCGACGTGCCGTAGCGGCAGGCGCAATAGTCCAGCCCACCTTCGGCGAGGTTGTCATAGGTCATCACCACCCACTCACATCCGATTTCACCCGAAAACCACTCTCGCAACGGAAGATTTCCAAATCGCTAAGGCTCGATCGGGAGAGATCGCGCCGGGATGCGTTCCGGCTTGCACACGCGCGGCGGCCGCGCATATGGTCGCGCCGGATCAGAAAGGGACAGGTGATGGAGATTTCCCGGATAGGGGTCGTCGGCGCAGGGCAGATGGGCAACGGCATCGCCCACGTCTTGTCGCTCGCCGGCTACGAGGTCCTCCTCAACGACATCAGCCAGGAGGCGATCGACAAGGCGCTGAGCCAGGTGTCGGGCAACATGGACCGGCAGATCAGCCGCGGGAAGATCACCGAGGACGACAAGGCCGCCGCGCTCGGACGCATCCGGCCGACGCTGTCGCTCGCCGATCTCGGCCAGACCGACCTCGTGATCGAGGCGGCGACCGAGCGGGAAACCGTCAAGACCGCGATCTTCGAGGATCTCCTGCCGCATCTTCAGCCGCACACCATCCTGACCTCGAACACCTCGTCGATCTCGATCACCCGGCTGGCGTCCCGAACGGACCGGCCGGAGAGGTTCATGGGGTTCCACTTCATGAACCCGGTGCCGGTGATGCAGCTCGTCGAGCTTATCCGCGGGATCGCCACCGACGAGGATACCTATGCCGCGTGTCTCAGCGTCGTCGAGAAGCTGGGCAAGACGGCTGCGATGGCCGAGGATTTTCCCGCCTTCATCGTCAATCGTATCCTGATGCCGATGATCAACGAGGCGGTCTACACGCTCTACGAAGGGGTCGGCAGCGTGAAGTCAATCGACGAGTCGATGAAGCTCGGGGCGAACCACCCCATGGGTCCGCTTGAACTGGCCGATTTCATCGGGCTCGACACCTGCCTCGCGATCATGAACGTTCTGCACGACGGGCTGGCGGACACAAAGTACCGCCCCTGCCCGCTTCTCGTGAAATACGTCGAGGCCGGTTGGCTGGGCCGAAAGACGCAACGCGGCTTTTACGACTACCGCGGCGATACGCCCGTCCCGACGCGCTAGGACCCGAGCGCCAGAGTCCGCGCCCGGAGTTCCGTCATGAAGCCGCGCGTGTTTCCGGACCACCCCGCGATCTGCTCACGGCAGACAGGCGCACCGATGATGGGGCGCTGCGGCCTGTTGAGGGCATGGACGACTTCGTGCAGGAGGAGGCCCTGCCGAAGCGTCGCGGACGCGAGGTTGGCAAGCTGATACCAGCGGGAGTTCTGGCCGGGAAACCGGACAGGCAGAACGCTGGCCCCCGATCGTAGGATCATCTTGGCGGTGAAGGGGTTCCATTCGGCCTCGACCGCGGGACCGAATGGACGCTCCGCCGCGGCGACCACGCCCGAGGGGAACAGGACGATCACCCCGCCCATCGCGAGATGATCCATGGCGCGGCGGCGCATTTCCAGATTCTGCCCGAGCGCGTCATCCTCGTGCGGGAAGGGCACCGGGATCATGAATTGGCTTACCTCCTCCACACCCGTCAGGAGCGAGCGCGTCAGGATCTTGTAGTCGGTGCGGACCCGGCCGAGCAATTCGGCCAGAACCATGCCGTCGACGAGGCCGTGAGGATGGTTTGCGACGACGACCAGGGGCCCGTCGCGCGGAATGCGCGCGATCTCCTCCTCGGGCGTCTCGAGCCGGATCCCCATGATGTCGAGCGCCTGCGCCCAGAACGCCTGCCCTTCCGGAACCCCCATGCTCTCGAATTTCCGGATCAGGCGGAGGAGCGTGACCTTGCCCGTGAGCCACTCCATCGCGCGGATGGTGTTGGCCTTCCGGGGATCTTCGAACGTGTTGGCATAGGACAGGTTGCGCTTGTCATAGGGAACGTAGTCAGGCGGCCCCTGCAATGCCGGTTCGGAGTATGTCTCGACCATGCGAGCGGTCTCCACGTCGACGGCCCGCGCGTGTTCCATCAGAAGTTCTCGCCGAAGCGGTCTGACACCAACGCCTCTATCGCGTCGGCCAGCGCGTCGGCCTCGGGCCCGCTAGTTTCCACCTCAATAGTCGTTCCCTTCGAGGCTGCCAACATGAGAAGGCCCATGATGCTGTCACCCGATGCGGTGAGGCCGTCCTTCGACACCTCGGCGCGGGCGTCATGGTCCTCCACGACTTCGACGAGACGGGCCGAAGCGCGTGCGTGAAGGCCCTTCTCGTTGACGATCCGCAGGACCCGCTTGCAGCCGGCAGTCATCTTTGGCCTACCCCGCGCTTGCATCGAAGCTGTTGATGTATTTGCGCCCGGCTGCCAGCGCGAATTCCACCGCCGCGTCCAGCGCGAGGTGCCGGGATTTGGCGAGCTTGATCAGGAGGGGCAGGTTCGCGCCGTAAACGATCCGCCTGTCGGTGGGCCTGCAGGCCCGGAGCGACAGGTTCGAGGGCGATCCGCCGAACATGTCGGTGACGACGACGACCCCGTCGCCAAGGTCGACGCTGTCGGCGGCCGCGCAAATCTCGGCCTGTTTGGCGGCACGGTCGTCGTCGGCTCCGATCGAAACGGTGCGCACGGCATTCTGCTTGCCCACCACGTGTTCGACCGCGGCGAGGTATTCGCGTGCCAACCCCCCATGCGCAACGATCACGATGCCGATCACTCCGGCCTACCCCGTCTGTTCGAACGGCGCCGACTGGATTGCCTGCCGTTCGAGTTCCCGATGCCGTATAGACACCTGCCAACCCTTCTCTGCAAGCTCCGCGGCCAGTTTTTCCGAAAGCGCGACCGAGCGGTGACGCCCGCCGGTACAGCCGAACGCAATAGCGAAATGCGCCTTGCCCTCATCGAGACAGGCCGGCAGCAGCATGCCGGCGAGGTCCGCGACCCGGGCAAAGAACGGGGCGAAGCGCGGATCCGCCTCGACGTAGGCGCTGACCTCCCGGGACCGCCCGTCGAGCGGGCGAAGCGCGGCGTCCCAGTGGGGATTTCTCAGGAAGCGGACATCCAACACCATGTCGACGCCGCTCGGCAGCCCCCGCTTGTAGGAGAAGGACTGCACGGAAACCGAGAGCAGAGGGCTATCGCTGCCGTCGTACCAGCGCAGGAGTTCCTCCTTGAGGTCATGCGGGCTGAGATCGGAGGTGTCGATCAGGATACCGGCGCGGCTCCGGATCGCTCCCAGCATGTCCATCTCGCGGGCGATCCCGATCTCCGGGCTTTCGTCAGGCGCGAGCGGATGTCGGCGGCGGGTCTCGGAGAACCGCCGGAGAAGGACATCCTCACGGCAGTCGAGGTAAAGCACCTCCGCCGTGACATCCGGACGCCCGGCGAGACCGTCGACGAGGTCGAGGAATGCCCCCGTCGAGAAGTCGCGGTTCCGGGGATCTATTCCGAGCGCCATCGGGCGGGTGAGCGGTGGCCCCTCGAGAAGCCGCGGCAGGAGCGTCAGCGGCAGGTTGTCGATCCCTTCGAAGCCGACATCCTCCAGCACCTTGATCGCGGTGCCGCGTCCAGCACCGGACGGGCCGGTCACGAGGACCAGCCGCTGCGACTTCGGGGGCGTGCCGGGCGCGCCATCGGCGCTCTCGTGATACATCATGTGCTCCGCGCCCCTCGGAGATATACCACAACGGCCGCGGGGAAATGCGCACTCTCCACCTTGTGAAGAAGAGGAAGCGTCGCGCCCAGAAGGCGAATTGTCCGAGCCGGAGGCAGCCGGCAGGTCTCGATCTTCGCGAGGTCGATCACGAGCGAGACGGGGGCCGCATCGAGCGCCTGGGCGGGCAGGAGACCGATGCCGCGGGCCTCGATGAGTCCGCGAATGGACGCCGGCGCCGAGGCGACGAGCGCATCACCGCGTCGGCGCAGCACCACCCCGTCGTCGGCGACGAGCGTCGCACCCATCGCCATCAGCTGGAGCGCGAGCGCGGATTTCCCCGTTCCCGACGATCCTGTGATGAGCGCCGCCCTGCCGTCTATCGCGACGGCGCTCGCATGCAGGACGAGGTCGGCTGGCTCTGCCGTGTCATCGACGGGAGACGCCGCCGTCGACACCTCGCGCTCAGACGGGCAGACCGACGACGAACCGCGCGCCAAGCGGTTCTGACGTGATGTCGGCATCCGTCGGGCGGATGTTCTCCGCCCAGACAACTCCGCCATGGGCCTCGATGATTTGCTTGGAAATGGCGAGGCCGAGGCCGGAGTTGTTCCCGAACTGCCCTGCCGGCCGCTCGGAGTAGAACCGGTTGAAGATCTTGGTGAGCGCCTGTTCCGGAATGCCGGGGCCGGTGTCCTCCACGACGATGAGCACGCGGTTCTCGCGCTTGCGCGCCCAGACCCTGATGGCGTCGCCGTCCTCGCAGAACGATATCGCGTTCGACAGGAGGTTCACGAAGACCTGGGCGAGACGGCTTTCGAGGCCGTCGATGATGATCGGCTCGCCCGGGAGGTCCGTCATGAACTCGACGCCCTTCGCGCGCGCCTCCTCGCCCATGAAGTCAGAGATGTTGTTGATCATCTTGACCAGGTTGAACGGCTCTTCCTCTTCCTTGACCAATTCGCTGTCGAGCCGCGAGGCGTTCGAGATGTCCGAGACGAGCCGGTCGAGGCGGCGCACGTCGTGCTCGACCACGTCGAGGAGCTTGTCGCGCTGGTCGGGCTTCTGCACGAAGCGCAGCGAGCCGATGGCGGAGCGCAGCGAGGCGAGCGGATTCTTGATCTCGTGGGCCACGTCGGCCGCGAACTGCTCGTTCGCGTCGATGCGGTCGTAGAGCGCGGTGACCATGCCGCGCAGCGCGCCCGAAAGCCGGCCGATCTCGTCCGGCCGCGCGGTCAGGTCCGGAATCCGTACGCGGCCGGGCGCGACCTTGCGGGAATTTCGTTCACGCCCGATCTCGGCGGCGGCGGCGAGGTCGGAGAGCGGGTTCGCGATGGTCGAGGCGAGGACAAGGCTGAGCCCGATCGACACCAGCGTCGCGATGACGAACATCTGCAGGACCTGCTCGCGCTCGTTGCGCACGAGCGTGTCGATCTCGCCCGCGGGGCTCGTCACGCCCAACGCGCCGATGATCCGGTCGCCGCTCATGATCGGGGTCGCGATCGTGAAGATGGTGCTGCCGTCGGCGTCGCGACCGGTGCGCACGCGCGTCGTCCCCTCGAGCGCCGGCGAGACAAGCCCCCGGACCAGATCCGCGGTGCCGATCTCGGACGCATTGGGAGGACTGGGCGAAAAGACACCCGACAGGGTGTCCCAGACGCCATTCAGGAAGTCGGTGATGAACGTGGTTCGGTCGTCCCCCTGCAATCCGGAGGCAGGCGGGCCGAGGTTCCGCGTTTCGGCCGTCGAACTCGCGATCAGCCGTTCCGATGTGTCGAAGACATGGACGTTGACCGGCGACGTCAGATCGAGGTCGGACAATGCCGCCGTTGCCTCGGCGCCGCCGACGACCGGCAGGCTGGCCGCCCCGACCGTCGGCAATCGCGCCTCCACGAGGTCCGCGATCAGCCGGGCTTCCACGACGAGGCCGCGTTCGCGCTGGAGAACGAGGCTGTCGCGGAAGGGATTGAGGTAGAGTACGCCCGCGACCAGAACGAGGATCGCGAGCAGGTTGAAGGTGATGATCTTTCGCGCCAAGGGAGAGCGGTTGATCGCGATCAGGCCGCGGCGCTCGCGCTTGGCCCGGAGCTCGCTTTCAACCTTGGCGTCCGGCCCGACCCAGTCCTCTCCGAGAACCACGCCGGCCTGCCTGGCCGGCCTCGACCCGTCCACGTCTATCCCTGGCGATGCGTTCATCTACTCTTCGTTGTAGCGGTATCCGATACCGTAAAGGGTCTCGATGGCCGAGAACTCGGGATCAACCATGCGCATCTTCTTGCGCAGCCGCTTGATGTGGCTGTCGATTGTGCGGTCGTCGACATAGACCTGATCGTCGTAGGCCACATCCATGAGCTGATCCCGGCTCTTGACGAATCCGGGACGCTGCGCGAGCGCCTGCAGAAGCAGGAACTCCGTGACCGTCAGCGACACGTCCTGGCCCTTCCAGGCCACCGAATGGCGGAGCGGATCCATCGTGAGCTGGCCCCGGACCATGACCTGCGCGGTCTCGCCCTCGCCGGTGCTGTCGCCGGCGATGACCTCCTGACGGCGCAGGAGCGCCCGGATCCGTTCGACCAGAAGGCGCTGCGAGAACGGCTTCTTGACGTAGTCGTCGGCGCCCATGCGGAGCCCGAGAACCTCGTCGATCTCGTCGTCCTTCGACGTCAGGAAGATGACCGGCATGGCCGTCTTCTGGCGAACGCGCTGGAGCAGGTCCATCCCGTCCATCCGGGGCATCTTGATGTCGAAGACGGCCATATCGGGCAGGCGCTTGTTGAAGGCATCGAGCGCAGCCTGACCGTCGTTGTAGGTTTCCACTTCGAAGCCTTCGGCCTCGAGGGTCATACTCACCGACGTCAGGATGTTCCTGTCGTCGTCCACCAACGCAATTCTGGACATGCGAGAATTTCCTTGTCCTGCTCTGTATGCCTTCGTTTTTTCGAGCATATTCCTGTCTTGGGCCTACAGAATCAACCGAAAATGCGAATCACTCGGATTCGCGGCGACCATGTGACCAGAAACCCCTTACCCATGGCTAAACTTGGGCGCACCAGTGACATGATTGCGCTAATCGCAACAATATTTGCCCGGAAGGGCGACTGTGGCTCTCCTTTTGCAGGCCATTGGAAAATTGAGAGCTTTTCCCCGGGGACGTCGCGCAGGGGCGTCCGTCCCGCGGCCCGGTTCAGGACCAGGGCCAGAAGAGCAAACGGCTTGAGGACGGGGATCGACACGACCCGTGTCGCGCAACTCTGCGTGCGTGACCAAGGCATCTCCATCGGTGCGGCGACAGGCCGACGCGCGCCCAGCAGAGCAAGGCGTAAGGGCCTTTGCGACCACCGGTTGCTCGGGTCGCCGTGTGGACCAGCACCCCCCGCAACGTCAATGCCGAGATCATACGTGCCATCCGATGATCCGGCTCACGCCGCGCCACGTCGGTGGAAACGCGGACGGCCATGAACAATCGCGATGACGCCACGGCGACGACCTCCGCTCTGTGACCCGGCAGGACCGGCAATCTTCACGCCGGGGAGCGCGAGGGTCATTGGGTGCTTCCCGGGACACCAACGGCGAAACAATCCGGACGCCGGTGAATTTTTCGGAAGGCGGTCTTGCGGCGCAGGTCGCCGGGCAGTAATTACCGGCCTGCACTGGGGTGTAGCCAAGTGGTAAGGCAGCGGTTTTTGGTACCGTGTACCGTAGGTTCGAATCCTACCACCCCAGCCAGACACCCGCCGAATTCGAGACGATACGAGGTGCGGTGCGGATAGCGCCGTGGTTTCCGCTGGTTACGGCGGTGACACTACTTAGCAGACCGGAACTGGGCCGCAGAAGGGGGGCAACACGGCCCAAAGTCTGCGCGCGGCGATTTCACGGTACCGGGTTGCTTGGAAAACGATCAGAGAGTCGCGAGAAGCGCGCGCTGTTCGGACCAGTCGGACGGCAGGTCACGGGACTTGCAC
>Ga0102943_1001343_pt1 | contig 15476 bp, 11 predicted proteins | sample SalPonC_black_MG_FD_78174 | JGI IMG/M metagenome (GOLD analysis project Ga0102943, IMG submission 78174) | Salt pond soil microbial communities from South San Francisco under conditions of wetland restoration - Salt Pond MetaG... | ecosystem: Environmental > Aquatic > Marine > Intertidal zone >...
CGAAAACCCACCCCCTGTACGACTCCTTTAAAATGTAGGTGATAGGTTGACATAATGACTCGGTTGGATCATCCATTTTTCAACCCTGAAGAGCACTCCCTTAGCCAGTCGTACCAGGAGTCGAGTCCCTCACCGGTGGTACAGCTCACCTGGAAAAAGGTCAGGTTCGGATTGATTTTTTTTGCGTTTTCAATCAGCTTGTCGCAATCGAAAGGGACATAGGGCAACAGATCGATCTTGTTGATGATACAGCTTTCGGATGTGAGAAACATATCGGGATACTTGAGTGGCTTATCATCACCTTCGGTAACACTGATGATCACAACTCGTTCATTTTCTCCAAGGTCAAACATGGAAGGACACACCAGGTTGCCCACATTTTCAATAAACAGCACGCTCTCCTCTGCTGGTTTCAAATCCCGGATTGCGTGCATTACCATATGTGCATCGAGATGGCAGCCTTTACCAGTGTTGATTTGAACAGCATTCGTCCCGGTTGCCTCAATCCGGTCTGCATCCACAGTCGTCTGCTGATCTCCCTCTATTACACTAAACATGAGTTCCTCATTCAGGTCAGTCAATGTTCGCTCCAGCAACATCGTTTTACCGGATCCAGGAGAACTTACCAAATTGATAGCCAGAATACCTTTCGCATCCAGGTAGCCCCGGTTTCTTGCAGCCAAAAGAGCATTTTCATGTAAAATATCTTTCTCAAGGTGGATCATTCTACTCTCGGTATTGTGTTGCCTTGTCTCGTTCTGAGTGTGTGAGTGTGAATGATCGTGACCATGTGGAGCCTCATGATCATGGTGATGGTGATGATCATGAGAGTGTAGTTCACCATTTTGACTCCCGTGGGAGTGCTTATGATGACGATCTTTCTTAACAATTTGGCCACTGTCGGTGCCGCATCCGCATGTTATACACATAATATATACTCTCTGTTTCAGGTTTCTAATCTCTCTTCAATCCGTATCGATTTGATATTCATCTCTTTTCCTTCCATTATTTCTGAAAAAAAACTACCGCATTCCGGGCATGGATCATAAAGCTCATTCATTTCAAAGAGCGTGTCACATTCGCTGCACTTACCTCTGCCGGAAATATAATTCATTTTCAACTGAGACATTTCAAGCACACTGTCACGAATACCATGTTTCCAGGCAAACTCAAATGCAGCCGGTTCGATTGTGCTTAGCTTGCCGATATCCAGCTCAATTGCAGAAACCGATTCTGCACCGGCTTTAAAAGCCTCTTTCTCTACAATTTCTACAATGTTCAGTACAATCGACAGTTCATGCACGCTCTTTAACCCGTTTTTTCACTTTCAGTATCAGCCATGTACTGCTTATAGCAATCATCAAAACAACGGCTCCAAAAACCATTGTATGCATCGGTTCAGTCAGATAGTGTAGCAATGAGTGCCCGACGGAATCTCCATGGCCCGGATGCGCAAACAGTGTTGCGTTATCAATGATCAATAACAGTATGGATGTCAGTAATATTTTTCGAAAAGGGTACATGACTTAATTTTTTTGTGTTGGTATTTCTGTTTCAAAACTGTTCTTCTTTTTCAGTGACGTTGATTTTAGCCTCTTCATATAAAACGGACGTCCGGAATGATCCCAGCGCTTTTTTCAGGTGCTCATTTGCTTTCCGGCTCAACGGTTCGCCAAGCTCCCATTTGTACCCTTTAATGGGTAATACAAACGCCTCCGGTGTATGATGATAGAGCGATTTTGACAGATAAAGTACAGTTTCAGGGCTTTGCAGATGGGATGAAAAGAAGTATGAATTCGCAGGTTCACACTTCTTAATGATAAAACCATCCGGCAAATGCTCTTCTGTTGCATCCACAAACAGAACCCTCTCATATTTACTGATCAGATCTGCATCTTCCACCTGCAGTTGATACCGATACTCCAGCTCAAACCTGCCGTGATCTTTTTCTTCGATCTCCTTCAAAAAAAGCCAACCCAGTGCGTCATCTCCGCGTGAACCGTTTCCGATACCGATTAACAATGTACGCATGATTTAATTTTTCAATTTTTCCCCGATCAACGTGCCATCATGATCGTAGAGTTCTACTTTCAATGGCATTTTACCCATCGCCTGTGTTGCACAACTGAGACAGGGATCATATGCCCTGATGGCCACCTCCACCTGATTCAGCATCCCCTCGGTAATGGTCTTTTGGCGGCTTAATACTTTATCCGCTACCCATTTTACCGCTTCATTCATAGCGTCATTATTATGAGTCGTCGATACAATCAAATTACACCGCACGATCTTCCCCTTATCATCCACTTCATAGTGGTGTGTGAGTGTGCCCCGGGGTGCTTCAATGATTCCGATTCCCACTTGCCTTTCATCTCCTTTACGAACAAGGTCCTCATCATTCAGGATATCAGGATCTAAAAGCAGTTTTTTCATCATTTCAGCACAGTGCAGCGTCTCAATCAATCGGGCCCAATGTGAATACATTGTACAGTTGTTTACGCTTGAACCTGTAAATTCAAAATATTCACGGCGTGCTTTTTCAGCCAGTGGGGTAGGTATGTAATCACACATATTCAACCTGGCAAGCGGTCCGACACGGTTCCAGCCCTTTTTTCTGCCAATTTTTTTCAGATATGGAAATTTCATATATGACCATTTGGCCACCGCTTCAGAGAAATACTGCACATAGTCGTCTGCCTCCACATCCGGTAAAATTATATTTCCTTCTGAATCGATTGCCCGTAGTTTACCGTCATAGAGTTCCAGAGCTCCATCCGTTTTGACCGTACCCAGATGTCCGGATGGAAAGGCTGCAAAAGTGTCCAGAAAATCCCGGTTTTTGTTGTGATAATCCTTCATGAAATCGACAACCTCCTGGGACCACTTAATCATAGTATCGATACTCGGAAACTCCTTGCCATTCAAAAAGAGTTCCCGCTCTTCCGGTTTAAGTGACTTATAGACCCCACCCGGAACCGCAAGTGTTCCATGGATTTTTTTTCCGGCAAGTGCTTTAATAAGTTCCTGTCCAAATTTTCGCATCGTAATACCTTTAACAGCCAGATCCCTATTCTCTACTGCAACTCCAACAACATTTCGTTTTTCAGGTGGAGCATCCACCCCAAACAGCAGGTCAGGTGAGGCAAGGTAGAAGAAGTGGAGTGCATGGGACTGAAAGATTTGAGCATAGTGCAGTAATCTTCTCAATTTTGTAGCCACAGGCGAGAGATCCGTTGGATCTATTCCCACCAACTGATCGATCGCCTTCGCTGCGGCCAGGTGATGGCTGACCGGGCATATGCCGCATAATCTTTGAACCAGATTGGGAGCCTGCCAATAGGGGTGGCCCTGAATAAATCTTTCAAATCCGCGAAATTCGACAATATGAAAATAGGATTCATCAACATTACCCTGATCATCCAGATGAATTGTTACGCGTCCGTGCCCTTCTACCCTGGTGACCGGATCAATGGTAATTGTTTTACTCATAATAACTCCTCTTATTTAGTCGTACTTGAATTCTGAATAAAGAATTGAATAGTTTTCATCCCACAACAGGTTTTTCACGGCTTTCCAGATATGTTGTGCATCCGGCGGACAGCCCGGAATGAAATAGTCGATTTTTACAATTTCCCGGCACTCATATATTCTGTCCAGCATTTTAGGCAGGTCTTCATGGTATGGAATTGTGGCGTTATCCGTTTCATTCGTCACACAATTCAGAAAGGCCTCTTCGAGGCACTCTCCCAATGGAACGGTATTTCTCATGGATGGCAACCCACCCCAAATAGCGCACTCACCAATGGCTACTAATAGATCACATTGTTCCCGGAATAATCGCAGGGTTTCAACATTCTCTTCGTTACAGACTGATCCCTCAATAATTCCTACATCACAGCGTTGAGTAAAATTTTTGATGTCTGTCAAAGGGGATTTATCAATCGTAATCAACTCAACAAGGTCGAGTAGTTCAGTATCCACATCGAGCATCGACATATGGCACCCAAAACAGCCGGCCAAGGATACAGTTGCAACTCTCTTTTTATCCGGCTTTTCACGTTTAATATTATTTTTAGGTTTGACAGGCTTTTCGTAGTCCGGCCTTATTGAGTTTTCATCAAATTTGCGCTGACCAAATGGTTTGCCGATACTTTCGCCACGTACGATTATTGCGCCGGTCGGACAGATTTTCATTGCTTGAATCGCCTGCTCTCTTGTGAGCTTTTCCTCCTCTTTGTAATCAATTCCAACATATGTCTCATTACCCCGATTTTGATAGCTGAACACTTTATTTCCGTCATGATTCTCTATCTCTACCACACATCTTAAACATTTAATACAGCGATTATGCTCCATCACCATTCGCTTAGCGCCATAATCGATTAATTGGTTTTTGAACAGGTGAGGGAAGCGGCTAATGGCAATACCCAATTCATAACCCATATGCTGAAGATCACAATTCCCACTCTTTTCACAGGATGGGCATATATGGTTTCCTTCTGCAAACATCATCTCTACGATGCCTTTACGCATATCTTTGAGTTCCGGAGTGTTCACCTCCACAGATAACCCTTCACTCACTTTTTCAGTACAGGCGGGAGTAAATTTTCCGTTTATTTTGCAGGTGCATGTCCGGCATGTTCCCAGCGGTGGATCTATGTGTTCAAAATAACAGAGCGATGGGATAAAAAAACCATTTTCAGCCGCAACATCTACCAGGTTTTTACCTTCATCAGCAAGGATGTTTCTGCCATCAATCGTAATATTTACATGTTTACCCATAATAGGTCATCTCCGGCTTTTCATTAATTTTTAAACTCATCATAGTCTTGCGTTGCTGCATCCAGGTCAAATTTCAAGTTCTGTTCAGAACCATTTTGCTGAACTATTTTTTCAACGTAACCTTCAAATTTATCCAGTGTATTAATCAAGCTGTTAGTTGCAGTTTTACCCAGGCCGCATCGACTGGTATTTCTCATGAGCACACCCCATTCTTTGAGCTCCTCAATGTCATTTCTATTCGCCACACCATTCTTGACTCTTTCCAGTTTTCGCTCGATGATGAAATTACCCGCCCGGCAGGGTGTACATATGCCACACGATTCATGTTTATAAAACTCTGCATAATTCAGCAGAATGGAGATAATATCCCGGCTCTTGTTGAAAACGGTGAGTGCACCGCCACATCGGATATGCTGTACAAAAAAGTCCGTAAAGAGTGCAAACGGTTGATCCTGTTCATCAAGAGTATGCACTGTACCAGATGGGCCGCTCTCCTGAATAAAATAGGGGTCTTCGGCACCGCACTGCTGTAGCAGCTCCCTTAAGGTCATACCCCACTCAATTTCATAAATTCCCGGATATTTACAATCGCCTGAGACACTAATCACTTTTGTACCGGGCGATTTTGGAATACCATATTTCAGATACTCGTCAACACTCATATTTATGATTCTGGCAGCAGCACAGAACGTCTCTACATTATTCACTACGGTAGGCAGGTTCAAAAAGCCCTTTTGAACCGGGAAAAACCAACGGGTTCGAGGTTCACCTCTTTTTCCTTCAGCCGATTCAAGCAGTGCAGTCTCTTCACCGCAGACATAAGAGCCGGCCCCCATCTGTATCTTAATATCAAAGTGAAAGTCGGTAATTCCACCACAATTTTTTCCGAGCAGTCCTTTATCCCTGTATTGATTGATGGCCTTTTCAATTCGTTGCTTTAACCATGTGTATTCACCTCTCAGGTAGATGAGCCCAAAAGATGCCCCGATTGCATAGGCACAGATGATCATTCCTTCGATCATTGATTCCGGAACACGCTGCATCAATACCCTGTCTTTAAACGTGCCCGGCTCTCCCTCATCTGCATTACATACAACTACTTTTTTGGGATTATCTTCGTCTGCAGCGGCCTGCCATTTCATCCATGTCGGATAAAAAGCCCCGCCACGACCTGATAGTTTTGACAATTGAATAGCCTCAATCACTCCATCCGGCTCTAAATCAGTGAGTTTTGAAATAGATTTACCTGATTTGAAGTCCGAGAAAAAGACACTGGTCTTGTTTTCCGGTGTGTATCTTATATGTTCCTGTGGTTCATCACAGATCTCTTCAACCGGTACACCCTTTTTCAGTTGAGTGATAATTTCCCGCACCTTTAGAGTATTCAGGTTAACAAAAGGGTGAAAATTAATGAGTGCTGCCGGTTCCTGATCGCTTAATCCTATACAGGGTGTGAGATAGAGGCCAAATGTTCTGGTTGGATCCGTTGAACCCACTGTAGCGGAAGTTTCTCGCTCAAATGCCTCAAGGATTCTTTTAAATCCCTTTACTTGGGACGTCATGCTGTTATTGAGATAGATCACATACTTACCGGCAGGTTTTCTGTGGAAAAAGTGATAAAACGAAACGACTCCTTCTACCTCTATTTCGGATAGGTTATACTCTCTTGCAAGTGTTGTTACATCCGAATCTGAGATATAGCTCTTTGTTTTCTGGAATTTCCATAAACGATTCATAATTTCTGTTCGGGGAGGAAGTTCAAGAAATTCCCTGAAGTATTCTGGATCCATAGCATCGTGATTTAATGATGGTTGAGATTTTAATCATTTGATTTTATCTCATCTCTGAATCGATTCGATTCAACAACGAATCCGATCGGTTCAGAGATCATAAACACTTCATTTTAAATCAATCCTGACACTTTCCCGAAAACATAAATCATCAACGAATGTCAAACCATAACATCAATCTGTTACTCCTTTCTTAATATATATTAATGTATTTTTATCTTAAATAGTACTCTAAAATCCCCGATAATTGATTCATTTTTTCTTAAAATATCTTTTTATGTTTAGCAAATGCGCGGAAGTAATTCTCCACTCGCTTGTGCCAAGACTCTTCTGCCCCCGATGGAACTATGCAGTACAACTTTATTCGGATGATCCTCTGTAACCTCTCCGATTATGGCTGCACTTGAGCCATGTTCCCATTTCTGTAACAAATCCAGACACTCTTCTGCAATTTCTGCATCCACAATCGCCACAAAAAGCCCCTCATTGGCAACATACAGAGGATCCAGTCCCAGCATTTCGCATGCCCCGGCCACTTCATCCTCGACGGGGAGTTCTTTTTCAATAAGATTGATGCCTAATCCTGTCTGTTCTGCGATTTCATTCAATACGGTTGCAACACCACCCCGGGTCGGATCTCGCATCAAATGAATTTTACTGCCGAACTTGTCCATCAATTCAAGACAGATCCGGTGGAGTGGACGGGTATCACTATTTAATTTCGTCTCAAACTCGAGTCCGTTTCGTTTGCTCATGATCGTGATTCCATGTCGTGCCACAGGCCCACTTAGAAGTATAGCATCACTGCCTTTAATCCTGTTCATCCCCATGTTTGCTTTTGGATGCGTCTCCCCTATGCCTGTCGTATTGATAAATATCTGATCACCTTTCCCTTTTTCAACGACTTTGGTATCACCCGTAACAACTTCAACACCCGCTTCCACACATGCGTCACGAATGGATTGCAGAATCTGATAAAAAAGTGTCATTTCTAATCCCTCTTCAAGAATAAATGAGAGAGAGAGATAAAGTGGCCTTGCTCCGCTTACAGCAAGGTCATTGACAGTTCCATTAACAGCCAGATCACCAATGGTTCCACCCGGAAAGAGTAACGGTGAAACGACAAAAGTATCTGTACTGAACGCTATCTTCCCATTTAGTTGAATAACCGCCGCATCCCCCTGTTCACGCAGCCACTCATTGTTCAAAAGAGAAAAGACACCGCTTTTCAGTAAATTTTGAGTCAGTTTCCCCCCCCCGCCATGTCCAATGGTTATAGAATCAAACTCCTGAACAGGGGCAGGACAGTTTAGTTTTACTTTTACAGATTTACTCATTGCCGTTACTCCTTAGAATCCTGGGCCACATAGTTATAATAAGCTGCACAAGCTCCTTCATTGCTCACCATCGGTGCACCCAGGGGGTTTACAGGGGTACATCCATCGCCAAAATTCGGACACTCGTGGGGTTTAATTTTTCCTTTCATCACATCTCCTGACAAGCATCCGCTATCTTCATAGCTTCTCTCCTTGAGTGGCCCAAATTTTAGTGTGGCATCATAATCACTGTATTTTTGAGCCAAAAAAAGGCCACTCATGGGAATTTCACCGATTCCCCTCCATTCTCTATCCCGATATTCAAATACGGAGTTCACCAGATGAACAGCCCTTTGGTTGCCGTCAATTTTCACTACTCTTCTGTACTGATTTTCAAGCCGGTACTCTCCGCTTTCAAGTTGAGAAACTACCATATAAATGCCTTCCAGCAAGTCCACCGGTTCAAAACCTGTCACAACAATTGGCATTTTCCACTTTTCAACCAGCGGCACATACTCACTCAATCCCGTCACCGTACACACATGACCGGCAGCAAGAAATCCATCCACCTTCGTCTCTGAATCCGACATGATTGCTTCCATCGCAGGCGGAACCAGTACATGTGAACTCAGAATAGAGTAGTTACTCAATTTTTCTCTGTATGCCTGCTCCACAGATAGTGCATTAGGGGGAGCTGTAGTTTCAAAACCCACTGCAAAAAAGACCACTTCTCTTTCGGGGTTTTGTCGTGCAATGGAAACCGCTTCAAGTGGAGAGTAGAGTATTCTGATGTCACCGCCCATCGCGCGGGCTTGCTGCAGGCTGATTGTACTTCCCGGTACGCGCAGCATATCACCGTAGGAGCACAAAATCACATTGTGCTCCAGGGCAAGTTCAACGGCTTTGTCAATCAACGATATGGGTGTGACACAAACCGGACACCCCGGCCCATGAATCATGCGAACCTGTTCAGGCAACATCTGCAGTAAACCATGACGAACCAGCCCATGTGTTTGTCCTCCGCAAACCTCCATTATATTCCATGGTTTCATTACACACTTTCTGATCTTCCCAAGAAGTGTTCGAACAATCTCTTCGTCACGAAATTCAGACAGATATTTCATATTAGTCTCCCTGCCGATCCGGCTCTGGGTTCAATTCATCCAACTCTCCCATCTCTTTCAAATACCTCAGGGTTTCAAGAGCTTCTAATTCTTCCACCTTGCTCAATGCCACTCCTACATGTACAAGTACATAATCATCTACTGCGGCCTTGGGCAAAAAACAGAAATTCACTTCTCTGATGATCCCTCCAAATGAAACTTTACCGGGACGATTTGTTTGATCGTCAGTATGTTGCAGCTCTACAACTTTACCCGGAATGGCAAGACACATTTTCTGACCTCTCGTTTGTTTTTATATCGTTTTGAATAACTTTAATTCTGTCTGACAGCAGGGTTAACCATTTATAACTAAAAGCCAACTTCAGTTACTGCGATCGAACAGGCACATAATCCACACTAACCAAACCGGCAGTCTCTGTTTAACCGGTCTCACTCTATATTATATTTCTCTTTTAGTTTTATGCCATATATATACAATACGAAAAAAAATGGTTGTTATTCACCAATTATCGCGGATTACGATTTTTGATAAAACTCTTTATCTATTTCTTACATCCTGTGGTTTTGTCAAAAATGATATATTTAATACAGCATTAAGCCCAATGAGTAGAATAGTTATTTGATATGTAAAACATTCAATTTCAGACTGTACACCCACAACTGTTCCTGTTATTTTATAAACTGTGATTTCAAACATTGAAGCAAACTAACTGAATTCGAACACATGATTTCCGAAGCCCTCAAACACCGTCTTCATGAAAATATTGATATTGAAATCGTGAACGTCCGGAGATTATCGGGGGGAGATATTAACCACGCTTTTCGAATTTCATCTACAGACGGTGATTACTTTTTAAAATACAATACGAAAGCACCCGATGATTTTTTTGAAAAAGAGGCTCTTGGACTCCAAAAACTGTGTGACTCTGCAACTGGTTTACGGATACCCAAGGTGGTTGCTACAGGAAAACCTGATCATGGAACACCTGGTTTTTTACTCATGGAGTACATCCCAACTGGTTCAACGGGAAATTCAACCATTTTTGGACAGGAACTAGCCCGAATGCACTCTACAAGAGGTGATTATTACGGGTTGGAGTTTGATAACTATATCGGAAGCCTGCCTCAAAAGAATAGTGCTCACAAGGAGTGGATCACCTTCTTTGCTGAAGAACGAATTGAGCCACAACTTAAGATGGCTTTTCAGTCCGGAAAACTCTCTTCCGGGCTATTGAAAAACTGGAGCCGAATGGTTAAGGAACTTCCCTCAATCTTCCCGCCTTCCAAACCATCACTGCTGCACGGTGACCTTTGGGGCGGAAACTATCTGTTTGATGAAAACGGAACGGCTGTCTTAATCGACCCGGCAGTTTACTATGGCCACCCGGAAATGGATCTTGCTTTTACAAAGATGTTTGGCGGATTTTCAACTTCATTTTATGATGGATACAAATCCGTAACCCCATTGGAAGACGGGTTCTCAAACCGAGTACCGATCTATAATTTGTATCCACTTCTTGTACATATAAATCTCTTTGGCGGGCATTATGTATCTCAATTTGAGAGAATTGTTAGCAGGTATTAGACACAAATCTCTATTTTTGAAAAATTTTGTTATCCATAAATAAACCCGGCACTTTGGCCGGGTTTAAATTAAGAAATATTTGATTTGTTTTTACTGTGGATTTGCCCACCAAATCGGTGTTAATACCTCATCAGAACCATCTAAGTAACCGACGGCTTGTTCATACCCAGCAGGGTTTTCATTAGATAACCTTGATGGATATTTCAGCCTTTGAGGAAAGAAAGATACTCGGCTTTCCATGTAATTACCCTCATTCAAATCTGGCAGATTCACGATAGGAAGTTCAACCGATGGGTTTTCGAAAAACGGAAGCCCCAACCTTCGATGATCATTCCAGGCTTCTAAAGGTAAATAGGGTACTTGGGCAAGATATTTCTGCGTAATAATCTTCGTAAGGTGATCATTTTTTACACTACCATTTTCATAGAGATGATTCTCAGGGTAAGTGAATTGATAGTTACTTTCCTCACTGGTGTAACCATTAACATAGCTCATAGTTACAGAGGTAGGCGGCTCTATAGTATGATCCCAGCTAACAGAAGTTCCTGCCCTGTTATAACTATCGGATTGTAAGTATTCATCTACATATTCATCTGTGCCCCAGTATTCAAAACTGGCTCGGATTCCTTCTTCATATGCAGTTTTTCCATCCATAGGAACATTCCATCCTCGAACAGCAGCTTCTGCTATTAAGAAATGTGTTTCCCATCCAGCGAAAAATATTCGCTCTTCGTTACCTGACCTAAACCTTTGACTAAGTCTGGGAGTTGTTCCTGTATAAGTTGCCAATTGGTTTCGTGGTGCCTTATCTCCCCAGTTTCCTAACGGTACCGCATTCCAATGACCTGTTGCCTCAACCGTCATCAACACTTCATCATTTTCATCCATCAGATTACGTTCTGTTGTAAAGGCATCTTGAGTCCACGAAGGAAAATGGCTGAAATTCGGGTTATCAAACCATCCAGGAATAATAAAGGCTTTATACGCTCTGGGGTCAATAGTATGAGGTAAGCCATCAAGCCAAAATCCGGCAGACGGATCGTTTGTATGTGTTCCAAGGTGATTTTCTAACCTCAGCCCCATATAATCCGCGGGTTTGATGTGATCTTGAAAACTTTCAGGTACTTGTCTTTCTGACGTGATACCGCCTAACCCCAGATATAAGTTATTAAGGGTTGCTGAAAGATTCTGAGCATTCCACTGCCTGGACATTACAGCCGTAAGGTCGTTCCATCCGCCACCTTCCTGAACAGAAAATGTATGCTCGACACCTGTAATGATAAGTCCGGAACCCGCAGCATCTTCAAACTCTGATTGCGCTTTTGCCGGGTCAACTTCAGACAGTCGCATAGCAAGCCTCATTCGCAGGGAATTGCCGTAGCGAATCCAATTTTCAAGATTAAACCCATAGGCCTTGTCAAATCGTTGAAGCTCAGTTGGAATTGGAGTTCCCGGATCAATCTGAGAAACAGCGTCATTCAACTCTTCTAACATATAATTGTAAACCGTTTCAACATCTTGGAAATCAGGATTTTCTCCCTGAAATCCATCCGTAGGCATTGGACCAAAATTATCTGTGAATTCACTCATCAAATTGGCCCGCCAAATTCTTGCAATTTGAATCAAGTTGTTGGTATATGCGAAAGACTCACCTTGGTCAATCTTTTCTTGTCCTACAGAAACAGCCATATTAGCCGTTCTCAGCCATCTTGAGAGAGAACCGTAGTAATCGTTGGTCCATCCATCATTGTAACTCCCTAATGCCAGTGCCCCGTTTACACGGTGTTGCCTTCCCGCTGTTTTCCAGTAGAGAACGAAAGCTCGTTCGGCATCATGAGGATTCATTTGTGCGCCAGTAATCGATGAATTAATAAAATACTCAACTTGTACCTGCTCAGAACTTGCAGCTTTTGGATCTGTATTTACATCCAAAAAGCTATCGGAACAGGATACAAGGAATAATATTCCAGCAATGTATGACGTAAGTATTGTTAATTTCTTCATGTCATTAAACGTTTTAGTACGATATAGTTAAATTGAATAAAAATGAACGGGATGTAGGGGGTGCTGCATTTTCAAAACCTAATGCATTTGTCCCTGTGGCAAATACCGATTCAGGATCATAACCGTTAAGGTGGCTTTCAATCATCCACACATTATTAACAGTTGCTCCAACCCGAACACCTTGTACTGGTATGTTTTCTAAAAATCTGTCCGGAAGGTTATAGTTCATGGAAATATACCGGAGCCGAATATTTGTAGCGTCGTAAACATTGGCTTCGTTGATTCCCAAATTACCGGTACCAGCTAACGTGGTCCAATATTGTTCTTGAGTAATTTCAGTTGTATTTGGACTATATGATCCATCTTCGTTCTGAACGACTCCTTCTACAACAATATTATCTCTTTCACCTCCTGGTGCAGTAACCTCTGCTGTCCCCATTAACTGCATTTGCTGGTTTGTTTGTGAAAATATTTCACCACCTATCCGAGCATCAATTAAGAAGCTTAAGCTTAGTCCTTTGTAACCAAATGTATTCGTTACACCCAAAAGGGCTAAAGCCTGTTGATTACCTAACAATACATTTTGTTCAGCTAATGGAAATCCATTTGAGTCAACAACTTTTTGGCCAAAGAAAGTGCTCGATTCATCTTCTACACGCCTGAATCCAGATCCATAGATCTGACCAAACAGTTTCCCGGTTTCTGCACGGATTGAGAGATTATCAAACCCACCAAGACTATAGAATTCTACATCGTCATGAAGTTTAATGATTCTGTTTCTGTTTGTGGAGAAGTTAATCTGTGTATTCCACTGAAACCCTAAACGGCTCCGAACTAAATCTGCATCAACCATAAGTTCCACACCTTTATTCTCAATATCTCCAGCATTAACAAGTCTGGAACTGAAGCCGCTAAGCGGGTCCATTGGAATTGGCAATAGTTGATTGGTTGAGTTGGACTGGTACCACGTAAAGTCGAAACCTAACCGATTATCAAATAAGCGGAAGTCAATTCCAACTTCTTTAGAAGTAATCAACTCACTTTGTACGTTCGGATTGAAGAGTGTATTTCTACCGTCAGCCGTGGTATTTCCAAGTGGGTCATTTCCGATAGAGTAGGTATTATAAAGCTGATAGGGGTCGAGCGCGTTACCTACCTGTGCAACAGATCCTCTTATCCGCATAAATGTTAACCAAGTAGGGAGCGACATTTCCATACTGCTGAACATATCCGTAAGCACTAATGAGGCACTCACTGAAGGATACATAAATGAGCGATTGTCATCGCTTAGTGTAGATGCCCAGTCGTTTCTCAATGTACCTTCAATGTAGAAATAATTGTCCCAGTTAAATTCTACCATTCCATATAAAGAAAGAATTCGTTTCTCTGAAAAATATTCACCTACGGAAGGATTTGTTGTACTGTTATTAAGTGCAAAGAGATTAGGAACTTCAAGTTGTCCAGCGTTTGAAGAAATACCCTCACTCTGCTGCATCATCACATTTCCACCCAGGTTTCCTGATATACCCAGTCGATCAACAATATTATCCTGTCCGGCAGTAATCAGGTAACTGAAGTTGTGTTCATGGAATGTATCTTTACCCATGCTGAATTGGCCATTTGGGGCAAGAGGCCCACCGGCATACATTCTTCTTTCGGTATTTGTGGTAAACAGGTCTGATCCGGCTGTTAACTCAGCACCAATCCATTCAGCAAATTGATGGCTCAGAGTTGCCTGCAGAATAAAACGATCACGAGTATCTTTGTTCAGATTATTATTTACAGTCCAATGTGGGTTCAACTGCATACTTCCGCCATACCAAATCATATTTCCGTTTTCATTTACAGCTGGATCAAATTCCCTGATATCCATACTTACAGGCAATCTATACATAGTAAAATATGGATTCGATTGGTTGTGCCCAAGCAGCGGCCTGTTGTTAGCTTCGGAATTTGAGTACTGTACTTTAGCATCAATAGACCACCTATCATCGGCTCCAAAATTTGACGTGGCTCGTGTTGTTAAATTTGTACGAGTTAATTCGGTACCCGGTATCATACTATTTTCATTTCTTCTGGTAACTGATGTGTAAAGAGTAGCATTTTCGTACCCTTGCTGTAAAGAAAGGTTGTAGTCTTGAGTAACACCCGTCTCAAAGAAATTACCAATGTTGTCATAGGAATCCATTTGAACTTGAGAGCCATCCCAGTTTTCTATTGTTTGTCCTGCAATCTTGGGCCCCCAACTTGTGTTGGACTCATTGTTATAACTGTTTTCCGTTCCCTGGCCAAATGAACTCTGCATCTCAGGGTTTGCAAAAATATTTTCAAATCCTACAGATGTTGAAAAAGTCATCCCAAGGCCGGGTCTGCTTTCACCAGACTTGGTTGTAATTAATATAACTCCGTTTCCAGCTCGTGCTCCATAAAGCGCCGCTGCAGAAGCTCCCTTCAATACAGATACATTTTCAATATCTTGCGTATTAATATCACCAAGGCCGTTCCCCATATCAAGAGATGGGCTCCAATAATCACTATTGTCGGGACCTGTAAAATTATTGATTGGAATTCCGTCAACTACAATCAATGGCTGGTTATCACCTGTTAAGGACGAGTGCCCTCTAAGTACAATTTGTGATGAACCGGCAGGACCTGTACTTGATCGAATAACCTGCAAACCAGAAACTTTACCTGTAAAAGTATTTGCCAGGTTGGTTTCTCTCGATTCAAGAAGTTGATCTCCCTGAATATCTTGTATAGCGTATCCCAAAGATTTACGCTCTCGGGGTACTCCAAAAGCTGTAACTACAACGTCCTCAAGCTGTCCAACCAATTCTTGCATTGCAATTGTTACATTGTTTCTGCCATTTAGGTC
>Ga0102943_1001345_pt1 | contig 15463 bp, 9 predicted proteins | sample SalPonC_black_MG_FD_78174 | JGI IMG/M metagenome (GOLD analysis project Ga0102943, IMG submission 78174) | Salt pond soil microbial communities from South San Francisco under conditions of wetland restoration - Salt Pond MetaG... | ecosystem: Environmental > Aquatic > Marine > Intertidal zone >...
ATCTCCTGCTCGTCGCGCTCGGGGTCGATCGCGTAGCTCGCGTAGGTCGCGAAGTTGCTTCCGAACGGCACGAACAGCGCGTTCTGGACAGCGTCCTCGTTCCACTCCGCCATGGTGCGGGTGTCCAGGAACAGGATGCGCTTCTCGGCCAGCCGCTGGGCGACGTCCGAGGCGTCGAGCCGCGCCGGCGTGTCGCGCTCGCCCAGCAGGGCGGGGCCCTCCTTGTTCCAGCGCTTCATCCGCCCGAAGTAGAGCGGCGCGTCCGGCTGGCCTTCGAGCAGCGCGTCGGTGAACGCGGCCTCGTCGCCGTTGGCGACGTGGTCGGCCCACCAGGCGGTGGTGCGCTCGTAGCCGACGGTGGTCATCGGCACGGCGCCCAGCGCCTTGCCGCAGGCGGAGCCGGCGCCGTGAGCGGGCCACACCTGAACGTGGTCGGGCAGGCTCAGGAAGCGGTCGCGGAGGCTGGCGAACAGGTCCTTGGCGCCCGCGAAGCGGGTGTCGACGCCGCCGGCAGCCTCGTCGAGCAGGTCGGGCCGGCCGACGTCGCCGACGAAGACGAAGTCGCCGGTCAGCATCATCATGGGCTGGTCGGTGGTGGCGCCGTCGGTGACCAGGAACGACAGGTGCTCGGGGGTATGACCGGGCGTGTGCACCGCGCGGACCACGACGTTGCCGACGCGGATCTCGTCGTCGTGACGCAGCGGCCGCCCGTCGAAGCGGTACTTCCAGTCGGCGTCGCCCATGTCGCTGAGCCACAGGCGGGCGCCGGTCCGCCGGGCCAGCTCCCGGCTGCCGGAGAGGTAGTCGGCGTGGATGTGGGTCTCGGTGACGTCGGTGATCACGAGCCCCTGCGCGGCGGCTTCGCGGAGGTACACGTCGACGTCGCGGCGGGCGTCGACGACGATGGCGTCGCCGCTGGCCTGGCAGCCGATCAGGTAGCTGCCCTGGGCGAGGTCGGAATCGTAGAAGTGCTTGAAGAACATGCGGTGCTCCTTTCGAGACGGCTTCTCTCGGTCGCGACCGATGGTATACCCCCGAGGGGTATCTACGTCAACCCTGGACGACGTGACACGGCTCCCCCGGGGAGCGGCGGTCTGCTACCTTGCTCTCCGGAGGAACGAATCCGAATGACTCGACACCACCCTCGCATCCCCCTTCTCGCCCTCGCCCTCTTCCTGGCCCTCGGCGCGCTCGCGTCGGCCCAGGACCGGCCCGCCACCCTCGCCGACGCCGTGCGCGAGCAGCCCCGGCTGGCCGAGATCACCGAGCTGCTGGACACGTCCGGCCTGCTGGACCAGCTCGCCGGACCGGTGCGGCTCACCTTCTTCGCCCCCAGCGACGCCGCCATGGCCCGCCTCGACCCGCAGGTCCGCGAGATCCTGCTCCGCGACCGCGGCGCCCTCGACCTCATCGTGCGCCATCACCTGGTCATGGGTGCGTCGCCCATCACCGCGATCCGCAGGCTCGACGCCGTGACGACGCTCGAAGGCACGCAGCTCGCCGTCCAGGACCAGGGCGACCGCGTCCGCGTAGGAGGCGTGCGCCTCGCCGGCGACGGCATCGTGACCGGCAACGGCGTGCTCTACGTCGTCGATCGCGTGCTCCTCCCCAGCAGCGCTTGGCTCTCGAAGGACCTTCTCGCGGGGCCCGACACCCCGTGAGGGCGCGGGACCCCCGCGGGTCGCCCCGCACAAGGACCCGCGTCCCCCATCCGGTCGGGTAGCGTCGATAGGACGTCCGACCGGTCGCCCGGCGGCTCGAACGCGGCCGGCCGGCCGCACTCTTCGGCGGACCCACCGGGAGGTGGCATGAACCACGTCGGCCATTACGCCAAGCCCGAATCGCTCGAGTCGCTCGGCATCCAGAGCGCCGGCACGGTGCACTGGAACCTCACCACGCCGGAGCTCTACACGGCGGCCCTCACCCGCGACGAGGGCACGCTGGTGCATCTCGGCCCGCTCGCGGTCGACACCGGCAGGTACACCGGGCGCTCGCCCAAGGACAAGTACGTCGTGCGCGACGCCCGCAGCGAGGACACCGTCGACTGGGGACCGGTGAACCAGCCGATGCGGCCGGACCAGTTCGCGAACGTCAAGCGCGGCATCCTCGACGCGACGCGCGAACGCGACCTGTTCGTGCAGGACGTGTTCGTCGGGACGCACCCTTCGTTCCGGGTGCCGGTGCGCGTCGTCACCGAGTACGCCTGGCACTCGCTGTTCATCCGCAACATGTTCGTGCGGCCCACCCGCCGCGCGCTCGAGCGGCACGAGCCCGCCTACACGATCGTGAACGTCCCCAGCTTCGCCGCCGATCCCGCCACGATGGGGACGCGCGGCGAGACGGTCGTCGCGATGAACCTGACGGAGCGGATGGTCCTGATCGGAGCGACCGAGTACGCGGGAGAGATGAAGAAGTCCGCGTTCAGCATGATGAACTTCGAGCTCCCCGAGCGCGGCGTGATGCCGATGCACTGCAGCGCCAACGTCGGCCCCGACGACGAGGTCGCGGTGTTCTTCGGCCTCTCCGGCACCGGCAAGACCACCCTCTCGGCGACCCCCGACCGCACGCTCATCGGCGACGACGAGCACGGCTGGTCGGAGCATGGGGTGTTCAACTTCGAGGGGGGCTGCTACGCCAAGATCGAGCACCTCTCGGCCCAGGCGGAGCCCGAGATCTACCGCACGACCCGGCGCTTCGGCACGATCCTCGAGAACGTCGTCGTCGATCCCGAGACGCGCCGCGTGAACCTCGAGGACACCACGAAGACCGCGAACATGCGGGCCGGCTACCCGATCAGCCACATCGGGAACGCCAGCATGGTCGGCTACGCCGGCCATCCGACCGACATCGTGTTCCTCACCGCCGACGCCTTCGGAGTGCTTCCCCCCATCGCGAAGCTGACGCCAGAGCAGGTCGAGTACTACTTCCTCTCGGGCTACACCGCCAAGCTGGCCGGCACCGAGCGGGGCGTCACCGAACCCGAAGCGACGTTCAGCGCCTGTTTCGGCGCGCCGTTCATGCCGCGCAGGCCGGTCGAGTACGCCCGGCTGCTGACCGACAAGATGCGCGAGCACGGCTCCCACGGCTGGCTGGTGAACACCGGCTGGACCGGCGGTCCGTACGGGACCGGCAAGCGCATGTCGATCTCGTACACCCGCGCCATGCTGGACGCCGCGCTGGACCACCGCCTCGACCGGGTCGAGACCTGGCAGGACGCCGCGTTCGGGCTCCACGTCCCCGTCTCCTGCCCCGGCGTGCCGAAGGAGGTGCTCGACCCGCGGGGGACGTGGAGCGACACGGACGCCTACGACGCTCAGGCCACCGAGCTGGCCACCATGTTCCGCCGCAACTTCGAGCGCTTCGAGGGCGACGTGACGGACGCGGTCGCCGCCGCCGGCCCCGTAGCAGGATCCTGAGCGAGGCGGCCGCCCGGGCGACGACGAAGCGGCCGGAACGACCGCGGGAGCGGCGTCCAGCGCGTTACAGCTTCAGGTCCACGCAGTCCTGCGAAGGAGAGTCATGAAGACGCTCAAAGACAAGGCGATCGTGATCACCGGCGCCGGCGGCGCCGTCGCCGGCGCGGTCGAAGAGGTGTTCGCCGAGGCCGGGGCGCGCCCGATCCTGGTGGACCGAGACGTGATCCGGATTCGCGCCCGGGCGGACTCGTACGCGACCCGCGCGATCGAGGAGGACCTGCTGACCGCCGCGAGCGCGGAGCGGGCCGCGTCCTCCGCGCTCGAGCGCATGGGCCGCATCGACGGCCTGGTGCACCTCGTCGGCGAGGTCGTGCCCGGCCGGCTCGAGGAGGTCGAGGACGGCGCGTTCGATCTCGCGTTCGACAGCAACGTGCGGACCCTGTTCCACACGCTCCGGGCGTTCCTTCCGCACCTGAAGGCGCGCGAAGAGGCGTTCGTCGGCGCCATCGGCGCGCGTCAGGCGTTCCAGGGCGGCGTGCCGGGAGCGGCCCTGTTCTCCGCCGCGAAGGGCGCGGGAGCGACGATGCTGCGCTCGCTGGACGCGGAGCTGGCCGGCACGTCGGTCGTCGTCACGATCGTGACGCCGCTGGGCACGGTCGATACCCGCACCAGCCGCGAGCACCTCCCCGACCCCGGCCCCGGCGGCTGGATCTCGCCCGAGGCGATCGCCCGTGCGTTCCGCGCCGCGGCGCTCGCCGGCCACGGCGGCCGCATGCTGGAGGTCCCGGTCTACCCGCCACGCTGAGCGAGCCGCTCGGGCCCGGTCGTCGCCGCATCCCCGGGGAGCGTGATTCGTCGCGCTCCCCGGTCGAATGGTAGATTTCGCGCACCCCGTCATACGCTCCGTCGTGCGCTGCGTCATGCACTCCCGCGCGACGGCCGACCTGGAGGACCGATGTCCGGCGACCATCCCCTCGCGTTCGCGAACGCTCCGCTCTTCGAAGGTCTGGACGACGAGACCCTGGCCGCACTCGAGCGGGCGTCGTCGCTGGTGCGCGTTCCCGCCGGCGAGCCGCTCTTCCTGCAAGGCGACCCGGGCGACGCGATGTACCTGCTCGTGGAGGGGCGCCTCGAGGTGCGCGTCGACCGCGACGGGCGCAGCGCCGCAATCGACACGCTGACGCCGCCGGCCCCGCTGGGCGAGACGGCTCTCCTCACCGGGCGACCACGGTCGGCGACCGTCGCGGCGACCGAGGACGCCACGCTGCAGCGCCTCCCCGCCGCGGCGTTCACGACGCTCGTGCAGCGGCATCCCGTCCTGCTCGAGCGACTCGAGGAGGCGATGCGTCCGCGACTGAGGCGCACGCACCTGGCCCCGCTGCTGCACGACTGGTTCGACGTCCGCGAGGCACCCGAGGTGGCACGGCTCGAGGCGGACCTGGCGTGGATCGAGCTCGCGGGCGGCGAGACGCTGTTCACGCAAGGCGACCCGGGGGACGCCGTCTACCTCGTGGTCTCCGGACGGCTTCGGCTGGAGCGGACGCGTCCTGCGGCGGGCCGAGAGGACGAGACGCCGCGCGTCGTGGGCGAGGTCGCTCCGGGCGAGAGCACCGGCGAGACCTCGATGCTGCTGGGAAGCGCGCGCACCGCCACCGCCCGCGCGCTGCGCGACACCCGGCTGGTTCGGGTGCCGCCCGACGTGGCCGAGCGTCACGCGCCGTTCATGACGCGGCTGGCGCGCGTCGTGGCGGAGCGTGGCCAACGGCGCGAGGACGGCCGGGGGCGCGGCAGGCCGCCGCGCACCTTCGCCCTGCTCGGGCTCACCGACGGGGTTCCGCTGGCGAAGGTGGCGGCGGGGATCGCCGGCGGCCTCGCGCATCATGGCGGCGCCGAGCTCGTCGACCGCGACGCGATCGAGAGGGCGTTCGACCTGCCGGACGTCGCCGACGCCGCCCGGGGCGAGGCCGCCGCGCTGGTGCTGGGCGACTGGCTCGATCGTCAGGAACGCGCCCACGGGCATCTGCTCTACGTCGCCGACGACCGCTGGACGCCGTGGAACGAGCGCTGCGTGCGTCAGGCCGACCGGGTGGTGCTCGTCGCGGACACGGCGCGTGCGCTCACGGCCGACGCCGTCGCGGCGCGCGTCCGGGCGCTGGCGCCGGATACGCCGACCGAGCTGCTGCTCCTCCGGCCCGACGGGACCGAGACCCCGTCGGGTACGGCCGCGTGGCTGGACCGGGTCCGGCCCCGCGCGCACCACCACGTGCGCCTGGGCGACGCCGGCGAGCTCAGGCGCGCCGCCCGCCGCATCACCGGCCAAGGACGGATTCTGGTGCTCTCCGGCGGCGGCGCCCGGGGCTACGTGCACATCGGCCTGCTCGCCGCGATCGAGGCGGCGGGCCTCGAGATCGACGCCGTGGCGGGGACCAGCATCGGGTCGCTGGTCGGCGGCGGCTACGCGATCTCCCGCTCGGCGGCGTTCGCCGAAGCCTCCGCGCGGCGGTTCGGCGACCCCAAGCGCATCGTGGACCGCACGCTCCCGATCGTCTCGATCGCCCGCTCGCGCGGGCTGACCGAGATGCTGCGCGAGATGTTCCGCGACGCCCTGATCGAGGACCTGCCCACGCCGTTCTTCTGCGTGGCGGCGAACCTGAGCCGCGCCGAGCCGTGGCTGTTCGACCGCGGGCCCCTCTGGCGGGCGATCCGGGGCAGCAGCGCGATCCCCGGCGTGTTCTCGCCCATCGTCGACGACGGCGACCTGATCGTCGACGGCGGCGTGATGAACAACTTCCCGGTCGATCTGGCCCGCGAGCGCTTCGGAGACGGTCCGATGATCGCGTCGAACGCCTACGGCCACGAGCGCGGCGGTCAGCGCTACGCCTTTCCCGACGAGCTGTCGGGCTGGTCGGTCCTGGCGCAGCGCCTGCTGCCGCGCTCGCGGCGCACCCTGGCCGTCCCCTCGATCCTCTCGACCCTCACCAAGGCGACGAGCCTGAACAGCCACTACCTGATGGAGCGGATCGGCCAGGGCGCGGACCTGCTGGTGCGCTACCCGACCGACGGCGTGGGCAGCCTCGAGTTCGACCGGGTCGACGAGCTGATCGACTTGGGCAGAAGGCACGCCGACGCCGCACTGGCGGGCTGGACGCCGGCCGCCGTTCGGACCGGCTGACCGCGCCGAAGCCTCAGCGCCGCCCGCCCCGCCCGAACCGGGTGGCCTGCGAGGTCGGGGCGTCACGCGCGTCCTCGACCCGCATCGTGACCGACGCCGCCGCCAGGGCGGACGCTTCCTGAGCGCCCAGCCGGTCGAGGATCTCGCTGCGTACCTCGCGGACGACGCGTTCGGTCTCGGGATCCAGCGACGGGTGGTGGCGCGCCGCCTCGACGATGCCGATCGCCCAGCCGGCGTGACCGCGGATCCAGGCGATCCGCGCGCGCCCGACCGCGGCCGCGACGAGGTGCGGCGTCGCCCCCAGCTCGCGCGCCGCGTCGAACGCCTCCGTGAACCGCCGATCCGCGTCCACCAGCCGTCCCGCGTCCAGCGCAAGCCCCGCCAGCGCGCGGGCGGCCAGGATCGCCTCTCGTGCCGCCGAGTGGGTCTCGAACACGCTCAGCGAGCGGGTGAAGCGGGCCTCGGCCTCCTCGGGACGGCCGCGCCTCCGGGCGATCTCTCCCAGCTCGAATCCGGCGAGCGCCTCGAGGTACGGCCGGCCGGCCGCCTCGGCCGCCGCCAGCGCCGGCGTCAGCCAGCGCTCGGCCTCGTCCACGTCGCCGGCAGCCAGGCACGAGCGCCCCAGGTGGATGCGGGCCGGCAACGACGCCTCCTCGTCGCCGAGGCGCTCCCAGCCGGCCACCGCGATCCGGGCCTGGCGGATGGCCTCGCTCAGGTCGCCGGCGGTCTCGGCCACCCGCGCCGCCGTGAGGGCGGCGCCGGCCAACGCCGCGTCGTCGCCCGCCGCCTCGGCCAGGTCGCGGGCCCCCTCGGCCGCGCTCCGCGCCTCGTCCAGCTCGCCCAGGTGCAGGGCCAGCAGCGCCAGACCGCTCTGCGCCTCGGCCTCCTGGCCCGCGTCGCCCGCCCGCTGGGCAGCCTCGACCGCGCTCCGGAACCGGTCGCGCGCCCTGCCGTGACGTCCCATCCGCTCGTGCAGCGACCCCGCGCGGATGGCGATCCGCGCGCGATCCGCGTCCCAGAGCGCGCCGTCCGGCACCAGGCGATCCGCCTTCTTCAGGGCGGCCAGCGCCTCGTCGTGCGCCCCCGCCGCCCGGTGACGCTCCGCCAGGCTCTCCAGCGCCGCCAGGGCCGGACGCACCAGCTCCGGGTCGTCCTCCCCCTCCGTCGCGTGGAAGAAGTGGTACGCCATCCGCGCCGGGTCCACCTCCTCTCCGGCCTGCAGCCGCTGCAGGTACCAGGCGCTCATGCCACGGTGCAGCGTCCGTCGCTGCTCGAACAGCAGGTTCTCGTACGCGGCGTCGTGCAGCACGGTCTGCTGGAACCGGTGCGCGCCGGAGAGCGCCTCGAGCATGTCCGGACTCTCGAGCGGCGTGAGGGCCGCGTCCAGCGCGGCGGGGTCGCTTTCGAGCAGGTGGGCCAGGGGGTCGTGCTCGGCGGTCCGGCCCACCACCGCGGCGGTCTTCATCGCGGTGCGCTCGCTGATCGAGAGCCGATCGATCCGGGCCAGCAACAGCGCGTCCAGCCCGCCCTCCAGGTCGCGTAGAGCGGCCTCGTCGAACGTGACTCGAACCTCGCCCCGATTCGGCGCGCGCCCGCGCGCCCCGCGGCCGACGCCCTGCCAGCTGCGCTCGGCGCGGAGCGCGTCGCGCTCGACGAGGTCCCGCACGATCTCCTCGACCAGGACCGGAACCCCGCCCGCCCGTTCGTGGATCGCCGTAGCGACCGGGTACGGCACGGCCATCGCGGGGACGCTCAACGCTCCCGCGATCAGCATCCGCGACTCTTCCGCCTCGAGCCCCGAAAGCCGCCGGGCCGGGCCGGGAAGGTGCGCGTCCAGCGACTCCGCCGCGGCGGCCGACGTCGGCCGGCCGACCGCGACGACGCCCAGCGGCCGATCCCGCATCCGTTGGGCGATCCGACCCAGCAGATCGCGCGACCGCTCGTCGATCCGGTGCACGTCGTCCAACAGGAACAGCAGCGGACCCTGGGCCAGCGCGTGGTCCAGCGTCGCCAGCGCGGCGCCGGCGACCGCCTCACGGCGCGCCGCGCCGTCGCGCGTGCCCTCGACGCCGCCGGGCGTCAGAAGCGAGGTCATCGCCGCGACCGTCGCGCCGTCGGCCGACTGGCCTCGCCGCGCCAGCGCCTCGCGCACCGCGTCCGCCGCCGGTCCCTCCGGCAGGTCCAGCAGCTGCGCGAACGGCGCGCGCCAGAGCGCGTAGCCTGCCTCGCTTCCGTCGCCCTGCGCCGTTCCGCGGAGCGCCTGGACGCCGCGGGCGACGGCCGCCTCGGCGATCCACGTCAGCAGCCGCGACTTGCCGATCCCCGCCTCGCCCTCGTACCGCAGGTAGCCGCCCTCGCCGTGCCGGAGCTGAACGATCAGCCCGCTGGCGTCGATCCTCTCGGCGTCGCGCCCGAACATCGGGGTGGCGCCCCGCTCCTCCTCGGTCGCCTCGCGTTCCGCCCGATGGAGCGCGACCGGCTTGCCCACCCCCTTGAACGTCTCGGCCGGCAGCGCACTGAATCGGATCGCGCGCCGCGAGCGCCGCGCCGCCTCGGGGTCGCACAGCACCTCGCCGACGCCGGCCCGCTTCATCAGCCGGGCAGCGAGGTTCGTCTTGGGGCCCAGCACGCCGTACGTCGTCCGGGTGGCGCCGCCGTACGCGCCGGTGTACATCGCGCCGTACGTCACGCCGGCCCGCAGTCCGTCCACCCGGCCGATCTCGGGACCGCGCGCCGACACCAGCCGCATCGCGCAGGCGACCGCCCGCCGGGCGTCGTCCCCGTGCGCCCGCGGCGCGCCGAAGGCGGCGTAGAGGTAGCTGCCCTTGTCGCCGACGGTCACCTGCACCAGCGTGCCTCCCGCAGCGTCCAGCTCGCGCTGCACGTGGCGCAGGAACAGGTCCAGCCGCTCTCCGGCCTGCGGATCGCCGTCCCAGTCGATCCCGCCGAACGAGAGGAACACCGCGCCCGCGGGCCGGAAGTCGCCCATCGGCGCAGCGCCGTGCGCGACCCGCTCGCGAGCCACCTCCGGCGCCCACGGCGAGGCGGTGGCGACGTCGGGCCAGAGGTCGTCCGCGGGGCGCGCTACGCCGTGGTCCCGGTAGGCGTCGGCGCCCGACGGCGCCACCTCGGGAGCGGCGGTCGCTTCCGCATCCGCGCCCTCCCCTGAGCCGGCACCTGCTTCCGAGCCGTCCCCGCCGCCGGCGCCGACCGCGTCGTCCGCCGCGCGCAGCACGTACGCGTCGCCGCGCATCTCGATCGGCTCGCGCCCGGCGGCCCGGGCCGCGGCGGCGTCGACGATCACCTCGCCCGGCTTGGCGCTCTCCTCCATCGCGGCGGTCCGCACCAGCGTGGCGCCCGCCATCACGTCCCACGACCGTCGGGCCGGATCGCCCACGACGAAGCGTCGCACCTCGCCCACGGCGATGGCGACCTTGAGCCGCACCCCGACGCGCTCGCCGTCGGCTGCCCGCGCCTCGTGGAGGCGGGCGACCTCCTGCTGCATGCGTTCCGCGGCGCGCACCGCCCGGCTCCCGTCGTCGCCGGGGAAGAAGCAGGTGATCGCGTCGCCGGCGAAGCCCAGGACGCTGCCGCCCTCCGCCTCGACGCAGGCGATCATCGGATCGAAGATGCGCCGGAGCCAGGCGCCCAGCTCCTCGGCTCCCCGCAGCGGACCCAGCCGGTTCGCGAGCCGCTCGGTGAGCACCGTGAACCCCGACAGGTCTGCGAACGCGGTCGCGCCCCGCTCGCGATCCGCGACGGGCGGGCCGCCGGCCAACGCCCGGCGTCGGTCCTGGGGGATGAACGCGGCGAGCGTTCGCGCTGGATCGCTCACGAAGCCTCCTTCAAGGGGCGGATGTCCCGGTCGACCACGTCATCCTAATGTAAGAGCGCGGCGGGTACGCTGGGACGATGCGTGCACCGTCCCCGGCCCCCGCCCCGGCGATCGACCTCGCCGGCGCTCTCGAGCAGGCTTCCAGCCTCGCCGCGGGCCTGGGCCCGACGCTCCGCTACCACGATTTCCGGCACACCTTCAGCGAGGTGCTCCCCGCAGCGCGGGCGCTGGCGGGCGATCTGCTCCTGGCCGACCGCGATCGCGCCCTGGTCGAGGCGGCCGCGGCGTTTCACGACCTGGGCTTCCTGGAGAGGCGTGCCGGCCACGAGCAGGCGGCGGTCGCGATGGCGCGACGGCTCCTGCCTCACCACGGCTTCGATGCGGACGCGATCGAGCGGATCGCCGGCATGATCCTGGCGACCCGCCTCCCCCAGCGACCCCGAACGACGCTGGAGCGGATCGTGGCGGACGCCGACATGGCGGTGCTGGCCGCGAACGACTTCTTGCGCAGGAACGAGGATCTGCGCTTGGAGCTCGTGGCCGCCGGCCGTGCGCTGCCGCGTGAGGCGTGGCTGGCGCAACAGCGCCGGTTCCTCCTCCGGCACCGGGATCACACCGCGGCCGCCCGTCGGCGCTTCGGACCGGGCCGGCGGGCCAACGCGGCGCGCCTGGCGGCCCGCCACCGTCGACTGGCCGGCGTCGACGCGCGGTAGGACGCGCCTCAGGACGTATGTCCCTGGGCCCCCGCGAAGGCCGAGCAGTAGCCTGAGCGCCGTAGGGACGGGACGTAGACGAGACGGTTTCTCCCTCTCTCTCCGCAACGTGATCGCGCCCGGCGCTCCAGGACCGACGCCGGGCGTGATCACGTGGTTCGTGCGGGCGACGCCCGATCGCTGGGGACCGTCGTCAGGCGGTCGGCTCCAGCACGACGACGCGGTCGCCAGGCTCCAGGTCGCCGCCGAACGGTCGCGCACCCTCCCCCCGCAACAGCGCCAGCGGCAGCACCCGTCGCTGCGTGAGCCGCCGCGCGGTCTCGGCAGCGGCGTCCGGCTCGGCGCCGACGGTCCACACCGCCTCGGCGGCCTGGCCCTCGCCGATCCGCGCATCCCACGCCACCGGGTCCATCGGCCCGGCGAACAGCGCATGCCCTCCCATGGCGTCCAGGACAGCGAACAGTCCACCGTCGTCCTCGCGCGGCAGCAGGGCGTACAGGTTCGGGACCAGCCACGTCTCGCGAGCACGTTGCGTCACCAGCACGTTGATCTCCGCGTTGGGCGTGGCCGCCGCCACCGTCGAGGCCTCCTCGATTCCCGCCGCCGCGAGGACGGTGGCGTCCAGGGCGTCGCCGTGGACGACCTCGAAGCCGGCCTCCCGCGCCGCCCGTACATGCTCGGGATTCCGGTCGATCAGCGTCACCGCGCCGTGCGCCGCGAGCTTCGTCGCCAGCGCACGGGCCAGCGGCCCCGCCCCGACGATCACCGCGCCCGCCCGGCCGGTCGAGCGTGCCAGCTCGCCGCGCCCCTCGAGCCAGCGCACGCCCCAGGTCAGGAACAACGGCACCGTCGCGGTCGTCGCGATCGCCATGAGCACCAGGATCGAGAAGGTGGTGCGGTCGATGATGCCCGCCTGGAGCCCGATGCCGGCGATGATGATCTCGACCGCCCCGCGACCGTTCATGCCCGCGCCCAGCACGACGCCCTCGCGCCAGCCGTGACCGGTCGGCAGGTAGGCGACCGCCGTCCCGACCACCTTGCCGACCGTCGCCAGGAGGATCACCCCCAGCAGCAGGCCCGGCGCCTCGGTGAACACGGCGAACGTCACCTCGAAGCCGGCGGTGACGAAGAACACCGGCGCCAGGAACCCGAGCGACACGTCCTTGACCAGTCCGGTCAGGTCGTGCGAGAGGCGCCGCTCGCCGATCGCCTCGCGGAGCGCCAGGCCGGCGACGAACGTTCCCAGGATGCCGTGGAGCCCGGCAAGGTGGGCTCCCTCGGCGAACGCGAGCGCCACCAGCAGCATCAGCGGGACCGCGCCTGCACGGTCCAGGCCGCGGCGCTGCAGCCAGCGCCACATCGGCGGCAGCAGCCGCGTTCCCACGATCCAGGCCAGCGCGAAGAACGCCAGCACCCGCACGGCGATCAGCGCCACCGACGCGAGGCTCAGGCTTCCGGCCGCGACGACGCTGGTGATGCCGGCGAAGATCAGCAGCGAGAGGGTATCGGCCACCAGCGCGCCGGCCATCATCACGTGCGCGATGCGCGTATCGAGGATGCGCAGATCGACCAGGATCCGCGACTTCGTGGCCAGCGACGTGACGCCCATCGCCATGCCGACGAACACGGCCGCCATCACCGTTCCGCCGGAGGCCTGGACCACCCAGAAGCCCAGCACGAACGGAACGACGAACCCGCCCAGCGCGGCGAGGATCCCCCCGCTGGACGCCTTGCCCAGCTCGTGCGGATCGATCTCCATGCCGATGAAGAGCATCATCAGCAGCACCCCGACCTCGGCCAGGACCGCGATCGCCTCGCCACCGGCCAGCAGACCCAGGAGCGGGGGGCCCAGCACGATGCCGGCCGCCAGCTCCCCCAGGACCGAGGGATAGCCGGCGCGGATCGCCAGGCGCCCGCCGGCGAAGGCGGCGAGCAGGATCAGGAACAGGTCGAGCAGCGGAAGGTCCATCGGGGCCTCCTAGGCATCGGATCACGGCGGGCGCCTGGGAGAAGGCGAGGCGCACAGTGAGCAGGGTTCGCGCAAGACGAGCGGGTGCGGGCTCCGGGACGGCCGTCGTACGCCGACGCGGACCGGGGTCCTGGCCGCGCGGCGGCGCGTCGGCCGTGCGGCGTGCCGGGCGCGCGACCGATCGCGAGCAAGGCCGGCGTCGCTTCGGTCTACGGCATCGGTCCGAGAGGTACGAGGGGTCCGGGGGATCCGAGGGATCCGCCTGGCGTTCGGTCGGAGATTCGAGCGTGAGGTGGGTCGGGGATCGGCGCGAGCGTCAGCGGAGCCGGCGCGCCGGCTCGCGAAACTCGGCATGCGGCGTCCACGCCCGGCAGCCGGGGCGATGCGAGCGGACGAGGGCGAGGCGCGTGCGCATGGTAGCGAATCGTAGCCGACCGGCGCCGCGGCCGAATGCGACGTCGGGACGAGACTTCCGGACCGGATCCTGCTACGATTCGGGGTTATGAGTGACCCGGCCACGTCTCCCAGCCTGTCGCCCGTCTGGACGCGTCTGACCGACATCCGACCGGTGCGCGGCGAGGGAGCCTGGCTCGAGGACGAGCGGGGGGAGCGCTGGCTGGACATGACCAGCGGGATCGGCGTGACGAACACCGGTCATGCGCACCCGCGGGTCGTGGCCGCCGTCCGCGAGCAGGCCGAGCGGCTCTTCTTCGGGCAGGCCAACATCGTGCGCCTGCCGCAGGCGGAGGCGCTGGCCCAGCGGCTGGGCCGCGTCACGCCGGACGGCATCGACACGTTCTTCTTCTCGAACTCGGGCGCGGAGGCGATCGAGGCCGCCGTGAAGCTGGCGCGTCACGCCACCGGCCGCGCGAACCTGATCGTGTTCCAGGGCAGCTTCCACGGTCGCACGCACCAGGCGATGGCGATGACGACGTCGAAGACCGCCTACCGCCATCGCTACCAGCCGCTCCCCGCCGGCACGTTCGTGGCGCCGTTCCCCTACGCCCTGCAGCTGGGCATGGACGAGGAGCGGGCGATCGATTTCGCGCTGGCGCAGCTCGATCTGCTGTTCGCCACCCAGAGCGCGCCCGACGAGACCGCCGCGATGGTGATCGAGCCGGTCCTGGGCGAGGGCGGCTACGTGCCGGCGCCCGCGCGCTTCCTGGCCGGCCTGCGGAAGCGCTGCGACGAGCACGGCATCCTGCTGGCGCTGGACGAGGTCCAGTCCGGCTTCGGGCGGACGGGCACGATGTTCGCCGTCGACCACGCGGGCGTCCGGCCGGACGTGCTGATCATGGCCAAAGGCCTCGGCTCGGGGTTCCCGATCTCGGCGATCGGCGCTTCTGCCGACCTCATGGCGCACTGGGAGCCGGGCACGCACGGCGGGACGTACGGCGGCGGGAACGCCGTGGTGCTGGCCGCCGCGAGCGCCACGATCGACGTGATCGTCGACGAGGACCTTCCGGCCGCCGCCGCCCGGCGCGGCGAGCAGCTGCGCGACGGCCTGCGCACGATCGTGGATCGCTACGGGATCTCGGCCCACGTACGGGGCCCGGGGCTGATGGTGGGCGTCGAGTTCGTCGGTCGTCACGGACCGGACGCGGAGCTCGCGAAGCACGTGCTGCGGGGCTGTCTGGACGAGCGCATGCTGATCCTCGGCTGCGGTCCCGCCGGCAACGTGATCCGCTGGATCCCGCCCCTGGTCGCGAGCGAGGACGACGTCGCTCAGGCGCTCCAGCGGTTCGAGCGCGCGGTGCGACGGTCACTGACGCGCCTGGAACGCGCATCGTGACGGACGGGCTGCGAACCTTGCTGCGGCGCGAGGAGAGCTACGCGATCCACGCACTGATCTACGCGTCGGAGAATCCCGGCGCCAGCGCGTCGCAGATGGCGCGCGACCTCGAGATGCCGCCGGCGTTCCTGGCCAAGGTGCTGCGGCGGCTGGTGGACGCCGGCCTGCTCAGCAGCCGGATGGGCCGGCACGGCGGCGTCCGCCCGGTCGTCGACACCGCGCAGGTGACGCTCCTGAACGTGATCGAGGCGGTCTCCGGTCCGTTCGTGATGGACACCTGCCAGGCGCAGGCCGAGTGCGTCACCACGCGCCGAAAGGGCGCCTGCCGGCTGAACGTGGCGTACCACCTCGCGGCGGCCGAGATCCGTGCGGTGCTGGCGGGGGTCCGGGTCGGCGACCTGGCGGACGCGCCCCGCGCCGGTCCGCCGGACGCCAGCGAGGCGGCGCCCACCACGCGGTGACGGACGCCGGGGGAACGACCGGCACGGGAACGAACGACGCCGGGAGGAACGGCGCGATGACCGACGCCGAGGTCTTGGCGCGCTGCCCCCTCTTCGCAGATCTTC
>Ga0102943_1001347_pt1 | contig 15448 bp, 11 predicted proteins | sample SalPonC_black_MG_FD_78174 | JGI IMG/M metagenome (GOLD analysis project Ga0102943, IMG submission 78174) | Salt pond soil microbial communities from South San Francisco under conditions of wetland restoration - Salt Pond MetaG... | ecosystem: Environmental > Aquatic > Marine > Intertidal zone >...
GAAGCCCTTCGCCGCCAGCGTCTTCGTGATCGCAGCCGTCAGCGTCGTCTTCCCGTGATCCACGTGCCCGATCGTCCCCACGTTCACGTGGTCCTTCGTACGTTCGAACTTCTGGCGAGCCATGCTTTCCCTTTCCTGGCGCCTGGCGGGCGCGGAGTTGACGGACTGCCGCCCGGCCGGTTACCAGCCGACGGCCTTCGTGAATCGATCGACGACTTGTTGCGGAGCCGGCTCGAAGCGAGCGAACTCCATGGAGTAGACCGCACGACCCTGGGTCACCGATCGGAGCTGTGTGGCGTAGCCGAACATCTCCGACAGCGGCACCGTGGCCGCGATCACCTGCGCGTCTCCGCGCGGAACCATACCCGCGACCTTGCCGCGGCGAGCGTTGAGGTCTCCGGTCACGTCGCCCATGTACTCGGCCGGCGTGACCACCTCGACATCCATGATCGGCTCGAGCAGGACCGGGCCTGCCTTCTTCGCCGCGTCCTTGATGGCCATCGATCCCGCCACCTTGAACGCCAGTTCCGAACTGTCGACCTCGTGCGTGCTGCCGTCGACCAGGCGCACCGCGACGTCGGTCAGGGGATACCCGGCCAGGACACCGGCCTCCATCCCCTCGCGGATCCCGTTCTGTGTCGCGTTCACGAATTCCTTCGGGATCACGCCACCCTTGGTCCGGTCCTCGAAGACCAGGCCCGTGCCGCGCTCGGCGGGCGCGACCTCGATCACCACGTGGGCGAACTGACCGTGACCGCCGGTCTGCCGCACGAAACGCGTCTCGGAGGTGGTCGTTTCGGAGATGGTCTCCTTGTACGACACCTCGGGCCGGCCCACGTTGGCCTGCACCTTGAACTCGCGCAGCATGCGGTCGACGAGGATCTCGAGGTGGAGCTCCCCCATACCGGCGATGATCATCTGCCCCGTGTCCTCGTCGATCTTGACCCGGAACGTCGGGTCCTCTTCGCTGAGTTTCGTGAGCGCGTCGGTCAGCCGATCCTGGTCGGCCTTGCTCCGCGGCTCCACCGCCACACTGATCACCGGCTCCGGAAAGCTCATGGTCTCGAGCAACAGGGGCCGATCGACTTCGCAGATCGTATCGCCCGTGACGATCTTCTTGAATCCCACCGCGGCCACGATGTCTCCGGCCACCGCCTCGTCGACCTCTTCGCGCTTGTTCGCGTGCATGCGAAGGAGCCGTCCGATGCGCTGGCGCTTCTCCTGGGTCGCATTCAGCACGTAGCTGCCCGCGTTCAGGGTTCCGCTGTAGATCCGCAGGTAGGCCAGCTTTCCCACGAACGGATCGGTCGTGATCTTGAAGGCCAGTGCCGCGAGCGGCTCGTCGGGATCCGGGCCCCGCTCGATCTCTTCCTCGGTCACCGAGTCGATGCCCACCACCGGAGGCACGTCCAGCGGGCTGGGCAGGTAGTCCACCACGGCGTCGAGCAGGCGTTGCACTCCCTTGTTCCGGAAGGCCGCGCCGCACAGCACCGGGACGAAGAGCGCACTCGACGTCGCACGGCGGATCGCGGCGTGGAATTCCTCCTCGGTCGGCTCGCGCTCTTCGGCGTAGATCTCGAAGAACTCTTCGTCGACCTCCGCCAGACCCTCGATGCACTCGCGCCGGGCGAGCTCCGCGTACTCGCGCAGGTCCTGCGGGACGTCCATCTCCTCCCAGGTCCGGCCCAGATCCTCGTCGTGGAAGATCACGGCCTTCATCCGGATGAGATCGATGAGACCGTTGAAGGTCTCGCCCGCTCCGACCGGCAACTGGACCGGGTGCGCATTGGCGCCCAACCGATCCCGCATCATCTCGACCACGTTGGAGAAATCCGCTCCCACGCGGTCCATCTTGTTCACGAAGGCGATGCGAGCCACCCGATACTTGTCGGCCTGACGCCAGACGGTCTCGGATTGCGGCTCGACGCCTCCCACGGAACAGAAGACGGCGATCGCACCGTCGAGAACACGCAGACTGCGCTCGACCTCGGCGGTGAAATCCACGTGGCCCGGCGTGTCGATGATGTTGATCGCATGATCGCGCCAGGCACAGGTCGTGGCCGCCGAAGTGATCGTGATGCCGCGCTCCTTCTCCTGCTCCATCCAGTCCATGACGGCTCCGCCCTCATGGACCTCACCCATCCGGTGCGTGCGCCCCGTGTAGTAGAGGATACGCTCGGTCGTGGTCGTCTTACCGGCATCGATGTGAGCCATGATGCCGATGTTCCGAACACGTTCGAGTGAACTCCGCGGGGCCACGTCAGATACTCCTTCTCGTCCCTCTTCGCCGGTCCGCTACCAGCGGCAGTGCGCGAACGCACGGTTGGCCTCGGCCATCCGGTGCGTGTCCTCACGCTTCTTGATGGTGGGACCCTCGTTCTTGCCCGCCGCGATCAACTCGCTGGCGAGCTTGTCGGCGAAGGACTTGTCGGGCCGCGACCGGGAAAAGCTGATCAGCCAGCGCATCGCCAGCTGCATGCGGCGCTGCGGCTTGATCTCGATCGGCACCTGGTAGGTGGCGCCACCGATCCGGCGGCTCTTCACCTCGAGGGCCGGCTGCGCATTCCTGAGCGCGTTCCGGAACACCTCGACGCCCTCCTGACCGGTCCGATCCTTCACCCGATCCAGCGCGGTGTAGAAAAGACCCTCGGCCAGCGAACGCTTGCCACGCGACATCATGTTGTTGATGAACTGCGTGATCACGACGTCGTTGTATCGGACGTCGGGCGTCAGCTTCCGCTTCTCTGCCCTGCGGCGACGCGCCATGGACGCTTCCCTTTCTCGATCGCGACGACCCGATACTCCGGCCGCCGCGGCGACGCACTAGCTCTTCGGGCGCTTGACCCCGTACTTCGAACGGCTCTTGCGGCGGCCGTCGACACCGGAGGCATCCGCGGTCCCGCGCACGATGTGGTAACGGACTCCGGGAAGGTCCTTCACACGACCCCCCCGAACGAGCACGATCGAGTGCTCCTGGAGGTTGTGACCCTCGCCCGGGATGTAGGCGGTGACCTCGACCCCGTTGGTCAGCCGGACGCGCGCGATCTTGCGCAGCGCCGAGTTCGGCTTCTTCGGAGTGGAGGTGTACACACGCGTGCACACACCACGTCGCTGCGGGCACCCCTGCAGCGCGGGTGCGTCGCTCTTCTGGATTCGCTTGCTCCGACCCTTGCGGATCAGCTGGTTGATCGTCGGCAAAGCCCTCTCCCAGGCATGACCCACGACAGACCGAGACGATCTCGACCCGTCGCCGTGACCAGACCACGAGGTGTCGAGGCGGGCAGCCGTGCCCGACCACGCGACACACGTTCGTCCCGAGCGCGAGCCCGGAACACTGATTGTTCCCTGCGCCGGCAGAAGCCGGCCGGAGCGCCAATTATCGCCTCGGGAATTGCTCCCGGACCATCTGGCGCCACCCCGTGCGGGCCGTGCTTCCGTCCGTCCGGGACGTCGGACCCTAATCGGGCCCCTGCACGGTCGCCCCCTTGAACGAGGGAGCGATCTGGGGTTGACGGTATTTCTCTTCGCGCCTCTCCGGCGACGGTCATCCCGCCGCGTCCTGGACGCCTGCCCCGGCACCGAAGCGCTCGCGGGGCAGGCTGCAAACAGTAGCTGCGGGGCCGGTCCCTGTCAAGAGACCATGCCCCCCGAAAATGCGCCGCGAACCCCGGCTCAGGCCTCCGAAGCCTGAGCCACTTGGTCCTCGCCCGGCCCTTCGCCGCCCACGACCTCCTCGCCTTCGACGGCTTCCTCCGGCTGGCTCTCGAGCACGAGGTGCTTGTAGCCGCTGAGGCCGGTCCCGGCCGAGATCAGGTGACCCATGATCACGTTCTCCTTGAGGCTGTGCAGCTCGTCACGCTTGCTGACGATCGCCGCCTCGGTGAGCACGCGCGTGGTCTCCTGGAAGCTCGCGGCCGAGATGAACGAGTCCGTCGAGAGACTGGCCTTGGTGATCCCGAGCAGCTGGGGCTCGTAGATCGCCGGCTGCAGCGGATCCTTGCCCGCGGCGATGCGCTCCTGGTTCTTGGCCTGGATCCGCTCGTTCGCGTCGCGGACGTCGGCCTTGCTGACGACCTCGCCCTCGAGGAAGTCCGTGTCGCCCGGGTCGCTGATCGTGACCTTCTGGAGCATCCGCCCCACGATGATCTCGATGTGCTTGTCGTTGATCTTCACGCCCTGCAGGCGGTAGACCTCCTGGATCGCGTTCACCAGGAACGACTGCACCGCGTTGACACCCTTCACGGCCAGCACGTCCAGCGGATCGATCGGTCCCTCCGTCAGCGGATCACCGGCCAGGACCTTCTCGCCCTCGTAGGTCCGCACGTAGCGGCCGTGGGGGATCAGGTACTCCTTGGCCCGGCTCTCGTCGCCACCCTCGGGGGTGACCACGATCTTGCGCATCCCGCGCGTGACACCACCGAAGCTGACCACGCCGTCGATCTCGGTGATCGTGGCGGCTTCCTTGGGACGCCGCGCCTCGAAGAGCTCGGCCACGCGGGGCAGACCACCGGTGATGTCACGGCTCTGGCCGATGTCCTTGGCGATCTTGCAGATCAGCTGACCCGGCTTGACCTTCTCGCCATCCTTGACCATGAGCATGGCCCCGGTCGGGACGATGTACTCCTCGAGCTTCTCGCCCTTCTTGTCGGTCACCATGACCGTGGGATGCAGGTTCTTGTCCGTCGACTCCTTGATGAAGGACTGCCGGCGGCCCGATGCGTCGTCGATCTCTTCGGTCATGGTGATGCCGGGCACGATGTCGCGGTACTCGACCTTGCCCTCGACCTTGCTCAGCACCGGATCACTGTACGGATCCCACTGGAACAGGCCGGTACCCTTCTCGACCTCCTGGCCCTCTTCGACCAGGACTTCGGCCCCGTAGGGCACGTCGTACTTCGACCGGACGATTCCGGTCGGCAGCACCAGACGCATCTGGCCCTTCCGGCCGGCGGAAACGGTGAGCCCGTCCTGGCGGGTGATCAACTCGAGATCGTCACCGAACTCGACCACACCGTCGGCCGCCGCGTGCTTGATGGTCTCCTCGGCGATACGCGAGGCCGTGCCGCCGATGTGGAAGGTCCGCAGCGTGAGCTGCGTTCCCGGCTCACCGATCGACTGGGCCGCGATCACGCCCACGGGCTCGCCGAGGTCGACCAGTCGGTTCTCGGCCAGATTGTAGCCGTAGCACATGGCACAGACACCGCGGCGGGCCTCGCAGGTGAGCACCGAACGGATCGCCACCTCCTCGACGCCACTGTCCTCGAGGGCAGCGGCCTTCTCGGCGTCGATCAGCGTGCCGGCCTCGAAGAGGATCTCACCGTCGAGGCCGATCGCGTCGTCCGCCAGCACCCGTCCGTGGACGCGCTCCCCGAGCGGCTCGATGACCTCTTCACCTTCCTTGATCGGACCGACGTCCAGACCGAGGATCGTTCCGCAGTCGGGCTCGGTGATCACGATGTCCTGCGACACGTCGACCAGGCGACGGGTGAGATACCCGGCGTCGGCGGTCTTCAGCGCCGTGTCGGCCAGCCCCTTGCGCGCGCCGTGCGTCGAGATGAAGTACTCGAGCACCGTGAGGCCTTCCTTGAAGTTCGAAAGGATGGGCTGCTCGATGATCTCGCCCACGCCACCCGTGAACTTCTTCTGCGGCTTGGCCATCAGTCCGCGCATGGCGCCCAGCTGACGGATCTGATCGCGACTACCCCGCGCGCCGGACTGGTGCATCATGAAGACCGGGTTGAACCCCTGCCGGTCGGTCCGGAGCTCCTCGAACATGGCGTCGGCGACCTTGTCCGACACCCCGGTCCACTGATCGATCACGCGGTTGTAGCGCTCGCTGTTCCCGATCCGGCCCTGGGTGTAGTCCTTCGTCACCCTGGCGATCTTCTCCTGCGCCGAGGTCACGGCCGTCTGCTTCTCGCCGGGGATCAGCACGTCCTCGATCCCGATCGTCAGGCCTGCGGTGGTGGCCTCCTCGAAGCCCAGATGCTTGAGCTTGTCGAGGAAGTCCATACAGGCCGACACGCCCAGGCGCTCGTGGATCTCGGCGATCAGACGCTTGTTCTGCTTCTTGCCGAGCTCTTCGTTCACGAAGGGCCAGTCCGCCGGTAGCAGAGCGTTGAAGATGCAACGCCCCGCCGTGGTCTCGACCAGCTCGCCGTTCACGCGGACCTTGATCAGCGCGTGCTTCTCGACGAGGCCGTGGTCGAGCGCGGACATGACGTCGTCCACCGAGGTGAAGGCCTTGCCCTCGCCCCTGGCGCCCGGACGCACCTTGGTCAGGTAGAACAGACCCAGGACCATGTCCTGGCTCGGAGTCGCCACCGGCTCACCGCTGGCGGGGCTGAGCACGTTGAGCGGCGCCAGCATGAGCAGACGCGCCTCGAGCTGGGCCTCGTAGCCCAGCGGCACGTGGACGGCCATCTGGTCGCCGTCGAAGTCGGCGTTGAAGGCCGCGCAGACCAGCGGATGGATCCGGATGGCCTTGCCCTCCACGAGCACCGGCTCGAAGGCCTGGATGCCCAGACGGTGCAACGTCGGTGCGCGGTTCAGGAGCACGGGGTGATCCTTGATGATCTCCTCGAGGATGTCCCAGACCTCGGGGCGCTCCTTCTCGACCAGCTTCTTCGCGCTCTTCACCGTCTGGACGTAGCCCTTCTCCTCGAGCTTCCGGATGATGAAGGGCTTGAAGAGCTCCAGGGCCATGGTCTTGGGCAGACCGCACTGGTAGAGCTTGAGCTCGGGCCCGACCACGATCACCGAACGACCCGAGTAGTCCACGCGCTTGCCGAGCAGGTTCTGACGGAAGCGACCCTTCTTGCCCTTGAGCATGTCGCTCAACGACTTCAGCGGCCGGTTCCCCTGCCCCTTCACCGCACGGCTGCGACGGCCGTTGTCGAACAGGGCGTCGACGGCCTCCTGCAGCATGCGCTTCTCGTTGCGCAGGATCACGCCCGGGGCCTTGATCTCGATCAGCTTCTTCAACCGATTGTTGCGGTTGATCACGCGACGGTAGAGATCGTTCAGATCACTCGTGGCGAAGCGACCGCCGTCGAGCGGAACGAGCGGTCGCAGATCCGGCGGCAACACCGGCACCGCGTCCAGGATCATCCAGGTCGGGTCGTTGGTGCTGTTCAGGAAGTTCTGGACGATCTTCAGGCGCTTCAGCGTGTGCTTCTTGCGCTGCACGCTGGTCTCGTTCGCCGCCGAGTCCTTGAGCTCGTCGACGAGCGTCCGCAGCTCGAGGCCCTCGAGCAGCTCACGGATCGACTCGGCGCCCATGCCCACACGGATCTTCACGTCGGGCACGTTCTCGATCAGCTCGTCGTACTCCTCTTCGGTCAGGAGACTGGCCTTGTCCAGACCGCTCGTCCCCGGATCGAGCACGATGTAGCTCTCGTAGTACAGGACCCGCTCGAGCTCCTTGAGCTTGAGGTCGAGCAGGTGGCCGATACGGCTCGGCAGGCCCTTGAAGAACCAGATGTGTGCCACGGGCACGGCCAGCTCGATGTGGCCGAGGCGCTCGCGGCGCACCTTGCTCTGTGTGACCTCGACGCCACACTTGTCGCAGACGATTCCGCGGTAGCGGATCCGCTTGTACTTGCCGCAGTTGCATTCCCAGTCCTTCACCGGACCGAAGATGCGCTCGCAGAACAGGCCGTCCTTCTCCGGCTTGAACGTGCGGTAGTTGATGGTCTCGGGCTTCGTGACCTCACCGTAGCTCCAGCTACGGATGGCGGTGGGCGAAGCCAGCTGGATCAGGATGGAGCTGTAGTCCTCGGACAGCTTTCGATCCCGTTCCGTTCGAAGTCCCAGCATGTGGAATCCTCTCCTCGTCACCCTACCCGGGTGTCCTGGGGTTCGTTGGCTCGTCCGCCGAACTACTTCGCCTGCTCGAGCTGCACGTCCAGACACAGGGCCTGCAGCTCCTTCATGAGCACGTTGAACGACTCCGGAATTCCGGGCTCGGGCGGGTTCTCGCCCTTCACGATGGCCTCGTAGACCTTCGAACGTCCGACCACGTCGTCGCTCTTCACGGTGAGCATCTCCTGCAGCGTGTTCGCCGCACCGTAGGCCTCGAGCGCCCACACCTCCATCTCACCGAAGCGCTGACCACCGAACTGCGCCTTACCGCCCAGCGGCTGCTGGGTGACCAGGCTGTACGGCCCGATCGAACGCGCGTGGATCTTGTCGTCGACGAGGTGGCTGAGCTTCAGCATGTAGATGTAGCCCACCGTGACCTCGTTATCGAGCTCGTCACCGCTGCGTCCGTCGAAGAGACGGGCCTTGCCGTTGATCGGGAGCTCGGCCTCGCCCAGGGCGGCCTCGATGTCCTGCCAGTTGCCACCGTCGAAGACCGGCGTCTCCACCTTGTAGCCCAGCTTGTGGGCACACCAACCGAGATGGGTCTCCATCAGCTGACCGAGGTTCATACGACTCGGAACGCCGAGCGGATTGAGCACGATGTCGCAAGGGGTCCCGTCCTCGAGGTAGGGCATGTCCTCCTCGGGCATGATCCGGGCGACGACACCCTTGTTCCCGTGGCGACCGGCCATCTTGTCGCCGACCTGCAGCTTGCGCTTCCGGGCGACGTAGACCTTCACCATCTTCACCACGCCCGGGGGCAGTTCATCGCCCCGCTGCACGCGCTCGACGTCCTTCTGGTACTGGACTTCCAGCTTCTCGAGCTCGCGGTGCGCGCTCTCGAAGACGTTGCGGATGCGGGCGTCCATGGCCTCGTCGGCGACGAGCTGCAGACCCCAGTGTACGCGGTCGAAATCGAAGTCCTCGAGCGCCTTGGCGCTGATCTTCGCGCCCTTGCGCATCAGCACCTCGCTGGTGTCGGGATCGATCACCGACCGCGCCGTCTGACCCGCCATGAGGCGGCGCAGTCGGTTGTTGCGGATCTCCTTCACCTGCTTCTGCAGGTTGCGCTTCTTCCGGCCCAGACGATCGATCGACTGTTTCTCGAACTTCTTGCTGCGGTCGGTGCGCTCGCTCCGGCTGAACACCCGGACGTCGACGACGATGCCGTCCATGCCCGGGGGCGCCTTCAGGCTGGCGTCCTTCACGTCGCCGGCCTTCTCGCCGAAGATCGCGCGCAGCAGGCGTTCCTCGGGACTGAGTTCGGTCTCACCCTTCGGCGTGACCTTGCCCACGAGGATGTCCCCGGCCTTCACCGGAGCACCGATGTAGATGATCCCCTCTTCGTCGAGGTTCTTCAGCGCGTCCTCACCGACGTTCGGGATCTCGCGGGTGATCTCCTCCACACCGCGCTTGGTGTCGCGCACCTGGAGCTCGAACTCCTCGATGTGCAACGAGGTGAGCATGTCGTCCTTGACGATGCGATCACTCACCAGGATGGCGTCCTCGAAGTTGTAGCCACCCCAGGGCATGAAGGCCACGAGCATGTTCCGGCCGAGGGCGAGCTCGCCCTCCTGGGTCCCGGGGCCGTCGGCGATGACCTCGCCCTTCTGCACACGCTGGCCGACCTTCACCACCGGGCGCTGGTTGATGCACGTGTCCTGGTTGCTGCGCCGGAACTTCTGCAGCCGGTGCTCGACGATCCCCTGCACGCAGAAGAAGTCTCCGGCCTCGTCGTCCTCGAGGTTTTCGTACTTCACCACGATCGAGTCCGCCTGGACCGACTGGACCTCGCCTTCGTCGAGTGCGGTGATCACCGCCCCCGAGTCGATGGCGACCTTCCGCTCCATCCCGGTACCCACGTAGGGCGACTCGGTGCGGAGCAGGGGCACGGCCTGACGCTGCATGTTGCACCCCATGAGGGCGCGGTTCGCGTCGTCGTGCTCGAGGAAGGGGATGAGCGACGCCGCCGCGCTGACGATCTGCTTCGGCGACACGTCCATGTACTCGACGAGCTGGCCGTCGATCAGCGGGAACTCGCCTCGCTGCCGCGACAGCACCCGGTCGTTGACGAACCTGCTCTTGTCGTCGAGCGGGGCGTTGGCCTGCGCGATCGTGAACTGGTCTTCGATGTCGGCGGCGAGATAGTCGATGTCGTTGCTCACGAGACCGTTCTTGACCTTGCGGTACGGAGTCTCGATGAAGCCGTAGTCGTTGATCCGCGCCAGCGTCGACAGCGACGAGATCAGGCCGATGTTCGGCCCCTCCGGGGTCTCGATCGGGCACATGCGACCATAATGCGTGTAGTGCACGTCGCGGACCTCGAAGCCCGCCCGGTCGCGGTGCAGACCGCCCGGTCCGAGCGCCGACAGACGCCGCTTGTGCGTCAGCTCGCTCAGCGGGTTCGTCTGGTCCATGAACTGGCTCAGCTGGCTGCTGCCGAAGAAGCTCTGGATCACCGCGCTCACCGTACGCGCGTTCACCAGGTCCTGCGGCGTCAGGTTGTCCTTGTCGCTGAGGTTCATGCGCTCCTTGACGATCCGCGCCATCCGCGACAGGCCCACGCTGAACTGGTTGGCGAGGAGCTCACCGACGCTACGGACACGGCGATTCCCGAAGTGGTCGATGTCGTCCACGTCCTCGCGGCCCAGACGCAGGTTGATCATGGTCTGGATGATCGCGAGGAAGTCGCTCGGCGTGAGCGTCCGCGTCTCGAGCGGGGTGTCAAGGCCCAGGCGCGTGTTGAGCTTGTGACGGCCGACCTCCGCCAGGTCGTACTTCTTCTCGTTGAAGAACAGACGCTCGAACAGGCTCTTGGCCGCACCCTCATTGGGCGGATCACCGGGCCGCAACACGTTGTAGATCTTCCGCAGCGCCTCGTCCTTGTTGCCGGTCGGATCCTTGGCGAGGGTGTTCAGCATCAGGCTGGGCTCGTTGGTGCTCACCTGACCCTTCTTGATCACCTTCACCTTGGCGACCTTGGCCTCGATCATCTGCTCGAGATGCTCTTCCTTGATGACCTCGCCGGCCTCGATCAGCGGTTCCTCGGCGTCGCCCAGGTAGACGTCGGCGGCGGCGATCGACTCGAGGATCTCTTCGGCGCGCTTGGTGGTCATGCGCGTCGGGACCTTCAGCTGCTCCACCTCGTGGAAGAGTTCGAGGACCGACTCGTCGGTCTCGAATCCCAGGGCCCGCAGGATCACGGTGACCGGCTGCTTCCGCTTCCGGTCGATGTGGATGTACATGATGTCGTTGATGTCGGTCGAGAACTCGACCCACGACCCCCGGTACGGAATGATGCGCGACGTGAAGAGTCGCGTTCCGTTCGGGTGCGTCTCGTCGTTGAAGAACACACCCGGGCTGCGGTGGAGCTGACTGACGATCACGCGCTCGGCACCGTTGATGATGAACGTGCCCTTCTCCGTGATCTTCGGCAACTCGCCGAGGTAGACGGGGTGTTCCACCGTCTCCTTGAGACGCATCTCACCGCTGTCGGGATCGGCCTCCTTGACCACCAGACGCATCTGAACCTTCAGCGGCACCGAAAACGTGAGGCCGCGTTCCTGGCACTCCTCGACGGTGTACTTCGGTTCGCCCGTGAGGTAGTACATGTACTCCAGCGTGAGATGCTCACGACTGGAGGTGATGGGGAAGATGTTGCGGAACACGGACTCCAGGCCCCAGTCCTTGCGTTGTTCCACGGGGACCCCGACCTGCAGGAACTCGTTGAACGACTCCAGCTGAACGGCCAGAAGATTCGGCATCTGGAAGCTGGAGGCGATCTTGCTGTAGCTGCGGCGTCCGGTCTCGGGGCTGGTCTGATAGATCGGCTTCGACAATTCCGTCACGTCGGATCCCTTCCTCGGCGGTGAGGTCGTGCGCGGGAACGCGATGGCCGTCCGATCGCTTCGATCGGATGCGGCCGGATCACGGGCGGAACGACGCAGGATTCCGCGGGTGATCGTTCATGCGAATCGACCGGAGGTGGCACCCGCCACCCCCGGTGTCTTCGCCGGTACAGGGCCGAGGCTCCGAGAGCGGTTCCCTTCCCGTGGGACCCGTTCCCCGGTCGGCCCCGGGAGCACTACTTGACCTCGACGGTGGCGCCCACGCCCTCGAGCTTCTCCTTGAGCTTTTCGGCCTCGTCCTTCTCGACGGCTTCCTTCACCGGCTTCGGCGCGCCCTCGACGAGTTCCTTCGCTTCCTTCAGACCCAGACCGGTGATCGCGCGGACCTCCTTGATGACCTGGATCTTCTTGTCGCCGGCCGCGGCCAGGACGACGTCGAACTCGGTCTGCTCGGCCTCGGCCTCGGCGGCAGCGCCGGCTCCGGGCATCGCACCGACGGCGGCCACCGGCGCGGCGGCACTCACGCCGAACTTGTCCTCGATGGCCTTCACCAGATCGGCGGCCTCGAGAAGCTTCAGCTCGGAGATCATGTCGAGGATCTTGGCGGCGTTCTCGCTCAGTTCGACGCTGGTCGTCTCTTCGGACATCGGATTCTTTCTCCTGGCGTGCGACCACCGAACACTTGGACCGCGGATTCGGTCGTGGCCGGATTTATGGTCGCGTGACGTACGCGTACGGACCCGGATGCCCGGGGGCCCGCGACCGGGATCGTGAAACCTGGATCAGGCGGCGACTTCTTCGTTCTTCTCGGCTGCGGCCTTGATCGCGCGAGCCAGACCCGACATGACGGCGCTGACCGAACCCGCCAGGCCCGTGGCCGGCGAGTTGATCCCGCGCGCGATCATGGTGATCAGCTCGATGTGGCTCGGGATCTCGGACAGGGACCTGACCTGCTCGAGACTCAGGACCTCGCCGTCGACGAAGCCGCCCTTGATCGTGACCTTCTCGTTGTCCTTGGCGTAGTCGGTGAGGACCTTTGCGGGCTCCACCGGCCCTTCGAGGCCGAACGCGATCGCCGTCGGACCCTTGAGCAGGTCGTTCAGCGATTCGTACTCGGCGGCCGTCGCCGCCCGCTGGGCCAGACGGTTCTTGACCACGCGAAGCGTCACGTTCTGCTCGCGGCACTTGCCGCGCAGATCGTTGGCCTCGGCCACGGTCAACCCGCTGAAGTCACACAGGACCAGACCTTCGCTCCTGGTCATGAGGGTGGTGAGGACCTCGACCTCGGCGACCTTCTCCGGACGTGCCATCTCGATTCCTCCCTCAGACCTTGAGAGCCTTGGACGTGTCGACCCTGACCGCCGGGCTCATGGTGGCGCTGATGCTGCAGGACTGCATGTAATTGCCCTTGGCCGCGGCGGGCTTCGCCCGCTGCAGCTCCTTGAGCACGGCCTGGATGTTCTCGGTGAGCGCCTGCGAGTCGAAGCTGCGGCGGCCCACCGGGCAATGGATGTTACCGGCCTTGTCGACGCGGTACTCCACGCGACCGGCCTTGGAATCGCTCACGGCCTTCGCCACGTCCATGGTGACCGTCCCGACCTTCGGGTTCGGCATCAGGCCGCGCGGGCCGAGGATCTTCCCCAGCCGGCCGACCTTGCCCATCATGTCGGGCGTGGCGATGATCACGTCGACGTCGAGCCAGCCCCCCTGGAGCTTCTCGATGTACTCGTCGGAGCCGACGTGGTCGGCGCCGGCCTCCTTGGCCTCGTCGACCTTCGGACCCTGGGTGAGCACGAGCACACGGACCGTCTTGCCCGTTCCGTTCGGCAGGACGACCGTGCCACGGACCATCTGGTCGGCGTGGCGCGGGTCGACCCCGAGCTTCACGGACAGGTCGACCGATTCGTCGAACTTCGCCTTGGGCAGGGCCTGGATCGTCTCGACGGCTTCGTCGAGATCATAGAGCTTCAGCCGGTCGATCGACTCCTGGGCCGCCTTCCAGCTCTTTCCTCGTTTCATAGGACCTCGTTTGCGATCTCCCGACGTCCGGCGGAGCGGAGCGACGGTGCGGACGATGCAACCGCGGGGTGTTGTGGGGGCCCCTCGAGCGGGGCCGCGACGGACTCTCTACTCGACCTCGAGGCCCATGCTGCGTGCGGTCCCCATGACCATGCGCATGGCGGCGTCGACGTCGTGGGAGTTCAGATCGGGGGCCTTGAGCTCGGCGATCTTGCGGACCTCGGCCAGAGGCACCTTGCCGACCTTGGTCTTGTTCGGCTCCCCCGAACCTTTTTCGATCCCGGCCGCCTTGCGCAGCAGCACGGCCGCGGGCGGGGTCTTGGTGATGAAGGTGAAGGTGCGGTCGTGATGGACGGTGATCACCACGGGGATGATCATGCCCATCTGCTCCTTGGTGCGGTCGTTGAACAACTTGCAGAAGTCCATGATGTTCAGACCGTGCTGGCCGAGCGCAGGACCGACCGGAGGGGCAGGATTCGCCTGACCCGCCGGGATCTGAAGCTTGATGTACCCAGTGACCTTCTTGGCCATGACAATCGCCTCCGGTCGCCTACAGCGCCTTCACCTGGAGAAAATCGAGCTCCACGGGGGTCTCGCGTCCGAAGATCGAGACCATCACCTTGAGCTTGCCCTTGTCGGGATTGACTTCGTTCACGATGCCCGTGAAGTCACTGAACGGACCGTCCATGACCTCGACCGCGTCACCCACGTTGAAGGGGATCTCGTGGACCGTCTTGTCCTCGGTCTTGCGCATGCGCCCGAGGATACGATCGACCTCTTGCTCGCTCAGGGCCTGGGGCTTGTTGCCCGCACCCACGAAGCGGGTCACGCCGGGAATGTTGTTCATGAAGTGGAGGGTCTCGTCGTTCAGCACCATCTCCACGAGCACGTAACTCGGGAAGAACTTGCGCTTGCTCGTGACGCGCTTGCCGTTGCGCATCTCGGTCACTTCCTGGGTGACCACGAGCACGTCGCCGAAGTACTTCTGCATGGACTCGTCCGCACGGATCGAGCCCTCGATGTTGCGCTTGACCTTGTTCTCGTGCCCGGTGTTCGCGTGCACGACGTACCACTTCAGGTCCGGATGACGAGCGGGCTCGTCGCCTTCCGATTCCGAAGACCCGGACGCCGGCGTCTCGGCGCCGGTCGTGTCCGGCGTCGTCGCGTCGTCGGCCTCGCCCTCGGGCGAATGCTTGGGATCTCCGATCATGGTCACCACTTCCACTGGCGGCGACGGTCGATCAGACCGTCCGCGCGAAGAGCTTCAAGAGATTGCTGAAGCCCAGGTCGACCAGGCCGATGAAGATCGTGATCAGGATGACCGACACGATCACGACCACCGTCGACTCGGCCAGCTCCTGCCGGTTCGGCCAGGTGATCTTGCCCAGCTCGGCCCAGCTCTCCTTCACGAAGGTCTTGATGCGTTCCATGGCCGTCGCTCGCCGACGCCCCGTCACCGGGTGCGTCGTTCAGGGAGAAAGGTGGCAGGGGTGGCAGGATTCGAACCCGCGACCCTCGGTTTTGGAGACCGATGCTCTAGCCAACTGAGCTACACCCCTACCGATCATCGTCGTCGCGCCCCCACGCGGCGGGCGCGCCGGACTACTCGTAGATCTCCGCGACGACACCGGCACCGACGGTGCGGCCGCCCTCGCGGATCGCGAAGCGGAGTCCCTCTTCCATTGCGATCGGGGTGATCAGATCCACCTGCAGCTCCA